>FUFK010050686.1_pt1 | contig 53278 bp, 45 predicted proteins | sample 1021851 | NCBI WGS metagenome assembly FUFK01 (sample SAMEA51879418, study PRJEB19060) | metagenome | reverse complement strand
GTGTGTTTTGAATTAAGCAGTCGCCTTTTCTATAAAACTCTTATCCGTATTCATTTGCTACTCTATTCATTTTAAATTGATTTTTANGCGCTATCGAGTATTAGCGCTTAATTTGGTCCTATTATAGATGTTTACTTTGGTCGCTCATACTATAATAGTGCGCGCATAAAATGTAACAATATAGCGCACAAATCTTATACTCGCCTGCTATTGTTCCTAGACGGTTCCCTAAACGAGGTGCTACACTAGCTCTCGTTTTATGCGCCTTTTGCATAAAAGTCGTGTTTAATTCGAGCCGTTGTGACTGAAAAAGCGACTACTTAATAAAGATATTGTCGAACAAGATACTGTCTAATAATCAATTGGAGAATACTCTATGAAACAGCCTGTACGTATTGCCGTCACTGGCGCTGCTGGTAATATCAGCTATGCTATGCTATTCCGTATTGCTTCTGGTGAGATGCTAGGTAAAGATCAGCCGGTTATTTTGAATTTACTTGAAATCACTCCAGCACTTGACGCCCTAAAGGGTGTAGTTATGGAGCTACAAGACTGTGCTTTTCCGTTATTAGTAGATATCGTGCAAACTGACGATGCCAAAGTTGCTTTTAAAGATGTGAGTTATGCTTTATTAGTAGGCTCGCGTCCACGTGGCCCAGGTATGGAGCGTAAAGACTTACTAGAAGCTAACGCTGCTATCTTCTCAGCACAAGGTAAAGCGTTAAATGAAGTGGCTAAGCGTGATGTTAAAGTCCTAGTCGTTGGTAACCCAGCGAATACTAACGCCGTTATCGCTCAGCGTAATGCACCGGATCTAGATCCACGTAACTTCACCGCGATGACGCGCTTAGATCACAACCGCGCTATTGCTCAATTGGCTGAAAAGACCGAGAGCACTGTTAACGATGTGAAAAAGATGATTATCTGGGGTAACCATTCGTCAACTCAGTATCCAGATCTAACCGCTTGTACTGTCAATGGTAAGCCTGCGTTAGACTTAGTCGATCGCGACTGGTACGAAAACACGTATATCCCAGAAGTACAAAAACGCGGCGCAGCAATTATTAAAGCGCGTGGTGCCTCTTCAGCTGCGTCAGCTGCTAATGCAGCGATTGACCATATCCGCACTTGGGTTATGGGCACAGATGGCGACGATTGGGTCTCTATGGCGGTCTACTCTAACGGCGAATACGGCGTTGCCAAAGGCTTGATCTACTCGTTCCCTTGTACTTGCAGCAATGGTGACTGGTCTATCGTTGAAGACGTTGATGTCTCAGCAGAGTTCTCAAAAGAGAAAATGGCTGCCACTGAGCAAGAGCTAAGCGAAGAGCGTGACGCAGTATCTCACTTACTGCCATAAGCGCTATAGAATTAAGTGCTGATTAAAGATACAAAAGCCTTGCTTGTATAGCAGGGCTTTTTTTTGCCTGCTCCGTTAACACAACTGGTAAGCTTAGATAAACTTTGACTAACAGCTTTTATCAGTAGGCTTGCTACAATAAAGACGTTCGCTAAAAAGCATTAAAAAAGCACTAGAAAATAAGTCAGATAATAAATAACCCTGTTAAAGCTTATATCAACGTTAAGGAGAAGCAGTATGTTAGGTGAAGTCGATTACAATATGAATGAACTATTCGCTCAGTTAGGTCTGGATAATTCAGATGAAGCGATTGACAAATTTATCGCTGATAATCAGTTAGGCAAAGATGAGAAGCTAGTAGAGGCTGACATCTGGACCGACAGTCAGCGTATGTTCTTAAAAGAAGAATGGAAAAAAGACGCCGCTTGGGTAGAGGTTATTGATGAATTAAATGTGCGTTTGCATCCTGATGCTTAGTCGTTAGAGCGTTTATTAGTTAGCACGTAATAAGTCATATATCAAAAAGCCACTTTAATAATAAAGTGGCTTTTTTAGTGGAAAGGCGACACGCGCAAATCTTGTTAATCTAACTGCTGCTCTCGCCAGGCCAGCAGGTCAGTCACGTCTTGATGAATGCCCTGCTTTAGAGCGGCTAAACCCTCATAGTTACGCTCGCCGTGCAAGTAGTGCAAAAAGCGCACCTGCAAGCTCTCACCATATAAGTCGCCTTGAAACTGCGGAAAATGCACTTCTAAGCGCCATTCTTGCTCTTTAGTCACTGAAGGCCGAGTACCGATACTTGCAGTACCAAATAGACTATGCTCTCGTAGTCCTGCTACGCCCATTTGCCCTTCTTCTGCAAGAGCGCTCAGTCCATCTGCTACGATATTGCCTTGTTTATCAAGACGGACCACGTCGACTGCAAAGATACCGTGTAAAGCAGGCTTTATCCGAGACAGCTCAATATTAGCAGTCGGAAAATCCATAGTGCGGCCGATTTTATCACCGCTAACGACTTGGCCCATAATCGTATAATCGCGGCCTAATAAGCGATTGGCTGCATCAATATCACCGGCTAATAGCAAGTCGCGTACGCGGGTTGAGCTGATGCGATCATCTTGCTGCTCTTCATCCGTGACGGTTTGCAGGTCGGTGACTTGTAGGCCATAGTTCTGCAAAAACTGACTGTCACCGGTGCGATCATGACCAAAGCGAAAGTCATCGCCTAAAACAAGCGCTTGTACGTTTAAGCGTTTCGCTAATAGGTCGGCAAAAGCAGTAGCTGACAGCGCGCGAAAATCACTATCGAAGCCAGCTACAATTAACGTATCTACTCCAAAATCCGCTAGCAGCGCTTGTTTTTCTGCTAAAGTAGTCAGGCGCGCAGGGGCCTTTTGCGGGGCAAAAAACTCTCGCGGCTGCGGCTCAAATATCATCACCGCTGCGTTCAGGTTTTGCTCATCAGCTAAGGCACGTACCTTTGCCAGCATCGCTTGATGACCTAAATGCACGCCATCAAAATTGCCAATGGTTAGGACGCAAGGCGCTAAGTCAGTCGCTTTAACACTGTCATTAACAATATAAGGCGGTGCAATCAGTTGTTCTAAATAATAGGTATTCATAATTTACAGCTATGATAGGAGCGGTTGAATAAAAGACACAGGTCATGAATCTAAGAGCATAAAAGGCGTCAAGGGCTGCCATTATAAAGTAAAATAGCCAAACTCACACTGCAAACTATAGACCACAACCTATCCTATTAGGAGCGCTATGTTAGACAATGTCACCCGTCGTCACCAGCAGACGACTACCACTTCATTAGCCCCAATTGCACTAAATGATAAGTTTGCTGTAGGGCGCGCTAGTCTCAATGACCTAACGGCTATATTAGATATCTATAATCAAAGTATCGCCGGCAAACAAGCGACCGCTCAATTGGCACCTGTCACTAGTGCTGAGCGTGCCAGTTGGTTCGATGAGCATCTCAATGATCCCAAACGGCCCATTTATGTGGTCACTACAACATCAGCTGACTCGCCAGCGGTTATTGTCGCTTGGGGCAGCTTTAGCGATTTATACGCGCGTACCGCCTACCATATCAGTAGCGAGGTCAGTATTTATCTGCATCGCGATTATCACAGGCAAGGCTTAGGCCGCTTATTGATCGAGTGGATGCTCACTCAAGCGCCAAGTCTCGGTATTCACAATGTCGTGGCGCTAATCTTCGCTCATAATACGCCAAGCTTAACCTTGTTTCGTAAGCTTGGCTTTGAGCAGTGGGGCTATATGCCGCAAGTTTGCGATATGCAAGGCTTTATCGCCGATGTAGTCATGCTCGGTATCGCGATTGACAATAATGTCAGTGAAACCGCGATCTNAGCGAAACAATAACTGCAACNAATAGTNGCCAACCGTTGTTTTAGTCGCTAAACCAAACTAGCCCAAAATCTTCCACTGACCGTTGACTTTGCGGAGCTGATACGTCAAAGGCGCAGGCTCGTCTTGGCCTTTGAGCCGCAGCTCACCTGTAATAGTCGCTTTGGTGTTATCAGCATTATATTGAGTATCGGTGATAGTCACACTCTCGACTGTCTGCTGAAACGCGCTTTGGGTATTGGCAAGCTCTTGCTCAAAGTTTGCCATATCGACCTGATAGTAGCCGGCGGCATCTTCGACATCACCGTAATATAAAGTGTCTAAGGCTTGTTTGACGGTATCCTCTGGAGTATTGGGCTCAGTAGGGTTAGTGACTAGGCTTGGCTGATCAGGAGCTGTAGTCACAGGAGTCATATTACTGCTTGGCATACTCGTCTCATTCGTGGCATCGCTATCGAGAACGAGCGTATCGTCATCGGTCGCAGCGTCATCTGCCATAATACCATCATCTTTAGCCGCTACAGCTTCTTCCACTGGACCATTGCTATTAGTAACGACTGTCTGTTCGCTATTATCTTCGCTTATTTGTACTTCATTACTGTCATTATTACTACAGCCAGTAAGCAGTAGACTGGCTGTCAATAAACCTGTCACCAGTACTAGTGGTTTTGATACGAGAGGGGNTGTCATGGTAGACCTCAACATAGGTTAATATAGGGTTTTAGTACATCAATCATTATGACGATTCTGCCTAGTATTGACAAACGCTACTTATGGCAGCGCTGCGCCTCAAGTTAACCGTGCTTAAGCTGACGCGGACGAAACCCGGTTATGAGCAAGACCACACCATAAACCACGGCGCCAATCACNCAAATAATCAGTAGCGCTACCAGTCGGCGCCACTGTGCCGAATCCGTTGGAAAGTAGGGCAGCATCAGATAGAGCGCTGCAACCATAGCGCTAGTTGCGATAATAAACTGCGCAAATAGCTTTTTCCAATGGCTATCAAAACGGAAAATACCACGCTTATGTAAGAAGTNATATAGTAAGCCGGCGTTAACAAAAGCGGCACCCGTCGTTGCTAGGGCAAGGCCACCATGCAAAGGAAGCTCAAAGAAGTAAAAAATACCAATAAACAGCACGCTAAATATCATATTGGCAAACACCGATACAATACCGATTTTGACCGGAGTCTTGACATCTTGACGAGCAAAAAACGCGGGTGCAAAGATTTTGATCAGCATAAAGCCTAAAATACCGCCGGCCATACTGCGTAGCGCTAGACCGCTCATCTCAGCATCACGCAATAAGAACTCACCGCGTAAAAACAGCGCTTGCATCATCACATCAGAGAGGANAAATAGTGCCGCGGCNGCNGGCAGACCTACTAGGATGATGAGACGCGCCGCCCAGTCGATGGTCTTTTTAAAGGTAACATCGTCCTTTTTGGCTTCACTAGCAGAGAGGCTAGGCAAAATAACCGTGCCAATCGCTACCCCAATCAGTCCTAGTGGTAGCTCACTCATACGTTCAGCGGCATACAGCCAAGAGACGGAGCCGCCGATCATTAGCGAGGCAAAGACGGTATTGAGTAATAAATTAATCTGGGTAACCGATACGCCAAAGATAGCGGGCAGCATCAGCTTTAAGATACGCTTGACGCCNTCNTGCNNNAANTCGACTTTCGGCGCGACCAGCAGCTTTTGTTGCCAGAGCTGCGGCAACTGAATCAAGAACTGCAATAACCCTGCGATAGCCACCGCGTAGCCTAAAGCCATGATGGGCGTGTCAAACATCGGCGCAAATATCAAGGCCGCGCCAATCATACAAAGGTTTAATAATACAGGCGCAAAGGCGGGAGCGGCGAAGCGTCCATAACTTTGTAGAATACCGCTAGCAAAAGCGGTCATCGAGATAAATAGAAGATAGGGAAAGGTGAGACGGAGTAAATCAGCAGTGACCGCAAATTTATCGGGCTGATCGGCAAAGCCTGGCGCAAATAAGGTCACCACCCAAGGCGCTAATAAAATCACCACTACTGTCAACATCGACAAAATCAGCAGCAAAGCCCCAGAGGTGCGACTGACCAATAGTTGTACTTGTTGCAGATTGTACTTCTCTTTATACTCAGAAAGCACGGGCACAAAAGCTTGGCTAAAAGCGCCTTCAGCGAATAGACGTCGCAGAAAATTTGGAATTTTGAACGCCACCAAAAACGCATCCATTAAGCCGCCGGCACCAAACACGCCTAGCAGCACTATGTCACGTACTAAACCCAAAACCCGTGATAGCATGGTCATGCTGCTGACGACCATTGTGGAGCGGAACAAGCGACTTTTTGCCATGAGAACCTTTTTTGTTTGCTGATGAATATAAGAAGGTCAAAAATTGACGGATTATAGCATTTTAAGACGCTTGATAAATGGATTGACTGTAAAATCTAGTCTATTATCAAAGCATTATTACTCATCGAGCTTGTTGGCTATCATTGAGCGCAGTCGTGCCCAGTCAAAATAGTCACCCGGATCGGTTTTACGACCTGGAGCGATATCGCTGTGTCCTGTTAAGTGCCGGCGGGTTTTGGGATAAGCTTTGTATAGCGCCGTGATGACTGCGCTTAAGACCTGATACTGAATATCGGTAAAAGCAATAAAGTCTGAGCCTTCAAGCTCAATGCCGATGCTATAGTCGTTACACTCAGGACGGCCTAAGTAGCTTGACCTGCCGGCATGCCAGGCACGCTCATTGAAGTTGACAAACTGAGTGATAGCGCCATCGCGCTCAATAAACAGATGCGCCGATACTTCAGCGCCTTTGATCGTTTGAAAGTAGGGGTGGGCATCCCAGTCGAGGGTATTGGTAAATAGTGCTTTGACATAATGTAGGCCATTGCTGTCAGTCTGAGCAAACTCATTGGGCGGCAAGCTAATATTATGAATGACAATCGTATCGATATAAGGACTTGGATCACTATCACTGCTATGAGGTTGAGTAGGTCGGTCATTTTTATTGGGCGAGCTCAGCCATGCGGCAGAGGATAATTGACCATTAGCAATAGTCATCGGCGTGGTGGACATAGTAGTCTCTGTTATAATGAGAAAAGGATATAAAAAATCAACGATAAAGTCAGCTCGTAAAGAGCCATTTGATTATAAAAATTTATGGTGAATAGTCAATTCAAGATGACATATCATACACGCTAGCTAAACGAAAGATAAGCGCACGCTTATCATCAGCAAACATTGATAACTGGTTATAAAGCGTTAATAAAGCAAAATACGAGAGACTAATCCATGTCTATAAATCATAATGTTAAAGCTAGTGTGAAAGCGGCAGCTTATCATTCAAGATATCTAACCAAGACAGCTCGCCTGCCGCTTGCNGTTGTTGGGGTGTTATTGAGCGCGCAAGTATCCGCTTTTCTACCGACACCATCGTCAGTGGTCGAGGGTGACGCACTATTAGCGGACGCCGCGAGCGCGGATAATATGATTGCTGCAGCTAAAGCAGCATCTACGCTCACATCACGCTCAGTCGCAGTGACCAGTGTTCGCCCTAGCGCTACTCTTAGCTTAGTAACTAAAGCCGCCGACACTGCTAGCACTAACAGCTTAGTGGCTGATAAACAAAATAAAAGCGCAAACCTAGCAGCAGAGCAATTATTAGCAACTTGGCGTCAGCAAGCCGCTACGCAAAATTTGGCTCAGCATAAAAGCTGGCGCCGGCTGCTTTATTTTCTTGATGATAAAAAGGGACTGTTTACTAAGGCCAAAAACCAAAGCACTATCAATGATCCTACGTTTTTTTTAACTGCTAATGGTAATAAAGACTCAGCCGCTGAGCTTGACGCGACGCTTGTCGCCTTAGCGAAGCAAATCACTATGNCAAACCGCGCCGCCACTACGAATGACTCGGTTATATGCCGCTTTCCGGCGCGCGTAAACTGGCTAGCTGAGCAGTTAGATATCGATAAGTCGTCTCTACAGGCCGACTGTCCAGAGCTAAAAGAGTGGATGGCGATGCTGGCGCCTGAGCAGTTATCTATTATGTTTGCCGAAGAGTATTTGGACAATCCCATCTCAGCTTTTGCTCATACGCTACTGCGTATCGACTCCAAAGCGAGCGCCGCTAATTTTACCCAGATCAATCACGCTTATGCCTTGAATGATACTGTCGATGGCGATCCCGATGATCCTTTTGTGCTTTATGCTATCAAATCGATCAGTGGCGGTTATGATAATCGNATTGAGATTGACCCCTATCCTGAGAAGCTTGCTAAGTATCTCAAAGACGATGAGCGTGATACTTGGACTTACCGGCTGGATTTGACGCCAGCGGAAGTACAGCAAATCATCGCCCATGTTTGGGAGACCAAAGATTTAGAGATCCCTTATTATTTTACCACTGACAACTGTGCTTCTGAGATTTTGCGCCTGATCGATGTGGTGCGTCCGCAGCAAAGCCTCTTGAGTCAGCTGCCTTACGTGGTCGTGCCTTCTGATGTGATCAAGCTGCTTAATGATGAAAGCCTGCTAGCTAGTCGTCATTACACCCCAGCAGATAGTAGCGTTAGGCAAGCGCAGCTTAATCAGGCCAAACGTTCGGCCAAACTTGGCTACACAACGCTTAGTAAAGATGAGATTAATAGTATTAAGTCAGAGACGGTCAATTCAGCCTCCAGTATGTCAGCCGACGAGCAAACGCTACCGATGTTGCCGATTGCTACAGCGGATAACGACCCGATAGATCGTCATCGGCTGCAGCGCACTCATATCGGCACCGGTCAACGCGGCGATAATAATTATATCGAGATTGGTATGCGTGCAGGCTTTCACGATACTCTTGATCGGCCAAGCGGCTATCCACAGTTTTTTGATTTAGAAGGGCTTAAAGCTTCGCTACGGATATATGATACTGAAGACGACAATGTCAATAATGACCGAATTGAACTGCAGAATTTTACTTTGTTTCGGGGGCGCTCATTTAATCCGGACAATGCTGCCAAAAAAGGTCAGACCTGGGGCGCTAGCATAGAGGCCACGCAAATCAACGATGGCTCGCAGCAAGATGGCGCGGCGCATTTAGTTGGTAGTGCTACTTTTGAGTACGGTAAGTCCTGGGTATTTGGGCAGCCGCCTGCTGTAGATGCTGACAGCGGCAAGCTGACAGGGGAGATGCCGCAGCAGTTATGCTATACCTTAGCGACAGGAGCGCTACAAGGTGGCCGCGGTATCAATAAGGGCTATCGTGTTGGCGCTGGTGTCAATGCGGGCTGTCGTTACCAGATTAACAATCGCTTACGCGCGCAAGCTGAACTGCAATTACCATATTGGTATCATGGCAGCAGCGATAGCGCTGAGGTACGCGGTCACTATTGGCAGCCGATCAGCACTATCGGCATGCATTATGATATCGACAAAAACCAAGCGCTACGTATAAAGGCCAGCTACGATTGGCAAGACCGCGTTGAAGATAATGACGATATCCAACTGTCTTATATGCGCTATTTTTAAGTGCTGTCAGCAATAGTAGTGNCAANAAAAACTATGCCAAAAAAAGGAGACGCTATGAGTACGCAAAATTTGCTGGTTATTGGTCAAGGTGATATCGGTCTACCTGTCACCAATCAACTTGCTACAGACGGCGTATTTGTGACGGGCCTTGCTCGCAGTAAGCGCGAGCATTATGATTTGCATGATCGTGCTCAGTTTATGCAAGCCAATGCTTTGCACTTGACGAGCGATCAGCTACAAACGTTTAGCGCGATCGCCATTATTGTCACTCCTGATGAGTATTCCGCNAGCGGCTATAGCGCCAGTTATTTAGCCATTTGTAAGCATTTAGCGTCTTTAGCTGATAAGTTACCTCAGCTTAAGCGTGTAGTTTTTATCTCCTCAACAGGCGTTTATGGACAAGATAATGGCGAGTGGATTGATGAGCATACCGCGCCTATAGAGCCTGAGCGTGAGGCCTCCAAGATAATCTTGCAAGCAGAGCGAGCACTACAGCAAGGATTTAATGATAAAGCTATCATTATTCGCCCAAGCGGTATCTATGGCCGCGAGCGCCTGATGCGCGTGCGAAAATCGCGCGAATTAAATAAAGAGGCCATTGCCGCTGAGCATTGGAGCAATCGCATTATGGATCGCGATTTGGTGACGATTATTGCTAAAGTGCTAACCTTAGAGACCACAGATACNGANCAAGCAAAGCTATTAAAGCCGCTTTATATCGCAACTGATTATCTACCTGTGACCACACTTGAGCTTGATGCGTGGCTTAGTAACAAGTTAGGCGCAGCCGCTGCTAAGAGGGATGATAATAAAAGACTAACTACCGGTAAGCGCTTGCACAGCAATATTCCGTTAACTTGGCTCAGCTATCCTGATTGGCAAACTGGTTATAATGATATTTTGCAGCATCTANAAGAGTAATTTTTTATCTATTCAACTTCAATGTAACTCAACTGTTTGGAGCCGCTATGACCCAGCCATTTACTTCTGATACTCGTTTACCGAATGCTTTGATTAGTGGGGCACAAGGTAAGCTTGCAGATAGTANTGCTGAGGCCGCGCAGAGCGCAAGCTGCGAGCAGCCAGCTATCGTCCATCCTAACTTTGACCCTAAGCAGACACCACTTGATCCCGCCCGTCCATTGAGCGATATTCCAGAGCCTGCACGAAGAGTCAATGGCCAGCTGCACAGGTTTTATGGTAAGTCAGCGCATTTTTGCGCGCCAAAAACGCAGTCATTATCTAAGTGGCAATTGATGGCCTCAAAACCGTTTGCAGAGCATTTATCGCTACTCAGCGCCGCTAAGCTGATAGAACTGCCGGACAGCTTTTATCGCCGTTATCCTAAGCAGGACTGTTATCCTAAGCAAAATAGTGACCAAGCCGTATCACCATCATCGGCTAACCGTTTACTGTCGCCCCTAGATGAGATGGTTTTGCTGGATATGGCAGATATTCAAGACGCTATTACTCATTATCCCAAGCTTAGTCGTTATGGGTTTTTAGCAGAGCACTCATTTTCAAATGAGGGTTTAAATACAGCTTCAAAACCTGCTGCTTCACTACGCACCTTGGTCAAGCGTTATAATCCTGATGAGCTGCTTAGCAGTTTATATGCCGATGACTGGCAAGTGATTTTGCAGCCNCAAGATTTTGAANTGGGTGAGGGCAGCTTAGCCACAGACATTATGGCCTGTAGTGTGGCGGTGCACGCTCTAAAACAATGCGCAACTCGTAAAAGTATCAATAAAAGCTATAGCGCTGAGCAAATTTGTCACTATGTGCGCAGCTATTTGTTAAGCCAGCTTTATCATGCGCCGGCTAGCCGTTCTCATTATCGGCAGATCCGCTTATTTGCCGGTCATATTATTGTCGCCGCGCATTATTTAGGCTGGGAAATCCAAGTCAGTCACGATGGCCAAGCGCATTTTAATATCTCATCGCGCTGTGGTCTGTTGACTCGCTATGCCAATATGAACGACTATATGATTAACGGCTGGTCAAGCTAGCTTTATCTACCGACTTACCGTTGACCACTTTTTTATTATGTTTAACGATTATCTATTAAGCAGTTATTACTAATTACCTAACACTAAAACAGGAATGCTCATGCCCGTTGCCAACGCCCCTGCACAACATACTACGCAAGCCTCTTTTTCAGCCCAGCAGTTTATCGAACTAGCCCTCGAGAACAAAGTGCTAAAATTTGGCGAATTTGTGCTCAAATCAGGACGAATTAGTCCTTATTTTTTTAATGCTGGATTGCTAGCATCAGGTGAGATGTTGTCATTATTGGCTCGAGGGTATGCTGATGCTTTGGTTGAGCAAATGGCGACACATAACACAGACAGTAGTGACACAGATAACGGCGATAACAGGTTAGTTATTTTCGGCGCCGCTTATAAAGGCATTCCGTTTGTGGCTGCGACTGCGCAAGCGTTATGGCTGCATCATGGTATCAACGCAGATTGGGGTTATAATCGCAAAGAGGTCAAAACGCATGGCGAGGGCGGCAATCTAGTCGGCGCTGAGGTACAAGGCAAAGCCGTTTGGATCCTCGATGACGTGATTACTGCCGGCACGGCAATGCGAGAAGTAGTAGAGATTTTGCAGCAGGCAGGCGCTAGCGTTGCTGGTATCCTTGTCGCGCTAGACCGTAAAGAAAAAGGCCAAGACGAGCAGTCCGCTATTCAAGAGTTGGCAGCCAATTTACAAGTGCCGGTACGCGCTTTAGTCGATATTGATGATTTGATCGGTTATCTGGCTGATGACCATGGCACCCAAAACAGCCAACATAAAGACGCGACCCAACTTGCAAAAATGCAGCATTATCGCGAGCAGTATGGCGTTTAGCGTTTGCGCTTAAACACCTATCTAAACAATAACAAAAATAGTGAGCCCTATTATGAGTAACGACAAGCAAAAAGCGGACAAACCTTTAAATATACTGGTCATCATGGATCCTATTGAGCGAGTCAATTATAAAAAAGATACCAGCCTTGCAATGATGTGGGCGGCGCAAGATCGCGGCCATACGTTAGGCTATTGTCAGGTTCACGACTTATGGCTAGACCGAGGTCAGCTGATGATAGATTCGCAGCCCGTCACGGTATACCGCGACCCCGAAAAATTTTATAGTCTAGACGAGAAGACGACAGCTACGGTTAAGGATTATGATGTTATCTTGATGCGTAAAGATCCGCCCTTTGATATGCGCTTTATTTATGCCACCTATATGCTCGATCACGCCAAAGCGGCTGGCGTGCTAGTCGTCAACGACCCGCAAGCGATTCGCGATTGTAACGAAAAGCTATTTGCCACTTGGTTTAGCGAATATATGAGCCCGACGATTGTCAGCAGCAAACAAGCTCATATTCGTAAGTTTATCGCAGAGCAGCAAGACGTCATCGTCAAGCCGCTAGACGGTATGGGCGGCACTGGTATCTTCCGTTTGACCGCTGATAGCGCTAATATTGGCGTGACTTTAGAGATACTAACAGAGCTTGAGACCCTACCTATCATGGCGCAGCGCTATTTACCAGAGATTAAGGAAGGCGATAAGCGTGTACTGATTGTTGATGGTGAAGTGGTCGATTACTGCTTAGCGCGCATCCCGGTCAAAGGGGAGACTCGTGGTAATCTAGCCGCTGGCGGTAGCGGTGTAGCAATGCCATTGACCGACACCGAGCGCGAAGTGGCGCTAGCAGTTGCGCCTATCGTCAAACAAAAAGGGCTGATGTTTGTGGGCTTAGATTTGATCGGTGGCCGTATCACCGAGATTAATGTCACAAGCCCGACTTGTGTACGCGAAATCGATGATCAATGCGGCACCGATATCGGTACTGATTTCATCATCGCGGTAGAACAAAAAGTAATAGCATAGTAGCGAAACACGCCTAAATTATAAGTGCTTAAAGTAAGCTGTTTTAGTGATAAAAAGTACTATATATGAGCGCGCGATTTCCTCTATACTAGGCAAATTTTAGTCAGCTGCTGTTGTAGCTTTATAGATATTACCAAAATAGATAGGCAGGCGTGCATGAAGACTCCGCATATATTAATGATGGCTGCTGGTACTGGCGGCCATGTGTTTCCAGCGCTCGCCGTAAGCGAAGAGTTGGCTCAGCGCGGCGCCGTTATCCACTGGTTAGGTACGCCAAATGGTATGGAAAATGGTTTGGTTAAGCCGCTTAACTATCCGTTTCATGCTATTGATATGCAAGGACTGCGCGGCAAAGGCATCGGCCGCTTATTAAAATTACCAGTGACTCTACTATCCGCGACGATGGCGGCGATGAAAGTCATTCGTAGCAATCAGATCGATATGGTCGTAGGCTTTGGCGGTTACGTGACTGCTCCTGGTGGTATTGCCGCGCGTATGACCGGCACACCGCTTATTATCCATGAGCAAAATGCTATCGCTGGTATGAGTAACCGTTATTTGGCTAAGATGGCGAATAAGGTGTTGCAAGCTTTTGAGGATACTTTTGCGCACAGTCAAACCAGCCCCAAGCTGGAGACGGTGGGCAATCCGGTACGTAATACCATCACGGGAGTGGCAGCTCCTACTGAGCGTTATGATATTCATGATGATTCGCCGTTGCGCCTGTTAGTCGTTGGCGGCTCTTTGGGCGCGCAAGTGCTCAATGATAATGTCCCTAAAGCCCTAGCTCTGATAGACAAGCCTTTTGCGGTGCGCCATCAATGTGGTCGTAATAATGAGTCAGCCACTCAAGCAGCATACGACAATGAGGATTTGAGCCGTCATAGTACGCAAGTTCAGCCGTTTATCGATAATATGGCCGCCGCTTACAATTGGGCGGATGTGATTGTTTGCCGCGCAGGCGCGCTTACGGTGACTGAGATTCAAAACGTTGGTATCCCTGCCATATTTGTACCGCTACCACATGCTGTCGATGATCATCAGACTGCCAATGCGCGCACGCTAACCGAGCATGGCGCTGCTATTTTATTGCCGCAGTCTGAGCTGACGCCTGAGCGCTTGCGTGCGGAGCTGGCATTGCTTGACCGAGCTAAATGTTTAGAGATGGCAGAAAAAGGTCATGCGCTTGCCAACCGCAGTGCTACTGAGCAAGTTGCTGATATTATTTGGCAGTCGTTGTAAGTCTGCCAGCCTTCTGACCTGTTTTCATTACAGACTTTTAGCCGTTTTAGTCTTCTAAAATATTTATATCTACTTTTTCTATTGAGAACCTTTTATGTCTACCTCTACTAAAGCTCTGCCGAAACGCCTGATTGAGATTCCAGAGATGCGCCGTATTCAGCATCTACATTTTGTTGGTATTGGCGGCTCAGGGATGTGCGGTATCGCTGAGGTGATGCATAATCAAGGCTATCAAGTCAGCGGTTCTGACATCAACGACAGTCTAGTGACTCAGCGTTTACAGAGTATTGGTATCGAGATATTTATCGGTCATGACTCAAAAAACATCTCTAATACCGATGTGGTCGTGGTGTCATCCGCGATTGACCGTAGCAACCCTGAGATTGAGGCGGCGCTAAAAGCCCGTCTGCCAGTGGTCCGCCGCGCTGATATGCTCGGTGAGCTGATGCGCTATCGTCATGGTATCGCGGTCGCAGGCGCGCATGGTAAGACTACAACGACTAGTTTGCTGACGATGATGATGGCTGAGGCGCAGCTAGATCCTACTTATGTGATCGGCGGTAAGCTCAACGCGTCAGGCAAGAACGCCGCGCTTGGCAGCAGTCGTTTCTTGATTGCTGAAGCTGACGAATCGGATGCGTCGTTTTTGACCCTGCATCCGATGTCGGCTATCGTCACCAATATCGATCAAGATCATATGGAGACTTACGAGAATAGCTTCGATAAACTTAAAGCCGCCTACATTCAGTTTTTACAGAACATGCCTTTTTATGGCTTAGCGGTCGTTTGCGGTGATGATGCTGAGTTATATGCCATGATAGATGATATTAGCCGCCCAGTACTGACTTTTGGACTTGAACCTTTTAACGATGTACAAGCGATCGATGTGGTAGCACAAGGCACTAAGACCCACTTTACCGTATTGCGCCGCGACCATGAGCCGCTGCGTTTAACGCTTAATATCCCAGGAATTCATAACGTCTATAATGCGCTTGCTGCCATTACGATGGCCACTGATGAAGGCGTGGATGATGACGCTATCAAACGTGCCCTACAGAAGTTCGCTGGCGTCGGCCGTCGTTTTGAACAACATGAAGCAGTCACCCTTGATGATGGCGATGTGTTATTAATTGACGATTATGGTCATCATCCCAAAGAAGTCGATGCCACGATCAAAGCCGCTCGCCAAAGCTTTCCTGAGCGCCGTTTGGTAATGATGTTCCAGCCGCATCGTTATAGCCGTACTCGCGACTGTTTCGATGATTTTGTGGAAGTGCTCTCTGCTGTCGATGAGCTACTATTATTAGAGGTGTACTCTGCAGGCGAGAACCATATCAATGGCGCAGACACCAAGTCGCTAGCTCGTAGTATTCGTCTGCGCGGTGAAGTGGAACCAACCATCGTTGACAAAAACAATATCGCGCCAGTGATGCAGCGTTTGTTAAAAGCCAACGATATGCTGATCACCCAAGGCGCAGGTAATGTTGGGCAGATTGCGGTTGAATTGGCTGCGAATCAATTGTACTTAAAATAGCTTCTGGAAGAGTCTGCTCTACCGCTATAGAGCGCCTCGCTTAGCCGTCAAAAGAACGTTAGGAATTCATATATGAACCGTCAAAACAACCAAAGCCTCAGCCAAGACAGCAACGAGCACAGACAACAAGACAATATAGAAAACCCAGAACCGGCACTAGCAGCCGCTCAGAGCGAGCAAGAGAACGATGATAAGCCAGCGTTGGGTAGTGGACAAATGAATAATAATGAAGCTTCCAGCAAGGATTCACAAGTCAAAGACGCCAGTGTGTTTGGTAAAGTTGCAGTGGTATATGGCGGCAACAGTAATGAGCGCACGGTTTCTTTAGATAGTGGTGCCGCAGTACTACAAGCGCTACAGAATCAAGGCGTTGATGCCGAGCATTTTGATCCAAAAGATCAAGATATCACTGAGCTGCGTGCTTATGACCGTGTGTTTAATGTGCTGCATGGTCGCGGCGGCGAAGATGGGCTCTTGCAAGGCGTATTGCAGTGGTTGGATATCCCGCAAACAGGTTCTGGCGTATTGGCCTCTGCGCTGGGTATGGACAAGGTGCGTACTAAGCAGCTGTGGCAAGGCTGTGGTCTGTCGACAGCGCCGTTTTCATTACTGACTGCGGATACCGACTGGCAGCAAGTGGTCAATATGCTCGGTCTGCCTTTGATTATAAAGCCAGTGCACGAAGGCTCTAGCATCGGCATGACGAAGGTCAATCATTTAGATGAGTTACCAGCAGCCTATGCTACTGCGGTACAATGCGGCGATGCGGTGATGGCTGAGCGCTGGATTACCGGCCGCGAATTCACTATCGTAATCATCGATGATGAAGCTTATCCGGTCATTCGCTTAGAGCCTGCTGATATTAGCAATTTTTATGATTTTGAAGCCAAGTACAATCGCAACGATACCAGCTACTATATCCCTTGCGGTTTAAGTGCTCATGATGAACAGCACTTACAAGAGCTAAGCTTAGCCGCTTTTCGAGCGGTAGATGCCAAAGGTTGGGGGCGTATCGACGCCATGCAAGATAATAATGGCAGTTTTTGGTTACTTGAGATCAATACGGTGCCAGGTATGACCAGTCATAGTTTAGTACCTATNGCCGCCCAAGCGCGCGGTATGGATTTTGAGAGCTTATGCTGGCATATTTTGTCGCAGACATTGTAGAGTGTTGGGTTCTAGGTAATCTAAGCGAATNAGGGGCNATAACGTGGTCTAAGCTTGCTATAGCATAGCTTAGTGTAAACTTGTGTAAATTCAACACTCACAACTCGGGTTAGGCTATTGTTTCACTAGAAAATACGTTAATATTGCAGTGATTGTGTTGTTTTTGCTAGGATTGTCGGATTTTAACCTCAGTAGTATTCAATCACGTAGCCAATAACTGTGCTTTTATAAACCACGTTAAAATAACTTTATAAACGAACGGTCTATTGACGCATGTTGCCCCAGTAGCTAGTAAAATTAAATGCATATTAAGTGTAAAATCAATCAAGTATATGGACGGATGCAATTATGGCTCAAACTGTCGATGATGTGGCTGAGCTCATGGATAGTAAAGCGGATCGTCCAAAAAGAAGCTTACCACTTCCAAATTCGGCTAAATACTTTTTTACAGCTATTGTCGTTGCGCTATTATTATTGATATTAGCGATGGGCGCTAAGGCTCTACGTGATGCGCCGCCTGCTACCATACAAGTCAGCTCTCAAGGTCTGAGTCCGGTCCAGTATCAAAGCTTACAGCAAACGATGAGTCGGCAAACCGTTAGTAGCTTTTTTGCCAATGATTTGCAGTCCCTACGTGATATTGCCATGAGACTTGCTTGGGTCGATCAGGTCAGTGTGACTCGTGATTGGCAACGCGGAATTGTAATTACCGCGCTACCAAAGCAAGCGATCGCTAATTTTGGTACTGAGCGACTAGTAGATGCTAAAGGCGAGGTGTTTGTCCCTGTTGATAATAACGACTTGCGCCAACCTCAGTTCGCAACTTTACAAGGCGATATCGAGCAAGCACCGGTCATCATGCAGCAAATGCAGCAGATTAACGACTGGTATGCGCCGCTTGAGATGCAAGTTGAAGATATTATTTTGACCCCGCGTATGACTTGGTTGGTGCGTTTTGATACTGGTCTACGAGTGATTGTAGATAATGAAAACACTGCTCAGAAATTACTGAGCCTAAGCCAGTTATTAGCCGCGCAACTGCACGACCGCCGTGATGAGATGCAGTCGGTAGATTTACGCTACAAGAACGGCTTCACTATAGCGTGGAATGTGAGACAAGAGTCTGATACAGCTAGTACCGATAGCGCTGCGAATCTTTAGCTTATATTTTATTCATCTTTGTGAAAAGGATCTTTACTTTAGAGACATCTAAAGGATAATTTAACGAAACTCGTTAGATAGATTGCTTCGCAAGTACTTTTTAATAATTAATGGGGATGTTAAATCGTTCCCTGATTAGCGATAATTTGTCTAGTAACATGAAAAATACTGAAAACCTCGTTGTTGTCCATCTAAGCGCCACTGCAGTTTATGCTGTGATTGGCAGTGTTGTCTCTGCAAAAGACATCCGTATCATGGGTATCGGCCAAGTCAAAAACAACGACTTCTATCAAGGTCGAATCAAGCATCGCGAACGTCTACAAGGTGCGATAAAGCAAGCCATTCAAGAAGCAGAAGATACCGCAAACTGCCGTGTGCATAGCGTTTGGCTGACTTTGGCGACTCCTGAGCTACTCAGTAAAAACAGTAACGGACAGGTCGATGTTGAAGAGGATGTGGTACTGGCCAAAGACATGGTACAAGCCTTGTCCAACGCAAAAGCTAAAGACCTGCCTTCTGATTATTATCTCATGCACTGCTGTCAGCAAGGTATCTATATCGACGATATGGACTCTATGGTCGATGATGCTATCGAGATGGTTGCCAAAAACATCACCGTGCTTTATCACATGATGATGATGCCAGTGGCCAGTCGCCAAAACATCCAAAAACTACTGCAAAGCTGTGATGTCGGTATCGACCATATCGTCTTTGACGCCGTTACTAGTGCCGAGTACAGTTTGATGAGTGAGGAGCGTCAGCAGGGCGTCTGCTTGGTCAATATTGGCGCAAGTACCACGAGTATTTGCGTCTATAAAGAAAACAAGCTTATCTTTACTCATTGTATCGCGAGCGGCAGTCATGAAGTCACTATGGATATCTCAGCCGATGTAGGCATCTCAATGATAGAAGCTGAGAGACTCAAGAAGTCTCATGGTACTGTCGATACCAATAGCATAGACCCTAGCGCCTTCTTTTTGTTTAAGCCNCAAGGTTCAAATGATGAGATCAATATCGGTATTTATAATTTAGCCCGTATTATTGAGGCGCGATTTATTCAGATATTTACCGAAGTGGCGCGCCAGCTCCATGAGGCGGATTTGATAGGTTTTATTGATCGCGGTATCGTCCTGACAGGCGGCGGCAGNACGATTAAAGGTATGGTGCCATTTGCCAAAAAATTATTGAAAATGCCAGTCGTCATGAGTAATACTCATCCGGCAATCAGTGCTTTTAACCATTTTGACAATGAAGATACCTTTAAACAGCTCAATGCTCAGATTAACGATCGCGCTTATCATACAGCTTTTGGCGCTTTGTTATATAGTCAGAGCGAGCAGTTTCGTCATAGCGAACAAAGCGAGCCTGAAGCTATTCAAGAGAGCCGAGTAAAAGGCACCTTCCAAAGAGTNGGTCAGCGTTTTACTAACATCTTCAAAAAAATACTATGATAGTTGAAAAAGATAGTTTGAAAACGAAACTAAGCTATACTTATTTTATTTAAATACATTTATATATAGTCCGTCGATATGACAGAACCTGCCTGCACTATGACGTGTCGACCCTTACGCTATTTGCAACTGGAGAACCCTTTTTATGTCAAAATATACCATGCCAGATGATAGTCAAGTTCAAGATAACGGCCAAGCGCGCTTCACCGTATTTGGGGTAGGTGGCGGCGGCGGTAATGCGGTAGAGCACATGGTACAGCAAGGTATCAGGGGCGTCACTTTTGTCTGCGCTAATACGGATAGACAAGCGCTAGATCGTCTAACCGCTCCTAATAAGCTACAGCTAGGCGCTAAGACCAATCGAGGTCTAGGCGCTGGCGCTAACCCAGAAATCGGTCGTGAAGCTGCAGAAAGCGAAGAAGAAGCGATCCGCGAGATGCTAGACAACTCTGACATGGTCTTTATTACAGCGGGTATGGGCGGTGGTACCGGCACAGGCGCCGCTCCAGTCGTCGCTCGTATCGCCAAAGAGCTAGAAGTACTGACTGTCGCTGTGGTCACAACGCCTTTTAAATTTGAAGGCGGTAAACGCATCAAAGCGGCTAAAGCAGGTATTGAGCAGCTGACGAACTTTGTGGACTCTATCATTACTATTCCTAATGATAAGCTGATGAGCATCTACGGTAATATCTCCATGCAAGACGCCTTCAAAAAGGCCGATGATGTTTTATTGCATGCTGTACAAGGCATCGCTGAAACTATCGCGCGTGAAGGGCTTATCAATATTGACTTCAATGATATTCGTACCGCAATGACTGCTAAAGGTCATGCGATGATGGGNATTGGCCGTGCTAGCGGTGACGACCGCGCGCGTCAAGCGACTGAAAAGGCAATCAAATCACCACTGCTTGACGATCTGCGTTTAGAAAACGCGAAAGGCTTGCTAGTTAACGTTATCTCTTCTGAGTCGCTATCTTTAGACGAGTTTAGCCAAATCAGTGAAATCGTTGAAGGCATCACTGATAATGACGACGCCAATATCTTTTATGGTTCAGTCATCGATGAGAAGATGGGTGATGACTTACATGTTACCGTTATCGCAACTGGTCTGACTTTGAATGAGGATATCCCTGAAGTGCCAGTGCCTTCGGTGACCAGCACGCAATCAGTAGATCCGAGTACCCATACGAGCGCTTTAAACAGTCAAAAGCAGACTCAAGCACAGCAGTATCAAGACTCTACGCCGCGTACAGCACCGCAAGAGCAGCCACAGACTAAGACCAACAGTATCCAAGATTATCTAAAGCGCCAGCAGAATAAATAACGTTTTAGTCATTGGTTTGTTCAGGCCAATAAAGAAGAACCAGCATTAAGACGCTGGTTTTTTTTGCTTAATAAGTAGCTAATAGCATGAATAAATTACAAAATTATATTTTATTATTAAGGGAAAACGTTAAAANGTTGTTATNAATNGGTNGAATTATTGAATNAAAATAAGGGTTTAGATCAGGTGGGTNACTACCAGCGATAAAGCNGCAGTCCTTGACTGGCGTGCTCTCAGCCATCTTTTNATGAATAAATATAGCTAAAATAGTAGTGACAATAAGTATTATCAATGGCTTAAATATGCAAATTAGTATTTTTTGGCTATAGCGAATTAAGGGGTACTAATGGTACACTAGGGCAATTGTAACAAAATATGTGGGATTACAGCCATGAATCAGAGAACTATAAAAACAGCTTTAGCGGTCACTGGTACCGGTTTACATAGTGGTCAGCCTGTGGATCTTGAGTTTCATCCACAGCCTGTTGACACCGGTGTTGTTTTTGAGCGTTCCGATATACTAGGCTCAGCACCGATTCCAGCTAGTGCCTTTTTGGTGCAAGATACCATGATGTCATCTAACTTAGTATTTGGCGGTACGCGCGTCGGTACGGTTGAGCATCTACTGAGCGCTATTGCTGGCCTTGGTGTCGATAATCTACTGATACGAGTCTCTGCAAGCGAGATTCCTATTATGGATGGTAGCGCGGCGCCTTTTGTGGGCTTATTACTACAAGCAGGCTTTGAAGAGCAAGAAGCGCCTAAGAAGTTCTTGCGGGTGGTCAGACCAGTACGAGTCAAAGTCGATGACAAATGGGCTGAACTGCGTCCTTACAATGGCTTTGAGATGAACTTTGAGATTGACTTTGAGCATCCAGCCTTTGATAAGGACTTCCAGCATGCTCAGTTCCACCTTTCTACTCATAATTTCATCGAGCAGTTAAGCGAAGCGCGTACCTTTGGTTTTATGAAAGATATAGAAGCCCTGCGCAAGAACAATCTTGCTTTAGGTGGCAGTATGGACAATGCTATCGTCATTGATGAGGCAAGAGTATTGAATGCTGAAGGCTTACGCTTCAACGATGAGTTCGTTCGTCACAAGATTTTGGATGCATTAGGCGACTTATATCTTATCGGTTATCCTATTTTGGGCCGTTTTAGTGCGTACAAGTCAGGTCATGCACTCAATAACTTATTGGTTCGCGAAATACTATCTGACCCAAATAACTTTGAAATTGTAACATTTGATGACAATGTAACTTGTCCTATTGAATATTTTCCACTCTCTGGGCTAGTCGTTGAAGGATAAATACACGAATATACAGGATGTATCGCAACATTTACGCAATATTACATAGTTTACGAAATAAAAAATTCATAATTTTGAATATATTTAGTCGTTAAAACCGAATAAAATCGCTGAAAGTTAGGTAATACAAAAGCTAACAGCTATCAAGAAACGTACGATGATAATGTCAAATTAAAGACAATATTCATCATACGTTTTTTTTTGTGCAAAATTTTTTGGATAACGAATTAATCGCGACTAATTTTTAATATGTTTTTTACATAACTTTACAATGNAATCTGCAAATTTTTAGTCATTTATTAGCCGCAAAAGTGCTTTTTGCAGCTTTTTATCCGTGGTGACATGCTCAGCTGCCTGTGATATAGTCCGNTTTGTGTTTTGGCTAAGGGCCTGATGCACATTGGTTTTATTGGATTTTGAGACCGCTAGTTGTTCTGAAACTTTAGAATNATGAGCGGCAGTATGAGCTACCACNACGCTGATTTGCTTGAGTTGTTGAAATGTAATTGACTGCTCNGTTAACACTGATAAGTAAGCATTTTGTAAATAGCGAATGTGATTAGCCGCAGTTACTGAACCTACACTGAGTGTGAGTTGCTCATCGTTCAGACCGACAACCCAGCAGGTATTAAGAATCTCTTCTGGTAGACAATCTGCCAATAGTTTTTTTATCTCAGTGGTTGCTTGCGTAAAAACACGCATATTATCGCTCAAGCTTCGAGGTAGTGCGCTACCAGCAAATGCTTGATGATCGATAAGTTGGGCAAGTCGATTAGGCTGTTTTTTTGACATCGTGTTGCTCATTGCAAGATATAAGGTTAAAGCGGACAATCTACGAGGCGAATGACAAAACTAGTAATGATGCTAGTGTCGGGCGCTTAAGACTAGAGTGTTAGCTGCTATACCTAGGATTTTATCATGATTGTTTAATGGTTATATCCTTTAAATGAATTGATGCTTCGTTATGGATGACGAGCGCTCTTGTATTAACTATAGGTAGTAAATTTATGAAACAAGCTTTATTAATTTTGTCAGTACTNGGAATGGGCATAGCACAAACAAGTGGTGCTGNCGAAACGACCTTTCAATCAAATAATACCTTGACTCATACCATCACAAATATCACGGCTGCTTCGAACTACGGTTCTAGCCAGAATATNTATAGCACCAACAGTGGCGCTCGCGTTTATAGCAATGACGAAATCAGTCAAGCTATNGATAACCTAAGCGAGCACGCCAAGCAAAAAGAATATCAGTTAGCATCACTAACTAGCCGTTTAGCGTACGAGCGCGAACAGCAAATCCGCANTAGTATCCCAGATAGCAATTCAGCGCCAGCTCGCGCTGCAGCGCGTGCAGCAAGAGCAGCGCACGCTAGAAGTACAGGCTACTGTGCCCGTTATGTGCGTAAAGCGCTACAGTCTGCCGGTTACGAGTTTACTCCAAACCCATCTGCTTATCAGTATGCGACGCGTGGCACTCTAGCGAAAGCCGGTTTTACTAAGATCAGCAACGACATGCAGCCGCAAGTAGGTGATGTCGTGGTGTTTGATCGTACCTCAAGACGCCCGCACGGTCATATTCAAATATTTGACGGTAACGGCTGGGTCTCAGACTTCCGCCAAAAAGGTATCAGCCCATACAGCGGTGTCCATAGTTATACCACATGGCGCGACTCACAATACGTAGATGATGCCTCAGATCGTGGTATCTATCTTGCGATGGCTGACGAGTAACTGCTACTATATTTGTAGTCAATTATAATCTAGCTATCGTTAGTTCAGCAAAAAACCCAGTAATGATCTAAATGACATTGCTGGGTTTTTTATGCGGCATCTCATGCTACGCCTATGAGTTTTATCATCTTTTAGATCTGCTAAGTCATTACTCTTTATCCAGCTGCAGCTTTGACCANTGCTGGCGCTGATGAAAATCGGCTGGCGTGGCGTGCTCAGTTGCAAAGTAAAGTGGCGTGCCTGCGAAGTTGAGAATGACGCANGGATGTATCAAGGCAGTCGAGTTAGAATTGAGTATGCGCGGCATAGAGTCAGGTAGCATATCTAATGCGATTGAGAATTGGCGCTGTTTCAGTAACGAGTCACTACTTGCTAGTGTTTTATTATGCCATTGAATATGGACGGGATGTTGACTGCCTTTTATCAATAAGGGTATGGGCGGCAGCGTAACAGGGGTACGGTAGTCCATAAACTGATAGACAGCATATTGACCATTTGGACTGGCATTTATCTCCACATAACTTGCCGCGTTATTGGTTATAAAACACTCTAAGCAAGTCTGCTGCCATAGATAATCTGCAAAGCCGACTTTTTGTTTATTCCAAAGCGGCCATCGCAACTGATCCAATAAGGTCATCGACGGCAGCTTAACCTCATAGCGGAGGCTTAAGCTGGTATTCATATCGCTACTTATTGTATTTAGCGTATCGCTGTCAGCATTCGCTGAGTCCATAATCGTAGCCGTTACTTTAACGATAATTTGCTGTAACTGGGAAACGGACACACCGATCTTTTGAGCATCACTCACTAAGCTATCGTTTGCAAGCTTAAGAATAAAAGTCTGACTCATATTATGGATTGCCTTATCGTAAATAGGTTAAATGCTGACAACTCGCTGAGCGGCCAAAAAATATAGCAAAAGTAGAAGAGTAAAAATGACAAAAGCCGCAAGTGTCATCAGCTGCGGCCTTTAAGATAAGTCTATAAAGAGTATTAAATCATCACTCTTTATGCATTACTGAGCATAACGGGCTAAGTTAGATAGCTTAGGATTGGCGTTTGGGTTTTGGCGTAATAACAGCGCCATACGGCCGATAGTGTGAATCACATTGGCATTCGCTGTAGTCGCAATCTCAGTGCTCACGATATCACGCTCATGCTTAGTGCCTGCTGGCAGCTTCACTTTAATCAGCTCGTGATCGCTCAATGCTCTATCAATCTCTTCACTAATGGCAGGGGTGATGCCTTTATTGCCGATCATAACGATAGGCTTGAGCTCGTGGCCAATACTTTTTAGGCGTTTAATGGTTTCATTATCAAGTTGCATAACATTCCTTATATCAATATAAATAAGTTTTAGTGTCTGTATCAACGACAGAGTACACCGGCGCAGTACAAACGATATCATCAAAAATTTAATGCGTATTATAAGCAATATGAGACTATCTTGCTTGAATTCATTAGGATTTTGGACGATTTTAGGTGAGGGAAATGTTAAACTAAGCGTCTTAACTTGGTTTTTGTAGCGCTTTTTTGTGATAGGTATAGGAGCAAGTATTTTGGCTACGCGTATTGAAAATAAAAAACTCTCAAAAAGTAGCCGTGCTTGGATGAAAGAGCATCTTGATGACCACTATGTCAAGCAAGCGCAAAAAGACGGCTATCGTGCGCGCGCCGCTTATAAGTTATTAGAGATCAATGACAAAACCCAGACTATCACTAAAGGGATGACCGTAGTCGATTTGGGCAGTGCGCCGGGGAGTTGGTCGCAAGTAGCGAGTAAGCTAGTAGGCGACACTGGCACCTTGATAGCTTCTGATATTTTACCGATGGATGCTTTGGTTGATGTCACTTTTATCCAAGGTGATTTTCGTGAGGCTGAGGCTTTTGACGCGATTATGGCGCAAGTGGGCGATAGCCAAGTCGATGTGGTGCTATCCGATATGGCCCCTAATACCGCGGGTAACAGCGCGGTCGATCAACCACGCATGATGTATCTGTGTGAGTTGGCAGTAGATTTTGCCTTAGCAACTTTGCCTAAAGGCGGCGCGCTGATTATGAAAGTCTTCCAAGGCGAGGGCACACAAGAGCTTAGGCAGCAAATGCAGCGCGACTTTAGTAAGGTTCGCAGTATCAAACCGGCTGCTTCTAGACCACGCTCCAAAGAGATGTTTTGGATAGCGATTCGATAGTTTTGAATAAGATTTAAGCGCTGCTAGTGTTGCTACAATAGTTAACTGAAAAGTGATATCTAGTGGTTGAATTGTACCGATTAAAACCATATATCGTGGTATATTAGCTTTGTTTTAAGCAATTATTAAAATGAAGTCGCCTTAGAGTAACGGGTTATTTATATTAGTTTTTATCTTTTAATCGCGGTGTTTAGTCACCATATACTACATATAGTCCACACAAAGACTGAAATAAATAATAGGTTAACGCTTTGAAGGCGTCACGTGTCGAGTTGACACACCAATAAGTAGGGATGGGAAAGCTTGTGAGCGACATGGTAAAAAATACCTTATTGTGGCTGGTGGTAATCGGCGTTCTAGTGCTAGTGTTTAGCGGCTTTGATCAATCATCAGAGCCTGATAACCTTAACTACTCTGAGTTTGTGACCGCAGTGTCAGAAAATCAAGTAGCTAGCGTTGAGATCGACGGTGAACAAATCACTGGTGAGAAGAAAAATGGCTCAACATTTGAGACCATTAGACCGGCTGTGGCTGATGAGCAGTTAATGCCAATGCTGCGTGAAAATCAGGTCGAAGTAGAAGGCACAGCACCAAAACGCCAAAGCATACTAATGCAGCTATTGATTGCTAGTTTCCCGATTCTATTGATTATCGGTCTCTTCTTATTCTTTATGCGTAATATGCAAGGCGGCGCTGGCGGTAAAGGCGGTGGCCCTATGAGCTTTGGTAAGTCAAAAGCCAAAATGCTGAGCGAAGATCAGATCAAGGTTAATTTTACTGATGTTGCAGGCTGCGAAGAAGCCAAAGAAGAAGTCGTCGAAGTGGTTGAGTTCTTGCGTGACCCTGATAAGTTCACTAAGCTTGGTGCGACTATTCCGCGTGGTATCTTGATGGTCGGTCCTCCAGGTACCGGTAAAACCTTGCTAGCTCGAGCTATCGCTGGTGAGGCCAAAGTACCGTTTTTCTCAATATCAGGTTCTGATTTTGTGGAGATGTTCGTTGGTGTGGGTGCTTCGCGTGTTCGTGATATGTTCGAACAAGCAAAAAAGAGTGCGCCTTGTATCATCTTTATTGATGAAATTGATGCGGTCGGTCGTCATCGCGGCTCAGGTATGGGCGGTGGTAATGATGAGCGCGAGCAGACACTGAACCAATTACTCGTTGAAATGGATGGTTTTGAAGGTAATGAAGGGGTGATTGTCATCGCCGCGACTAACCGTGCTGACGTCCTCGATAAAGCGCTACTCCGTCCTGGCCGTTTTGATCGTCAGGTACAAGTAGGCTTGCCAGATATCAAAGGCCGTGAGCAAATCCTAAAAGTACATCTGAAGAAACTGCCAAATACGATCAGTGTCGATGCGCGAGCTTTGGCTCGTGGTACACCTGGCTTTACTGGTGCTCAGCTTGCTAACCTCGTCAACGAAGCCGCACTATTTGCCGCGCGCCGTAATAAGCGCAGCGTCGATATGAATGACTTTGAAGATGCCAAAGACAAGCTCTATATGGGTCCTGAGCGCAAATCTATGGTGATACGTGAAGAAGAGCGTCGCGCCACCGCTTATCATGAAGCAGGTCATGCCTTAGTTGCTGAATTACTACCGGGTACTGATCCGGTGCATAAGGTAACGATTATGCCGCGCGGATTTGCGCTTGGTGTCACTTGGCAGTTGCCTGAGCATGATCAGACAAGTATGTATAAGTCAAAAATGCTCAATGATATCGCTATTTTGTTCGGCGGTCGTATCGCTGAAGAGGTGTTTATCAATCAGATGTCGACTGGTGCTTCTAATGACTTTGAACGTGCGACTAAGATGGCACGAGCAATGGTGACTAAGTATGGTATGTCAGATGCGCTAGGTATCATGGTCTATGAAGACGATGATAGCTCGCAAGGGTACTTCGGCGGCGGTGGTCGGACGATTTCTGAAGCCACGCAGCAAAAGGTCGATGACGAAGTTCGCCGGATGTTAGAAGAGCAATATGACATCGCGCGTGAATTAATCGAGGCAAATCAAGATAAAATGCACGCTATGGTAGACGCGCTTATGAAGTGGGAAACGATTGACCGTGATCAACTGCAAGATATCTTAGCTGGCGAAGAGCCACGTCCACCGAAAATTTATCAGCATAACGAAGTTAATTTATCAAAAGATAGAGAGAAGCCTGAAGGTACCATTCCGCCGCCACTACCAGCGATGTAATGACTTGGTATAATGGATATAAAATCATTGAAATAAAGAAGCCCTTTTCATAAAGGGCTTTTTTTGGGTTAAAAATTAGAGATGTAATGCCCCAATCCTAATGTAGGAGCTGAATGTCGTAATAAAAGGTTTAGACTCCGTTCTGAGGAATTGTAAAGGTTAGACAGACTTTAGGAGTACCACTCATTTACTGATATGATAAGCTAAAAATTAATGGTGCTTAATTAATAAATTTTATCTACATGAGATCAGTTATGCCGTTGTTTCAGCCCTTACCTGCTTATAGTATCCGCATACGTCACAAAACATTAGACTTATCGAAGCCGCAAATTATGGGTATTTTAAATGTGACCCCAGATTCGTTTTCGGACGGTGGGCAGTTTAATGCTGTAGACAGTGCTCTAAAACGAGCGCAGGAAATGATCGCAGCAGGTGCCACTATTATCGATATCGGCGGTGAATCCACACGCCCAAATGCTGAGGCAGTAGCGACAGACGAGGAGATAGCTCGCGTCATACCAGTAGTTGAAGCGATTCGCGCACACTGCGGTGATGAGATATGGTTATCGATTGATACCAGCAGCCCACAAGTGATAGAAGCGGCATTCGCAGCTGGCGCAGATATTTGGAATGATGTCCGTGCGCTCAAACGTGAAGGCGCGGCTGCCATGGCCGCTAAGTTAGATATTCCGGTGATGCTGATGCACATGCGCGGTGAGCCGGCAACCATGAACAGCTTAGCGCAGTACGAGGATGTGGTCAGCGAGGTAATGACGGAGCTTGCAGCGCGTGTAGAAGACGTGACTAGTCTTGGCGTCAAACGTGCTAATATNATCCTAGATCCAGGATTTGGCTTCGCTAAAGATTACGCACATCATTGTGCGCTGTTGACTCAGTTAGCAAGNTTNCAAAGCTTAGAGCTACCGCTGATGTTTGGTATNTCACGNAAGCGTTTTTTGGCAGAAGTACTAGACAAGAGCAATATAGCCCGTTATAAAAACTCCAAAGCTATCGAACGTGATATAGCGAGTACGGCAGCNGGTTTATTTGCACTACAACAAGGCGCGAGTATCATACGCACCCATAATGTGGCGATGATGCAGCAAGCCGTAGCACTTTGGCAGCAGCTCACAGACTATAATCATTTATCAGCTTAGCTTAAACAAACGATGCTTAACATTTAAGACGGCACTTATAGTTAAGTATGGAAAAGATGTAGCGAAACTGGGATGAATTTTTTGCAGCCTCTGTCGACGTAGGCACAGCAAGCCAGAAAAATTTATACCAGTTTCGCGTATTAGGGCGTATTGAACATTCACAAATGCGCACCGCTGATCGCTACTAGTTAATCAAAGCTGTGTTCTAGTCGCCGTTNAAATTGCAGATAATGCTTATTGCATTGGTTAGCTGATTTTATTTAAACAGTCGCAACGACTAGGGCGATTTTAGCATCAGCCCTCACGACAACAACAGGGACAGGACTATTTTTTGCCGCTTTATTGATAAAAATAGACGCTTAGAACGACTAAACTTACCATTTTTATCTGCAAATCGCCTAAAAAATAGTCTCTGTCAGTGCCAAGGTCGAATGTTCAACACGCCCTAAATAACGTATCCATTTTATTTAGTATCGGCTATATATAAACTAAGCGTGTTTTCAATCAAACATCATATTATTAATAAGCGCTTAACCAGTAAGCGCGTTAACGACTAAAGAGTTATTTATGACTACCNAACCCGAGCCTACCGCTGAACAGCGCCGTATTATTTATCAAGCCCGTCGCGGCCTCAAAGAGCTAGATTTTTATATTGATCCTTACGTAAAAGAGCTTTATCTAGCGGCTGATACTGCCGAGCAAGCTACCTTTGCTGAGCTGCTCACATATGAAGACCCTGATTTATTAGATTATTTTACCAATCAAAGTCAGCCGGATGACGCTGCGGTTTGGGAGCTAGTCAATAAAATTAAGACTTGGCGTCATAGTAAGGACTTAACCTAGTAAGGACTTAATGCGTTAGGCACTGTGCTAAACTGTACAGGTGTGCGCTAAACTGTACAGGTATTAATCACTCGGCTCTACTTTACGCAATTTGCTGGATAATTAGATGACCATGTCGCGCTTATCGTTACGGATTGATACTCCTGTACAGCCTACTAGCTATTTGCGTGCCTTATTATATGGCAGTTTGACAGCTATTATTATTCTACTCGCTTGGTTAGCGAAATTNTGGCTTTGGCAATATGTGCTCATTTTGCTAGTAGCTGCTTTAGTTGTGAGTTATTTGGCTTTATCAAGGCCAATTTTAATGCATCTTAGTCAGCCTCCAATGAGCAAACGCATCGATCTAGGTTGGCAGCTGCTGATGCGTACCGGACGCGCTGACGAGCTTTGGCAAGCTACGCTCTCTACAGCCCATCACTATCCGTGGTTGATACATTTAACCCTGATAATAACTGAACCTTATCAGCGGCCCTTTACCGTGACCATATTNCGCGATCAAGTGAGCGCTGAGCAGTGGCGACAGCTGAGCGTATTAGCTAATAGTGTCGATGGCGCTACTCAAAGCGATTAAAGTACCACGATCGAATGTTCAGCACGCCCTAAATCTATAAGCTACTAGACGATACAAGCCATAACAAAACACCTCTCTAGCTATATAAATGGATTTGTTATATTAGGGCTGTTGAAAACAAATATAACGATAAAAGGAGAGAGTTATGAGTTTATTAGGAAATTTAGTTTCGCAAGTCGCGCGTAGTGCTATGGATCCAAATGATGCGCAGCGTAATCCGATCAATCAGCGCACTAGCCCGCGCCGTACGGGTGGTCTTGGTGATATATTGGGCAGTGTGCTCGGCGGTTCAGCAGGTGGCTATAATCCGCAGCAATACGGCCGTCAAGCAGATAATGGCTTCGGTCTAGATGATCTATTAGGTGGCTTAGGCGGCGGCGCACAGCGCGGCAGTATGAGCTCAGGTGCAGGCGGCCTTGGCGATATCTTAGGCAGTGTGCTTGGCGGTGGTCAACGTAGTAGAGGCGGCTTTGGCGGTAAGGGTATGCTAATAGCCGCGCTGATGCCGATGGTGCTAAGCTGGATACAGCGCAATGGCGGTCTCAGCGGTGCGTTATCGAAGATTACTGGTATGGGCCATGAAGCACAAGCGCGCTCTTGGATGAGCAATAGTGAGCCTAATGACAACTTAGATCCTAATGAGATCAATCGTCTATTTGACGAAAACGAGATTCAGCAAGTGGCCGCGCAAACCGGCGCTAATGATAGCGAAGTTCGCCAAGGGCTAGCAGAGCTGTTACCTGAGGTAGTGAATCAGCTGACCCCAAATGGTAACTTAGATAATGAGAAAGAAGCGAATCAAGAGATTGATCAGATTATCGGTCAGCTATCGAGTCGACTAGGTACTTTAAAATAGATACTGTCAGATAAAATCCCGTTAAACCTAACTGGTCATATTTTGAAAAGAGCCTTTATTAAAAGGCTCTTTTCTATCGAAGGCTTAAAATTAAAAGCGCTCATCCAAAGTTTCTAAAGTATAGTTAAGCGCTTGAAAACAGATGTCCGTCTTAAAGCCGCGATACTGCAAAAATCGCAGCTGCTTAGCTTTTTCTTTTTGCTCCACTGGTATAGTGTCACCATACTTCTTAGTGCGAGCCTCTACCGCTAGTTTGAGCCAATCAACCCCCTCAACTAAGCTGTCATCAGGATCAACGAACTCGCGAAACTCTTCAGACTCACTATTTGCCATATCAATGAGCTCATCAATATTGCTTGNCATAGTGATTTGCTTTTTATAAAACTCCTGCTTGATACGCTGACGGCCGCGGCCTTTACGAATGTTTTCACGAATTAGCATAAGGGTAGTGCGGTAGTCACTTTGATAACCTTTCTCTTCAAATTCAGCAAGCAGCTTATCAATACTATCCGGGTCTTGCTCTTTGTCGATAAGCTTTTGTTTGAGCTCCGCCTTACCGTACTCACGCCGTGACAGATAATAAAAAGCCAACCAGCGCAAACGGCTCTCAGCTTTGATAGCATCGAGCTCGGCTTGCTTTTGTTCAGGGGTGCGCAGGTAAGCTTTAAGCGCCGAGGGTAGGTTGTCTATCTCGCAAGCCGTGAACGCCGCTGTAGACGCTTCTGTGTTCTCTTGATCAAGAGACGTCGCAATATTATCGGTTACTTGTTTGGCGGTATCGTGAGAGCTGTCTGCTTCGTCACTACTGCCGTCTGTATGATCTTCATCTGTATGTACCTTGCGCTTAACTTCAGCTAGCATCTGCTGAATGCTTTGTGAGTCTGGCGGCACGTAAGCGGGCGCATCATTGTGCTCAGCGACAAAAATTGCTGCAGCATGGAAGCGCTTTTTGCGTTTTTTTGATTTTGATTTAAGGGAATGTGATGAAGGTTTAGCTAATGATTTATTTGAAGATTGGGATAAAGCATCAAAGCTTGAAGAATCCTCTGCAAAAAATCTTTTGTCACTCTCACCAGTGAATGTAGTATGAGTTTTCTTCTCAGAAAAAGGCTCTGCGCTTTGTTGCTTTACGCGCTGTGCTTTTTTTGATTTTCTGCGATTAAATAGCTCGGTATTTTTGGTAGTTGAGCTTTTATTATTATGACGTTTTGGTTTACTGCTAGCAGCAGAACTAGCCGAGTCGGTGTCCGACTCGGCTAGAATTTCAGCTAATGTTTTAATCTGCATTTTTAACCTATAAGCTATTCAATAGCATGAAGATTTTTGTGCTTAAGCCGTTACTGTATAGGCGATGCTTCTAAGTCCTGAGCGGCGTCTATATCTTCGTCATTAGCTTCGGGCTGTTCTTTTGTCCCTGACCCTAGCTTTTCTGCACGAATCTTAGCTTCGATTTCTTCTGCGATGGCAGGGTTTTCTTTGAGATAGAGCACTGAGTTGGCTTTACCTTGACCAATCTTTTCATCGCCGTAGCTATACCAAGAGCCCGCTTTGCCTACTGCGCCAATCTCAACGCCAAGGTCAATGACTTCAGCTAAATGGTTGGTACCTTCGCCATAAGTAATCTCAAATTCGGCTTGGCGGAACGGCGGCGCCATTTTGTTTTTGATGACTTTAACGCGAGTTTGGTTACCGATGATGTCATCACCGTTTTTGACCGCGCCGATACGGCGAATATCCATCCGCACCGAAGAATAAAACTTCAGTGCGTTACCACCTGTCGTGGTCTCTGGACTACCAAACATGACGCCAATCTTCATACGAATCTGGTTAATAAACACCACCATACAGTTGGAGCGTTTAGCATTACCAGTGATTTTACGTAGTGCTTGGCTCATCAGACGCGCCTGCAAGCCCATATGCGAATCGCCCATCTCACCCTCAATCTCCGCACGTGGCGTGAGNGCGGCGACCGAGTCAATCACGATCATATCGATAGCACCTGAGCGTACTAACATATCGGTAATCTCAAGTGCCTGCTCGCCATTATCAGGCTGGGAAATCAATAAGTCGTCCGTATTAATGCCTAACTTACGGGCATAAACCGGATCAAGCGCGTGCTCAGCATCGATAAAGGCACAAGTACCGCCTTGCTTTTGGCATTGAGCGATCGTTTGTAGCGTCATGGTNGTTTTACCTGAGCTCTCAGGGCCATAGATCTCAATGATACGGCCTTTAGGTAGGCCGCCAATTCCTAAGGCAATATCTAAGCCTAGAGAGCCTGTTGAGACTACATCGACATCCATAGCAACAGAATCGTCACCGAGATGCATAATAGTGTTCTTACCGAATTGCTTCTCGATTTGTCCTAGTGCTGCTTTGAGTGCTTTTGCTTTGTTGTCGTCCATAATGGACTCCTTGTCAGTAATGAATTTACAAGTGATGTTTTAAGATATAAGAGTGACTAAGTAAACAGGGTAAGTGAATTGGGATAGTCTTTATAAGCCCAAAATAGTCGAAACGGTTAGGGCTATGACTTAGATAGCTATCTTTACTATACAGTAAAAAAAATAGCGTTAGCAGTAAAATTAAGTTTAGAGCGTAGTCGTCAGCAGGGTAGCTACTGTACTGACTAACTCCTGATAAAACCTTTATAAGAATTACTAGGGCGTGTTGAACATTCGACCTTGGCACTGACAGAGACTATTTTTTAGGCGATTTGCAGATAAAAATGGTAAGTTTAGTTGTTCTAAGCGTCTATTTTTATCAATAAAGCGGCAAAAAATAGTCCTGTCCCTGTTGTTGTCGTGAGGGCTGATGCTAAAATCGGCCTAGTCGTTGCGACTGTTTAAATAAAATCAGCTAACCAATGCAATAAGCATTACCTGCAATTTTCACTTAGACTAGAACTATTTTAGCGATCAGCAGTGCGCATTTGTGAATGTTCAACACGCCCTAAGCAAATGATAGAGTTAAAAACTAAAAGCCTATAAGAATGCGCTTTTTGTTTGATTATTAGATGAGGTAATTATAACAAAATCCAAGCTAAATAATGAGTTTGTCTCACTCTAAACGACAACAGATGTCGCCTAACCTTTATAGTTTTTATAGGTTTTTATTAGCGCTCAGCTAGCCTGAATGAAGAGTAAATANTATGATTTGTGCGCTCTGAAAAAATACAGANTTGTCAAGAGCAAATATAGTTGTCCACAGCAAAAATAAAATAAAATTTTGCTCGCTGTGAAACATTTGCGGCAATCAAATTTATTTTAAAATAATTATAAATAATTTTTTATTGTTTTAAATTAAGTGTAAGTAATTGATTTTATTATAAAAATAAATTGTATAAAAAATGACCAATTTTACCTAAAGCGTTAAGNTATCGACTCATATCCTTGTCAAGTACCTAGTTATCCACAGGGTTATCCACAGCTTCTGGGGAGAACTCTGCAACCCCTTATTCTATCGATGATTGCACAAATTTGAAAATTATTAGAGTCTATCNATTTTTGATATAAACACCTTAAACATATCGGCTTGAGAGTCTTTTGAGCACGAGGTTTCACGTTTAAAAAGGGAGATAATTTGTCTATTTGTTAGTAAAAATTTGAGACGTCTTAGTATTTCGCAGCAAAACCCTAAATAGAAGCGCTCAAGATGCAAAAAAGCGACTGTTGGTAGCAGTCGCTTATGGTANGTAAATAAGGTTTTAGATATTNACTATAGGGCGTCTGATAGCGACTAGTCTTTGGTATAAATCAAATCCCATACGCCATGATCACGGTCGATACCGCGGCGCTCAAACTTAGTCATCGGGCGAAAATCAGGACGAGGTGTGAAGTTGCCTGTACCGGCTTGATTGCTCAGTCCTGCAAAGTTATCGAGTACTTCTAGCATCCAAAAAGCGTAATGCTCCCAGTCCGTTGCGGTATGAAACCAGCCGCCCGGTTTTAGAGTGCGGGTGACAATCGCCATACGCTCAGCACTAACAAAGCGGCGCTTAAAATGGCGTTTTTTGCGCCAAGGATCTGGGAAGTAGAGCTGAATACGATCGATATGGTTTTCAGGGAGCTGCTTGAGCAGTTGTATGGCGTCGCCGTTGATAATTTTGATATTAGTCAGGTTTTGCGTGCCTGCCATATAAGCGCATTTACCAATACCAGGCTCATGCACCTCAACACCGATGAAGTTGCGAGTCGGATCGGCTATCGCCATCTCAATCAAAGAGTCCCCGAGCCCAAAACCTATCTCTACTGTGAGCGGCGCATTGCTACCGTTTGGACTATCATTGAATAAGACACGTAGATCATCAATGCCATCAAGATTACCATCGCCAAAACTGTTGTTGACTAGATATTCTGCAAACTTAGGGTCGGTTAACGCTTGCTCCGCGTTTTTATTCATATGCGTGCGGCGCTTCATAAAAGTATTCACAATACGCATATGCTTATCGTTATTAGCCTCCTTGTCGTCAGTTGTAGAGGCNGTACTAACGGCTTCAGAGGGGTTATCGCTGCTATTGTCTACTGAATGATCTACTGGACTGGCAACTGGAGTGTCAATAGAATGATCGGAGGGAGATTGTGAGCTCATAATATGGCTAAGACTTTATAAAGTAATAAGTAGACAGGTATTATAGGTTAAATCCATTGGGTTTTTAAGCGAAATATAGCGAGCAAAAGCGCGAACAGCATTTAAAGGCTTGGATTAGTCAAAGGCAGCTCCAACGCCGTCTTAAACTGCGAACCTAAAAGCCGGTCAGCATTTGACTAGCGGATGCATTGAGCTTGGCGATATCTTATAATAGTTATACTAATGCTAGTTAGTTTAAGCTATATCCTAAGTTTACTATTTTTAAGTGCTCTATCTTTTATTAGACAAGCACGTTTAATACGAGCTTTCAGCCTCTCTAAAAAAGCCCCAATGCTTCAAATAACAATAGGGCCACTACCATGCTATTTATCGAGACGGATACGCCGCCCCCTTTCTACCGAGAAGAGCTGACTGCTGCTCGGCGCAAGCAGCTAGACCAGTGGTTCATCAGCCACCGTAGCCAAGACTATTACCTCAAGCGCTTTGAGCAGTTCGATGAGCAAGGATATCTGTCTCCTAAGTGGCATTGGGCCGCCTTTTTTATGACCTTTTTTTGGCTGCTCTATCGCAAACGTTACATCGATGCGATCGTCTATAGTGTCGCCGGTTGGTCATTTATTCAGCTCACCATTACTATCGTTTTAGTCTTTGTTGAATTTGCGGCGATGTCATTTATTCCGCTGGCTTATCAGATGCCGCTGCGTATCGCGATTGCCGCTATCATTTGGTTGTTTTGGTCATTTATGGTGGCGCGCTGGACAGACGCTTATTACTACCGAATGGCAAGGCGTGAGATCGCCGATGCTTTAGACGATCATCCGCGTGATGAGGCAGCGCAAAAAGCCATACTACGGCGTGAAGGCGGCGTCAGCTTATTTGGTTTAGGACTGGGATTCGCTATTTTTGTGTTTGCCTTAACGGTCATCAAGGTGCAGTTTTTACCTATTATCGCAAAGCCAAAAGAAAACGAAGTGCTATTCGATGCTTACGATATCACCAAAACCGCACAAAATCAGGTGGCTCTAGCTTATCAGCAAACAGGCGAGTGTCCTACTCAGCTGCCGATAGCGACTAGCAACCCAAAAATACAAGTGCACATTGATACGCAAACGCCAAGCGTGCCAGAAACCGACTGTACCGTGACAGGTACTATTCAAAATGTCAGGTTTCCACTGCGCTATTTGAACGGTCAGACACTGGTGTTTTATCATCTACCAAATCAGGATAATTGGCGCTGCACGAGCTCATTAAATGAAAAGCAAGCGCCGGCCTATTGCGTGGCTGATTAAGNATTAGTTTTTTGAATGGGGNAGAGGGTCTTGATCCTTATCAACTGGCGTGGCTTGGTTTTTAAGCTCTTCATAAAANTCGCTTAAGTCCATTTTGCGCGCTTTATCTATATCTTCATCGAAGAGACTCTCAAGCTCAGCCATCGCCGACTGCGCCGATTCGATAAGGCTTGCTTCATCATCATAGATGGCCTGCTGGCGTTCGATCAAATCATCGTCGTAATCGCGGAAAGTCTGCACCGTTTCGCGCGCTTTTTCAGGGGAGATGCCCAATAACTGCAAGGACTCACGCGACATATCTAAGGAGGATAAATAAGTCTCGCGCCATATATGACGAACCCNAACCTCACGCAGACGGTAGTAATGCTGCCTATCCCGCGCTCGTGCTAAAACAATCAAATCTGGATAATTCTTACGTAAATACTCAGCAGTGGTAATAGAGCGCTCTAGATCATCGATGGCCAAAATAAATAACCTCGCTTTATTGATACCAGCGGCGCGCAGAATCTCNGGGTTTTTGGGATCGCCATAATAGACTTTATTACCAAATTTACGTACAAAATCCACGCGGTTCGCTGAGCGCTCAATGGCGGTAAATTCGATATTGTGCATGCGCAGTACCCGGCCAATAATCTGACCGACACGGCCAAAACCGGAAATAATGACTTGATGCTCGTGATCAGGAATAGTGTCGTAGTCGCGCTTGGGCTTACTTTTTGCAAATAAAGGTTCGCCTGCTTTTTCGAGTAATAAAAACGCGAATGGCGTAAGCGCCATGGAGATAGTCACTACTAGATTTAGCATATTGGCCAGCTCCGGCCTTAAGACATTCTGCGCACTTGCTACGCTAAAGAGTACAAAGGCAAACTCGCCGCCTTGCGCTAACGTCACCCCAAGCCGGATGCTCGTCGGTAAGCGGTTACCTGATACTTTGGCGATAGCCGTTACCACGCCGAATTTGATGACCATTAATGCCAAAGCACAGCCGACAATAAACACCGGCTTAGCCAGGATAAGCTTGACATCTGTCAGCATGCCTACCGACATAAAGAACAGACCTAACAGCAGTCCTTTAAACGGCTCAATACTCGCCTCTAACTCGTGACGGTACTCCGAATCTGCTAGCAATACACCGGTCAAAAATGCACCTAAAGCCATGGAAAGACCGATCTGCTCCATTAAAATAGAGACGCCCATTACGATAAATAACGCTACCGCCGTTAACAGCTCGGCTGCGCCGCTAGAGGCCACGAACTTAAAGAAAGGTCTGACAATATAACGACTCGATAAAATCAAACCAGCAAAAACCATAAATACTTTAGCAAAATAAATTAAGTCATAGCTTTGTTCGCGTACCCCTGATAAAAAGGGGATGACAGCGAGCAGTGGAATAACGGCGATATCTTGAAACAGTAAGATAGTAAAGGCTTCGCGGCCATGCGTGCTTGAGAGCTGCTGCTTTTCGGTCAATATTTGCAGCACAAATGCGGTAGAGGAAAGCGCTAAACCAAAGCCAACGATAAAAGCTGTATCAAGCTGTAATGCAAAAAACTGATATAAAATCGCCATTAACACGATACCAGTCATGCCGACTTGCAAACCGCCTAACACAAAAATAGAGCGGCGTAGCGCCCACAGACGCGAAGGCTGTAGTTCTAGACCGATGATGAACAGTAGCATCACCACGCCAAATTCAGAAAAATGCAACAAACTCTCAGCGTCGCCTGCGACGTCTAGCGCGCTTGGGCCTAATATCAAACCAGTAATCAGGTAGCCCAAAACGGTTGCAATACCGAAGCGCTTACCAAGCGGCACAAACAGTAGCGCTGCCCCCAAAAAGATAGTCGCTTGTAGCATTAAGTTTGGAGAGCCGGCGGCGGCTGCGAACATAGTAAATCCTTATCANTCAGTCTCAAGCGTATAAGGTTAAGCAAAATANCAAAAAGGCGACTTATTTTTTGCGATAAATTTTCCAGACGTCATTATNGGCAATAGGATTGCTATAAGCATCATTGCGGCGTTTGCGCGGGGTCTGCCGACTATCCACAATCTTAAAATCAGGCAACGCATGCACAATCAGACCGGTACGATAAAAACGAACGCGCTCCGGCTCTAGCATCTCACCTTTATTATCGCGGCAGAACACATAAGCGCGCAAATCAATAAACTCTCGATGNGCAACCAACCTAGCTTCATCATCNGCCTCAAATACGGCAGTCATACGCTCAATCNCTTGCGCAGTATACTCACCGCATTTATTCATCAAGGCGTTGACTGAGCCAAAGCTTTTAGATTCTTTGGCGCGGGTTTTGGTCAGATGTAAGCGCTGCACATTAAAGATAAACTGCGGTATCTCTAGGCTAGCAGGTAGTGGCAGATGATCAGGGGGCATATCTGCGGCAGGATAAAACTCCTTAGCACGGTCCAATAAGCTCTGCCAGCGCTGCTGATAAGCGTGCACCTCGCTAAGATTACCCTCAAAGATAGGCATATCGCGAATTTGCCGTAGAATATCAGGCGGAAACTGCTCATCACGGAAGCTGGCGATATCTTCTTGTAGCGTTGATAGCAGCACTTTGGCGTGCTTCTTACCGTCCTTTGAAGCAGGATCATCGATGTAGTCGGGAGCAACAAAAGGTGCTGAGCGTCTAGACATGGCAATAGCTCATTATTAAAAATTAATCGTTGATAAAGCTGCGATCTCTACTAAATAATAGCAAAAAGCGGCTCATTATAGATAAAATTATCGTCATTATAACCGCATAAGCGGCTACAGGTTTCATTTATCTACATTAAAACCTTTATAATGAATCATATAGTCATTTCACTTTTACTCTGAACTGACTATATTGCAAGATAACGTTTGTGAAGCGCTATGCCTAAAAAGAGGCTNTATTCAAACATCGANAACGCTACTCTGGTTTAGCAAGCGTTTCTGGTTTAGCAAGCGTTGGTAAAATCATCATGAATATCATCCGTATCATACTCATATCTATACTGGCATTCGCGTTTGGGTTTTGGCTCATTATGGCGTCGAATATGGGGCCCGCTTATTAGCCACAAGTTATGAATGGAAGCTTAGATATTTGGATAAGGGGGCTCTTATTAGGGCGTGTTGAACATTCGACCTTGGCACTGACAGAGACTATTTTTTAGGCGATTTGCAGATAAAAATAGTAAGTTTAGTCGTTCTAAGCGTCTATTTTTATCAATAAAGCGGCAAAAAATAGTCCTGTCCCTGTTGTTGTCGTGAGGGCTGATGCTAAAATCGCCCTAGTCGTTGCGACTATTTAAATAAAATCAGCTANCCAATGCAATAAGCATTATCTGCAATTTTAACGACGACTAGAACACAGCTTTGATTAACTAGTAGCGATCAGCAGTGCGCATTTGTGAATGTTCAACACGCCCTAGTATCTGGCTTATTTATTTGGCTATTTATTTAGTTAGCCATTATCATTTGGTGGTTAAGCATGATTTACCGCTATTTTNCAAATCCATAAAAATAATTGGACCCTTAAACTAAAATCTTTAGTTAATGATTGTGGCCGATATGGCCGCTATCACTGACGGCTCGCTCGGAGATATCACAAACAAGCGTNTCACTGTGAGCCATCGTCTGCGGATGCGATAGGCTCTCCACCTGAATAGTGGCATGACTAATGCCTAAGTCTTGCAAGCGCTGTTCAAGCTCGCTAATCAGCACACTAGCCTCCGTAATACTCATCTCGCCATCGACCACCACGTGACAAGATAAAGCGTTTAGGCCACTAGTAATACTCCAAATATGGAGGTCATGAATCTTTTCGACTTGCTTGTGATCGAGCAGGCGCTCTTTGACTGCGTCTAATGAGATATCTTTTGGCGTGCCNTCCATCAAGANATGNACCGAATCNCGTACNACNCGNTAACCNCTNACNAANATNAGNACAGCGACGATGACAGAAGCGAGCGCATCCGCCCACAACCAGCCAAAGCCTATCATTAATAGCGCGGCGATAATGGCGGCCACTGAGCCCATCAAGTCACTTAAGACATGTAGATAGGCGCTTTGCATATTGAGGTTGACAGGCTCTTTAGCGTCAGAGGAGTTTTGTTTTTCTCCATGACTGTGTCCGCTATCGCCACTACGGCTACCTCGGTGCATCAGCCAAGCCACTAGGATATTAATAAGCATGCCGATAGTAGCGATGATCAGCATACCTTGAGTAGCAATATCTGGCGGCGAATTAAAGCGTTTGATCGCCTCCCAAAAAATCATAAGGGCAATAATGACTAAAGTTGCGCCATTGACGCCGGCGACTAAAATCTCAAAGCGCTTATAGCCAAAGGTTTTTTGACGAGTCGCCGCTTTTTCACCGATTTTAAAGGCTATCAAGGTCGCGCCTAACGCTACTGCGTCGCTGAGCATGTGTCCGGCATCAGATAATAAGGCTAAGCTTCCCGTGAGTAAGCCGCCAACAGCTTCGATAACCATATAACCGGTAATAATAAGGAAGCTAATCAATAAAGTGCGCTGATAGCCTTTAGTATCACTATTACTATTGGTTGCACTATTTGTAGAGGAGGCAGGGCTAGGGTTTAAAGGTGAGGACTGCTCTTCATTATACGTATGCCCTTCATTATAGGTGTGAGAGCTATGTTGACTATGGTCATGATGATCTTGCTCATGCGGATGATTATTATTTTCGCCAGTCATTATAATCCTCAAACTCAAAGTAGTTTATAAAAGAACGATGGCTAAAATCTAGCATAACTGTCGATGAGAAGCTGTAACGCTGCCGTAACGGCTAAACGTCATACAATATATAGGATAAAAAGGTATAGAGCGGACAGATAATAATAAATGTATAAAAATCACCAACCGACAGGATCGATATCTAAGGTGAGTTTAAGATATTTTGTGCTCGGTAAAGCCAGTACCGGCTGCCACCATAGCTTGAGAATATGATGCAGCTGCGCGCGCTCTTTGGCTAATAGCAGCAGCTGTGAGTGATAACGGCTGTTCTTTTTACTCATTGGCGCATCGATAGGGCCGAGAACGGCCAGCTTATGGCCTGTGGGTAGATGAGCTACGGCATCTTTGAGCGCTTGCGTGGTCGCCGCCAAAGTCTTGCCTTCACAGCGAATAAGCGCAGCATAACTATAGGGAGGTAGGCCCATCATTTTGCGCTCTTGCAGCAACGACTGCGCAAAGGAGTGATAGCCGTCTTTGACCAGCTTAAGCAGTAGTGGGTTATCCGGTTGTAGCGTTTGAATCAGTACGCGCCCAGCCTTGTCGCCGCGTCCAGCACGGCCTGCGACTTGAATCATCAGCTGCGCGGTATGCTCAGGCGAGCGAAAGTCTGCAGATAAAAAGCCTCTATCAGCATTAGGCAAGCAGACGAGTGTGACATTAGGGAAATGATGACCTTTAGCGACCATTTGCGTGCCGACTAGAATCGCCGGCTTACCTTCGTTAATACGCTGATAGATATTCTCCCAGCTGTCTTTACGCCTCGTGGTGTCACGGTCAATCTGAATAATCGGGTATTGTATTTTACTGGTTTGCGGATTAGCAAACAGCGCATGCAGGTTTTCGCTAAGTCTTGTCGTCCCCATCCCTTTGGTATCTAAGTTCTGACTGGCGCAGTCCGGACAGCTGCTTGGAATATAAGCTTGCCAATCACAGTGATGGCATTTTAAATAAGAGCTGCTTTGGTTTTGACGACTATAATGCACCGTTAGATGCGCATCGCAGCGTGGACAGTCTGCTTGCCAGCCACAAGCTTCGCAGAGTAATACCGGCGCATAGCCGCGACGATTTAGAAATATTAATACCTGCTCGCTGGCTTCGAGCGTTTGCCGAATAGCCTTGATGAGATCATCGGTCAGACCTGTGTCATAGTTTGCGCCATCGTCTGCAGTTTGTTGATGAGTGGTTTGCAAGCGGGCATCGATGAGCTGCATAGTCGCAGGCTTGGCACTGCCAGGACGCGTCGTTAGCTGGCACTCTATCAGCTTACCATCTGCTACAAGCTTTAGATGCTCAAGCGTTGGGGTCGCAGTTCCGAGCACGACGGGTATCTTATATTGCAGGCCGCGATATAGCGCCACGTCGCTTGCATGGTAGCGTAGGGTGTCTTGCTGCTTATAAGAGCTATCATGCGCCTCATCAACGATGATCAGACCTAAGTTAGCAAAAGGATACAGCAAAGCTGAGCGGGTACCGATGATGATTTGCGCGTGACCGGTACGGCAGTCTTGCCAACCTTGCAGACGGTAGGTGTTGGTCATACCTGAATGCAGTAGCACGATTTGCGCAGCAAAGCGGCTAGCAAAACGCGCTCGCGTCTGCGGCGTTAGGCCAATCTCTGGCACCAGTATGAGTACTTGCTTGCCAGCTTCTAATACCGCTTGCATCGCTTGCAAATAGACTTCCGTTTTACCACTACCGGTGATACCGTTGAGTAAAACACCTTTATACTGCTCAGCGCTATGAGCAGCAGTAATCGTCGCCACCGCCTGCTGCTGCTCATCATTGAGATCAAGCGGCATCTTCGCTAAGCTCACAGGCTTAGGCGCTGATTTGTGCTCTATGTAGCGCTCAATTAAGCCCTTGTCTTCTAACGTCTTCAAAAAGCTGCGCTGCATTCCTTCGAGTAATAACACATCTTCGCTCGCACCGCGCTCGCCATGCAACTTTAGCATGTCGAACTGCTGTTTTTGCTTGACCGCATTGGCATGAAAGTCAGCATCGGTGACGTGCGGCAGGATGCGCCAATGAGTAATAAGCAAGTCGAGCGGTTTGCCTTGCCGCACAAGGCTTGGCAGCATCACAGCGAGTACATCGCCTAAAGGGTAATGATAATAACGCGCAAGCCAGTACGCAAGGCGAAGCATAGCGCTATCGACGATAGGTTCATCATCTAAGCACTGATTAATGGCTTTNAGCTTNCTNANNGGNACATCGCTATNCGCTTGNNTCAATNTGNGCGATGACGATACCGATCAAAGTCTGCCTACCAAAAGAGACTTCGACGCGGCTACCGATTTCGGGCAAAGATAAGTCTGCAGGCACGCCATAATCAAATACTCGATAAAGCGGAACCGGTAGAGCAACTTGAACTAACATAAATGACGCTCGCAGCCTTATTAAAAGTTAAATTCGGTGATGTTTAAAGTGTAGTGAAACATATTAATAAGTGAAGCATACCAATAGATGAGGGTACTCGTTTTATTTATGCGTAATATGAGTAGCACAAATAAGCAAGCCCAAATTGCCGTTATCGATAACCGCGCTTTGGGCTTAAGCTTTTGAGCTTGATAAAGTTGCCTTTGACTTCACGACTGTAGTCTTGAGCTATCAGATTCGACACTCTCAGACTTGACGCTATCCGTTATTCTATATACATAATTGACTCAATCTCTACCACGCCGCCTTTTGGCAAGGCTGCTACTTGTACCGCAGCGCGAGCAGGATACGGCTCACTTAGATTGGCTACAAATACCTCATTTAGTGCCGCAAAATCGCTCAAATCGGTCAAGGAGACNTTNAATTTGACCACATCATTGATAGTACCACCAGCGGCCGCGCAAATGGCTTTAATATTCTCAAATACTTGCTTGGCCTGCGCCTCAAAGCCTTCTTTTAGCTCCATAGTATCAGGATCAAAACCAAGCTGGCCTGAGATATAGACCGTATTACCAACCTTTACTGCTTGTGAGTAAGTGCCAACAGCGGCAGGAGCTTTATCGGTTTGAATAGTTTGACGACTCATAGTTATTCCTTTNANNAAGTGAATAGTAAATAAGCAGGGGTTAAGTTATTTTGATAGTTTTATAGCTGATACAGACGCATAATATTAGGGAAGCCTAATAGCGATCTTAGCTCACGGATACCTTGGGCTAAGTGCACCCGGCTGCGAACGACTACATGAACGATCGTATCACTGTGACGTACATCGATCGTCTCTACACCAATATTTAACTGGCGCAGATGATAAACCACTTCGCTGATTTGCTCATCGCTTAGCGAGATGGAGAGTTTGAGATAAGCTGGAAAGCGTATCTTATTTCCGGCATCATCAGATTCGTTTTGTTTAACTGCTTTATCATCGCGCCACTGTAGCTGAATGATTTGGTAAGGATTGTCTTTACGAATATCATCGAGCGAAAAACACTTATGCCGGTGCACGACCAACCCATGCCGTGATAAGTGGCCAACGATTGGGTCGCCATAAATAGGATGACAACAATTGGCAAAATCAAGCTCAACACCCGCAGTATTGACGATGAGCTGCTGCGGCTGCGAGGCTTCACTGACATCCGCTTGCAGACTGCTCATCTCGTCGCTAAATAAGCGTGAAACAACGAGCTGCGGCAATAAAGTGCCAGAGCTTATTTGCTCAAACAGCACGTTTTTATCATCAACACCGCGCCACTCAAGTAGGTTGTTCCACTCAGAATCGTATAAGTCCGCTAGGCTTTTATGGTACGTTTTTAAAGCGCGATCTAGCGCTTGTTGACCATGACGCTGCTTTTCACTCGTGGGTAAGTCTTTAAACCAGCGCAAGATCTCCTTACGGGCTTTATTGGTGACCACAAAGCCAAGCCATTCCGCTTTGGGCTCAGAGTCGCTATCGACTTCAATCTCGACCAGCTGTCCGTTTTTGACAACCGTCCCAAGTTTGGCTTTTTCATTATCAATATTCGCGCCGACAGCGACATTACCCACCATAGGCCCAACCGCATAAGCGAAGTCGAGCGCCGTTGCGCCTTGCGGCAGCTCATAGGCACGGCCCTGCGGACTATAGCAGAGGATTTTGCTTGAATGCAGATAGTCCATCAGCTCGTTAATCGTAGACACCGCCGCGGTAAAGTCAGGACTATTTTCATCTAAGGTCTCTTCATCGACCAGCTCTTTCATATTGCGTAGTGAGGCTTGAATCACTGATTGGCTGACATCAGAGGCATGCTCAGCACCGATCACNCCGAGTCGCGCCACCTTTTGCATCTTTTTGGTCATAATGACTACTTTGATACAATCATTGTCACGCTCATAAAGTAAAGTCAAAGATTGATTGCCGCCAGGTAGCGGCCGGCGAATATTGTCCTGAATATTCGCATCTTCGANTTGATATTTTTTGATGAAATAGTAAGCCAGCTTATCACAGGCCTCTACCGTATCGAGGACGATCTCAAAAGAGTAGTGACGAAGTAGGGCATTAATCTCGCCGCGGTTGCGAAAGAACTGACGGTACATAGCAACGCGGTTGTCTAAGATTTTAACGTGACCATTTAACTCTAAGTTGTTCAATACCACAATCANATAGCGATGGATGGCTTCTTTTTGAAAGTTGCGTCCAAGGCCGTGCTGCAACAGCTTATCANACAGCTTGTTATACATCTCNGAGTTAAGATTGCGGTAGCAGAGCACCTCTATGTAGTCAGCAATGTCATTGATGCCCATCAAGCGGGCGAAGGGCACATAAAAATCTAAAGTCTCTTGCGCGGTGGCGCGCTGCTTTTCAGTGCTGACCGCATCGAGCGTGGACATGTTATGCAGGCGGTCTGATAACTTGATAATCAACACGCGCGGATCTAACAAGGTTGCGGTAAGAATTTTATGAAAGGTTGCCGCTTTGTTTTGCTGCTTATTGTATTTTGAGGACTTAAGCTTGGTGACACCATCAACCAAGCGGGCGACGACTTTGCCATAACGCTGCTCAATCTGCTCGCCAGTGACTTCAGTATCTTCAACCGTATCATGCAAAATTGCGGCGATAATCGTATCACGGTCTAAACGAAAACCGGCCAAAATCTCAGCAACCGCGATAGGATGAGTAATATAGGGCTCACCTGATTTGCGCTTGTCTTTGATATGAGCGATATCACCAAACTCACATGCATCGATAATGTCGCGGCGATCGTCCCGACTTAAATACCCAACCGAGCGCAGCAAGTTATATTGGGCCTCGTCTACTAGACGATGACTGAGCTTAGGAAGGGTTTGGCTCATATAAGATTATCCTATGACTGAGCGCCTACTATGAGGCGCCTATAACTTGGCAATGGATTTAGCGGCTATTATTTAAAAAAACAAGCCAAAAGTAAATAAAATAGACTCTAATACGAGTTTGGTTTTCACTCTCTAATTAATCGTAAATAGCCTACAATGTCAACTACTAAGCACACTCAGTCTGTAAATAGCAAAAAACAGTTTTTTAAATCATAAAAACCACAGCTTAGAACTGTGGTTTTATCGCGCTACTTGAGTGCATCAGTAGCTATTTAAGCTATCTTTCTTTAGAAGCTATCTTTAAAAGCTATGATCACCTGATAGCGCTAAGTCCAATGAGCTCGTTGCAAAACTATGCTCAGGCTGGTTTAGGATATCGCGGGTGATTTTACCATCAGCAATTTCGCGCAATGCTAAAACTGTTGGCTTGTCATTGTCAACTTCAACAAGTGGCTCAGCGATACCTTTTGCCAGTTGGCGAGCGCGTTTGCTAGCGACAAGTACCAGCTCAAAACGGTTGTCTACATTCTCTAAGCAATCTTCAATCGTGACACGTGCCATAGTTCATTACCTCAGTGATTTAGGATTAGCAGGTAGTGTGGAGGTGATAAATGATACACCAATAGGGTGCCTGCTAATGTATGGGAGCAAAAATATAGAAAGATATAGGGGGAATAACTGGCTATTATAGCATTTTTTCGCCAGTCGCGTCATGGCTTTTGTACTTGATTACTCAAGCCCCAAAGTCGCTATTAGCACTTNNATAACCCCTTGAATGAGTAACGCTCAAGCCACCGATATTTAGACTGTATTTAGACTGTATTTAGACTATGAGCATTTGAGCGCTACCCAAAACTGAATCTAAAGCTATTCTTCACTCTCATTCGTCAGTAAAGCGTCGATAATACGGCGATGATGACGCTGCTGACGAGAAAGCGTTTGTCGGTCAGCGACGATGATGGCTTTAAGTTCAGTCAGTGCCACCTCGAAGTTATCATTAATAATCACATAGTCAAAATGCACGTATTGCGCCATTTCAGTGACNGCGCCGGCCAGACGCTGCTCGATTACCTCGGCGCTGTCTTGGGCTCGGCCCGCTAAGCGCTGGCGCAACGTTGAGAGGCTAGGCGGCAAGATAAAAATCATAGTGGCNTCAGTAAATATCTTTTTGACCTGCAGCGCCCCTTGCCAATCAATCTCCAAAATGACGTCGATACCTGCCTCTAGCTGCGCGCGCACGCTAGCTTCTGCAGTACCATAGTAGTTGCCAAAGACCTCAGCGTGCTCTAAAAACTTGCCTTCGCCAATAGCAGAAACAAATACCTCTTTGTCGATAAAATGATAGTGATGACCATCAATCTCACCGGGACGAGGCGCACGAGTAGTGTGAGAGATGCTGACAGTCAAGTCATTAGTGGTCGCCAGTAGCTGCTTGACCAAAGAGGTCTTACCCGTACCAGAGGCCGCGGTAATGATAAACAATGAGCCCGTCATAAGTCTCCCAATAAAGTGATGATAAGTGTTTTTTAATAAAGTCGCTGATAGTGCCGGCAATTATAATACTGATGCGATAGCAATTTAAAGCGTAATGAGAATATATTATGATAAAGTAGGGGCGAGGGCGTTGAATCTATGCATTTGTGCCCAGATAACTGCTTTAAGTACTGAATTTTTCAGCATTGATTCTTTTAAATGCTGATGAGTAATCATTTAAGTGTAATAGCTCGTTTTTTAAGTACCCTTTTGTAAGTATTCGTTTTTGAGCACTGTTATTATAAGTATGAAGTGCTAAACCACTGATTCCAAATTATCTAATGATAGGCTGTCTTATGCAAATTTATCTTGCCAATCCACGCGGGTTTTGTGCTGGCGTGGATCGCGCCATTGCGATTGTCAACGAAGCGCTGACTCGTTTTGAGCCGCCCATTTATGTGCGCCATGAGGTGGTGCATAATAAGTTTGTGGTCTCAGATCTTGCCAATCGCGGCGCGGTATTTGTCGAAGAGCTGACCGAGGTGCCAGATGGCGCTATTGTGATATTTTCGGCGCACGGAGTGTCAAAAGCGGTCGAAGATGAAGCCAATCGCCGCGATCTCACCGTGTTTGATGCTACCTGTCCGCTAGTGACAAAAGTACATATTGAGGTGGCAAAGTTCGCCCACGAAGGCATGGATGCGGTACTGATTGGGCATGCCGGCCACCCAGAAGTTGAGGGTACGATGGGCCGTTTTAATCGAGGACATGGCGGGCATATCCATCTAGTAGAAAACGAAGAAGATGTCGCTAAACTTTCAGTAAGAGACGCTGAGCGCTTAGCCTTTGTTACCCAAACGACTCTGTCGATGGACGATACGGCTAGAGTGATAGACGCACTTCGTAGTAAATTCCCAAGCATCCAAGGGCCGCGAAAAGACGATATCTGCTATGCCACCCAAAACCGTCAAGACGCGGTCAAAGACTTGGCAGGTCGTTGTGAGGTGGTATTAGTCGTCGGCTCGCCAAACTCATCAAACTCCAATCGCTTGCGTGAGCTTGCTGAGCGCATGAACTGTAAGGCCTATCTCATTGATAATGCTAGCGAGATCCAGCAATCTTGGTTTGATGGTGTGGAGGCCGTAGGGGTCACAGCGGGCGCATCAGCCCCTGAGATTCTCATCCAAGAAGTGCTGCAACAACTACAGGACTGGGGCGGCAAACAGCCTGATGAGCTCTCTGGAATTGAAGAGAATGTCACTTTTAGTCTGCCAAAAGCGCTACGTATTCCGGTGACTGAAGTGGGCAAGTAGCGTAGAACTATCTATCATAGGTAAAGTAAGATGAAAAAGCAGAGAAAAAGATTCGTACTAGCAGAGGCGAGTCTTAAGGAGATTGACAAACAATTAAATATCAATATGTTTGTCATTGGCGTATTGGTCATAATACTCTTCTTAGACCTAATGCATTTTATAAAAGAGTACAGCGTTTTTTATGGGGTACTTGTCGCTGTTATGATTGTTTTGCTCTTCTTTACTCTCAAAAGTCGTAGGCTTCTCAAGTTAAGAAAACAACAGCTTAGTCAATAAGGCACTGTCATAGGCATTAAGGGTACTGTGATAGGCACTAAAATACAGGTGCCGTAATCGCCAAACAAATTGCAGATAAAAATATAAATGCACATAAAAATATAGGACTACTATGTTAGCGTATTATCAGTTTAGCAAACGCGAGCAGCAGCCCGATGGCAGTTGTATCGCTTATTATCAGCCTACCAGCAATGTTCAAGGCGCTTGGAACGAGCATGAGCAGCATATGGCGCCAGCGACAGGGCTGCTCACATACGAGCTCAGCCAGTTCGCGCCGCAAGACAATATGCGTATTGCCCGTATTAGTCTTGATATTTTGGGATTGATTCCGCTGAGCGACTTTACCATTACCACACGCTGTATTCGACCTGGCAGAACCATTGAGCTTATCGAAGCGGTGATGACTAGTCGTGGCCGCGACTGTATTATTGCGCGCGCTTGGCGACTGATGACCCAAGACACTAGCGAGATCGCAGGTCTTGAGGATACGCCTGCCAAGCATCAACCCGAAGCACTGCCAGTTTGGGAAGGCATGAAACAATGGCCGGGTGGGTTTATTGAATCTATTCATTTAGTTGCCGAAGAAGATCGCCGTTCTGGAAAAGGTATGGTGTGGATCAGTAATGACGTGGACATGATCGAAGGCGAGGCGACCAGCGATCTAGTGAAGCTATTAGGGATGGTCGATACGGCGAATGGCGTGGTACAAAGACTGGGTCTTGGGCTGACAAAACTTGAGTGGATGTTCCCTAACACTGACTTGCAAATCCATATGCACCGAGCACCAAAAGGACAGTGGCTTGGGATTGAAGCGGTACAACAGTATGGCAGCGATGGTATTGGCTTGACGAGCGCGGTGCTGCATGATGTGCACGGCCCGTTTGGTCGTAGTGAGCAAATTCTGACCATTCGTCCGATGCCCAGCTAATTTAGCAAATGAGCTACTATTTTTCGCTCTTATTTTTACTCTATTAATACCTTAAAGGACGGCTGCTACGCTGTCCTTTTTTTGTGCGATAAAGTAAATGAGTGTTGATACTCATTAGCAAACGATCTCATGTGATGATTATTAAAACAAAACTAAAAGATATAATTAATTTATTATACAAATGACAATAGTTCAGGTGTAATAGGCACTAGCAACGAGATCTTAAGCAAGCATGGGAAATCGTAAGAGCGCTTATGCTTCGACTAACTATTTATTTAATTGACCATTAAGAACAACCCGATGAGTGATAATATGAATGACAAGAAATGCCCTTATAGTGCAACGCCGCTGACGATGAGCAATGGTGCGCCTGTTGTTGATAACGAAAATAGCAAAACCGCTGGCAAGCGTGGTCCACTACTAGCAGAAGACTTGTGGCTGAACGAAAAGCTTGCTGATCTCAACCGTGAGATTATCCCTGAGCGCCGTATGCACGCCAAAGGTTCGGGCGCGTTTGGTACCTTTACTGTGACCAATGACATCACTCGATATACACGCGCTGGAATCTTTGATGAAGTCGGTAAACAGACTCAGATGTTTGCGCGCTTTAGTACCGTCGCAGGCGAGCGCGGTGCAGCTGACGCGGAGCGCGATATTCGCGGTTTTGCCTTGAAGTTCTATACGGAACAAGGTATCTGGGACTTAGTTGGTAATAATACGCCAGTATTCTTCGTCCGTGATCCGCGTAAGTTCCCTGATCTGAATAAAGCGGTAAAACGAGATCCGCGTACTAATATGCGTTCAGCGACCAATAACTGGGACTTTTGGACACTACTGCCAGAGTCTTTGCATCAAGTGACCATCACCATGAGCGAGCGTGGTATTCCCGCCTCGTATAGACATATGCATGGTTTTGGCTCGCACACTTATAGCTTTATCAATAGTGATAATGAGCGTTTTTGGGTCAAGTTTCACTTTGTCACTCAGCAAGGTATCAAAAACTTAACCGATCAAGAGGCCGCTGATATCATCGCAAGCAATCGTGAAAGCCATCAAGAAGATCTGCTCAATGCTATCGATAATGGCGACTTCCCAAAGTGGAAAATGTACGTGCAAATCATGCCAGAAACAGAGGCCGATAATGTACCGTATCATCCTTTTGATTTGACCAAAGTCTGGCCAAAAGACGACTATCCACTAATCGAAGTTGGCGAGTTTGAGCTTAACAGAAACGCTGAAAACTACCATCTCGATGTTGAGCAAGCGGCGTTTGCTCCGAATAATCTTGTGCCTGGTATCAGCGCCTCTCCAGATCGCATGCTCCAAGCACGTCTGTTTAGCTACGCTGATGCCCAGCGTTACCGCGTTGGCGTCAACCACAAGCAGATACCAGTCAATAAAGCGACTTGCCCTGTGCATAGCAATCACCGTGATGGTCTCATGCGCGTCGATGACAACTATGGCGGTCGTCCGCACTATACGCCAAACAGCTTTGAGCAGTGGCAAGAGCAGCCGCAGTATGCTGAGCCG
>FUFK010037440.1_pt1 | contig 53344 bp, 51 predicted proteins | sample 1021851 | NCBI WGS metagenome assembly FUFK01 (sample SAMEA51879418, study PRJEB19060) | metagenome | reverse complement strand
CACCGCCAGTTCGCCGCTCTGCCGCCAATGCTGCAGCCGCCCGGCCGGTTTGCCGGCGCCGGGGTAGCCGGCCACGCTTTCCAGCGGCTGCCAGGCGGGCGGCACCTTGGCCGCCGCGCCGGGGTGGTGCTCGCGCAGGCGGCGGAAAAATTCGCTGTTGGTGTAGAGGTGGCTTTGCTGGCGGCGGTAGGGTTCGATCCGCGCGAGATCGTCCCAGCCGTGCTTCTCAACCAGGCGTCGCCAGAAATGGGTCTTCAGCCAGCGCCCGGCCAGGGTGTACCAGAGCGGGGTCAGCGCCTGGTTGAACAGGGCCGGGGTGGCGCGGCGGGTCCAGACTTCCTTGGGCACCGGCAACGAGCCCACCGGCAGGGTCTGCAGCAACCACAGCCGCTCGCCGTCGTGGATCCATTCGCCGGCCTGGGGCCGTTCGAAGCCCCGTTTGAGTTGCTCGCCAAGCGCCAGCAACTGGGACGCGGGCACCGCCTGATCCAGGGCCACCGCGTCGCTGTCGGCGCGATACACCAGGCGCCCGTCCTCATCGAAAATCAGGCGCTGCCGTTCGGCGCCGCCTTCGGCCACGCCTTCCACCACCATGTGCGGCAGATCCTGACGCAGCGGGTGGCGGGTGAACAGCACCCCGGCGGCACGCTGGCGGGGCAGCGCCTGCACCACCACCTGCTCGGGGGCCGGGTCGCGGCCGAACACCGTGGTCAGGGCCGCCGCCAGGGCTTCGTCGGAATCCAGGTTGAGCAGGCTCTCGCGCTGGGACTCCGCGTTCATCGCCCCCTGGTGCAGCACCCAGTAACGCTCGCCGTTGAACATGCGCGGCAAGGCGCGCAGCCGGCGCACCAGGCCGTCGGTGTCCTGCTCCAGCACGGCCTGGCGGGAAATACGCCAGCTCGGCGGCACCGGCAAGCCGGAAGCCAGCCAGCGTTGCACGTTCTCGTCGCCGCGCTCGTCGGCGGCCAATACATCTATGCTCATGAATATCTAATTATCAGAGTGGGCCGCGGCGCAGGCGCCNGATCAGCCAGAGACCGCCNCGGTAGAACAACGGCGTGAGAACCAGGNTGCCCCCCANGAGCACCACGGCAATGCCGCCAAACAGCACCGGNGCCTTCATCAGCGTGCTCATCAATGAGTCCTGCCAGTAGAAGAACCANTCATGGTCGGCGGGAAACANCCAGATATGGAACTGGTAGAACACNGCTTCAGGCCCGGAAACGAGCAGCCAAACTACCATAGCCAGCAACGGGGTCACAGCGACCAGCGCCCGCCGCCGCCAATCCGGCGCAGGCCGGCGGGCCACCCCGGCGGCCAGCGGCAGCCAGACCAGGAAGGCCACCGCCAGGGCCCAGCGGCCACTGTCGATAAGATGGGCGACGTCGCGCAGGTGTTGCACTTCGGCGGGCCGCAGCAGGGTCACCGGCGTGCCCTGGCGGTCCGGATAGCGGATCGACGCCAGCCCCTCGCCACCGTCGTGTACCGCCACCCGGATGCGGTGAAACAGCTCGATGTGCTGGTCGGCGTCCAGCGCCTCGAAATCCGCCCGCTGGAAACGGTTCAGGGGCCCGTACTGCTCGATGTGCCGGTCGATATCCAGCGTTTTATACCAGAAGGCGTAGCCGTAATCGGCCTGGGCGTAGAGGGCCCAGGTGACCCCCAGGGCCAGCACCACCGTGGTCAGCGCGTAGCAGAACCAGGCGGTGAGCGCGGCCCCGCCGGTGGCGCCTGGGGCGCCGGCGGGCCGTCGCGGGGCTTTTTTGCGGGTGGCTTTTTTCGCCACGGATCAGCGCGCCAGGGTGGCACGCAGGGAGGCGGTGCCCGGTTTGTCGCCGGCGCTCATTTCCATGGTCGCCAGGGTCAGGCCCTTTTCCTCCATGGCCTGCAGCCAGAGCAGCATCTCGCTGGCGGGCTGGTTTTCCATCTGGATGCGCACCGAACGGTTACCGTCCGGCGTGAAGCCACGCAGGGTCAGCCCGTAGGACTGCACCGAACGGCTGATATTGCTGGTCCAATTGGGGCCCAGGTCGGCACCGGTATTGCCGCCGCCACCACGGGCCGCGCGCACCGCGTCCGCGTTGCTTTCAATCCAGGCCAGGGTTTCCTGGTTGGCGAGATAGCGCTGGCGGGCCGCGTCGCGGGCGTCCCAGGCCGGCTGCCAGATCAGCCAGTACACCAGCGCCGCCGCCACCAGCAGCGCCAGGGCCTGCAGAATGCGCTGTTCGCGGGGTTCCCGTTGCTCGTACCAGGCCCGGGCCGGCGCCAGTTTGGCGTCCAGTTTTTCCCGTGCCTGTTGCAGATTCTTATTCATCCCGCCTGCTCCACTTTCACCCGGGCGGTGACGCCGGTGGCGCCGTTCCGGTAGTTGGCAATCGTGGCGCGTACGCCTTTCTCGTTGAGGGCGCCCTGCAGCTTCTCCACCTGGTTGTATTCCTTGGCGCCCAGATCCAGCAGCAGGCTGCCGTCGCGCTGGTCGAACTGCAGCCGCTTGGGTTCCACTTCGCTTTGCGACAGCGTCGAGGCCACCGCCGGCAGGACGCGGAACAGGGTCCCGCCGCCGCCGTCCCCGTCACCACCCAAACGGGCCAGGCGCGCCTGGAACTGGCGGCGCAGGCCGGAGGTGGCGCGGTCGCCGGGGAACAGTGACTGGTACAGCTCGGCGGCCTGGGCGAAGGTCTCGTCGGCCGCTTTCTGGTAGCGCCACTGCTGGGCCCAGACCGCCGCCAGGGCAATAAAGAACACCGCCGCGGCCAGCCCCATGACCGGTTTCCACGGCTGCCAGGGGGACGGGCCGCTGGCCTGGTTCTGCCGTTGTGAAAAGGCCCCCTGCAGCATCTCCACGCCGTGATCGGCGGCCAGCGCGGCCTGCAGTTGATCGCACAGCGTGGCCGGGTCTTCCAGGCGGGTGAAATGCAGTTCGTCGTCGCCGTGCAGCGCCAGCACCGCTTCGCGCTGGGCTTCGTCGGCCACCAGCGCCTGGTCGCGCTCCAGAATCAGCGTGCCCCACCCTTCCACGGTGATCAGCACCGGGGTCTGGGCGGCCAGCAGGTCGGCGTCGGCTTTCAGGCTCTGCGGGCGCACCCGGTGCTCGCGGCACAGGTCGATCAGCGCTTCCAGATTGGGCCGGTTGATCACCGCCACCGGGTAGCGGCCGTGCTCGGTCTTGCCGGACGCGAACCAGAGCTGCTCCGGCGCTTCCAGCAACTGCTCCTCAAGCAGATAGGGCAGCACCCGCTGCAAATGGCGGGCCTGCTTGCGCGACAGGGTGACGCCGGTGAGCAGCGCTTCGGCGCTGGTCACCACCAGGTTCACCGCCCGCCCGGAGAGCGCTTCCAGCGCCTCGCCCAGGCTGCCCTGGCGCGGGCTGTCCGCGCGGCTTTCCTGGAACAACACCCTGGCGTCGGCCAGTGCGTCCTGAAATGCCCCCGGGGCCAGATAGATCAATGCTGAATCGGCCACAATAAGAATCCTTTACGTCCCTGGAATACTGTCTATCACATTGTTGTTGTCATCGCCCGCATTGTAAAAGGGATTGCAGGCGGGTTCGAGCGGCGACAGCAGCGGCTTCACCTGGCGGCTGTACACCCGGGTGCCGTCCGCGCCGCCGCCGGCGGAGCGCCGCACCCGGCTGACCAGACGGCTGAGGTTGCCGGCCACTTCCACGTCCACCATCACCTGGAAGTACTCGCTGGCCACCCCGAGACGGTCGCTCAGGGCCTGTTTTTGATCCGCGTCCAGGCTGCTGAACGGCTCCTGCTGCATCAGGGTGCCGATGTCTTCGATGGGCTCTTCCTGGCGCAGCGACACCACCGCTTCGGCGGCGTCGGAGCCGGCCAGCGGCCCGAGCACCGCGTCCAGCACCGGCAACGGCGCGGTGTTCACGTTCAGCGCCGTGTCGCTGGGCAAGGCGGTGAACAGCCCCCAGGCGGTGGGGTCCGGAAACAGGTCCTCCACCTCGAAGCTGCGCAGCGCCCGCATTTCGCTTTCATGGGCCACCGGCATGTTGGGCGTGCGGCTGAGGCGGTATTCCGCGTCTTCCGCGCCTTCCACGGCGTCGACGATATTGTTGCTGTCGATCCAGTCGGTCATNTCGTTGGCGAGGATGCTCGCCTTGNCCGGGTCCGGCAGGGTCTGCTGCAACAGCCGNTGCANCATNTCNCGGGCCTGGTCGTCNCGGGTGAAGCCGGCGCCGTTGGCCTCCACCAGCCAGTTCAGGTTNAAGCGCCCCTGCAGNTCCTGAACGCTGGCGCTGAGGATGGCGTCCTCGTAGGGCGTGGGNGTCANCTGCACGGCCCACTGCTCTTCNATGCATTCGTCCAGTTGCTGGNTGGTGCGGCGGTCNTCGTCCAGGTCGTCGATCAGCCCCTGCACCGCCACCACNTCGGCGGCCATGGCGTACTGGTAGCGTTTGTCCCACTCGAGCAGGTTCTCGGTGCGCACCCGGAAGCGGTCCTGNCGGAACATCACCTCGGTGGTCACCGCCGCCAGGATCGCGAACAGCATCAGCACGATGATCAGCGCCATGCCCTGCTGGCGGCGCCGCCCGCCGCTGCGCGGGTGTGCGATCAGGACGCCCATGGGTTCACCACCGTGCGGAAGTAGCGGTGCAGGGTTTGCCCGTCTTCCATTTCGATGTCGATTTCCACGCTTTTCGGCAGCCGCTGCTGCCACACCGGCGTGTTGGCGAGGGCCGGCTCGGGCCAGAATTCCAGCCAGCCCACTTCGCCGGTCTGCGCCTGGTCGAGATAACGGACCTTAAAGTCGGCGACGCCGTCGAGCAGCACGTCTTCCTGGAATTCGGTGGCCACGTTGGTGTCCAGCACCGGCCAGTAGCGGCGGTAGAGCTTTTCGTCCTCGAAGGCGTAGACCACGCGCTGCATTTCGCTGCGGCGNCGCAGCGCGAAGGGGTTGGCCCAGCCCAGGCGGGTGAATTCCACGTAGTTGTCGTTGCCGATCAGGGCCGGTTGCGGATCACCGTAGGGGTCGCGCACCGGCCGGGCGATCATCTGTTCGAAATCCAGGGTCAGGTAGGTGACCGCGCGCTGGGCGTCCTCCAGCTCGGTGGCGCCCTCACTGAGGGTGTCGCGGTTGTTCATGGCGCTGCTGAGAAATTCCACCGCCACCACATACATCAGCGCGAAGATGGCGATGGTGATCAACATTTCCAGCAGGGTGAACCCCGGCTGCCGTGCCCTGGAATCGCGCATCAGCCCCCCGTCANNTCCTGGCCGCCGCCGNNNTGCTGACCACCGCCGCCCTGCTNNCCACCGGTGANGGACTGCCCNTCCTGGGCNGGNTTGCCGATCAGGCTGGCCAGNTCNTAGACCAGNNCGCCNNNGTCNTCGTCGCGCATTTCGCCNACNTCGATGTCNACCCGGCGGGTNTCCGGATAGGGNCCGGNNCTGATGGTGGTGCGCACCCACCACTCNCGGTCNCCNCGGGTCACCTGGTCGTCGTTGGTGCCGGTGTTGGGCCATTGCTGGTAGACCTGCATTTCCACCAGCTTGTCGGCGGCNACCAGATANGCCTGGCGGGTNTCGTCGATATTGCGGTAGGCCACGGCGCTGGCGCCCAGCGTCTGGCCCAGGGTGACCATGGCCAGNGCCAGCACCGCNACCGCGAGCACCACCTCCACCANNGTGAANCCCGCCTGGCTGTNTTGNCGGCCGCGCGAGGTCATGGTCAATCCTCCAGAAANTCGTCGTCGATCAGGCTGTCNTCCGGCTTTTCATCCGGCGCGGTCAGNGCCTCTTCTTCNTCNTCCCGGTCCGGNTCGCGTACCTTGCCCAGGGCGGTCATCTGNCGGCGGGCTTNCAGNTCCAGGTCCTGCCGGGAGCGCACCGTGAAGGTGATCGGNGTGGTNTCGCCGCTGGGNAAAAAGAACACCTGGGGCAGCGGCTCTTNNTCNTCNTCCTCNTCGTCCCGTCCGNCTTCCNGTTGGTCCCGGTCNCGGTCACGGTCGTCNCCGAGCAGNCCCTGGTCNTCNCCGCCGAACGGNTCNTCGCTGACCAGTTGCTTGGCGGCGTCCTGCAGNGACACCCNCTCNTCNTNNTCGTCGTCGGGCAGGTCGTCGTACTGCCAGGTNAGTTCCAGGCTNTCNGGCAGGCGGTTGGCCTGCAGNCCGTTGCCCTGGGCGGGCACGAAGGCCCGCTCGCCNACGTCNTAGGTCANCGGCGTCCAGCCCCGTTCCGTGACNCTNAGCGCCATCAGACGCCCNGAGAACAGGCTCTGCTCGTTGAGCATGNTGAGGGTGTCGGCGAGGCTGGCGCTTTCGCTGTCCAGCTGGCGCTGGTCGTCGACCCACACCGGCACCACCAGCACCGCCAGGGACAGCATNGCCACCAGCCCCACCACCACCAGNATTTCCAGCAGGGTGAANCCNCTNTGGCGGNGNNCGCGNGGCTTGGCGTCAGGCCNGGCCCGCCACATCAGTTGTCGCTATCGCGCCAGCTGATGTCCGCNTCGGTGCCNTCGCCGCCTTCCGCGCCGTCGGCGCCCAGCGAATACAGGTCGAAGGGGCCGTCCACGCCGGGGCTGATGTACACATACTCGTTGCCCCAGGGATCTTCCGGCACGCTCGGCAGGTAACCGCCCTCGGGCCACTTGCGCGCCGATGCGGAGCGTTCCACCAGGGCGTTGAGGCCCTCTTCGGTGGACGGGTAAGTGCCGTTGTTGAACTTGTACATATCAAGCTGCTGGACCACCCGCGACATATTGGTCTTGGCGATGTCCACCTTGGCCTGTTCCCCCTGCCCGATCACATTGGGCACGATCATCGCGGCGAGCAGACCGATAATGGCCACCACCACCATGATTTCCAGCAGCGTGAAACCGCTCTGGGTGCGTTGCATCTTTTTCATGAGACACCTTTTCGTGTTGTCTGGAAGTCACTTCCTTGTTTTTGGGGATTGCGCTTTTTCTTCTTGCCGGCGGGTCAGCCCGCCATGAAATTGTTCATCTGCATGATCGGCAGCATNACCGCCAGAACAATGAGAATCACGAACCCGGCCATGGTCAACAGCATCAGCGGGCCCAGCAACCCCACCATGGTTTGGACCGTGCTGGTGAGTTCCCGTTCCTGGTAATCCGCCGCCCGGGTGAGCATGTTGTCGAGCTCGCCGCTGGTCTCGCCGCTGGCGATCATCTGCACCAGCATGGGCGGGAANTAGCCGCTGGTTTCCAGGGCCCGGCTCAGGCTGCCGCCCTCGCGCACCCGGGCGGCGGCGGTCACCACCGCCTCGCGGATNGCCAGGTTGCCCACCACCTGGGCGGCGATGAACAGGGCATCCACCAGCGGCACGCCGGAGCGCCCGAGAATNCCGAGGGTGCTGGCCAGCCGGGCGCTGTCGGAGGCNCGCATCATGGTGCCGATCAGCGGCAGCGCCGCCANCCGGCGGTGAACGCGCATTTTGAANGNCGGNTCGCGCATGGCNCGGGANAACGCCACCACGGCNCCCACCACCACCAGCGCCAGCANCCAGCCCCAGGCNCGCACGAAATCGCTGANCGCGATCACCGCCACGGTGATAAAGGGCATGGCCTGCTCCCGGTTGTCGAACACGGCCACCATCTTGGGCACCACGAACGCCATCAGGAAGCCTATCACCAACGCCGAGAAGATCATGATGAAGGCCGGGTAAATCATCGCCTGGCTGACCGAGCGGCCGGTGTCGTCGCGGGTTTCCAGGTAGTCGGCGAGCTGTTCCAGCACCTGCTCCAGGTGGCCGCTCTGCTCGCCGGCCGCTACGGTGGCGCGGTACATTTCCGGGAAGGCGCGCGGGTATTCGGCCAGCGCCCGCGCCAGGCTGAAGCCCTCCAGCACCTTGCCGCGCACCGCCATGACGATTTTTTCCACGCGCGGGTTGCCGGCCTGCTTGGCCACCGCGCCCAGGGCCTGCTCCACCGGCAGGCCGGATTTCAACAGAGTGGCCATCTGCCGGGTGATCAGCGCCTGTTCGCCGCCCTTGAGCTTGCCGGTGCCGGACAGGCGCGCCGACAGACCGCCCCCGGACTGGTGGTCCTTGGCCTCGGACACCTCCAGCGGCACCCAACCCTTGCCGCGCAGCTGCTGGCGCACATGGCGGGCGCTGTCCGCCTCCAGGGTGCCACGTTTTACTTTGCCCCGGTGATCCAGGGAGCGGAATTCAAAAGCGGGCATCAGTCTTCCTTGGTGACGCGCAGTACTTCTTCGATGCTGGTGTCGCCGGCCAGCACCTTGCGCCAGCCGTCCTCGCGGATGCTGGGGGTCAGCTTGCGGGCGTGCCGCGTGATCTCCAGCTCGCCGGCGCGTTCGTGGATCAGTTCGCGCATGGCGTCGTCGATGATCACCAGCTCGTAGATGCCGGTACGGCCCCGGTAGCCCTGGTTGTTACAGGTCTCGCAGCCCTCCGGGTGGTNCAGGGTCACGTCCTGGTCCGGGGCCAGGCCGAGCATGCGGCGTTCGCTTTCACTGGGCTGGTAGGGACGCTTGCAGTCCGGACACAGCACCCGCACCAGGCGCTGGGCCAGGGCCCCGAGCAGCGAGCTTGANAGCAGGAACGACTCGATGCCCATGTCCTGCAGCCGGGTCACCGCGCCCACCGCGGTGTTGGTGTGCAGGGTGGACAGNACCAGGTGACCGGTGAGGGACGCCTGCACCGCGATNTCGGCGGTTTCCAGGTCGCGGATCTCNCCCACCATNACCACGTCCGGGTCCTGGCGNAGAATGGCGCGCAGACCGCGGGCGAAGGTCATGTCCACCTTGGTGTTCACCTGGGTCTGGCCGATGCCCTCCAGCTGGTATTCGATCGGGTCTTCCACGGTGAGGATGTTGCGGGTGCTGTCGTTGAGCTCGGTCAGCGAGGCATACAACGTGGTGGTCTTACCGGAACCGGTGGGGCCGGTGACCAGGATGATGCCGTGCGGCTTGTGGATCAGCTCGCGCATGTGCTGGTCGCAGACGTCGCCCATGCCCAGGTGGGAGACCTGCAGGCGGCCGGCCTGCTTGTCGAGCAGACGCAGCACCACCCGCTCGCCGTTGCTGGAAGGCATGGTGGAGACCCGCACGTCCACGTCCCGGCCGCCCAGGCGCAGGGAGATGCGGCCGTCCTGGGGGATCCGCTTCTCGGCGATGTCCAGGCGCGCCATTACCTTGATCCGCGACACCAGCAGCGGCGCCAGCTCGCGTTTGGGGGTGAGCACCTCGCGCAGCACCCCGTCCACCCGCATGCGTACCACCAGGCGGCGTTCGAAGGTTTCGATGTGAATGTCGGAGGCGTCCTCGCGGATCGCTTCCTGGAACAGGGCGTTGATCAGCCGGATGATGGGGGCATCGTCTTCCTGCTCCAGCAGGTCCGAGGTCTCCGGCAGCGAGTCCGCCAGGCTGGCCAGGTCCAGGCCTTCCAGGTTGTCGGCGGCCTCGGCGGCGGCGCCGCGCTGCTGCTCGTAGGTGATCGCCATGGCGGCGCTGAAGGCGCCGTCGTCCAGCCGCACGATGGCGGGCAGCCCACCCAGCCAGCGCTGCACCTCGGCCACCGCCGACAGCGACACGTCGTCGCGGCAACAGAGTTCACGCCGGCCGTCTTTTTCCCGCAGCAGCACACCGAACCGGCGGGCGTAGCCGTAGGGCAACAGCAGCGGGCCGTCGCCCACTTCCGGCAGCTCGGACTGCTCCATGACTGCTTCACTCATACATCAATACCTTTCCATAAGTATTTCCACGATCTCGCCGTTGCTGTCGGAGAGATCCAGGAACTGAAAACCGGCGTGGTATTCCCCCGGCTCGTCCAGTGCCTCGCTCCACACCACCCTGGCGTTGAAGCTCATCGTGTTGACGCCGCCGATCTGGTCCGGAAGCACCATCCCCAACTGAAGCTGCTCACTGGGCGCCACGTCCCGCCGCAATGACAGCTTGAAGCCGCCGACGCTTAAATTGGTCAGCCGGCCCACGTTACCACCGGTGCTGCGGTCGAACACCACCAGTTCATGGAACATACGCTTGCGCGGGTGACGGCGGCGTTCGCGGCGGTCGTCGCCGGCCTCCTCATCCCGCGGCCGCAGCATGAACACCACCCCGGTGAACTCGCCGCCCTCGCGCAGCACCGGGTTGGCGTGCACCCGCAGCGGCACCGGCTCGTCGTCGCCCGACGGGTACACATCCAGGTCGTCTTCCCAGTGCCGCCCCTCGGCGCAGCGGGCCAGAACCGGCGAATCCCGCCATTCCCCCTGGCCGAACAGCAGCGGCGTCACCGGCGTGCCCAGCAGGGTGTCGCGCTCCACGTTGAGCAGGGCGCAGGCGGATTCGTTGCAAAAGGTCACCAGGCCGTCGGCGTCGGCGCCCACCACCGACTCGCCGAGGGCGTGCAGGAGGCGCTCATTCTCGTCCTTGAGGCGCTTCATCTGCACCACCGCCTGCTGCAGCTTACGCCGCTGGCGGTCCAGCTCCATAAACACATTGACCTTGGCATCGAGAATCTGTTCATCGACGGGCTTGAACAAATAGTCCACGGCGCCGTGCCGGTAGCCCTCGAACACGTACTTCTGTTCCTTGGAAATGGCGGTGACGAAGATAATCGGGATGTGCCGAGTCTTCCGGTTCTGGCGCATCAGCTGCGCCACCTCGAAGCCGTCCATCTCCGGCATCTGTACGTCGAGCAGGACCAGCGCGAAATCGTGCTTGAGCGCCAACGCCAGGGCTTCGTTGCCGGAGCCGGCCATGACCAGGTTGCGGTCCTCGGCCTCCAGCAACGCCTCCATGGCGATCAGGTTCTCCCGGTGATCATCGACGACCAGGATGTTCTGTTTTTTCATCTCGCAACCCAATCAAGAATTCCGCCAGATACGGGCCGATGCGTTCCAGATCCAGCACTTCCCGCACCGATCCCTTTGTTATTGCCGCTTCCGGCATGGCCGGCGCCTCGCAGCTCTGCGGCGACTGAGCCAGGGTCAGCCCGCCGCGGCGGCGTATATAGTCGAGACCCTCGGAGCCGTCTTCGTTGGCGCCGGTGAGGATCACCCCGATCACCTTTTTGCCATACACGTGGCCCGCCGAAAAGAACAACTCGTCAATCGACGGCCGGGAGAAATGCACCGCCCGGTACATGGACAACGCAATGGTTTCGTCCGCGTCCACCAGCATATGGTAGCCGGGCGGCGCCACATAGACGTGCCCGGGCCGGATGCGCTCTTTGTCTTCCGGTGCCACCACCGGCANCCGGCTGNNGCGGGCCAGCAGCCAGGCCAGCCTGTTCTCGGTGCTGGCGTTCTGGTGCTGGACCAACATGATGGCCGCGGGAAAGCCNTCAGGCAAGNNGGCGAGCACCGAGGAATAGGCGTTCAAGCCACCCCAGGATGCCCCCATAACGACCGCTTTAACGGGCGTCGCGCCGGGCACTTACTCCCCCTGGCCGCGATTGCGCTTCTCCGCCTCATAGGCGGCCCGGTGCGCCTGGGCCTCCTTGAGTTTCACCTGCAGCTCGCGGCGCTGCCGGTCCAGCTCCAGGAAAAAATTCACCTTGCTCTTGAGGATCAGCGGGTCNAGNGGTTTGAACAGNTAGTCCACGGCGCCCGCCTGATAGCCCTTGAACACGTANTTCTTCTCTTTGCTGATCGCCGTGACGAAGATAATGGGGATGGTCTGGGTGTCCTTGCGCTGACGCATCAATTCCGCCACCTCGAAGCCGTCCATGCCGGGCATCTGCACATCCAGAAGCACCAGGGAGACGTCTTCCTTGAGCAGAATTTTGAGCGCTTCCTGGCCGGACTCGGCCTTCAACAGCGTGCGCCCCTCATCCTCCAGAATCGCTTCCAGGGAGACCAGGTTGGCGGGTTGATCATCAACCAACAGCAGTTTCTGCTCGATCATCATTATTCTCGATTAAGCGTGTCTGTTATGCGTTGGGACGCATTTGTCTTTTNCGGAAAATCCGCAGTGATCGNTTGACCACGTCGAACGACTCTTCATTGCCGCTGAAACGCAGACTTTCCTTGGTGCCCAGGCACAGAAAGCCGCCCATATCCAGGCTTTCTCCGAACAGCTTGAACACGCGCTGTTGCAGNGGCCGGTCAAAGTAAATCANAACGTTGCGGCAGAGTATCACATGCATTTCACCGAACACCTGATCNGTGGCCAGATCNTGATCGGCGAACACGATNTTGCGTTTCAGGCGTTGCTCCATGATGACGCTGTCNTAGCGGGCGGTGGCGTAGTCNCTGAGCGACTGACGGCCNCCGGCGCGNCGGTANTTNTCCGTGTACTGCTTGAACGCATGGATCGGATAGATNCCNTTCTTGGCCGCCGCCAGNACGTTCTTGTCGATGTCCGTGGCGTACAGCATGGCGCGCTCGTAGAGCCCCTCTTCCTCNAGAAGAATGGCCATNGAGTAGATTTCCTCGCCGGTGGAGCANCCCGCGTGCCAGATNTTGATGAACGGAAAGGTNTTCAGCACCGGCACCACTTCNTCGCGGAACGCCTTGTAGAANTCCGGGTCGCGGAACATCTCGGTGACGTTGACGGTNAGGTCGTTGAGCAGCGTGACGAAGAACTGCCGGTCGCGCAGCACCCGGTCGGTCATCTCCAGNACCGTGGAAAAGCCGGACATGGTGAGCCGGTGCATGATGCGCCGGCGCATGGAGGCCGGGCTGTAGGAGCGGAAATCGTAGCCGTAGAGCTGGTAGATCGCCTCCAGCAGCAGCCGGATCTCGATATCCTCCACTTGCACCTGTTCATCGCTGATCGCCGGCNGCGGTTCCACTGCGGGCACTCCTATTTATGCAGCCAGACCCGCATCAGCGAGGTCAGCTTGCTCATGTCGATGGGTTTGGAGCAGTAATCGTTGGCGCCNGCGTCCAGGCANTTGGCGCGGTCGTCCTTCATCGCCTTGGCGGTNAGCGCCAGCACCGGCAGCGCCGCGAAGCGCGGCTGGCTGCGGATATGCGCCATCGCTTCGTAGCCGTCCATTTCCGGCATCATGATGTCCATCAGGACAATGTCGAAGTCCGGGCTTTCGTCCAGCGCTTCCAGGGCTTCGCGGCCGTTGTTGGCGAGGTGGATATCGAAGCCCAGCTCTTCCAGCTGGGCGGACAGCGCATAGATATTGCGCATGTCGTCGTCCACCAGCAGCAGCTTCTTGCCCTCGAAAATGTCATCGCGGTGTTCGATCAGCTCCGGGTTGCCGCGCCGGTGGGCGGGCAAAGTGGACTCCAGCCAGTGCAGGAACAGCGACGCCTCGTTGAGCAGCCGTTCGTGGGAGCGTTCGGTCTTGAGGATGATGCGGTCGGCGTACTTGCGCAGCCGCGCTTCCTCGTCGCGGGTCAGGTCCTTGCCGGTGTAGATCACCACCGGCACCGCCTCGTAGGCGTCGTTGCCGTGCAGCCGCTCGAGCAGTTCGAAGCCGCTCATGTCCGGCAGGGTCAGGTCCAGAATCATGCAGTCGTAGACGGTTTCACCGAGGGCTTTCAAGGCCGCCTCGCCGCTGGTGACGGCGGTGATCTGCACACCCTTCTGGTCGAACAGCTCGCGGATGCTTTCATGCTGGATGGCGCTGTCCTCCACCACCAGCAGGCGCCGCACATTGGTCTCGATGGCGGTCTCGATCTTGGCGAAGGCGCTGAGCATCTGCTCCTGGCTGACCGGCTTGGCGAGGAAGTCGATGGCGCCCAGATCGAGCGCCTTCTTGCGCTCGTCCTTGCCGGACAGAAAGTGCACCGGAATATCCTGGGTGCGGGCGTCCGCCTTGAGCTTCTCCATCACCTCCCAGCCGTCGATGCCGGGCAGCCCGATATCGAGAATAATGGCGCTGGGCCGGTAGCGGCGCGCGTACTCGAGACCGGTTTCACCGTCGTGACAGATGTGGCTTTCCAGGCCGTAATCCGCCGCCAGGTCCACCAGTACGTTGGCGAACTCGCCGTCGTCCTCGACCACCAGCACGGTCTTTTCGCGGACCACGAAGCCGTCGTCGTCCTGGCCTTCCAGCGGCAGATCGGCGGCGGTGTGCGCCTCGGCGTTGGCGCCGATGTCCACCGGTTCCGCCGGCGCCGCCCCGTCGTCCGCTTGCTCGCCCTGCCCGGCATGGCCTTCGGGCAGGTAGAGCATGAAGGTGGCGCCGGTGCCGGGGCCGTCGCTGTGCAGGCTGATTTCGCCGCCCAGCAGACGCGCCAGCTCCCGCGAGATGGTCAGCCCCAGGCCGGTGCCGCCGTATTTGCGGCTGGTGGTGCCGTCGGCCTGCTGGAAGGCCTCGAAGATCAGCTTTTGCTTGTCCTCGGGGATGCCCACGCCGGTGTCGGTGACCGCGAATTTAAGCGTGCTGGCACGGTCCATGCGGCCGGGAATGCGCTCGTCCTCGCCGGGGCGCTCGATGCTCAAGGTCACCGAGCCGTCGTCGGTGAATTTGAGCGCGTTGGAGAGCAGGTTCTTGAGAATCTGCTCGAGCCGCTGACGGTCGGTATAGAAACTGGCCGGCAGCCCCTCGCCGCGGGCCACGTGGAAGGCCACGTTGCGGTTCTCGGCGATATGGCTGAAGTGGCGTTGGAAGTGATCGCACAGCTCCGACGGCGCGATGGCGTCCACCATCACGTCCATCTTGCCTTCCTCGATCTTGGAAATATCCAGAATGTCGTTGATCAGTGACAGCAGGTCGGCGCCGGCGGAATGGATCACCTGGGCGTGCTCCACCTGCTTGTCGTCCAGGTTGCCCTTTTTGTTCTGCCCCAGGGCGTTGGACAGAATCAGAATCGAGTTCAGCGGCGTGCGCAGCTCGTGGGACATGGTGGAGAGGAATTCGGACTTGTACTTCGAGGACAGCTCCAGCTCCTTGATCTTGTCCTCCAGCTCCTGGTGCAGCAGCTCCAGTTCCTTGTTCTTCTGCCCCATTTCCGCTTTCTGTTCGCCGAGCACCTTGGCCTGGGCTTCCAGTTCCTCGTTGGTGACGCGCAGCTCTTCCTGCTGGGCCTGCAGGGACTCCTCCGAGGCACGCAGGGCCTGGGTTTGCGACTCCAGTTCCTCGTTGATCGCTTTCAGTTCTTCCTGCTGTTGCTGAAGGCGCGATTCGGAGGCGGACAGCTCCATGGCCTGCTCTTCCAGGTCCTGATTGACCTGGGCCATCTCTTCTTTCTGCGCTTCCAGCGCGCGCGCCTGCTGCTGGGTCTGCTCCAGCATGCCGGCCAGCCGCAGCCGGTTCTGGGCGCTGTGCAGGGCCACGCCGATCAGGGCGGCGCCCTGCTCCAGGAAGGCGGTGTCGGACTCGGAAAACGACTGAAAGGCGCCCACTTCCAGCACGCCTTTCAATTCATCGTCGTGAAGAATCGGCAGTACCATGACGTTGCGCGGTGCCGCGTTGCCGGTGCCGGAGCCCACCAGCATGTACTCCTCGGGCACCTGCTCAAGAATAATGGTTTTCTTTTCCAGCGCGCTCTGCCCGACCAGGGATTCGCCCAGACGGAATTCGTTGGCCAGCTGCTTGCGCCGCTGCATGGCGTAGGCGCTGGAAAGGCGCAGTGTTTCGCTGTCGGTGTCGAAGGTATAGAAGGCGCCGACCTGGGCTTCCAGGGTGGGCACCACATAGGAGAGAAGATTGTTGCCCAGCTGTTCGATGCTCAGATCACCGCGCATCAGGGCGTTGAGTTCGGACAGCTGGTTTTTCAGCTGCTCCTGACGCCGGTCCTCGTCGGTGCGCGCTTTCAGGGTGTCGCGCATTTTGCGGATGGCGCGGATCAGGTGGCCGGTTTCGTCACGGCTGTCGCTGCGGATCTCGGTGTCCCAGTTGCCGCTGGCGATGCTGTCCGCGGCGCCCATGGCGTCTTCCAGGGGGCGGGTAATGGACCGGGTGACGCGCAGGGCGATCAAGCCGAGCAGCGTGAACGCCACGCTGCCCAGGGCCAGGCCGATCAACTGAGTGCTTTTATTGTCTTCGCGGCTGGCGTTGAGGTTATCGCGGAAGCTCTGATATCGCTGTTGCTCGAAGGCGCCGTGCTCGTCGGTGTACTGCTGCTCCAGGCGCTGCATCTCGGTGAGCGCTTCGTAGCTATCGACCCGCGCGCCGGGATTTTCGACCAGCCCGGCGGCGGTGTCGTTGGCGACGGTGATGTAGGTGATAAAGGCGGAGCGCAAATCGTCCACCGGCGCGCTCAGGGTGGGGTCGAGACGCTCGATATCGCCGAGGCGTTCCAGGAAACGGTCGGAGCGCTCCCGGGCCTCGTCCAGCAGCCCGGCGTCCGCCTGGCTGATGGCGTCGTCGAAGGCATCGCTGATCGCCAGGAATTCCACATTGTTGGCGTTGACCAGTTCCAGCACCGGAAAGTCATGGCTCTCCACCTGGCGCAGATGATCAATATTGGTTTCCGCGATGTAGTAGCTGTACAAGAAGTAAGCGAGGAACAGGAAGATCCCCAAGCCCGCCACGGACAAAATCTTCAGCCGCACGGACAGATGCTGAAACCCAGTCATTAACCGTTTCCCCCTGAATCCGAGGTTTGTTATGGCGTTATGCTATTGCCCCGGTATTCGTGCTTTCCCGCAGGAATAAGACTAAAGCATTAAAGTACCAGAAAGCGATTCAAGGCGGCAATAAAAGGCGAAGGGAGGAACCGGAAGGGAGAAGTTGGTGCGGGTAGCCGGACTCGAACCGGCACAGCCATAAGGCCGAGAGATTTTAAGTCTCTTGTGTCTACCAATTTCACCATACCCGCAGGTCATGCCGAACTTTACACAACAGATGCAGGCCTGGGAATGGAGGCGCGGGTCGGAATCGAACCGGCGTATACGGAGTTGCAGTCCGCTGCATAACCACTCTGCCACCGCGCCGTTAAACCTGTACGAACAAAAAACCCCGGCTTGGGCCGAGGTTGGAAATCTGGAGCGGGAAACGAGATTCGACCGGGCTGGCGTTCCAGCTCGCGACCCCAATCTCCAACGTCTAGATTCACATTGAAACTTGGAGCGGGAAACGAGATTCGAACTCGCGACCCCAACCTTGGCAAGGTTGTGCTCTACCAGCTGAGCTATTCCCGCTTTTTTCCAGCGCCGGGTTGCCCCGAACGCGAAGCCGCATTCTACCCGAGCGCGGGTCTCTGTCAAGACTGTTTTTGCTGCCGATTCAATATCTTGGACAAACTTTGCGCAGTCGTGCCGGGGCCTTCAACCCGCCCCGTTCACGAGCCGTCGCGGTCGCCGCCCGGGTTAGTGAATTGCGGCACCGCCGCGCGCAGATAGGAGAACATGGACCACAGCGTCAGCGCGGTGGCCAGGTACAAACAGCCGTAAGCCAGCCACAGCCCCGGCGTCATGACAATGGTGAGGTTGTCCGCGCTGTGCTCCGGCTTGAGCGCCAGCAACAACGTGATCGCCACCATCTGGGTAACCGTTTTGATCTTGCCGATCGAACTGACCGCCACCTTGGCGCGCTCGCCCAGCTCCGCCATCCACTCACGCAACGCGGACACGGTGATTTCCCGGGACACGATCACCATCGCCGGCACCGCGAACCAGACGCTGGCGTGGGTCTGCACCAGCATCACCAGGGCCACCGCCACGATCAATTTGTCCGCCACCGGGTCCAGAAACGCCCCGAACGGGCTGGTCTGGCCGAGACGCCGGGCCAGGTAGCCGTCCAGCCAGTCGGTCAGGCCGGCGGCCAGAAACAGCGCCGCGGCGAGCAGATCGCTCCACCAGAAAGGCAGGTAGAACACCGCCACCAGCACCGGAATGGCAGCCACCCGGATAAGCGTGAGAATGTTGGGCAGGTTGAGAATGGGAGCGTGCTTGGACATGGACAACTTCTATGCCGTCGGCGGAAAAAGTGAGTATAACGGAAAGCGGCGCCGGCCTCATTGTTGAAACGGCCGGGGTGAAGGCATCGCCGCTGATTATTCGTGAAACCAGTTGTACAGCGTCTCGGCGGTCTGGGCATTGATGCCTTCCACCCGCGCCAGCTCTTCCCGGGACGCGTTACGCAGCTGCTTCAAGCCGCCGAAATGGTTCAGCAGCGCCTTGCGCCGCTTGGGGCCGACGCCGGGAATGTCTTCCAGACCGGACCGGCGGGCCTTGCCGCGCCGGGCGCGGTGGCCGGTGATCGCGAAGCGGTGCGCCTCGTCACGCACCTGCTGCAGCAGATGCAGCGCCGCGTGGGCACCGCCGGGCACCAGCTCGCGGCCGTCGGGCAGGTACAGCACTTCCAGGCCCGGGCGCCGGCTGGGCCCTTTGCCGATGCCCATCACCAGCACCTGGTTGTCCAGGTGCAGGCTCTGGATCACCTCGAAACTGCGCTGCATCTGCCCCTTGCCACCGTCGATCAGCAACAGGTCCGGCAGCTTCGCCTCTTCCTTCACCACCCGCTGGTAGCGGCGCCGTACCGCTTCCTCCAGGGCTTCGTAATCGTCACCGCCGTGCTCCGGGCTGACGTTGAAACGGCGGTAGTCCGCCTTGCGCGCGCCCTGCTGGTCGAACACCACGCAGGACGCCACCGCCCGCTCGCCCTGGGTGTGGCTGATATCGAAACACTCGATGCGGCGAATCGGCGTGTCCGCCTCAAGCAGGGTCTCCAGTGCATGAAAGCGCTGTTCCAGGTGCTCCCGGGCGGCCAGATCCGCGTGCAGGGACTGGTCCGCGTTGGTGCGCGCCATGTTCAGCCAGGCCTGGCGTTGGCCGCGTACCCGGGCGGCCAGCCGGATGCGGCGGCCGAGATGGGTTTCCATGGCTTCCTGCAGGGCCGCCTGCCCGGGCAGCGCGCCGGGCAATACGATCTCCCTGGGGATCGACTGGTCGTCGCGTTCGGCCAGGTAGTACTGGGCCAGGAAGGCTTCCAGGATTTCATCGCTGTCTTCCTCGCCGCGGGTATCCGGCCGGAAGCTGCGGTGGCCGAGCACCCTGCCCTGGCGCACCATCAGCACCTCCACCACCGCCAGCCCGTGGCGCACGGCGATCGCCACCGCGTCCACGTCGCCGCCCCGGTCGGTTTCCACATTCTGCTTTTGCTGCACCGCCTGGATGGCGGCGAGCTGGTCGCGCAGTTCCGCCGCCCGTTCGAAATCCAGCTGCTCGGCGGCTTTCTCCATCTGCTCGGTGAGGTGGTCGCTGACCTGGCGGCTGCGGCCGGAGAGAAAATCCATCGCCATGCGCACCTGCTCGGCGTACGCCTCACGGCTGACGAAATCCACGCAGGGCGCGGTGCAGCGCTCGATCTGGTACTGCAGGCACGGCCGTGTGCGGTTGCGGAAGAAGCTGTCCCGGCAGTTGCGCACGCGGAACACCTTCTCCACCAGCGCCAGGGTTTCGCGGACGCTGCCGGCACTCGGATAGGGCCCGAAATAGCGGCTGCCCGGCCGGCGCTTGCCGCGATGAAAGGTGATGCGCGGGTACTCGTCCGAGGTGGTGATCTTGATATAGGGGTAGGACTTATCGTCGCGCAGCAGGATATTGTACGGCGGGCGCAGGGACTTGATCAGCGACTGCTCGAGCAGCAGTGCCTCCGCCTCGCTGGCGGTGACGGTGGTCTCCACGCCCGCGATACGGCTCACCAGCGCGCGGGTCTTGGCGCCGGTGACGTTTTTCTGGAAATAGGAATTCAGCCGGGCGCGAAGGTCCCGGGCTTTACCCACATAGAGCACCCCGCCCTCGTCGTCCAGCATCCGGTAGACACCGGGCTTGCGGGCACAATGGGCGAGAAACTGCTTGGCGTCGAATTGCGGCAAGGCCACTCCGGGGTCGGCGAACGACAGGCTGCATAGGATCGGCACTGGCGCGATACTGTCAAGCCCGCGCCGGTCATTTCCGCCCGCCGACCGGACCCTCAGGCCGGGTTGGCTTCGTCGGCGTCCACCATGCCGTGGCGCACCGCCACCAGGGCCATTTCCACATCGCTGCTGATGCCCAGCTTGTCGAAAATGCGGTAGCGGTAGGTGTTCACCGTCTTCGGCGACAGGCACAGCTGATCGGCCACGTCCTGCACCTTATGGCAGTTGACGATCAGAATCATGATCTGCAGCTCGCGCTCGGAGAGCATGTCCAGCGGCGCGTCCGGGGTCGGCACGAAGGGCCGCAGCGCCATCGCCTGGGCGATCTCCGGGCTGATGTAGCGCTGCCCGGTGCTCACCACCTTGATCGCGCGCACCATCTCTTCCAGGTCGGCGCCCTTGCTCAGGTAGCCGGCGGCGCCGGCGTGCAGCAGCCGCGACGGGAACGGCTCGTCCTCGCAGACGGTCACGGCGATCACGCGCAGGCCGTCGTCCTGGCGCAGCATCCGCCGGGTCGCTTCGAGGCCACCTATGCCGGGCATTTTAATGTCCATCAGCACCACGTCCGGGCTCAGCTCGCGGGCCAGGCGTACCGCTTCTTCCCCACAGTCGGCCTGGCCAACCACACGAATCCCTTCCTGATCGCCGAGCATGCGGGTGATGCCGGTTCTAACCAGATCGTGGTCGTCGACCACCAGTACTTTTATCATTTTATCCTCCCCACTTAGCGTCCTTGATAGTGGATGTGTTTTGAACCCATCAAGCCTAGCGCGCCGGGGCCTGGATGCCTAGTGGCCGGCGTCACGATTCGACCAGGGTCGCATTGACGCGCCAGGGTGTGACGGGTAATTCTGAAACCCGGCCAATCTCACAACAAGGACAAGACCGATGAGCGCGATTCTGCTTTTGGTTCTGGGCCTCGGCGGCATGGCCGCCGGCTACTTTGTCTACTCCCGCTTTATCGCGGAGAAAATTTACAAGCTTGATCCGGATTTCCGCNCCCCGGCCCACGAGTTCGAGGACGGGGTCGACTTCGTGCCCACCAATCGCTTTGTGCTCTGGGGCCACCATTTCACCTCGGTGGCCGGCGCGGCGCCCATCGTCGGGCCCGCCATCGCGGTGATCTGGGGCTGGCTGCCCGCCTTTCTCTGGGTGGTGCTGGGGACCATCTTCTTCGCCGGCGTCCACGACAGCGGCGCGATCTGGGCCAGCGTGCGCAACCGGGCCAAGTCGGTGGGCGCGCTCACCGGCGAGGTGGTCGGCGGACGCGCCCGCAGCGTATTCATGATCGTCATCTTCCTGGTGCTGCTGATGGTCAACGCGGTGTTCGGGGTGGTGATCGCCAAGCTGCTGATCAACAACCCCGGCGCCGTGGTGCCGGTATGGGGCGCCATCGCCGTGGCCCTGGTGATCGGGCAACTGATCTACCGCCGCAAGATCGGCCTGGGCCTGGTCTCGGTGGTCGGCGTGGCGGCGCTCTACGCGCTGATCTACATCGGCCCCTCGGTGCCGGTGACGCTGCCGGAAAGCACCGCCGGCCTGTCGCCCAACGCGCTCTGGATTCTGATTCTGTTCGGTTACGCGGCGATCGCGTCGCTGCTGCCGGTGTGGGTGCTGCTGCAGCCCCGGGACTACATCAACGGCCTGCAATTGTTTGTCGGCCTGATCCTGCTGTACGGCGCGGTGATCATCGCCAGCCCCACGGTTGTCGCGCCGATGATCAACTTCGGCGTGCCCGAAGGCACCCCCTCGATGCTGCCGCTGCTGTTCGTGACCATCGCCTGCGGCGCGATTTCCGGCTTCCACGGCCTGGTGGCCTCGGGCACCACCTCCAAGCAGCTGAACAAGGAAACCGACGCCCGCTTCGTCGGCTACTTCGGCGCCGTGGGTGAAGGCGCCCTGGCGCTGGCCGCGATCATCGCCGCCACCGCCGGCTTCGCCTCGCTGGCCGACTGGCAGGCGGTCTACACCTCGTTCGGCCAGGGCAGCCTGACCGCCTTCGTGGACGGCGGCGCCTTTATTCTCGCCGCCGGCACCGGCATGGAAGTGACCGTGGCGGCCACCCTGCTCACGGTGATGGCGGCGCTGTTCGCCGGCACCACCATGGACACCGGCCTGCGTCTGCAGCGCTACATTTTCCAGGAATGGGGCGAGATCTATAACATCGGCTGGATGCGCAAGGCGCTGCCCGCCACCCTGCTCTCCGTGGCCAGCTGCCTGATTCTGGCGTTCGGCGCCGGCGGCGCGGACGGCTCCGGCGGGCTGCTGATCTGGCCGCTGTTCGGCACCACCAACCAGCTGCTGGCCGGCCTCACCCTGCTGGTGATCACCGTGATGCTGGTGCGCCGCGGCCGGCCCACCTTCTACACCCTGGGCCCGCTGGTGTTCCTGCTGGTGATGACCCTGGCCGCGCTGCTGATGCAGCTGCGCGACTTCTTCGAGAAGGAGAACTGGTTCCTGCTGGGTCTGGATCTGGTGGTGCTGGTGGCGGCGGTGCTGGTGACCCTGGAGTGCGTGGCCGCGCTGCGCCGCGCCAAGGGCGCCGCCAACGACGAGAGCGCCTCTTGAGCGGCACGCAACAGGCGGCGCGTCTGATCGGCCGGCTGCGCCGCTGGTACCGGCGCGCCGGCGATCTGGGGGCGAGCTACTACAACGCCCCCTACCGGGCCGCGATCGCCCGGGCCCGGCGGGACGAGGAGGATCTGTTCATGCTGATGGTGTTCTCCGAAACCCTCGGCATCCCCAACCCGGCCACCTGGTACACCCTGGAGCTGCAGCCGCTGCTGCTGGACCGCTTCCACGACTGGCACAAACGCATGGGCATGCCCCATTCGCCCCTCGACCACTTCCGCTGCTGCTGATTCATGCCCGACCCGAACCGCCACACCGCTCTGGATATCGATACCCTGCTGCGCCGGCGCCGCCTGTTAATGGTGGGCGGCAAGGGCGGCGTGGGGAAAACCACGGTGGCCTCGGCCCTGGCATTGCGCGCCGCCAGCCTGGAACGCCGCGTACTGCTGGTGTCCACCGACCCGGCGCACAGCCTGGCGGACGCCTTCGACCGGGAGATCGGCGACCGGGAAACCGACCTGGCGGCCAACCTCACCGGCCTGGAAATCGATCCGGACAGCGAGGTGGACGCCCATCTGGAACGCGTGCGGGCGCAGATGGCCCGCTTCACCGGCGCCGACCAGCGCCCGGAACTGGAGCGCCAGCTGCGCCTCAGCCGCCAATCACCGGGGGCCCAGGAAGCGGCCCTGCTGGAGCGCATTACGACGATCATTGATCAGCAGGACCGCTTCGATCTGATTGTGTTCGACACCGCCCCCACCGGCCACACCCTGCGGCTGCTCAGCCTGCCGGAACTGATGGCGGCCTGGAGCGAAGGCCTGTTAAAGCAGAACCGGCGCACCGAACAGCTGGGCAAGGTGCTGGGCCATCTGACGCCGGGGCGGGACCTGGAGAGCCCGCTGGGGGAACCGGAGGACCGGGAACTGGAAGGGCTGGACCAGCGCGCCCGGGCGCTGGCGGCGCCACTGCTCGAGCGGCAGCGACGCTTCCACCGCGCGCGGCGGCGGCTGCAGGACACCGACCACACCGGCTTTGTGTTCGTGCTGACCCCGGAGCGGCTGCCGATCCTGGAAACCGAACGGGCCGTGGCCAGCCTCGGCGAGGCCCGGATCCCGGTGGCCGGAATGATCATCAACCGGGTGTTGCCGGACGAGGCGGAGGGCGCCTTCTTCCGCGCCCGCCGGGAGCGGGAGCAACGGCTGATGGCGGACATCGACCAGCGCCTGGGCGCCCTGCCCCGCCTCACTCTGCCGCTGCTGGCCGACGATATTCAGGGGGGCGACGCGCTGGAGGCGTTCGCCGGGCGCTTCAGCCAGCCACGTTGAACAATTTCACGTCGGGCCGGCCGGCCAGCAGGTCTTTCAAACCACCACCCAGGCCTTTCATGTTCTCGCGGTGGGCGTCCAGCGCCGCCTGATCGTTGTACTGCTCATAAATCATCACGGTGTCGCCGTCGTCCACGGACTGGTGGACGGTGTAACCGTGATTGCCCTCTTCCTTGCGGACTTCCACGGCGATGCGGCTCATCTCAGCGGCGAGCGCGTCGCCCTTGCCGGGTTGGGCGGTGAGGATAGCTACGATACCGAGCATGGTGATTCCTTTTTTGTTTGTGGAATAACTCTTTTGGAATGAGATTCCGAAAATGGAGCAAGCATGCTGGCACAGCGGTGTGGACGCGGCCATGGGGTTTTGCGTCGTGGATTGGGGTGGAAAGGACTTGGGAACAACTCGAGTGAGCGGGTTTTGGGAGCGTAGTCGAGGGATTTGGTGGTGGCTGAGAGGTTTGGGCGCGCTTTGCGCGCCGAGAGGGTGGGATTATTCGCCGGCTACGCCGGCTCACCCCTTCGGGGCCGCCGCCTTTGGCGGCGGTCCTTCGCGGCGCTTTGCGCCGCTCGGTCGAACCGGTGGGTTCGAATGAAACCACCCTCTCCGCCAGACGCGGACATAAAAAAAGCGCCCCTTGGGGCGCTTTTGTCCGCGTCTGGCGGAGAGGGTGGGATTCGAACCCACGGAGGACGCAAATCCTCGGCGGTTTTCAAGACCGCTGCATTCGACCACTCTGCCACCTCTCCGATGGGCGCCAATCATACCTGAGACGCTTTCGCAGTCAACGGTCCCGGGTCAATAAGGCTGCCATAACCGTGTGATTCAAGAGGGAAATCTTGATTTTGGCGCGAGTGTCCCTATTATCCATGGAACACCCTCAAGCAATGAGTCCGAGTATGAGCAACCACCCGAACCCGTACACCGCCCCCCACCGTCAGCATGCGGCGACGGCGGTCACCGGCGAGCGCGCCGCTCAGGTCCTGAAAAACACCTATATGCTGCTGGGGCTTTCCCTGATGGTCGCCACCGGCGCCGCGGTGTTCGCCATGGCAATGGGCATCGGCTACGTCAATGTGTTCGTGACACTGGGCGTCTACTTCGGCCTGCTGTTCGCCACCAATAAGCTGCGCAACAGTTCCTGGGGCATTCTCGCCGTGTTCGGCCTGACCGGCTGGCTGGGTTTCACCACCGGACCGATCATCAACATGTACGCCCAGATCAACGGCGGCATGGAAATCGTGTCCCTGGCCCTGGGCGGCACCGCCAGTATCTTCGTGGCCATGTCGGGTATCGCGCTGGTGACCCGCAAGGACTTCAGCTTCATGACCAACTTCATCATGGTTGGCATTCTGGTGGCCTTCCTGGCCGGCCTGGCGGCGGTGTTCTTCAACATCCCGGCGCTGTCACTGGCCGTGTCCGCCGCCTTCGTGCTGCTCTCGTCCCTGCTGATTCTGTGGCAGACCAGCGCCATCATTCACGGCGGCGAGACCAACTACATCATGGCCACGGTCACGCTGTTCGTGTCGATCTACAACCTGTTCCTGTCCCTGCTGCATATTCTCACCGCCCTCAGCGGGAATGATTAAAGTCAGTCTGCTCGTGACCGCCGGGCCGCAACGGCCCGGCGCCATCACCGCCCTTCACACCGCCCAGGCGGTGGCCCGTTCCTCCCACCAGCTCTATCGCATCTTCTTCTACGGCGACGGTGTCCATCTGGCCAACCGGCTCGCCCGCCGTGGCGATCTGGCCTGTGACGCCCAGCGCGGCTGGCAGACGCTGGTGGCCGAGCACGGCTGGCCGGCGTCGGTGTGCGTGGGCGCCGCGCTCAAGCGCGGTATCAGTGACAGCGAGGAGGCCCGCCGCGCCGGTCTGAACGACGTCAGCGGCACCCTGGCGGACGGCTTCACGCTGGTGGGGCTGGGCGACTGGGTGGACGCCCTCACACAAAGCGACCGGGTGGTGCATTTTGGCTGATTCAGTGCTTTATCTGGTGCGCCACGCGCCGGGCCGCGGCGGCGGTTGGCGCGAAAGCGTGGACATGGCACTTACCGGCGCCGCCTTCGGCGTCACCACCCTGGTCTGGTTCGAGGCGGCGCCCTTGAAAGTGCTGGCGCGGCGCGCCGACCATGGGGACCTGCTGGCCGAGCTTACCGGCTTCGGCGTGCGCTGCGTGGCCCGGCGCGACGATCTGCCCGCCGGGCTGGACGGCATCGAGGGCCTGGACGACAGCGCGCTTCACGGGCTGCGGCACAGCGCCGCGCAACTGGTCATCTTATAATGTTGCACCTGATCGGCTTTGACGACCTGGACAGCGAAACCGGCCGCGACTGCCTGGCGGTCTACGAAAGCGGCGATCTGTGCGTGTTCGTCGACCAGGGCCATCTGGTGGCCGCCGACTTTCCACTGCAAGGGCCGGGCTTTCTGCTCGCCGAGGGCCCGCCGGCGGCACGCCCGGCGGATCTGGAAACCATTGACTACGACCGGCTGGTGGCCCTGATCGCCGAACAGGGTCCGGTCACCGGCTGGTACGACACCGAGAGCTCATGAGCGAACATCCTTTCGCGCCCTATGTGCGCACCCTGGGCCGTGGCAAACGGGCGCGGCGCAGCCTCACCCGGGAAGAAGCCGCCGACGCCATGGCGATGATCCTGCGCGGCGAGGCGGAACCGGCCCAGGTCGGCGCCTTCCTGATGCTGCTGCGCGTCAAGGAGGAGACCACCGAAGAGCTGGCCGGCTTCCTGGACGCCTGCCGGCCGGTGTGCCGGGAGCATCTCGCCGCCCTGCCCGCCGTCGACGTGGACTGGCCCAGCTACGCGGGCAAGAAGAAACACCACCCCTGGTACCTGCTGGCCGCCCGCCTGCTGGCCGACAACGGCCTGCGCATTCTGATGCACGGCGGCCCGGCGCATACCCCCAACCGCCGCTACAGCGACGACATGCTGGCGGAGCTGGGCCTGGCGTTGCCGGCCTCGGTGGCCGAGGCCGGCGAGCAGCTGGACAGCGACGGCCTGACCTATCTGGATCTGGGCCACTTCTGCCCGGCCCTGCCCGAGCTGCTGATGATGCGCTTCCAACTGGGCCTGCGCTCGCCGATCAATACGCTGGCGCGCAGCCTCAACCCGGCGGCCGCGCCGCTGAGCATGCAGAGCGTGTTCCACCCCGCCTATCTGGAGCTGCATCTGGGCGCGGCGAGCGCCTGCGGCGACCGCAACCTGCTGCTGTTCAAGGGCGAAGGCGGCGAGCTGGAGATCCGCCCGGACGCGCGCACCGCCCTCACCGGGCTGCGCCACGGCGAGCCGGCGGAGGGCGTGCTGAGCGCCGCCATGGGCCGCCAGACGCCGCCGGGCGAAGTGTCCGTGGCGCCCCTGCAGGCGCTGTGGCGCGGCCAGGCGGACGATGCCTACGGCGAGGCCGCGGTGATCAAGACCGTGGCGGCGGTGCTGTGGGGGCTGGAAAAGGTCGCCAGCCTGGAGGAAGGCGAAAAGGCGGCCGCCGCCCTGTGGGAAGCGCGGCGCCGGGACCGGCTCTAAGCGCCGCCGGTATCAGCAGCGCCGAACCAGCGGTAGCGCGGGTGCAGGCTGACCACGCTGCCGACGATGATCAGGGTGGGCGCGTGGATTTCACGGCCTTCGATGCGGTCGGCCAGGTCATCCAGGGTGCCGGTGATCACTTCCTGGGCGTCGGTGGTGCCGCGTGACACCAGCGCCACCGGGGTATCCGCCGCGCGCCCGTGCTCGATCAGCCGGGCGCAGATTTCGCGCAGCCCCACCAGCCCCATGTAGAACACCAGGGTTTCCTGCTCCGCCACCAGGCCGGCCCAGTTCAGATCCACGCTGCCGTCCTTGCGGTGGCCGGTGACGAAGCGCACCGACTGGGCGTGGTCCCGGTGGGTCAGCGGAATACCGGCGTAGGCGGCGCAGCCGCTGGCGGCGGTGATGCCGGGCACCACCTGGAACGGAATGCCGGCGGCCACCACCTCTTCCAGCTCCTCGCCGCCACGGCCGAAAATAAAGGGATCGCCGCCCTTCAGCCGGCACACCTTCTTGCCCTCGCGGGCGTAATGCACCAGCAGATCGTTGATGTTGTCCTGCGGCAAGGTGTGCCGGTCGCGGGCCTTGCCCACGTAGATCAGCTCCGCGTCCTCACGGGCCAGGGCGAGAATCTCCGGTGCCACCAGCCGGTCGTACAGCACCGTATCCGCCTTTCGCAGCAGGTGCAGGCCACGGAAGGTGAGCAGGTCCGGGTCGCCGGGGCCGGCGCCCACCAGATAGACCTCACCGTCCACCGGCGGCGGACGCTCCTGGTCGGCGTGGGCCACGGCGGCGTGCAGCGCCGCCTCCGCTTCGGATTCATGCCCGGAGAGCACCTGCTCCACCAGCGGGCCGTCCAGCTGCCGCTCCCAGAACGCTTCGCGGGCCTTGCGGTCCGGCAACGCCCGCGCCAGCGGCGCCCGGAAACGGCCCAGAATGCCGGCCAGGCGCCCCCAACGGCTGGGCAGCCAGGCTTCCAGCCGGGCCCGCAGCCGCCGGGTCAGCACCGGCGAGACGCCGGAGGAACTGATGGTGATGAACAAGGGATCGCGGTCGATCAGCGCGGGGAACACGAAACTGCTGATGTCCGGCCGGTCGACCACGTTGACCGGCACGCCCCGGGCGGCGCAAAGGGCCGCGACACGCTCGTTGAGCGCTCCGTCGTCGGTGGCCAGCACCACCAGCCGGGCGCCTTCCAGGTCGTCGTCCTGGAAGGCGCGGCGGTGACACTCACCGCCGGTCCCTTGCCGCTCCACCAGGGCCTGCAGTTCGGCGCGCCATTGCGGCGCCACCAGACGCAGGCGGGCCCCGGCGCGGTGCAGCAAGCGCGCCTTGCGCAGCGCGGTGTCGCCGCCGCCCACCACAACCACGGTGTGGCCGGCGAGCTTGAGCCCCAGGGGCAGAAAATCCATGGCGTTGCGTCCTCCCGGCGTGCCTTCAGCTCAGCCGTTCCAGGCCTCTCATGTAGGGCCGCAGGGCCTCGGGCACGGTCACGGAACCGTCCTCGTTCTGGTAGTTCTCCAGGATCGCCACCAGGGTGCGGCCCACGGCCAGACCGGAACCATTCAAGGTATGTACCAATTCCGGCTTGCCGGTCTCCGGGTTGCGCCAGCGCGCCTGCATGCGGCGNGCCTGGTAATCCCGGAAGCTGGAGCACGANGAGATTTCCCGGTAGCGGCCCTGGCTGGGCAACCACACTTCAATATCGTAGGTCTTGGCGGCGGAGAAGCCCAGGTCGCCGCCGCACAGGATCACCACCCGGTAAGGCAGGCCCAGCTTCTGGAGAATCGCCTCGGCGTGACCGGTGAGGTCTTCCAGGGCCTGGTCGGACTGGTCGGCGGGCACCAACTGCACCAGCTCCACTTTCTCGAACTGATGCTGGCGAATCATGCCGCGGGTGTCCTTGCCGTGGCTGCCCGCCTCGGAACGGAAACAGGGGGTGTGGCAGACATAGCGGCGCGGCATGCTGTCCGCCTCGAGAATCTCATCGGCGGCCAGATTGGTGACCGGCACCTCGGCGGTGGGGATCAGATAGAGCTCCCGCTCGCCTTCCATCTTGAACAGGTCTTCCTCGAATTTGGGCAGCTGGCCGGTGCCGCGCAGGGCCTCCGGGCCCACCAGATAGGGCACGTACAGTTCCTGGTAGCCGTGCTCCACGGCGTGGGTGTCGAGCATGAAATCGATCAACGCCCGGTGCAGGCGCGCGAGCTGGCCGCTCATCACCGCGAACCGGGCGCCGGACAGCTTGCTGGCGCGCTCGAAATCCAGGTGGCCCTGGCTGAACGCCTCGCCCAGATCCACATGATCCTTGGCGGTGAACGACAGCTCCGTGGGGGTGCCCCACTGCCGCACTTCCACGTTGTCGTCTTCGTCGTTGCCGGCGGGCACTTCGTCCACCGGCACGTTGGGCACGCCCATGAGAAAGTCGCGAATCTCTTCCTGGACCGCCTTGGCGCGGGCCACTTCCTGGTCCAGCTCCGCGTCCAGGGTCTTCAGGGTTTCCGCCACCTTGGCCTTGGCGGCGTCCACGTCCATGCCGGACTTGATCAGCTCGCCCACTTCTTTGGAGGCTTTCTTGCGCTGCGCCTGAAGGTCCTGGGAGCGCATGTCCGCCTCTTTGCGCCGGGCGTCGAGGCTTTCGAAGCCGGCCAGGTCCAGGTCATAGCCCCGTTTTTTCAGCGCTTCACGGATGGCGTCGCCGTCCTGGCGCAGCGCACGGATATCAAGCATGGTCGGTCCCCTTGGGAATAAATCGTCGTTCGTCTCGCTGGCCAGCGGCCAGGGCCGCGAAGTTTAGCAAAATCCAAAGCCGCAAGCTTGTAGGAGGAGGCCTTGCCCTAATCGTCGTAACGCTTCCAGTTACTTTCAGCGTTCTTGCAGCGCAGGGTGCGCAGCTTGTCGGCGATGCGGATTTCCAGCCCCCGCTCCACCGGTTCGTAGAGGCGGGTGTCGCGCAGCTCCACGGGAAAATAGTTCTCGCCGTCGACGAAGGCGTCGGGGAAATCGTGGGCGTAGTGGTATTCGGCGCCGTAGCCTTCGTTCTTCATCAGCTTGGTGGGCGCATTACGCAGGTGCAGCGGCACGTCGTTGCTGGGGTTGGCGGCCACCAGGGCGCGCGCCGCGTTGTAGGCGTTGTAGACCGCGTTGCTCTTCGGCGCCACCGCCACATAGGCGATCGCCTGGGCCACCGCCAGCTCGCCTTCGGGGCTGCCGAGGCGCTCCTGAACGTCCCAGGCATTGAGGCACAGGGTGAGCGCGCGCGGGTCGGCGTTGCCGATCTCCTCGCTGGCCATGCGCACCACCCGCCGGGCGATGTAGAGCGGGTCGCAGCCGCCGTCGAGCATGCGCGCGAACCAGTACAGCGCGGCGTCCGGGTCGGAGCCGCGCACCGCCTTGTGCAGCGCGCTGATCTGGTCGTAGAAAACGTCGCCGCCCTTGTCGAAGCGCCGCACCGCGTCGCGCAGCACCTCTTCCATCAGCGGCCGGTCGATGCGCGGTTGCTCCCCGTCGGTGAGGTCCAGGGCGATCTCCAGCATATTCAGCAGCCGGCGGGCGTCACCGTCGGCGTAGCCGAGCAGCAGGTCGCGGGCGTCGTCCTCGATCACCGTGTCCGCCAGTTCCGGCTCCGCCAGGGCGCGGTTGAGCAGGCCGTCCAGGTCGGCCCGTTCCAGGCCGCGCAACCGGTACACCCGGGCCCGGGACAGCAGCGCGTTGTTCAATTCGAAGGAGGGGTTTTCCGTGGTGGCGCCGATGAAGATCACCGTGCCCTCCTCCACGTGCGGCAGGAAGGCGTCCTGCTGGGCCTTGTTGAAACGGTGCACCTCGTCGACGAACAGCACCGTGCGCCGGCCCTGCCCCAGCCGCGCCTTGGCCTGATCGACGGCGGCGCGGATGTCCTTGACCCCGGACAGCACCGCCGACAGCGTGATGAACTCGGCGTCCACGGAGCGGGCGAGAATCAACGCCAGGGTGGTCTTGCCGGTGCCCGGCGGGCCCCACAGGATCATCGAGTGCAGCTGACCGCGCTCGCTGGCCTGGCGCAGGGGTTTGCCGGGGCCCACCAGGTGTTTCTGGCCGACGTATTCGTCCAGATCGGCGGGACGCAACCGCGCCGCCAGCGGCTGGGCGGCGGCGCGGTTGTCGGTTTCGAACAGATCGTTCATTGCTGGTTGATGATGTCGGTGCCTTCCGGCGGCTGGAAGTCGAAGCGGTCCGCGGCGGGCGCCTTGTTGAGGGTGAGATCGCGGAAATCGATCACCGTTTTCTGGCCCAGGGCGTCTTCCAGGCGCATGGATACCGGGCGCTGCCCGTCGAAGGTCACGTCCAGGGTTTCAAACAGCGGGTCGCTGCCGCGCGGCTTCAGGCGGTAGGTGATGTTGTCGCCGTTGCGGTCCTGCTCTTCAACGCGGAACGCCTTGCCCACCGCCGACGGGTCGCCGCCGAACAGCAGCGCCGGGGTCTCGCTGAGGTTTTCGTTGAGCGGCCGCACCACCACCTGCTCAAGATCGGCGTCGTAGACCCAGACGGTTTCGCCGTCGGACATCGCCAGCTGCTCATAGGGCCGCTCGGTGTGCCAGTAAAAACGGTTGCCGCGCGCCACTTCCATGGTGCCGGAGGCTTCCTGGGCGCGGCGCCCGTCCTGGTCGAGCACGGTCTGCTCGAAGCCGCCGCGCAGGCTCTCCAGCCCCTGCAGCTTGGCGACCAGATCCTCGGCGGCGTTCGCCAGGGCCAGGGAGGGCAGCAGTGTTACCAACATCAAAAGCTTGTACATAGGGGTTCCTTGTCAGACCGGCGGCGGCGCGATCACTTCGCGCTGGCCATTGTGTCCGGCTTCGGACACCACACCGGCCATTTCCATGGCTTCCACCAGGCGGGCCGCCCGGTTGTAGCCGATCTTGAGTTTACGTTGCACCGAAGAGATGGAGGCGCGGCGGGACTGGGTGACATAGGCCACCGCCTCGTCGTAGAGCGGGTCGTCTTCCTCGCCGCCGTCGGCGCTTTCCATGCCCGGCAGGGGCGCCGACAAATCCGAGCCCCCTTCGAGAATCTCCTCGAGATAATCCGGCTCGCCGCGCTTGCGCCAGTCGTCGCAAACCCGGTGCACCTCTTCATCTGAGACAAAGGCGCCGTGCACCCGTTCCGGCATGCTGGTGCCGGCGGGCAAATAGAGCATGTCGCCGTGGCCGAGCAGCTGCTCCGCCCCGCCCTGGTCGAGCACCGTGCGCGAGTCGATCTTGGACGACACCTGGAAGCCGATCCGCGACGGCACATTGGCCTTGATCAGGCCGGTGATCACNTCCACCGACGGNCGCTGNGTNGCNAGNATCAGGTGGATGCCGGCNGCNCGNGCCTTCTGNGCNANNCGNGCGATCAGCTCNTCCACCTTCTTGCCGACGATCATCATCATGTCGGCGAACTCGTCGATCACGATCACGATGTACGGCAGCTTCACCGCCAGCGGCGCCTCTTCGTTCAGGTCCATGGGGTCGTTGGGCTTCCACAGAGGGTCCTTGAGCGGCTCGCCCTTCTTCTCCGCCTCGGCCAGCTTGCGGTTGTAGCCGGCGATATTACGCACGCCCACCGAGGCCATCAGCCGGTAGCGGCGCTCCATTTCACCCACGCCCCAGCGCAGCGCGCTGGCCGCCTCCTTCATGTCGGTGACCACCGGCGTGAGCAGATGGGGGATGCCGTCGTAGACCGCCAGTTCCAGCATCTTGGGGTCGATCAGGATCATCCGCACGTCTTCCGGATTGGCCTTGAACATCAGCGACAGCAGCATCGCGTTCAGGCCCACGGATTTACCGGAACCGGTGGTACCGGCCACCAGCAGGTGCGGCATCTTGCCGAGATCCGCCATCACCGGGTTGCCGGAAATGTCCTTGCCCAGCGCCAGGGTCAGCGGCGAAGCGGCGTCGTCGAACATCCGCGAGCCGACCACCTCGGTGAGGCGGATCATTTCGCGCTGCTCGTTGGGAATCTCGATGCCCACCGTGGTCTTGCCGGGGATCACTTCCACCACCCGCACACTGATCACCGCCAGGGAGCGGGCCAGGTCCTTGGCCAGGTTGCTGATCTTGGACACCTTGATGCCCGCCGCCGGCTGAATCTCGAAGCGGGTGATCACCGGGCCGGGCTGCACCGCCACCACTTCGGCGTCGACGTTGAAGTCCTTGAGCTTGATCTCCAGCAGCCGGGACATGGCGTCCAGCGCTTCCTCGGAGTAACCGCCCTTGCTGTGGTCGTCCACCGCGTCAAGCAGCTCCAGCGGCGGCAGATCGCCGCTCACCTGGGCGGTGAACAGGGCGCGCTGCTTCTCTTTCTGGACGCGCTCGCTCTTTTCCACCGGCTTGGCGGGCTGGGCGATCTTGGGCGGGGTGCGGTTTTCCTGTTTTTTCTTCGCTTCGGTGACCACCTGGGCGCGCTTGTGGCGCGCCTCGCGGGCGGCCTGACGCTCGGCGCGCTGCTCGCGGCGCTGGGCGAACCAGGCCGGCACTTTCTGGCCGATGCCCAGCACCAGCGCGCCCAGGCGTTCGGCGAGGACGATCCAGGACAGGTCGGTGAACACGGTGACGCCGATCAGGAACAGCGCCACCATCACCAGGGTGCCGCCCAGGGCGTTGAACGCCGCCAGCGACGCCTGCCCGACCACCTGCCCGAGGATGCCGCCGGCGTCCTCGGGCAGCGACAGGCCGGCGCCGGAGAAATGCATGTAGGCCAGCGCGGTGCCGCTCATCATGGTCAGCACGAAGCCCACCAGCCGCAGGCTGAACAGCGGCCAGCTGCCGGCCAGCCCGGCGTGGCGCTCGCGCAGCACCTTGAAGGCCCAGAACGCCACCAGCACCGGGAATACGTAGGCCATGTAGCCGAACAGGCCGAGCAACAGATCGGCGCAGAAGGCGCCGGCGCGTCCGCCGGCGTTGCTCACCTGGCCGGCGTCGCCCACGTAGGACCAGCCCGGATCACCGCTGTCGTAGGTGATCAGAGCCAGCAGCAGATACAGCGACAGGGCGATCAGGGCGATCACCATGCCTTCCATCAGGCCTTTCTTGAGATGGCGGGAAAACCCGGACGGTTTCGCGCCGGCGGCTGCCTTGGTCACTCGAGGCCTCTTACGTTGGTCAAACCCATTTCTTAGGAATCCTTCCTAAAGAGCTGAAATTACAAGGATTGTAGTCAATCCGGGCGCCATGAACCAGCGGCGGCGCCACGCTTCGCGCGGCCCGCGGTCCGACCTTGGCGTTCCCTATCGAAGTCATAGAGTGTACGCCCTTCACGGCCGATAGGATTTATTGTAGTTTGCTTGCGCCTTGAAAGGTGGCGTGCATGCCACAACTATTGCCCAATCAGCCGGACGGGTCACGCGGCCCGCGGCAACAATTCTGAATTCGTGGTGGAGGAATCAATGAGCGACGCGCAGCACCATCGACTGATCATCCTGGGTTCCGGCCCGGCGGGCTACACCGCGGCGGTGTACGCCGCCCGCGCCAACCTGAAACCCGTGGTGATCACCGGCATCGAGCCTGGCGGCCAGCTCACCACCACCACCGAGGTGGATAACTGGCCCGGTGACGTGGAGGGTCTCCAGGGTCCGGACCTGATGGTGCGCATGCAGCAGCACGCCGAGCGGTTCGAGACCGAGATTGTCTACGACCACATCCACACCGTAAATATCAAGGACCGCCCCTTCGTGCTGGAAGGCGACTCCGGCACCTACACCTGTGACGCGCTTATCATCGCCACCGGCGCCTCCGCCATGTATCTGGGGCTGGAGTCCGAGCAGGCGTTCATGGGCAAGGGCGTGTCCGCCTGCGCCACCTGCGACGGCTTTTTCTATCGCGGCCAGAAAGTGGCGGTGATCGGCGGCGGCAACACCGCCGTGGAAGAAGCGCTGTATCTGTCCAACATCGCCGAGGAAGTGGTGCTGGTGCACCGCCGCGACAAGCTGCGCGCCGAGAAGATTTTGCAGGACAAGCTGCTCGCCAAGGACAACATCAAGGTGATGTGGGANCACACCCTGGACGAAGTGCTGGGCGACGACTCCGGCGTNACCGGCATGCGGGTCAAGTCCACCAAGGACGACACCACCGAGAACGTGGAGCTGCAGGGCGTGTTCATCGCCATCGGNCATAAGCCCAACACGGACATCTTCCAGGGCCAGCTGGACATGAACAACGGCTACATCAAGATCAAGAGCGGNCTGGAAGGCAACGCCACCGCCACCAGCGTGCCCGGTGTGTTCGCCGCCGGCGACGTGGCCGACCACGTCTACCGTCAGGCGGTCACCTCCGCGGGNGCCGGCTGCATGTCGGCCCTGGACGCGGAGAAGTACCTGGAAAGCCTGGAAGAGTGACCGGAGAGTGATTCCCTGGCTGCCGCCGGGAAGTGACTTCCCGCCGCTCGAGGAGGCCNTGGACGANCCCAACGGNCTGCTCGCCGCCGGCAATGATCTGGCGCCGGACACGCTGATCANCGCGTACACCNGGGGNATCTTCCCCTGGTACGACCCCAGCCAGCCGGTCCTGTGGTGGACCCCCAATCCCCGGTGCGTTTTTCGCCCCGGGGATTTTCATATCAGCCGCCGGCTCGGCCGNCACCTTCGNAATGCCGACCTGACCTTNTACCTGGACCGTGATTTCGAGCGGGTGATCGACGTCTGCGCGGCGCCCCGCGATGACGACGGCGGCACCTGGATCACACCGGAAATGCGCGCCGCCTACCTGCGGCTGCACGCACTCGGNCANGCCCACTGCGTCACCGTGTTCGAGGACGGCGAGCTGGCCGGCGGGCTGTACGGCGTGCAGCTGGGCGGCGTGCTGTTCGGCGAATCCATGTTNTCGACCCGCACCAACGGCTCGAANAGCGTGCTGGCNCTGCTGTGGCGGCTGGCGCCACGGCTCGGCATCCGNCTGCTGGACGCCCAGGTGGAGAGCGANCATCTGATGCGCCTGGGCGCCTTCCTGATGCCGNGGGTGGATTTCCAGCGGCAACTGGACGCCCTGATCACCGACANTACNCCCCTGCCCTGGCCGAAGGCGCCGATCCGCTGGAACGACGCCACNCCCTGAGCCGGTTACCCGGCGGTGCCGCGCTGCTCCGCGTAATCCTGGTAGGTCCGGATACTCTCCGGGTTGGCCATGGCGTCCGGGTTGGCGACNTTCTCCAGGCTCTGCCCGAGCAGCAGCTTCTTGATCGGCAGCTCCATTTTCTTNCCGGTCAGGGTGCGNGGCACGTCCGGCACGGCNACGATGTCGTTGGGCACATGGCGGGCGGAGAGGTTNTCGCGAATGCCGGCCTTGATCCGCCCTTTCAGGNCCTCGTCCAGGGACACGCCCTCGCGCAGCACCACGAACAGCGGCATGAACGACTCCCGCCCCAGGTATTCCAGGTCCACCACCAGGCTGTCGAGCACCTCCGGCAGCTCCTCCACCACGCGGTAGATCTCGCTGGTGCCCATGCGNATGCCGTGGCGGTTGATGGTGGTGTCGGAACGGCCGTAGATCACCGCCCCGCCGCGCGGCGTGATGCGGATCCAGTCGCCGTGGCGCCAGATGCCGGGGAACACGTCGAAGTAGCTGTCGTGGTAGCGGTGGCCGCCCTCGTCGTTCCAGAAATACAGCGGCATGGAAGGCATCGGTTTGGTGACCACCAGTTCGCCCACTTCGTCGTCGAGAATGCGGCCGTCGTCGTCCATGGCGTAGACCGCCGTGCCCAGGTAGCGGCACTGCATCTCACCGGCGTACACCGGCTGGATCGGACAGGCGCCCACGTAAGAGGCGGCCACGTCGGTGCCACCGCTGATGGCGGCGATCAGCACATCGCCGAGCTGATCCATGATCCAGCGGTAGCCCTCCTCCGGCAGCGGTGACCCGGTGGAACCCACGGTGCGGATGCGTCCGGTATCCACCCATTGCGACGGCTCGATCTCCGCCTTCTTGCAGTTCAGGAAATAGGCGGCGCCGGCGCCGAACACGGTGATGCCGGTCTCCTCGGCGAAACGCCACAGGGTGCCCAGGTCCGGATAGCCCGGGTTGCCGTCGTAAAGACAGATGGTGGCACCGGTGAGCAGCCCGGACATCTGCGAATTCCACATGATCCAGCCGGTGGTGGTGAACCACATGAAGCGATCGTCCGGGCCCAGGTCCAGATGCAGGGCATGATTGAGCAGCCCGTTGATCAGGGCGCCGCCGTGGCCGTGCACGATCGGCTTGGGCATGCCGGTGGTGCCGGAGGAATAGACCACCCAGATCGGGTGGTCGAACGGCAGCTGCTCGAACGCCATGGGCGCGTCGCGCTGGATCATCGAGGCCCAGGAACGGGCGCCCGGCAGCTCCGCGCCGTCATCCAGATACGGCAGCAGCACCAGGTGCTCCAGGGTGGGCAGGTCGTCGCGCAAGCCGGCGACCACGTCCAGACGGTCGAAGTCCTTGCCGCCGTAGCGGTAGCCGTCCACCGCGATCATCACCTTCGGATCAATCTGCTGAAAGCGGTCGAGCACACTGCGGGTGCCCATGTCCGGCGAACAGCTGGACCAGACCGCGCCGATGCTGGCGCAGGCCAGGAACGCCACCACCGTTTCCGGAATATTGGGCAGGTAGGCCACCACCCGGTCGCCGGGGCCCACACCCAGGCCGCGCAGGCTGGCGGCGGTGGCGGCGATCTGCCGGTGCAGCTCGCCCCAGGTGAGGGTCTGGCGGCCGCGCAGCTCGGAGCGGGACTCAATGGCCGGGCGCCCCGGGTCGCCGATATGAAAGCGGAACACCTGTTCGGCCAGGTTCAGGCGGGCGCCCTCGAACCATTTGGCGCCGGGCATGGCGTGGCCGTCCAGCACCCGGGTATAGGGCTGCGAATGGCGGATATCGAAGTATTCCCAGAGCGACGCGTAGAAGCTCTCCAGCTGGTCCACCGACCAGTCCCAGAGTTGCGGGTAATCGCTGAAGCTCAGGCCTTTTTCGGCCTTCAGCCACTCCATGTAATGGGTCAGGCGGCTGTTGGCCACGCGGCCGGCGTCCGGCGTCCAGAGCGGCGCCGGCGGGTTGGTATTGCTGTTCATGGGCTCTCCCGTGCCGGTGCCCGGCGGAGGCCAACACAGCCCCTAAACCGCCACCGACGTTGTTTTGATTGTCATTATGTGGATACAAACCGGCTACAGACTAGCCAAGGCGTGGCCGCGAGGAAAGCACCGAAGCGGTATTCCCGGAGGCCGCCGCTGAGCTAGAATGAAGCCATGAGCGATTTGTCCGAACTGCGTTTTTTCCGCACCCCCGCCCACCCCTGCAGTTATCTGGAGGGCCGGCAGGCGGCCACGCTTTTCGTCGACCCGCAAACGCCGCTGGACGCGCGCCTGTACAGCGAATTGTCGCGCCTCGGGTTCCGCCGCAGCGGCGACTATCTCTACCGGCCCCACTGCGAAGGCTGCCAGGCCTGCATTCCCGCCCGGGTGCGGGTGGCGGATTTCCGGCCCCGCCGCCGCCACCGCCGGCTGATCAAGCGCAACAGCGATCTTTCGGTCAGCGAGGAACCGGCGCGCTATACCCGGGAAATCTACCGCCTCTACGCCCGCTATATCGACCAGCGCCACGGCGACGGCGATATGTTCCCGCCCTCCGAGGAGCAGTTCACCGGCTTTCTCACCTGTGATTGGGCCGACACCCGCTTCCATTGTTTCCGTGACGCGGACGACACGCTGCTGGCGGTGGCGGTCACCGACCACCTGGACGACGGCCTGTCGGCGGTCTACACCTTTTTCGACCCGGACCAGGAAGCCCGCGGCCTGGGTGTCAACGCCCTGCTCTGGCAGATTCAGGCCAGCCATCGTCTGGGGCTGCCCTATCTCTATCTCGGCTACTGGATCCGGCAGTGCCAGAAGATGAGCTACAAGAGCCAGTACCAGCCGCTGGAGCTGCTGCGCGAAGGACGCTGGCGGCTGCACACCTCGGACGGCGCGGGCGAGCGTCAATAGGCTTTGCACGATAAGTCCATTTACGGCACAATTGCGCTCCCTCTGAAGCCGAAGATCGGAATTTTACTGGATGGCGAAAGAAGAGCAGATTGAATTGGAAGGGGTGGTTCTGGAAACCCTTCCGAACACCATGTTCCGCGTGAAGCTGGACAATGACCACATTATCACCGCCCACATTTCCGGGAAGATGCGCAAATTCTATATCCGCATCCTGACCGGTGACCGGGTCAAGGTGGAGATGTCGCCCTACGACCTGAGCAAGGGCCGCATCACGTTCCGGATGAAATAATCCGCCGCCGGCGCCAGCGACGCGCCCGCAAAAAAAACCCGGCCGAAGCCGGGTTTTTTACGTTCAGGGGCGACCTCAGCAGGTCGCCTCCGCCTCGGAAGCATCCACCGTCAGCACCAGTCCATCGTCGCCGGCGGTAATGCGTACCTGGCCGCCACGGTCCGCCAACTCGCCGAACAGCAGCTTCTCCGCCAGGGGCTTCTTGATCTGCTCCTGGATCAGGCGGGCCATGGGTCGGGCCCCCATATCCTTGTCGTAGCCCTTCTCCGCCAACCAGCGGCGCGCGCCGTCGTCCACGTCGAGCACCACCGCTTTCTCGTCCAGCTGCGCCTGCAGCTCCACCAGGAACTTGTCGACCACGCCCAGGATCACTTCCGGGGTGAGCGCGCTGAACTGGATGATGCCGTCCAGGCGGTTGCGGAACTCCGGCGAGAACACCTTCTTGAGCATTTCCATGCCGTCCGTGGACTGGTCCTGCTCGGTGAAGCCGATGGTGCGCTTGTTGAGCACCTCGGCGCCGGCGTTGGTGGTCATGATCACGATCACATTGCGGAAGTCCGCCTTGCGGCCGTTGTTGTCGGTGAGGCTGGCGTTATCCATCACCTGCAACAGGATGTTGAACACCTCCGGGTGCGCCTTCTCGATCTCATCCAGCAGCAGCACGCAGTGCGGCGTCTTGGTGACCGCCTCGGTGAGCAGCCCGCCCTGATCGAACCCGACATAGCCCGGGGGCGCGCCGATCAGCCGGCTGACGGTGTGCCGCTCCATGTACTCGGACATGTCGAAGCGCACCAGCTCCACGCCCAGGGCGCGGGCCAGCTGACGGCTGACCTCGGTCTTGCCCACCCCGGTGGGGCCGGCGAACATAAAGGACCCGATCGGTTTGTGGTCGGCCTTGAGACCGGCACGGGACAGTTTGATCGCCGCCGAAATGGTGTCGATGGCGTCCTCCTGGCCGAACACGGTCATCTTCAGATCCCGCTCCAGGTTCTGCAGCACTTCCTTATCGGAAGAGGACACCTGCTTGGGCGGAATCCGGGCGATTTTCGCCACGATGGCTTCCACGTCCGCCTGATCGATGGTTTCCTTGCGCTCGCCTTCCGGGCGCAGACGCTGCCAGGCGCCGACCTCGTCGATCACGTCGATGGCCTTGTCCGGCAGGAAGCGGTCGTTGATGTAACGCGCGCTCAGCTCCGCCGCCGTCTTCAGGGCCGCGTCGGTGTAGACCACGTTGTGGTGCGCCTCGAAACGGCTCTTGAGCCCCTTGAGGATGCCCACCGTGTCTTCCACCGAGGGTTCCACCACGTCGATCTTCTGGAAGCGGCGGGACAGCGCCCGGTCCTTCTCGAAGATGGTGCGGTACTCGGTGAAGGTGGTGGAGCCCATGCACTTGAGCTCGCCGGAGGCCAGCATCGGCTTGAGCAGGTTGGAAGCGTCCATGACGCCGCCGGACGCCGCCCCGGCCCCGATGATGGTGTGGATCTCATCAATGAACAGAATGGCGTTGTCCTGCTTGCGCAGCTCCGAGAGCAGGTTCTTCAGGCGCTTCTCGAAATCACCCCGGTACTTGGTGCCCGCCAGCAGCGCGCCCAGATCCAGGGAGTAGACGGTGGCGTCGAGCAGCGGCTCGGGCACCCTCTCTTCCACGATCATCCGCGCCAGCCCCTCGGCGATGGCGGTCTTGCCGACACCCGGCTCGCCCACCAGCAACGGGTTGTTCTTGCGGCGGCGGCAGAGGATCTGCGCGGCGCGCTCGATCTCGAACGCACGGCCCACCAGCGGGTCGATACGGTCCGCGCGGGCCAGCTCGTTGAGGTTGCTGGCATAGGATTCCAGCGCGCTGGCCGGTGCGCCTTCGGCGCCGCCGTCCATTTCCTCGCGCTGTTCCGCGGCCGGGTCGTTGTCCTCCACCTGGGAAATGCCGTGGGCGATGAAATTGACCACGTCCAGACGGTGCACGTCCTGGCTGTTGAGCAGGTAAACCGCCTGGCTCTCCTGTTCGTTGAAGATCGCCACCAGCACGTTGGCCCCGGTGACTTCCTTATTGCCCGAGGACTGCACGCTGAATACGGCGCGCTGCAGCACCCGCTGGAAACCCAGGGTGGGCTGCGTGTCGCGTTCGCCGTCTTCCGGCAGTAACGGGGTGGAATCGTCGATGAACTGAGTCAGGGCCTCGCGCAGCTCTTCCATATCGGCGCCGCAGGCGCGCAACACTTCCACCGCCGCTTCGTTATCGAGCAGCGCCAGCAACAGGTGTTCCACGGTCATGAATTCATGCCGGTGGCTGCGTGCGTGGTGGAAAGCCTCGTTGAGAGTCAGTTCCAGTTCTTTGCTGAGCATAGGCTACCTCACTGCTTGTTGCCCGCTCCGTTGCCGGAGACTATCAGGCCTTTTCGACCTGGCACATCAGCGGATGCTGATTTTCACGGGCGTAGTCGACCACTTGCGCGGCCTTGGTTTCGGCGATGTCCTGGGGAAACACCCCGCACACCGCCTTCCCCCGGGTATGCACCGTCAGCATAACCCGGGTGGCTTGCTCGCGGTCCATGCGAAAGAAGGTTTCCAGCACCTCGACGACGAAATCCATGGGGGTGTAGTCGTCGTTCAACATCAATACTTTGTACATCGGCGGGCGCTTGAGTCGAGGCTTGGCTTCCTCAACGGTGGCCTCGCCATGACGATCGGGCTCATCCGGCTTGCCAGGGTCCGACGCCGGGCCCCAGATGTGGCCGGTAGAGCGCCTGTCGCTCATGTGAACAAATATCGGGTGTTGCTGCCTCTTCATAACCATCTCTAACGGTTGTATACCCACCGGCGTCAGCGGGCAATGAACAAATGAGGGGTGTCCGGGTATTTTTCAATCCCCACCGGGGGTTGACACCCTCGCGGCCTTAGGGAACAGTTGATCAAAAACCAGCCTATTCTATCGCAGCCGCGATAAATAAGAACAATCACAGCCAGCGGCCAGAGGGAAGGACCATGGCAACGGGAACAGTGAAATGGTTTAACAACGCCAAGGGCTACGGCTTCGTGCGGCCCGATGAAGGCGGTGACGACCTTTTCGTGCATTACTCCTACATTCAGGAGGAAGGGTACAAAACCCTGTACGCGGGCCAGAACGTGGAGTACGAGCTGCGCGAGGCCAGCAAAGGCTACCACGCGGTCAATCTTAAACCGGGTGAGGTCAAAAACGGGAAAGACGGCAAGGACGGAGAGTCCCCGACTTCCCGCCGCCAGAAACCACGACGACGGGACCGGGAAAACAGCGCCGTCTCCGGCTGACGCCGGGACCGCGCGAAGGCCGGGGCCGATCAGACCCCCATGTGCTCGATCACGGCGTCGCCGAACTGAGAACACTTGAGCAGGGTCGCGTCGGGCATCAAACGCTCGAAGTCGTAGGTCACGGTCTTCGCGGCGATCGCGCCTTCCATGCCGGTGATCACCAGATCGGCGGCATCGTTCCAGCCCATGTGACGCAGCATCATCTCCGCGGAGAGAATCAGCGAGCCCGGGTTCACCTTGTCCTGGCCGGCGTACTTCGGNGCNGTNCCGTGGGTGGCNTCGAACANGGCNACNGAGNCGCNNANGTTNGCGCCCGGNGCGATNCCGATNCCGCCNACTTNCGCNGCCAGGGCGTCGGANATGTAGTCGCCGTTCAGGTTCAGAGTGGCGATCACGCTGTAATCCGCGGGACGCATCAGAATCTGCTGCAGGAAGGCGTCGGCGATCACGTCCTTGATGACGATGTCCTTGCCGGTACGCGGGTTCTTCATCACGTGCCAGGGGCCGCCGTCCAGGGGCTCGGCGCCGTAGCGCTCCACCGCCAGCTCATAACCCCAGTTCTTAAACGAACCCTCGGTGTACTTCATGATGTTGCCTTTGTGCACCAGGGTGACCGAATCCTTGTCATTGTCGATGGCGAACTGGATCGCCTTGCGCACCAGGCGCTGGCTGCCCTCGCGGGAAACCGGCTTGATGCCGATGCCGCAGCCTTCCGGGAAGCGGATCTGGGTGACACCCATCTCCTCGCGCAGGAAGCGGATCAGCTTGGTGGCTTCGGGGCTGTCGGCCGCCCACTCGATGCCGGCGTAAATGTCCTCGGAGTTCTCGCGGAAGATCACCATGTCGGTGAGCTCCGGGTGACGTACCGGGCTGGGCACGCCCTCGAACCAGCGCACCGGACGCATGCAGGTGTACAGGTCCAGCTCCTGGCGCAGGGCCACGTTCAACGACCGGATGCCGCCGCTCACCGGGGTGGTCAGCGGGCCCTTGATGCCCACGGTGTATTCCCGCAGGGCCTCCAGGGTTTCTTCCGGCATCCAGGTGTCCGGGCCGTAAACCTTGGTGGCTTTTTCACCGGCGTAGACTTCCATCCAGGTGATGCCACGTTTGGTGCCGTAGGCTTTTTCTACAGCGGCGGTAACCACTTTCATCATCACCGGCGTGATATCGACGCCGATGCCGTCCCCTTCAATGTACGGAATAACCGGGTGGTTGGGGACATTCAGGGATAGGTCCGCATTAACGGTGATTTTGTCACCGTCCGCCGGAACCGTGATCTTTTGGTATCCCATCTACACTACTCCCTCTGAAAAAAACCGTCGGATTCGGTTGCCTGGCGAGTATAGCACTCAGCCGTTATTCTTGCTTGGCCTTGACGGGCCTACTAAGGCGTTTTTTGACATGGCCAGACTGATTTTGTTTAACAAACCCTTTCAGGTGCTCTCCCAGTTCACCGATCCACGGGGACGGCGCACGCTGAAGGATTTCATTCCGGTGCCGGGGGTCTACCCCGCCGGCCGGCTGGACTGGGACTCTGAGGGCCTGCTGTTACTGACCGATGACGGCGCCCTGCAGGCGCACATCGCCAGCCCCCGCTTCCACCAGGCCAAGACCTACCTGGTGCAGGTAGAGGGGGAGCCGTCGGAAGACGCCCTCCAGCGCCTGCGCCAGGGCATCACCCTGAAGGACGGCCCCTGCCGTCCGGCACCGGTGGAAGCGGTGCCGCCGCCGGCCCTGTGGCCACGGCACCCGCCGGTGCGCACGCGGCTCACGGTAGCCGACCAGTGGCTGGAACTCACCCTAGACGAAGGTCGCAACCGCCAGGTCCGGCGCATGACCGCCGCCATCGGCCACCCCACCCTGCGGCTGGTACGCTGGCGCATCGGTGACTGGGACCTGAGCGGCCTGGCCCCCGGCGAATGGCGTGAACTGCAAATCCACGCCCCCAAAAAGCCGCCCCGCCCGGCCGCGCGCAAAGGCCGGCGCCGGGCTCCGGCCCGGGGTACGCGCGGGCCTCGTGGCTGAGGCACCGCCCGCGGCTGTCGCGGCGCGCCCGGGTGCGCTACCATCGGCGCCCGCAGCAAACCACAGACGGATCAGGAACCGGATGAACAGCTTCCAAGCGCATATTACAGTCGCCACCGTGGTGGAACATGAAGGCCGCCTGTTGTTCGTGCGCGAAACCCAGAACGGCGAAGCGGTGATCAACCAGCCCGCCGGCCACGCCGAATTCGGCGAGGACCTGATGCAGGCCGCCTACCGGGAAACCCTGGAGGAGACCGCCTGGCGGGTGGAGATCACCGGCCTGCTCGGCTGGTACATTTTTCAGCCTTATAAAGGCGCCGGGGTATACTACCGCACCTGTTTCATCGCCGAGCCCCGGGGGCACGACCCGCACCAGAAGCTGGACACCGGCATTCTGGAAGCGCTCTGGCTGACCCCCGAAGAGCTGGCGCAGCGCCGCGCCGAGCACCGCAGCCCGCTGGTGGCGCGCTGCGTGGAAGACTATCAAAGCGGCCGGCGCCTGCCGCTGGACGCCATTTATCAGCACCCCTGGCCGCTGCAGCGCGGTTGATTCGCGTTAAAGCGCCCATATAGAGAGCCCCATGAACGCACAAGCGCCCGAAAACACCCGCGTCATCGTCGGCATGTCCGGCGGTGTCGATTCCTCCGTGGCCGCCGCCCGCCTGCTGGACGCCGGCTATCAGGTGGAAGGCCTGTTCATGAAGAACTGGGACGAGGACGACGGCACCGAGTACTGCACCGCCCGGGACGACCTGCTCGACGCCATGCAGGTGGCCGGGGTGCTGGGCATCGAGCTGCACACCGCCAACTTCGCCGCCGAGTACTGGGACCGGGTGTTCGAGCACTTCCTGGCCGAATACCGCGCCGGGCGCACCCCCAACCCGGACATCCTCTGCAATAAGGAAATCAAGTTCCGCGCCTTCCTGGACCACGCCCTGACCCTGGGCGCGGACTATATCGCCACCGGCCACTACGCCCGGGTCGATCACAGCCGTCGAACACGCCCGGCTGCTGCGCGCGGTGGACGACAATAAAGACCAGACCTACTTCCTGCACGCCGTGGGCGGCGACAAGTTCGCCCGCACCTTGTTTCCGCTCGGCGACCTGGAGAAGCCGGAAGTACGCCGTCTGGCCGGCGAGCGCGGCTTCGCCAACCATAAAAAGAAAGACTCCACCGGCATCTGCTTTATCGGCGAGCGGCGCTTCAAGGATTTCCTGGAAACCTACCTGCCTGCCCAGCCCGGCGACATCGAGGACGACGCCGGGCACCGCATCGGCCGCCACGACGGCCTGATGTACTACACCCTGGGCCAGCGCCAGGGCCTCGGCATCGGCGGCCTGGCCGACGCCGGCGACGCGCCCTGGTACGTGGCCGGCAAGGACCTGGACCGCAACGTGCTGATCGCCGTGCAGGGCCAGGACCACCCGCTGCTTTACCGCGACGAGCTGACCAGCGGGCCGGTGGACTGGATCGCCGGCGCGCCGCCGGCGCTGCCCGCCCGGCTCACCGCCAAGACCCGCTACCGGCAGCCGGACCAGGCCTGCCGGGTGGAAGACGCCGGCGCGGGCCGCGTGCGGGTGGTGTTCGACCAGCCCCAGCGGGCCGTCACGCCGGGCCAGTCCGTGGTGTTCTACGACGCCGACGCCTGTCTGGGCGGCGCCGTCATCGAGGAGACGCGATGAATTCGCAGCAGCAACAAGCCCTGGCTCTGGCCGCGGTGTTCGAGGCCGCCACCCTGGCCGACCAGATCGCCACCAGCGGCGACTGCGACCACGCCGCCATGGAGGCCCTGCTCGACGGGGTGATGACCATGGAGGCCACCGACTTCGACACCATCTACCCGCGCCCCGCCCTGTTCCGGAACGGCCTGCGCCTGCTGCGCCAGAGCCTCAACCGGGAGCAGACCCGCCAGGCGGCGCGGCCGCTCAGCTACTCGCTGGCGTTGCTGCATTTGTCCTCCAAGCTGCGCAAGAACAGCGACGTGATCAGTATCCTGCGCCACCGGCTGATCGCCCTGGAGGGCCAGCGCCAGCATTTCCAGGGCGGCACCACCAATGTCACTTTTTGTCATCGCCTGGCGGGCATCTACCTGGATACCCTGGGCACCTTCCGGTTTCGCATCCGCGTGCAGGGCGAGCCGGCGCGCCTGCAGGACGAGGACAACGCCGCCCGCATTCGCGCCCTGTTCCTGGCCGGCGTGCGGGCCGCCTTCCTGTGGCACCACCTGGGCGGCCGCCGCTGGCGCTTGCTGTTCCAACGCAAGCAGCAACTGGAAATCCTGGAAAGCATAAAATTCAGTGAGTTATAGCTATAACCTTATAATCAACTTTAACTAAAATCCGCGCGCTCTTCCCGGGCGCCTTCCCGGCGCGCGCCGGCGCTACGCGAGCGGCGCCATTTTGCTGTATGATTGCGCCGCTATCGGATTCCCTTCAGGAGTTGCCCCATGTCCAGCTTTACTTCCCTTACCGCCATTTCCCCGGTGGACGGCCGCTACGCCGGCAAGTGTGAATCCCTCCGCGCGATCACCAGCGAATACGGCCTGATTCGCTATCGGGTCCATGTGGAAGTGAGCTGGCTGGAACAACTGGCCCATGACAAGGCGATCCCGGAAGTGCCGCTGATGAGCGGCAAGGCCGCCTGGCACCTGCGCGGCGTGACCCGCGACTTCGAAGAGAAGGACGCCGAGCGGATCAAGGAAATCGAAGCCACCACCAACCACGACGTCAAGGCGGTGGAATACTTCATCAAGGAGCGCATGGCCGAGCACGAAGAGCTGGACGCCATGAGCGAATTCGTGCACTTCGCCTGCACCAGCGAGGACATCAACAACCTGTCCTACGCGCTGATGATGCGCGAAGCCCGCGAGCAGTTGCTGCCCAAACTGGACCAGGTGATCGGCGGCATCCGCAAGCTGGCCCACGGCCTGGCCGACACCCCCATGCTGTCGCGCACCCACGGCCAGTCCGCCTCGCCCACCACCGTCGGCAAGGAAATGGCCAACGTGGTGGCACGCCTGAAACGCCAGCGCGACCAGTTCGCGGCGGTGGAGATCCTCGGCAAGATCAACGGCGCGGTGGGCAACTACAACGCCCACCTGGCCGCCTACCCGGAGGTGGACTGGCCGGCGTTCGCCCGCCGCTTCGTGGAAGGCCTGGGGCTGAGCTTCAACCCCTTCACCACCCAGATCGAGCCGCACGACTGGATCGCCGAATACTTCCACGCCCTGATGCGTTTCAACACCATCCTGCTGGATTTCGACCGGGATCTGTGGGGCTACATCTCCCTGGGCTATTTCAAGCAGCGCGCCGTGGAGGGCGAAGTGGGCTCCTCCACCATGCCGCACAAGGTCAACCCGATCGACTTCGAGAACTCCGAGGGCAACCTGGGCATCGCCAACGCGATCATGGACCACCTGGCCGGCAAGCTGCCGATCTCCCGCTGGCAGCGTGACCTCACCGATTCCACCGTGCTGCGCAACATGGGCGTGGGCCTGGCGCACAGCCTGATCGCCTACGAAGCCGCCCTGAAAGGCATCGGCAAGCTGGAAATCAACGCCGAACGGCTCGACCACGACCTGGACGCCGCCTGGGAAGTGCTGGCCGAGCCGATCCAGACCGTGATGCGCCGCTACGGCATCGAAAAGCCCTATGAAAAACTGAAGGCGCTGACCCGCGGCAAGGCGATCACCCAGGAGGCGCTCGCCGCCTTCATCGACGACCTGGCGATCCCCGAGGACGCCAAGGAGCGCCTCAAGGCGCTGACCCCGGCCACCTACGTGGGCAACGCCGGCCAGCAGGCGCGCGGCGTCCAGTAGGCGCCTGCGCGCCGCCGCCGGATACCATGTCTGCCGCCACCGCTCTGCCCCGCTTCAACCTGCCGATGGCGCCCCGGGACTTCCTGGCGCGCCACTGGCAGCGGGCGCCCCTGTTCATGCCCGGCGCCGCCGGCGGCCTGGACCACCCGGACGCCGATACCCTGGCCGGTCTGGCGCTGGAGCCGGAGGTGGAGTCCCGGCTGATCCGTGGCGCCGGCAACGGTCCCTGGCACCTGGAACAGGGCCCGCTGGACGAGCAGCGCTTCGCCGAACTGGGCGACCGAGACTGGACGCTGCTGGTGCAGTCGGTGGACCACTACCTCACCGAGGTGTCGCTGCTGCTGGATGATTTCGGCTTCGTGCCCGGCTGGCGCCTGGACGACATCATGATCAGCTACGCCGCCGAAGGCGGCAGCGTCGGCCCCCATTTCGACCAGTACGACGTCTTCCTGATCCAGGCCGCCGGCCGGCGGCACTGGCAGCTGGGCCCGCAGTGCGACGAACAGAGCCGCCTGCGCGGCGACGTGCCCCTGAAAATGCTGGCCCACATGCCCGTGGAGCAGGAACACACCGCCGGCCCCGGCGATGTGCTCTACCTGCCGCCCGGCATGGCCCACCACGGCGTGGCGCTGGACAGCGACTGCATCACCTGGTCGGTGGGGTTCCGGGCCCCGGACTACCGGGACCTGCTGGCGGAAATGGTCGCCGAAACCCTCGCCGACACCGACGAGCAGCTGTATACCGACCCGGGCCGGGCGCCGGTGGATGACGCCGGCGAGCTGAGCGCCGCCGACCGCGACGCCATGCTCGACCGCGCCTTCGGGCTGCTGGATCNCGGCGCCGCCGGNCGNGCNNTGGCCCGCTGGCTGAGCACGCCNCGGCAGACAGGACTTGATTTTCTGATCGACCCGGCGCACATTCGCGCCGCCGACNCCGCCACGGCCCTGATCCGNCATGGCGGCGCGCGGCTTCTCTGCCACGGCGACACCGCCTGGCTCAACGGGGAACCCTGGCCTCTCAATCAGGGCCAGAAGCCGCTGGCGCGGCTGCTTGCACGCCAGCGCCGCTATCGACACGACGAGCTGGCTGAGGTGCTCAACGCCGACAGCCGCGACCTGCTTAACCACTGGATAGACCAGGGCTACTTTGCCGAGCTTTAACGAGAACGCCATGGCCTTTAGCATTATCGAAACCTCCTGGGACGAACACCGCGCCGAACTCAGCGCTCTGCGCGAGCGCATCTTCATCGGCGAACAGGGCGTCCCCGAAGAACTGGAATGGGACGGCGCCGACCCGGCCTCTCGTCATTTTCTGGCNCTCGACGACGACCAGCAGCCGATCGGCTGCATCCGGTTGCTGGGCAGCGGCCAGATCAGCCGGCTNTGCGTGTTGGAAACCCGCCGCAACAGCGGCATCGGCCGCGCCCTGCTGGTGGCCGCCGAGGAAGCCGCCCGCGCCGCCGGCATGCGGGAAATCTTCCTCTACGCCCAGACCCACGCCACCAGCTTCTACGAAGGGGCCGGGTTTTCCGCCTCCGGGGGGATTTTCATGGACGCCCACATCCCCCACCGCCAGATGTTCAAGCTGCTCACCTGAAGCGGCGCTGCCATGGACCTCCGGATCGGCGAAGACAGCACCCTTCACCGTCCGTCTTCGGCGACGGCTGCCCTGGCGGCGCTGATCCGCGCCGGCCGGCGCCGCCTGTGGCTGCGCGTGCCTCAGCTGGACGCCCTCAGCAACGACGGCGACGTCCTGGACGCCCTCAAAAGCCTGGCTCTGTCATCGCCGCGCGCCGATCTGCGCGTGCTGTTCGACGACGCCGGGCATGCGGTGAAAACCGGCCACGGCCTGATCCACCTGGGCCGCCGCCTGCCGTCACGGCTTCAGTTGCGCCAGACACAAGCGGACGATGCGGATCCGCGCCTGTGCTTCGCGGTCGCCGACCGCACCGGCCTGTTCGAGGCCCACGGCTGGCCCCGCCCGGAGCGGCTGACCCTGTGCGCCCACGCCCTGCCCCTGGGCCCACGCCGGGCCGATGAGTTCGCCCACGTATGGGAACGGGGCCGCGCCAACCGGGAGCTGCGCGAACTGCGGCTCTAACCGGCGCCGCCGGGATACCTCACGAACCTGAAATCCGGCCATCGCGCCACTGAAGTCACCCTCCTCGCCGCCAGGATTGCCGTCGGTGCTACCATCGCGGTGGTGTCCCACGCCGGAGCGCTCAAACATGCACGATCCCGCCCTGTCGACCCGCCCAGCGAACCGCTGGCCGGCGCTGGCTTTGCTGGTGCTGCTGGGCCTGGCCGCCGCCCATTCGCGCTGGCCGACCGCCGATAGCGCGCGGTCCGGGCGCGCCACCCTGCCCGCCTGGCCCGAGGCCGGTAACCCTGGCCTGTGGCCGGCGCTCGACCGGATGCTGGAGCGCCTTCCTGCGGACCGTCACGGCCGCCTGCGCTACGACACCCGCACGCTGGCGGCGGTACGGCTTGCCGCGGACGCGGTTCAGGCCCCGCTCACCACGGCGGAGCGTGAACGTGTCCGGTTGTTGGCGCGGCGGGCCTTGCCGGCGGCGGGCGCCGACACCCTGCTGTTCGATTATCTGCGCTATCGCGACGCCGTGACGGCATTGTCCGCCGGCGACCTGGCCGCCCGCCGGGAGCTGCAGAAGCGCTATTTCGGCGCCCACGGGGACACCCTTTTTCAAGACGAGAACGCCATGCGGGAAGCCATGCAGGCGGAACAACGGACCGGCGGGGCGCCGCGCTGATGGCACGCCTGGCCGTGCCCCTGGCCGCCCTCTCCGGCGTGCTGCTGGCGCTGCCGTTTATTCACGGCGGCTTGTTTCCGCTGACCTGGGTGGCGTTCGTGCCCCTGTTGGCGGCGCTCCGCGATGCCTCTCCCGGGCGCGCCTACCGGCTGGGCCTGATTTGCGGTCTGCTGTTCTACGGCCTGGGCGCGTTCTGGATCGTCGAGTTTCTACAGCACCTGTGGTCACCGGGCCCTGTGGTCACCACCGGCCTGGCCCTGCTGTTCTGGCTGTACAGCGCCCAGCTGCCGGCGTTGCTGATGCTGACCTTCCAGTTGTTGCGGCGGCGCACCGGCTGGTCGGCGCTGCTGCTGTTCCCGGTGCTCGCGTCACTGTTCTTCGCCCGCTTTCCAATGCTGTTCCAGGCCCAGCTCGGCGAGAGCCAGAGTCTGTTCCTCACCGCCCTGCAACCCCTGGCCTGGACCGGGGTGCACGCGCTGGACGCGGTGATCGCGCTGGTCAACGTGCTGCTCTACCGCTGGCTGTTCCGCCCGTCGCGCGGGCGGCTTATCAAGGACAGGGCCGGTCTGGCCGCTGCCGCCGTGCCCGTGCTGTGGCTGGGGCTGGGCAGCGTGCTGCTGCATCACTGGGACCATCACGGCGATGACAACGCCTCGCACCGCGTCGGCTTCGTCCAGGAAAACACCCCGCCCGGCGGCGCCTCACCGGCGCCGGGCCATGGCTTCGCCTACCCCCGTGCGCTGGCGTTGTCCGAGCCTCTGGCCCGCGCCGGTGCCGACCTGGTGGTGTGGCCGGAAACCGGTTTCGATGACTACTTCGCCCATCCCCGGGTGGCGGCCGCTTTGCGCCGCTCGGTGGCCGGACTGGACGCGGCGCTGATCTTCCAGGGCATGCAGGTGGAAAGCGGCGAACAGTTCAACAGTGCCGCGCTGATCGGCCGCGACGGGGAGGAACAGGGCCGTTATCGCAAGATCCAGCGCGTCGCCTTCGGGGAATACCTGCCGTTATTGGAAGCCTTTCCGCGCACCGGCAGCCGGGTGCGCGAGCAGCTTGGCGGCTTCTTCAGTAAGGTCAGCGCGGGCGAGCGGCCCGGGCGCTTCGCGGTCGCCGGCCTGGAAGCCCTGCCCCTGATCTGCTACGAGGCCCTGTTTCCCGAATTGGTGGCCGGCGCGGCCCGGGGCGGCGGTGCGGCGGAACTGTTGGTGGTGCTCTCCAACAACGCCTGGTTCGGCGCCTCCCGGCAACCCTACCAGCACCTCAACGCCTCGGTGCTGCGCGCGGTGGAGAACCGGCGGCCGCTGCTGCATGTGATCAACAACGGCCCCTCGGCGGTGGTACTGCCCAGCGGCCGCCGGCTGCTGCAGTCCGAATACGGCCAGGAGGCGGCCTACTGGGTGGACATTCCCGCAACGGGGTCGGCGGCGGACAGCTTCTTCACCCGTCACCCGACGCTGTTCCTCGATCTGATCTTGCTGCTGACCGCCCTCGCCCTGGCCCGGGCCATGATCGGCGTTATCGCTTATCAGCGCTGGCCGGCGTTTCGCTGAGCGGCCGCTGACGCTCCCGCTTCTGCGCCTCGGTCAGCGCCGGATCGGACTGGATGCGCATGTTCTCCAGCGTTACGCGCATCATGCGCTCTTCCTCGCCGAACAGGGCCTCGGCCAGGTCCGCGCCGAGATAGTCACGCCGCAGGTTATGCAGTTGCCGCAGGCCCCGTGACATTTCCTCCTCGGTGCCCAGGTAGCGGAAGGTATCGCCCAGGTCCCGATAAACGTTGCTGTAGTGGTAGTAGCGCTCCACCACATCGAGCACCTGGCGGGCGCGGTCGTCCGGCAGCCCGGCGGTGATGCGCCGTCGCAGGGTCTCGAACTGTTGCCCGTCCAGGCGTGTGCCGCGCGCCATGAATAACGCATCCAGATCTTCCCGGACCCGGGCGTTCACCTGCAGACGCCCCTGCCCGTCCCACTGCAGACCGCTCAGCGCCTCGCTGATCACCGCCTGCTCCGGGAGCGGTTCCGGCTCGTCCGCCGCCCGGGCCGGGCCGGCGCCGCTGTCGGGCCCGCCGGCCGG
>FUFK010044042.1_pt1 | contig 53355 bp, 63 predicted proteins | sample 1021851 | NCBI WGS metagenome assembly FUFK01 (sample SAMEA51879418, study PRJEB19060) | metagenome | reverse complement strand
TATTAATTGAAAATTGGAGACAAAAGCTCTCCGAAATGGAAGAGCGTCCTCTAGAAAGCCCTGAAGATCATGACTATCGTAAGAGGGTGCATCAAGTAAAAGATTTTATTGATTCTCTCAACTTCTCTCTGGATGAGCAAGAGCAGCTTCTACAAGATCTACAACAGATGTTTGATCTAGAAGGAACGCCACTATGAAACTTCTAATTGAAAACTGGCGTAAGTTCTTGACCGAAGAACAAGGCCAATACATCGGAACTATTGACGATGTAGGCAGAGACCTTTATCGTATCTCCAAACGCTATGGGGACAAGGGCGACAACTACGAACGCTTCCAGAAGGGAACTAAGGTCATAAGGTCCCGTGATAGGTCCGCAGATGACGATGAGCCCTATCTAAATTCTGATGGCAACCCAGAGCATAGGATTTATTTTTTCGGCTCTGGCGATGACGCTAAGGCTGCTATGATGTCCGATACGCAAGAGTTAGAAGCAATTGTTGGTGACTTTTCTGACGAAGACAAGGAAAAAGGCATTAACGAAAACCTGCTGCTAGTGCGTATTCCCATGAACCAAGTTCCAAAAGAGGTTGAGTTCTTCACCGATTACGAGTTGGAAGGAACTCCCTACGATGCTATTTATGGTGCGTATCCAGATGGTCGTGCTTGGACTCTCGCACCCCGAGCAACAGACATTCAGCTAGCAACCGATCTACTTAATTATGAAGAGGATGATTACTACTATGAAGATTACTAAAGCAAGACTAAAGCAGATCATCAACGAAGAACTCACCCGTCAAGATAAGACCGATGTAAAGAAAATGGTCAAGGATGAACTTGAGAAGCTGCTCAAGAAGAAGGATACCAAGGACCAAATGGGCGAGATCGTAAAGAAGATTATGAAGAAGCTTTACAAGGATCTTTCACTAGAGCACCCCTANATCATTGACCGCATCAAAATTTGATGTTATATTATAGATGTGAAGTCAATCCACACCGACCCCTTCGCTGCACTGCACCCTCAAGCTAGCATTGGGGACTGGGTTTATTATCCCAAAACCAAAATTTGTGGCCTAGTTATAGGGATTGACAACCAAACTGGTTTTATGCAACTTCATGATTTCAAAAGCATGAATTTGCGGTGGGTAACCATGAACAATTTTGGTCAGTATAAGGTGTTATGAGTGAAGGTGATCTAGTTAGACTTAAAACGCGATACCCAATTTGGCTGTATTCTTATGGGCTCTCCGATGGAGACCTTGGAATCGTAGCTGAGATTGGCGAAGAGGATACCTTGGTTTATTGGTTAAGAATCAGAAAGCAAGGATCTGTAAAAAACAACCTGTTAGAACTCGTTGAGTTGGAGACAAAATGAAAGAAAAAATTATTGTAGCCCTTTTTATGATTGGGGCTCTCGGCACATCAATCACCATGAACCAAAAGCTAAACCATATCGACAACGAAGTCGAAAGAGTAAAGGTAGAATCAGTTGTTTCATCTGGTAAGGCGATCTACCTGCCCGGAAGCGTATGCGTCATTAAAGCTACTTCTGATATAGACAAGGCAAAAATGCGTCAATTTGCTGCCGCGTGTATTAAGTCTCATGAAGATTGGCTGCTAATCAATAACGGCAACGCTATTTATAGTGATGCCACAGAAGAAGTACCATAGCAGCGATTTAGGAATAGGATCATTAGTCCGNGANNTNCAGACTGGCGANCTAGGGCTACTTGTCGAAAGAACTGATCTATTTGANAAAATAGAAGGTCACGANNCAATCTGGGTCTGGTCNATGACTTGGACTGGTCCTGCTACTGACTCGCACAATCGTCACATACCNTTCATCGAAGAGGCAATCATTGGACTCCTAAACGGTGGCGTTTGGGAATTAAAGGACAATGAGACCGATTGAGGAGTTGCGTGATGAAGCCTCACATGTTATATTACATGTGGGAGATATGATTTATGATATCCGCACCAAGTCCCGAGGGTTCCTGAGACAAAGAGAAAGAAAGATTGATATCATTGAAGACGACATCTATGTGTGGAGTATTTTTTGGTTTTCTCAGGACGAAGAAAGTGAATACAACAATCTAGAATTTATGGAAGAAGAGGGACTAAGATTATCAATCGTTATTGGAACAATAGAATTATTTAGCATCAAACAAGGAGGATAGATGCCCAGTTGGAACGCTTATAAGGTCTTTGCCAGTGGTAAGAGAGCAAAGATGCCTTACACAACATTCGAATCAGAAGATCCAAAGCATTTTTATGAGAGTATCTTACCGTCTCTCACACCAAAGTTACAAAAGTCAAATTGGCTTATACTAAACACAGAAGAGCCTCAAGAGCGACAAGCAGAGGCAATAGACGAGGCTAAGGTCAAGTTTGAGAAGGATAAGATTAGATTCCTTGGAGCCTTGGCTGCAAAGAAATATCCAAAGTTTGCAAACAAGAAGGTTGAAGCGTGCTTATCAATGTGTCCAGAGACAGAATGGAAGTGGGCTTGGTGTGTTGTAGAATGCGCTAGTCATCGACATCTTGGCGAATTGTCTGAAAGATTTGATACTCGCACAAAGGCAGATAGTTGGATCAGGGAGCAACTTGAATGTATGGTTGGCACGCAGCCCACAGGGTAGGTGACCTAGTAAAAGTTATAAAGGTTAACAGTATCGATCTCTTAAACAAAAAAGGAGATATTGGAATTGTGTTGGGCTGCCCCGCTGAAAAAGAAAATGCACTTTTTATAGAAGTGTACATGATTAGGTCTGGACAGCTTCGATGGTTTGCGCCATCTGAAATAGATATAATCTCCAATATAGAAGAATAGCTCTCTATTTATTATAGAGGGTCATCCTAATGAAGCAGACCAATAGTTTTGTTGATACCATGTCACTGACGTGTGTATTGATAAACATTGGTCTGTTTGTGTTCGCCAACTTGTATCCTGTCCCCCATTTACAACTATTAGCACTATTTAACATTACAGCTTTTTTAGTGTATTTTCTTATCTCGGGACGTTAATAATGTATCAAAAATTTTGGAAGCAATTCCTCATAGAACAAGAGGCAGAAGCCACTTATGAGTTTGAGCCAGATTCAAAAGAACTGGCTCGTGATGTGCCATCGACGCGTCCATTGCCAACCATGCCACAAGATGAACCAGTAGCAAGGCAACCGCGAGAATCAACAGGATACAAGGCTTTTCTTAAATCAAAAGGTTTACAATATCGTGAACAACTTGGTTCTGGGCAAGATGGTTTTGTTGTTAGAGCTTTTAATGTAGAAACGGGACAGATGCTTGCTATTAAGTTTATCAATGCTGCTAGAACAAGTATGGAGACAGCCAGAAGAGAAGTCAGAAATTATGAATTTGTAAAAAGAAACAGAGAGTCGCTTGGCGAGGATGCCAAATATTTGCCAGTTGTATACAATGCAGAAATGGCAGGAGTACCAGCAATGGGTGAAACCATGGATGGTAGACTAGTCGTTCATGGTGTAATCTATATGGAAGAGCTTGAGCCACTACCATCAGAAGTCTCTAGAAATCTATTTGCAGTTGGCGGAACGTCGCAAGCGAATATGGCAGCAAAAGAAAAAAGAGATAGGAGGTTGTTTAAAAATCCTAAACTTGTTTCTTCGCTCTTGAATGTAGCATGGAGCCTGACTGACCCCGCAACTACAAGTGGTTTTATGAGTATGGAAGCACAATTCGCAGCGGAGAAAAAAATTATTAGAGAGTTCTTTAAGGGAGAATATGATCCCGAACAGATAGAACAAGATCAATATGTTCAATATTCTAGATTTGGAAAGCAGGCAAAAATCCTTGCAAGCTTGTATATTAAAATCACATATGAAGAAATGTTAAAAAATCCTGAAGATGAAACCGATCTGCCAATTGTCAGAGACTATGAATCTACGATCAAAGAAAACTTACTAGATTCGTTTACTCAGGCTTACATAAAACCATTAGTAACTGGTGCCGCAGGAAAACAACTACGACACGCATCGGGGCTGCGTGGATTTGATGATTTCTATGGTATGGAGAAAGACTTTGAAGATGCATTCCCAGAGACAGCAGGTGTTCGTGCGGCTATGAAAAAGTTTGCAGGACGCGACTTTAAGCCCTTTGATGTTCATGCTGGAAATGTCATGATGCGTCCCGGCACAAATGATATTGTTATTGTTGATCTTGGAAGGTTTAATATTTAAAATGAATTTTCACACTAAATGGCGTCGGTTTCTGACCGAGGGCGGAAATGTTTTTAAAGGTGAACGCGTTGGCGCAATCCCTTTGGAGTTTATTGAACCTACGCTTGAGCGATACTATGAAGAACTTGGTCGCCTATTCCCCCAGCAGACAGCGTTCTTCCAAACTATTGAACCGCTTGGGTCAGTCGGCAAGAAAGCAAAGTCAGGTGACATTGATTTAGCTATTGATGTATCAGAACTCGCACCAAGTCGTAAGATTGACGACCAGATGCTACAAAGCTGGGAGTTAGATCCCCAAGCGTGGGCAGACACACGCGCAAAATTCGCAAAGCGTGCCAGAAACGCCACAGATGAAGAGCTTGACCTACGTGCGTTCTTATATGAGTTAGCCAAGTACATCGGCGAGAACTCACAATTAATCAAGACGGACTTAAAAAAGGTTACTTCTGGTGGTATGTTCTCACTCTTTCCTCAGATCTCGGACTCTGGAGAACAGCAAGAGATTGGAATCCAAGTTGACTGGATGCTTGGCAATAAGGACTGGCTAAAGTTCGCTTACTTCTCGGACGTTCCGTCTATAGACCAAGAAATGCTCAAGGGTTTACACAGAACTCAGTTGATTGTTGCTCTTCTCGGAGTGAAAGACTACTCGTTCCAGCACGCGAAGGGTGTATACCGGAAGGGCACTAAGGAAAAGGTCGTTACAAGCCCCCAGGAAGCCCTAGAACTTATCGAAAAATTATATGGGGCTCCTATATCGATTGAAGAATTGCGTAATTTTAACAGCCTCTACGGCTGGATTGAGGCTAATTTGTCTGGCAGAGACAAAGTAAAAGTCTATCGCTACTACCTAAAGATACTTGATAGTACAAGAGGTAACAAAGACCCTGCCACCGGTGAACAATGTGGCCACATCCCAACAGAGCTAGAAGATTTGTGGCGTCAGAGCAAAGATATTTTGTCTCTTAGTGGCAAATTTCTGTGTAAAGACCAGAAAGCAAGGCTTATGGGCGATGAAATGCTTGAAGAAGCAGCGACACCACGCATTGCAAACCTTGGAAACGACGATATCATCGCATTAATTGACTTGATTCTTGGCAAAGAGTCCGTTTTAGATGTGTCAGAGAAGCTTGCAGGACAAAATCTGTCTGTAAAAGTTGAGAACGGGCAGGTGTATACGAAGTATAAGAACCAGCCAGAGTATAGAGAGGCGTATGAGCCGTTCAAATCTATCTTTGCTGCACACGATGGTGACGGAGAATACGTTTTTGAGATGATTTCTGCGGAGAACCGCCCAGATTATGTCAATTATTTGACTGACAACACCATTTTTGTGGACTTTTCTGGTCGGCTTACCGACGAAATGGCAAAGAAATTGTCAAACGAGTCCAACACCTTTATGACCAAGAAACAAATACGCCGTAATCAGTTTGAAATTACTCCCGAGCAGCGCCAAGAGTTGCTTGGTTTGCAGTCGAGAGCAGAACAAGTGCTTAGAAAAAGAGACAAACAAGAGATTGCAGACAGAGTCAAGGCGATCATCTTATCTCCAAACGTCCAAAGTGTACTTGGCGGGGGTATAGAGGGTTTATATGTCACCGGTGGGCGTAAAGATTTCAAAATCCCAAGCCCAACCTACCAGAATCTACAAAAATTACAGGTTGGAATCTATGCAGTGCTATCCGGTAGAACAAGAATACCCAAAAGAGAAGTGCGCCAACGTGTGATTGATGGTGATCAAGATGATAAAATAGTACAAGACCTCCGTAGATTCCTGTCATTTGCCCAAAACGACATACCAGCAGGCTACAGAATGTTTGTCAGTCCTGAAGAAGCTATGAATCTGTTGTCAAAAATGGATACTCCCGAGGGTAGAAAGCAAGTTTACGTATTTCTCAACAAGAGAATCAAAAGAAAGGGAGAATGGTACACCCCAGAGCAACTTGAAGAAGCAAAGAAATGGTCGAGAAAGTACAAAAGAAGCATAAACTGCTCAAGTCCGAAAGGTTTCAGCCAGAAACAGTATTGTAAGAGACAGAAAAGAGGCGGTAAGTATAAATCTTGACTAGTTAGGTGAGTCGGGAGGGCTTCACATGCCTGAAAATTATAATCAACTAGTTTTGGCTCAATTGCAATCACTATCTCAAGCAATAGAGGCTCTCCGTGGTGATCTTCAACTTGTTCGTCAAGAGATTACCGAGATAAAAGCGAAAGAAGACAAGGTTGTAGAGCTTCGCGAATGGAAACAGAAGGTTGATGAAGTTGCATCGCCTACTCAACTGGCAAAGTTGGTTCAAGAAGTTCAAGATCTTAACAATTTTAAGACAAAAGCGGTTACAATCTTTGCAGTTGTGCAGTTTGCAATGGGTGCTATACTATTTGCTCTTAATTTTATTAATTGACAGACTTAAATGTAATGTTATATTAACATTATGGAGTTACAATGATAAAATTAGGTGACTTTGTGGGCCAAATGCATCCAGATAGGACAATGATTTTAAAGAGAGGCATTGTAGTAGAGTCTCTAAAGGACTCTTACGTTGTGCAATGGCTCTCGTTTAATAAAGTTTTTTGGATGGAATTTAAAGGTGAAGTGTTTGCAGAGCTTAATAAGCGCTATTTACTAACGAAGATGTCGTATCATCGTAATAATCTTGAAGCCGACATCGTCATATTGAGTAAAGCAGGTGAAAATGGCGTGGGACAAGCTTGATTCAGCCAGAATTGAACAAATAATAAGACAAATAACAGGAAAAAAGCTAGACAAATCAACAGATATGGTCGCACCAGCCATTATTAAAGGCTCAGGTATCATATATTTGTGGGCACCCACCAAAAAAACACTTTTAAAGGTAAACAGAGGCATATCAGTCCACGTAGTAAGCTATGAAATGGACGAAAAAGACAGAATTCTGATTTATGATGGCTATAATCTGCTTGCAATACACCCAGACGACCTTGAAGAGATAGGATTTAACTAAAATGATAATAGAAATAACAAAATTTTGGAAATCTTTACTTACAATTGTGATTTTTTGGGTATTTTATGCATTTTTTGGCTTCGAAGTGACAGTTGTTACACTCTTAGCCGCAATATTAGGTAATTTTTGGTCTAGTTCCGATATTTTAGTGTAAAAACCGCCTTTTTTAGCCTATTTATCAATGAAAAATGGAAAAAAAGACCAATTTTGGTGAATTATCGGCTGAAAATATCAAAATAGGTGATATTGTCGCTTGGAATAAGTGGAATATGGACAAATCTGGGTGGATTCAGCACCTTGGAGTTGTTTTGGAGGTCAAAAACGCCATTGTTAGCAATAGAATGGTGTGTGTAACCCTTGTTATGCCCCTAAAAGAGCCCAAAATACCCCTAGAATTGTTCACTTTTTCGCTTAAATTAGTGTCCTCAGTGGACGAAAAAGAGGTATAAAATGGATATTATTGACCATATAGCTATCAAAGTAACAGATCTAAAAGAGGCAGAAAAGTGGTATTTAGACCATTTAAAGGCTGAAATTACGTTCAGAGACTACAAATACATACGTTTAAGGGTGGGAAACACTAATATTGCTCTTATAGATGAGGCTTACTACCCTTGGGCGCATATTGGCATACTTGTTGAAGACCAAAACGAGCTTCCAGAGGATGGGCACAGGGTTGAACACCGAGACGGGACTATTGGAGTCTATGTTAAAGACCCATTTGGAAACTATATAGAATATATTTGGTATTCTCAAGACCAAAGCGAGACATTCCTAAAATGAAAGATGTTTTACAGCCACTAGTAGACCAGTTCATGCCCTACGCCCAAAAACGAATGGGTTTCAACAAACTACCTCGTATCTTTTTGCGTGATGACCCGCAAAATTCACAAAACCCTCTTGGTAAAACTGCATATTATGACCCCGCACAGATGTCAGTCACTCTTTACATTACTGGACGACACCCTAAAGACGTTATGCGGTCTTTATCTCATGAGTTAGTTCACCACACGCAGAATTGTAATGGACAGTTTGATGGTGCTTCTGAAATGGGCGAGGGGTATGCGCAAAACGATGAACATTTGCGTGAAATGGAACGACAAGCCTATGAACAAGGTAATTTAGTGTTTAGAGACTGGGAAGATAGCATAAAGGGCACTATTTATAATGAATCTTTGCAGAAAGGAGCAAAAAAGAAAATGTCATTGAAAGATTGGAAAAACAACGAGTTGAGAACTGTACTATCAGAGAGGTGGGGCTTCTCCTTTAATCTTCTCAATGAAGGAAAGGAAGAAGAGGAACTTGATGAAGCCAAGCACGAAGATGAAGAGCTTGACGAAGGCGCAGCGTCATCTGGGCGTGTTGCCACGCCCGACAGAGCCCAAGGAGGCGACCGTCGTGAGGATGACGAACGTAAGCGTCCTATGGAAGAGTCTGAGCAAATGTTTGCTCCCAACCACTATTGTGTCCACCACGGTGGCGTGCAACGAAATGGTTCTGTAGAACTAGCAGAAGCAGTTGCTCATAATTACAACGAAGAACTCGGTCGCGTTACTCACTACGATATGAAGTTTGCTGATGGTACCGTCATGGAGAACGTTGCTTTTGAAGATATTCAGGTGACCAATGCATCCTTGGCAGAAATGCACGGCTCCCATCCAGCCAAGAGCGACCACAAAGATAAGAAGGACGAAGAACTTGAGGAAGCAGAAAAGCCCGATTTTCCAGACGTTGACGGAGATGGCGACAGAGAAGAACCAATTTCAAAAGCATCCAAAGATAAAAAAGCTAAAGAAGGTGGCAAAAAGAAAGAAAAATCTGACAAAGATATGTCAAAAGTCCCCCCACAGCTTCGTAAGCACGTAAAGGGTAAGATGGATGAACAACAGATTCGTCAGATTATTCGTAAGCTAGTCAAAGAAGCAATGGCAAAGAAGGCCAAGTGAAAATGTCAAAATGGCATGACTTTCTAGATGGTGTCGAGAGAAAACAAGACCTCAACAGCCTACTTGAACAGCTTGGCACTGATCTAAGGCTTATTAAGCCTCGCACTCTTAATGAGGAGGTCAGACTATCAACCATAGATGGGCTACTAATAGAAATCCGCCTCAAAGCTAGAAGATTAGAGCAAGAAAATAAAGTTTTACTTAACAAGATTGCAATTCTTGAGGAAGACTTAGACCTATAGGAGACTTTTATGTCTGATCTCTATAACAGCATAGAAGAACTCATGCTTGAGTTGGAAGATGAAGATCGTGACCCCGTTGGAGGTCGCACTCTTGCTATTGTGCCCGGAGCGTTTAAGCCTCCGCATCTGGGGCACTTATCAATGGTCAAGCAGTATGCTTCTGAGGCAGATGAAGTAGTTGTTCTTATTTCTTCGCCTCTCAAAGCAAGCAGAGGCGTTGGTGGCAAAGCAATATCTGCCCAAGACTCCAAGAAGATTTGGGAGTTGTTGCTCGCAGACCAAGGTTTGTCAAACGTTCGTGTTGAAATCTCACCAAAACCATCGCCTATCACAGCGACATATGAATATATTGATAACGATGGTCCCTTGGAGCCCGGCATAAGACTTATTCTCGGCGCTAGCAAAAAGGGTGGTGATTTTAAACGTTGGAAAGGCGCCTCCAAGTATGTTAAAGATGGTGTCGAACTCTTGCCACCAGAAGAAACTGCTGTAATACCATCGAATAGACCAAATGGAGAGCCATATAGCGCGACAGATGCCCGTAAAATGTTAGAAAAGGGTGATGCCGCCGACGAGTTTTTTGGAGACGGAATGGGTGGCAGAGTACGTTCTATACTGGGTCTCGATGCATCGTTGGAAGAAATGTCAGCCATGGGTGGTGCCGCTGTGGCAGGGTATGCCATGCCGCTTGGTGCGAAGAAAAGAAAGAAGAATAAAAAGACCAAACATCCACCGTATAATGAGTTAGAATTATACAAAGAAGTTTTGAAACTATTTAAGAAAGAAGGTATTATCAAATGAAAACCCCAGAAGATTTGCTTAGAGAGAATGTAAGAGATTTGATCTCTCTTGTCAAGAAGAAAAACAAAAATGCTCAGACCGAGGAACAGCAATTAAGGGCTGTAATTCGTGAGTTTCTACAATATGAGCTAAAAGAGGCAAAGACACCTGATAACGATCCTGCCCCACACAAATCTACTGGTATTAATGTCCTTGAGGATCTTCTCAAGAAGATTATTCCTCAAATTGAAGATGATTACAAGCTTCTTACGACCTCCGAAGAGCAGCGAGAGTCATACCGAGCACACATTATTGATGCTGTAGTAAAGACTCTTACTCCTGTTGAATTAAACAACGATGCACCAGAAGATGCACCAGAAGGTGAGCTTGATGAAGATATTGATGTTGAAATCTCCGACGATGACGACGAAGACGATATGTTTATCGATATAAATCCCGAAGAGCCAGATGAAGAAGAAGAGGAACAGGACCCAAGGGATGCTTTCGGTATCGAAGGTAAGGATACCACGGGTCGCAATATGGCGTATACAACTTTTAAAAAGATTGAGTCTCAAATCATTGATGCATACGATATGCTCTCTAATCCCGAGGATCAAGAATTGTTCTTTGACTACTTGATCGCAAACCTAAAACTATACTTTGACAAGTTTGAAGCTGAGATACAGCCAAGTGTCGAAGAGCCCACTAACAAAGAATATGATTCTGCAAAAGAAGAGCAGCCAGAAGCAGGTGGTGAAGCCCCTGAAGGTGGAGAAGAGACCATAGACCTCGAAATTTAATTTGACACTCTGTGCTTGACCTGTTAGGATCTTTATATGAAGAAGAGAAGATCAAAGTATAAGCATAAGAGTATAATTAATAATTTATTAAATAATAATATTATAAATGAAAGTAATTTAACATTCATTGATAGTATGTCTCTTGAAGACTTGATTGCTGTAAAATTAGAATTGTCTGCAAGACATATTAATAATAAACTTTATGCTTTCAACCTGTTGTCAAATACAAACAAACTAGTTAAAGAAGCAATAATAAAATTTGCTATCAGTGCTACTGACTCTAAAATGGATGCTGCCAGATTTCTTGGTATAGATTATGAAGGCTTACACCGACTAGTTAGAGAGTATAACCTTCAGGATTACTTTGATGAAATTAATAATTGAAAACTTTAGAAAGTTCTTGGCAGAACAAAATTTTATTTCTGACATTCCATTAGAAACTGATGAAGAAGGAAACATAATTCTTTACCATGTTTCTGGAGCAGAAGATATTGAAGAATTAGATCCAGATGTTGCCGCAAAGAATCTTAAGAATTACACCACTGCTGAATATCGAACTTGGGACAGACCTAGAGTTTTCTTTTTCACTCGTCTTGGACAAGAAGATACTGGCATTGGACAAATACAAGGTGTGCCATATCGTGTTAGACTGAAACCAGACCAACTTTATCCGATCATGGATGACCCAGCAGCGCTATCTTCAAAACAAGAGCAACAAAATTGGATGTCAGAGAACGTCCCAGAATTTGCTGAAAAAATGCAAGAAGCACAAAAGTGTTCAAATACTGAGCGTTATGGTCAATATCATATTTGCTCCAAGACCCCTGATTCAGATGGTTTATATTTTACAGACGAACGTTTTGCAGGTAAGGTATTTCTTGTAGACAACCCTAAATTCCATCATCTTAAACCAAATACATATGAAATGGTTGCACAACTAGCAGAAGAACGTTATAATAGTATAGGATTCATTTACCCCCAGAGCGGCGAAGAGGAAAACCAAATTGTCTCTTTGTGGCGTAAGGTTCCAGCAGAGAAATTAAATAAAGACTTTTACTAGGAGTTAAAATGCACGTTGGAAAAACTGTTTGGGCACCCTACGGAGACACTTGTTTCCGCTGCGGTACTGTTATAGAAGAACAAATGTGTGATGGTTGGAAGTATGTTAGAGTTAATTGGATTGACGATCATGAATTTAATATGGATCGCCAAAGACTAATTGACTTGCGTGGAAAGGATTGTCGTTCTGACTGGAGCAGGGTAGACAAAGTAAATGTGTTTGATAAAGATAAAATGATTGAAAAAATAAATAAGTTATAAGAATGGTGTTCTGCCCTGACCGACTCGGCGGGGATAATATGGTAATTAGGTCCATATCTATCACGACCTATCGGAATCTAAACCCGTAATTAAAATGTAGATTAGCTGCGGTGAGCAAGAGATCCGCAACCGAGTCCCCTTTAGGAGCGTTACGAAAGTGCATAAATATAGAATAGATGAATGGGTTATGTATCATCAATTTGTTGACGCTGAAAGCGAAACCCTTCGACAAGGCAAAAAAGCGGTTATTCTTGATAAGCTAGATAAAAGCCGCTATGAAATATATGTTGATGATCCAAGTCTAGATGAAAAGTGGAGGAGAAAGATCGTTAATGAAGCTAATCTTAAGCCTGTTAACTAGTTACTTTGAATCGTGCCCAATATGCGAGTGCGATCCATGTGACTGCTATGACCAATAAGATAAAATTATTTTTATTATCCTTGCTCATGATGACCTGTGTAACAGACTATTCTGTTATAACTAACCCAGATATAATTGTAAAAGATACTAGCGAAATAGTTGCTCCCCCCGAAGTAGAAGTTGTGGTAGAGCACTTCGTCCAGCCAGATAAGCCAGAAAATCTTGATGTTCTTTTTGTTATCGATACTTCTTGTTCGATGTCCGATAATTTTGAGAATGTTTCAATAGGTCTTGATATTCTGCGTGATGACATTGAGACTTTGACTTACGACTATCAGATCGGTATGATCAATTCTTCTCTTCGTGAGACCTATTTTGTTGGACCATTCAACACCTATACTAATTCAATTGATATTTTCATGGCTCCATACTTTTTGGCTAGGGACACTTTTGAAGAGCCTTTCACATCCTTATACCAGTTCACAACAACACCAGAAGGTGAATTATTTTTAAGACCCAACGTCGACAAACTATATATTTTTGTCTCTGATGAGCCTGAACAAAGTGTGATTCCAGTTACCATGTTTAAGGAATGGATGGACGAATATCACTCAGAGGTACAGCATGATATAGTTGTTATTGGCATTAACGATAACAGCCCTGAAGATTGTAAACAATTTTTTATTTTAGATGAAGACGATGAAAATAGATTTTTAGTGTTTGCAAATTACTACAATAAAATGATTATTGATATTTGTGGTGATTTCCAATTAGCTCTCGCAGACAGCAGTTTTCTTTTAACACCAATCACTCATAAAAATTTAAGTAAAAACCCAATTGAAGACTCAATTGTCGTGTATAAAGACGGGGTATTGCAGCAGGATTGGTATTATCTTTCAAGCACAAATACTGTATATTTTGAGTTTGAAATTGAACCAAATTCTATCATAAAAATTGGCTATAATTCCTATTTATAATCTTAGGAGATAGAATGATTACGGCGATGGGCGATGTGATGCGTGAGGCTTACAAGCGCAACTGGATTACAACTCGTGATGGAAATTGTGCAGTTAAGATAAAAGGCTCTAACACGATTTACCTAACACCATCTGGCATCAGAAAGACTTTGATTTGTCCTGAAATGATTGTTAGATTGACACTTGGTGAAGAATTACAATTTCATACCGCAATGAATCTGACTGCTACTGGCGAATGGGATATGCACTATAGGATTCTCAAGGATGCTACCACAAGCACAAGTTCTGTACACTTACATCCACCAAATATAGTTGCAGCCATGTATGCCGGGTGGGACTTGGAAGAAATGGTCAAACCGTTTCCAGAAGTTTTTCGCTATACCAGAGTCGGACACAACGTTGCTGCTTGGCAAGCATTATCGAAAGAGCTTGCAGAACACACTGCCCAGAATCTTGGTGTTGAAAACGGCGTCAGAAAGTACGACATTGTTGGGCAAAAAAACCACGGCGTTACTGCTGTAGGTAAAAATCCTTGGGAAGCGTTTGAACATATAGAAAGAGTTGAACACATTTGTCAAATTGTGTTAGCATCGGGTGTACAGCCCGAGAGTATATATGGAAAACATAAAAAATTCAATTTGTTTGTTCGACGTTGATGGAACACTTACCGAAGCAAGACGACGCATAGACAAATCTATGATTAACTCGCTAAGAGAGTTGTCATTCAATACAGAAATAGGCTTATTGACTGGTTCTGGCTTAGATTACATCAAAGAACAATTATGGCCATTGTTGGCAGATCAAGAGCTAAGCCTGAATTGTCATATACTACCTTGTAATGGTATAGAATATTACATTCCAAATCCTGATTCTCCCGGTAATTTTATTGAAATACATAAAAACCACATGGAAAGCAAGCTTGGTTTTGAAACTTTTCAGTTTATCATGAAAACTATAATGAAGTTGCAATCGCAAATTGCTGAATCAGATTATGACATCTCGTTTACTGGGCATCATATACAGAATCGTGGTTCAACATTAAATTGGTCTCCAATCGGTCGTAATGCGTTGCACGGAGATAGACAACAATTCAAAGCAATGGATAAAATTTATGGTATCAGGAATCTTGCGATACATAAATTTAGACAAATTATGTTGCACCATGATATACATGATGTTACAATAAAGTTGGGTGGAGATACATCATTTGATATTTATCCACGCGGTTGGGATAAAAGATATGCACTAAAGCATTTTCCAGAAACCAATTGGGATGTGTTCTTTGTTGGTGATCGCTGTCACCCTGATGGTAATGATTATGAGATATATGATCACTTAGCGCCAAAGGGAAGATCTTTTGAGACAAGTGGTCCAGAAGAGACAATAGAAATTATAGACATTCACTTACATAAATTAATAGGAAGTTTAGATGACAATTCATAAAAACATGTATGGAGATGATCAGCGAAAGACCATCATGGTCAGCGGCGGTTTTGATCCTGTTCATATCGGTCACATTAGAATGATTTTAGATGCTGCACGGCACGGTGATGTAGTTGTTGTGGCTAATTCAGATGATTGGCTCTTCCGTAAAAAGGGATTTGTTTTTATGGAGTTCGAACAGCGTGCAGAAATACTGGCAGCAATTAAAGGTGTTGTGAAGGTTTCTGGTGTTGATGATACGGACGGCACTGTTTGCGAGGCTATCAGAAGGCTGAAGCCTGACATGTTCGCAAATGGTGGAGATCGAAGAAAGCATAACACGCCAGAGCAAGACGTATGTGAAGAACTGGGTGTTGAGATGCTTTGGGGTATCGGTGGTGAAGACAAGGCAAATTCTAGCTCTGATTTAGTTGAAAGAGTGAAGAGCACAAGCAAGGTTTCTGGTAGATAGTTTTCTATTTACTAGGAGTCATGTCCAAAGAGTTTAATATGAAAACCTTAAAACTTGATTCTACCTATAGACCGGTGGGCGTCATCGATTGTCTTGAGGCTCTTGTGATGTGCATTGTAGGTAAGGCAACAGCAGTTGAAGAATACGATGAAGAGATTTCTTCTCCATCTGTAACCTTTAAACTACCATCTGTCATTGTTCTAAAGACAGTTGTTAAGTTTATTAGTCGTGGCATAAGACCATCGAGAAAAAATATACTTTGGCGAGATAAAAACCAATGTCAATATTGTGGCGTGATTGAGGCACCAAATGATATGACAATTGACCATGTGATCCCTCGTTCTCGCGGCGGCGGAAACACTTGGTCAAATCTTGTCACATGTTGTAAGAAGTGCAACCAAAAAAAGAGAGATCGTACACCGGAAGAAGCAAATATGAAATTGCTCAATGAACCAAGAAGACCAAAAAATTCTGTTCTAAGACAGATAAGTGATGTCCAGCCGATTTGGAACATCTACTTATGGTAGCCGCTGCATCGTCGGCAATAACGGTGGGGGGCTGCCTGACCCAAACATCGGCAGAGGTTTTCGGTTATCCTATATTCTAGATACAAAACCGATCTTCCTTTGGCTGTACTATTTACAGCAGTCATAGGAGACTAAATGGCTAAGAAAAATTATGTCCTTGANACNAGNGTNTANCTAACNGACGCNGANGCNCTNTNNAAGTTTGNCAATCANGANATTTNCATNCCNCTCAAGGTTCTTGANGANATTGANAAGCACAAAAANCGTCAAGATTCNGTTGGNATNAANGCTCGNAAGATNATCAGAACNCTTGACGAACTNCGTGCAAAANGNAATNTACAAAAAGGNGTAAGACTTGGNAANGGACNNGGGCGTCNTNANGGCTNTCTCTTATGAAGTTTTAAAAGATGTTGTCTTTCCTTCTGATCTCGACTTGAGGATACCGGATCACATGATCATTGCAACTGCGATGGCTGTGCGTCAGGAGTCTACACGCAAAACTTGTGTTGTGTCTCGCGACATCAACATGCGCGTTATCTGTGATTCAATCGGTATGCCATCCGAGGACTACACTACTGAGCGGGTTGTTCATTCATCAGACGAATTGTACTCTGGTTTGGACATACATCTTGTAGATGATCAGGTGATTGACCGCTTCTATGACGACGAAGATATCTACATTGAAGAAGACGAAGTAGAGGGTGAGTGGCATCCGAACCAGTATGTGCTCATGGTATCCAATGCCAATGAGAAAAAGACATGTTTAGGGCGCTTCTATACCCATTTCCAGCCCATAAAAAAAATAGTCCACTCCAAGATACCTGATTGGAAAATTTCATCAAGAAACAAGGAGCAGGCGTTTGCAATTGACCTTCTTATGGATCCGTCTGTAAAGGTTGTGTCACTTGTTGGTCGTGCTGGTTCTGGCAAGACTCTCTGTGCGATTGCTGCTGGATTGCAACAGACAATTGGTCTGAGAGAAAATCCATATGACCGCATGATTGTCTCACGCCCCGTGCAGCCACTTGGAAAGGACATTGGCTTCTTGCCCGGTACGATGGAAGAAAAGATGCTTCCGTGGTTGATGCCCATCCAAGATAACCTTCAATTTTTGGTCGGAGGCAACAGAAACACCCTCCAGATGTACATGGACCAAGGCAAGATTGAGATTGAAGCATTAACATACATACGCGGTCGCTCTATCGCCAATGCTTTCATTATAATAGATGAGGCACAAAACTTGACAGCACACGAAATTAAGACTATAATGACTCGTGTGGGTGAAGGAACCAAGATTGTGCTTACAGGTGACATAGAACAGATTGACAATGTGTATGTGAATGAGACCTCTAATGGTCTTGCTCATGCAGTTGAGAAGTTCAAAGAATTTCCAATTGCTGGACACGTTACATTCACAAAGGGCGAACGGTCCGAAGTTGCCACACTTGCATCAAAGGTGTTGTGATGTTTATCCAAATCATTCTAGGGATCTTTGCTGCTTCGTTTATTGAATGGACAGTCCACAAGCATATACTTCATGAACTTGGAAAAAAGAAAGTATCAATATTTTCCTTCCATTGGGGCAAACATCATGCGGCAGCAAGGCGTAATGGCTTTGTAGATAGAAGTATTTCTGGCAGAGAGGCGTTTGGAGTTTTTAGCCTGTGTGTTCTCGCATTGCCAATTTTATTCTTGCTTCCTTTCACATATTATGTTATGTTGTTACATGCTGCTACCTATTATGTTGTACATACGGTAGCGCATCGATACCCAGAGTTTGCTAAAAAGTGGCTGCCTTGGCACTACGATCATCACATGGGTAAAAACCAAAACATGAACTGGTGCGTTGTTCACCCACTAGCAGACTGGATTATGAAAACAAGGATAAAATATGACTACGAATGATAACAATAACGGCGCAAACGTTGTAGTTGCTGCTGAAAACCCGCTAAAGCAAATGTTGCTGGAATATGTTGGCAACAAATATGCAACAGAAGATGATGAAGGCGAGTTTGAAGTTACAGTCCAGATGATTGTAGATACGCTCGCTCATGAGTTTCCAGAATTCGTCATGATTATGGCAGAAGAAAACTGGGTAAGAGGATATCAACAAGGAATAGACGATGCCACTAAGCTACCTCCAGCAACGCCAGCAGATGCTTGAGCAATCAAATAATTTTTATACACCCTCGGGTATTCACGTCTATACCAAAGACGAAATGATGAATGACCTTGTTGATTTGGAGGGGGTTGTTTCAAAACTGGAGTCAATCCTACCTGATCATTTAAGAGATGGCGTAGAAATGATTATCATCGGGCAGTTTGATGAGTTTGCTGAGAGAGACATTAACGCATTCTACAAGGATGGTGCTCTTTATGTTTCTAATTTTCAGACTGACAATGACGACCTGCTTGATGATTTGATTCATGAGACGGCGCACTCTGTAGAAGAACAATACGGTATGGAGATATACGCAGATCAAAAAATAAAAAATGAGTTTTTGAGAAAGCGAGAACATCTATACAATATTCTATCAAAAATGAATCTAGCTACAGACAAGCAAAGGTTTATGGATACTGAGTATGAACAAGAGTTTGATGAATATCTTTTCGGCGATGTTGGGTATGACAGGATGTCTGAAATATTGAAAGGTGTTGTGGTAACACCTTATGCCATGACTTCATTGCGAGAATACTTTGCTACGGCATTTACAGAGTTCTACTTCCAGCCCGACTCTCACAACTATATTAAGAAGGTCTCGCCCGAAGTCTACAGAAAACTCGTTATGCTACATCAAGCAGGAGACACTTGACAGTATCTGATCCGTGTGTTATATTATAGGCATAAGGAGATTATTATGCCTCATATTTCATTTTCGGCATTGAAGGACTGGAACTTTTGCGCTTGGTATCACAAGCTGACACGCATCGATAAGATTGGCGGCTTCGAGGGTAACGCTTATACTGCCTTCGGTAACGCCATCCATGAAGTATGTGAAAAGAAACTACTGAAAGAGCAAGTAGAGGAAGATGATTTCTTTCTCGAACGCTTTGAGCACTTCCTTTCTGAACTCTCGGGCGAACAAGATGAAAAGCTTGTGTCCGAGATGCGAGAGCAGGGCAAGCAAATCTTGCCCGAAATTGAGGATGCGCTTGAAGAATACTTTGGGGAATACGAAGTTCTTGGTTCTGAGATTCCATTGGCTGAAAGCATCGAAGATGAAGACAAGTTTATCTTTAGAGGCTTCATCGACGGAGTTATTGCGACATCCGATGGGAAGGTTCACATCTTTGACTGGAAGACTTGTTCTTGGGGCTGGGATGCTAAGCGTAGAAACTCACCTATGACAACATACCAGCTTACACTTTACAAGCATTACTTTGCCAAGAAGATGGATATCGATCCAAAAAACATTGAAACGCACTTCGCCCTGCTCAAGAGAACTTCAAAGAAAGATAGGGTTGAATTTTTTAGAGTTACGTCTGGACCAAGAAAGACAGAAAATGCTCTAAAATTGTTGAAAAAAGCACTATACAATATCAAGAACAAGAGATACATTAAGAACAGACTTTCTTGTAAGTTTTGTGAGTTTAACAAAACTGAACATTGTATGTAGAGGAACTAATGACAAAGAAAAAGGTTTTGGTCTTATCGGACCATCCACTATCCCCATCCGGCGTGGGGACACAAACAAAGTATATGATAGAAGCCCTGCTGAAAACCGGACGTTACCAGTTCGTTTGTCTCGGTGGAGCGATGAGGCACAATGATTATACTCCACAAAAAGTAGAACCATATGGCGAAGATTTTCGTATTTTCCCAGTTGATGGCTACGGCACTCATGAAATAATCAGGTCTGTGTTACAAAAGGAACGACCCGATGCGCTTTGGTTTATGACTGACCCTCGTTTTTATGGTTGGTTGTGGGAAATAGAAAACGAAATTAGAGCCAATATTCCAATGATTTATTATCATGTTTGGGATAATTTTCCACCACCAAAGTTCAATGCTGATTTTTACAATTCTAACGATATTGTTGCATGTATTTCTAAGGTTACTCATCAAGTTGTAAAAACTGTTGCACCAGACGTTGAGTCTATTTATTTGCCACATGCGGTTAATAAATCATTTTTTCATCCGATAAGTAATGATGAAGAAAAACAAGCAGCCGAAACATTAAGAAATCAGGCAACTCAAGGAAATCTTAAAAAGAAAGTATTTTTTTGGAACAATAGAAATGCTCGACGTAAACAAAGCGGAACTTTAATCTGGTGGTTCAAGGAGTGGCTTGACAAAGTAGGTCACGACAAAGCTATGCTTTTGATGCATACTGATGCGAAAGATCCACATGGACAAGACTTGCCTCATATTATTGAGCATCTTGGACTAAATAACGGTCAAATTCTTTTATCAACGCAAAAAGTGGGTACTGAACAACTTGCGTCGCTATACAGAATGGCTGACTACACTGTCAACATATCAGATGCTGAAGGATTTGGATTGGCAACTCTTGAATCTCTTTCAAGTGGCACACCAATAATTGTTAACATGACGGGCGGTCTTCAAGAACAAGTTACTGACGGAAAGAACTGGTTTGGTTTTGGAATCGAGCCTGCATCCAAAACAGTGATTGGATCCCTTCAGGTTCCATATATTTATGAAGATAGGATTTCACAAAGAGACTTTGAAAAAGTGATGACTAAAGCTCTGAATTTACCATCAAAAAAGTATAGACAGATGGCATCGCAAGGCAGAAGACACGTTGATAAAAATTATAATTTTGAAAACTTTGAAAAATCATGGGTTAATTTGATGGATAAAGTAATTTCAGAACATGGTTCATGGGAAACACGAACAGGGTATAATAGATGGCATTTGATGGAGGTAGCATGAAAAAGAAAATACTATTGAAAGGTCCACTGCTAACGCGCTCTGGGTATGGAGAGCAGGCAAGATTTGCTTTACGTTCACTACGATCTCACAGTAATCTTTTTGACATATTTATTCAGCCACTTCAATGGGGGAAAACCTCATGGGTATCTGATGTAGATGAGGAGCGCACTTGGATTGATCAAACAATTGAAAAAACAATTGCTTATATCCAACAAGGAGGTAAATTTGATATCTCTTTGCAAGTTACAATCCCAAATGAGTTTGAGAAATTAGCTACTACAAACATTGGCTACACTGCTGGTATTGAAACTACAAAAATAGCACACCAATGGATTCCAAAGTCAAACCAAATGGATAAAATCATTGTTGTCTCAAATCACTCAAAGCGTGTGTTTGAAACAACAGAGTATGAAGCCCAGAACACAAGGACTGGCGAAGATCTAATTTTAAAGACCGAAGTGCCAGTAGAGTCTATAGGTTATCCTGTGAAAACTTTTGATAGTTTGCCTGAACTAGAATTGAATCTGTCTACATCTTTTAATTTCTTGAGTGTTGCCCAGTTTGGACCAAGAAAGAATCTTCAAAATATGATTAAGTGGTTTATTGAAGAGTTTAGAAATGAAGATGTGGGTCTAATAGTTAAATCTAACATAGCAAAAAATTGTCTTATGGATAGAAATAGATTACATGCTGACTTGACCAATTTTGTTCGTCAACAAGGCGAGAAGCAGTGTAAAGTTTATTTATTACACGGTGATATGACCGACGAAGAAATGCATTCTCTGTATAAACACCCAAGCACACATGCATTCATGTGTCTTCCTCATGGTGAAGGATTTGGGCTTCCCTTATTTGAAGCAGCGTATTCTGGTCTTCCCGTAGTCACTGTGGGCTGGTCTGGGCAACTTGATTTTCTAATTGATACGGAAGGTCAAGAACAATTTTACAATGTAGCGTTCGACATTCAGCCAGTCCAGAAAGAGGTAGTTTGGGATGGGGTTATAACACAGGATTCTATGTGGGCGTATGCCCGCGAAGACTCAGCAAAAAAACAAATGAGGCTGTGCTATGATGATGTTAGGGCGCAAAAAGTTACACATGATAATACTCAATTGTTGGAACGATTTTCTGAGCAAGCCNTGTATGAACAGTTTGTAAGCTTGATAATAAATAAACAGGAAATTGATGCTATGAATCAGGAAATTGATAGCTTATTGGGCGATCTCATATGAAAAAAATCGCCTTTGTTGCAGATGCCTTTGCTAATCAATACAGAGGTGGCGCCGAGTTAACTACCGAAGCAATCATTTCTTACAACAAAAAGCATCAAATAGCAAAAATAAATTCAAAATTATTAACTGAAGAAATTGTTAATTCAAATAAAGATTTTCATTTTGTTATATGCAACTTTTCAGATTTAGACGACAAAACAAAATTAGCAATTTGTAAAAATTCTGATTATTCCATTATTGAATATGATTACAAATTTTGTTCATATAGGTCACCTGAAAAACACAAAGCTATCACTGGACAAGATTGCGATTGTGTTGAAAAGCAATCTTCAAAGTTAAATTTAGTATTTTATGGTAGAGCTAAAAAAATCTGGTTTATGTCTACCGCTCAGAGAGACATATTTTTGTCGAAAGTTAAGACAATAAAAAAACAAAACACGCAGGTTTTAAGCTCTGTCTTTACCAAGGGCGATTTAGCTTTTATAAAGTCAATCAGTGGCAATCCTAAAAATAATAAATATTTAATTTTAGATTCCGGTTCTTGGATTAAAGGAACACAGTTAAATATAGATTATGCAAAAGAAAATAATCTTGAGTATGAATTAGTAAAAAACCTACAGTATCATGAACTATTAATCAAAATGTCTACTAGTAAAGGTTTAATTTTTAGACCATTAGGTTCTGATACATGCCCGCGAATTGTTATAGAAGCAAGACTGCTTGGGTGTGATTTAATACTAAATGATTTTGTACAACACAAAGATGAGGAATGGTTTACAACGATTGAGACGTGTGAACAATACCTAAACGATAGAGGATCTATATTCTGGAGTTATTATGACTAAAAAAACAATTGTTGTGATGGGCAATGGTCCATCTTTGTCAGATTTAGATTTTGAAATGTTAGATGGTTTTGACACCTTTGGTTTAAATTCGGCATATAGAGCATATGAGAGAATGGATTGGTGGCCAACATATCATGGATGTTTTGATTATCGAGTGACTGAGAATCATAAAGATAATTTTATAAATATCATAGAGAATACACCAGTCAAAAAAAGTTTTTACATTGTAGATATTAGCAAACATAAAGATTTTCAGTTTGTAAATATGCAAAAATTTGGCACAACCAATAGATGGAATAATAGTTTATCTGATTTTGCTTCTTTTCATGATAATGGTAATTCAGGTGCCAATTCTTGTTCTGCTGCGGTTTGTATGGGTTACGAAAAGATTATTCTTCTTGGTGTTGATTGCAACTATGTTGAAATGGTTGACGGCGCTGCTACCGATGGACCCGGAAAACTTGTAATGGAAAAAACACCGGATAAAAATCCAAACTATTGGTTTGATGATTATCAACAGAAGGGCGATGAATATAATGTGCCTGCCGGATTAAGTTTTCATATGCCAACTTGGAATATGTTTGCCTATAGGGCTGCTCACGCAGGTATTGAAGTAATAAATTGTAGCCCAATATCAAATCTTCGATGTTTTAAGATGATGTCACTCGAAGAGGCTCTTAAAAATGATACATAAGATTTATTCTGCAATAGAGCCTGAAAAACTAATCCATATGGTTTGTAAGCCAAGTCTGCTCGATGATAGCCGAACAGATATCGTACCACCGTCAGAATATATGCAGCTATCAGTATTGAATCTTCAAGACGGGAAGACTTTTCCACCACATAAGCACATCTACAAAGAGGTCCCAAATCAAGCAATAGCACAAGAATCTTGGGCTGTGCTAAGGGGTAAAGTCAAAGTTTTGTTTTATGACCTTGATGATAGTTTTTTAAAATCTGTAGTTCTTGAACAAGGCGATGTGTCTATAACTCTCTATGGTGGGCATACATATGAAATTTTACAAGAAAATACACTTGTTTTAGAATATAAAACTGGTCCATATTATGGACAAAAACTAGATAAGAAATTTTTAAATTCAGGTTATTGATTCATGAGCTTTGAAAATATAAAATTATTTGAACAGAGAGTAGCTGAATTTTTTGGCGCCCCTTACGCGGTAGCTGTTGACTGTTGTACACATGGAATAGAGTTATGCATGAGGCAGCAGAAAGTAACATACTTTACTGTTCCAAAAAGAACCTATATATCTGTGCCCTTTTTGGCAAGTAAGCTTGGTATTCATTTTGATTGGAAAGACGAAAACTGGCAGGATTTTTATTACCTTGGTGGGACCAATATTATAGATGCAGCAGTCCTGTGGAAGCCTAATTCTTATATACCGGGCACTTTTATGTGTGTTAGCTTTCAATTTAGAAAGCACTTAAGTTTAGGTCGCGGCGGAATTATCTTGACAGATGATGAAGAATCTGCTATATTACTAAAAAAGATGTCATATGATGGGCGCCTGCCTAATATACCATGGCGAAAACAAAATATTGATACCATGGGATATCATTACTATATGACGCCCGAAACTGCCACCCTTGGATTACAAAAATTAGACAAGGCTATTATTACTAAACCAAGAAAATGGACAATAGAAGATTGGCCAGATTTAACAAACATGGAGATTTTTAAATGACAAAAAAGGCTTTGATAACTGGTATCGCCGGACAGGATGGAAGTTACTTAACAGAACTATTGACTTCTAAGGGATACGAAGTACATGGTATTGTGCGTAGACACTCTGTTGCAGAGAATCAAAACTTTAGATTAGAAAAGCTGAATGGTATAGATAACGTTCATACTCACTATGGTGATTTACTTGATTACCCTTCGTTAGTGAGGATTACATCCCAGGTCCAGCCAGATGAAATTTACAATCTTGGTGCTATGAGTCATGTTCGTGTAAGTTTTGATATGCCTTCATTTACCATTCAAACAAACGCTCTCGGCGTTCTTCATATGCTAGAGGTTTACAGAACAATATGTCCAGAAGCCAAGTTTTATCAAGCAAGTTCATCAGAGATGTTTGGAAATTCTGTTGATGATGATGGAGCCCAGCGCTTAACAACTCCTATGAATCCTGTTAGTCCATATGGGTGTGCCAAAGTTATGGGATATAATCTAGTTCGACATTATCGTCATGCCTACAAGCTTCACGCCTGTAATGGTATTTTATTCAATCATGAATCTCCAAGACGTGGCTCCAACTTCGTAACTAACAAAGTTGTGAAGGGCGCTGTTTCTATCAAGAAAGGGCTTCAAGATAAGCTAGAACTTGGTAATATGGATTCTTATCGTGATTGGGGTCATTCAAAAGATTATGTCAGGGCAATGCATATGATATTAAATCATCATACACCTGATGAATTTATTGTTGCGACTGGTGAGACCCACTCTGTTAGAGATCTTTGTGAAAAAGTATTTGCCAAGCTGGATATGAATTATGAAGATTACATACTCCAGAACCCCAAATACATGCGCCCAGAAGAACTTAAATACCTTCGTGGCGACTCTTCAAAGACTAGAGAAATACTAGGTTGGGAGCCAGAATATACTTTTGATTCTATGCTAGATGAAATGATTGAAAGATGGAATAAAGAACTATGAAGAAAAAACTTTGTGTGCTGCAAGTTGCTCCTTTGGCACCAAACCAAACCCATCTTGACATTTTTTCAAAAAAAGAAAATTGTGATTTTTTTTTCGTCACTCATGACGCACCTCATGATGATGCTTTGCAATTTTGCCCAAACACTACTTGGACCGATACAAGAAACATTCTTGCTGCCAAAGTTCCGAAAAATTATGAATATTACGCATTTGTAGATTATGACTATATTTTTCGCCCCCTTGGAGAATTAGACGTTCTGGAACAAATACTTCACGATCTTGAAGAGTATAACCCAGCAGTCCTAACTTTCTATCCCGGCAACGGTCTAACAACTCCTTTTGCTACTAATATAGCTTATAGGGACAGCAAAGACTATTCTATCTTACCTTTCAGTCATTGCGGTTTAAAGATTGTACACCATAGTCTTCTTAATTGGTTTTTTCCTATGGTTACACGCTTTGGCGGCGGCGTAGAGGCATGTCATTTATTTAATATACTTGAGATACCTTTCTTAAAAAATGTGGTGTGCAGCCACCAAATGGTTTATGATAATGGAGTGACTGATTTCGACGCCCCTCATAATCAAGATGGTGCTTGGAATGACTATCGTATGAATGAAATGTGGAAGTGGATAAAGCCATGTTTTAAGAAAATTAATCTTGTAGATTCTCAAGCATCAAACAATGCAGAAAAAATGAGTTCACTTCTGATTAAAAAAGTATTCCAAAATATATTTGTAACAAAAAATGTACAGCCTCATAAAAGAAATAAAGTAGACAACTACTTTGATCCAGAGGGAGTTGAAAAGTTTTTTGATTTTTCTCATGAAAGATTTCAAAATATTGATTGTGATTTAGATGTACAATTGTCTGATATGACTCGTGATGATATGGACAAGATCAATTCTTGCTTGACAAATGTTAAATTTACAGATCTAAATGTGCAGAAAAATCCTTGGATTGCGATAACAGCAAAGATAAACAGAGAAATCAAAAATAGCAAAAAGCTTACAACATCTGAAGTTGTTGAAATATATCAAAAGACCGCTGGACCATCTTTATTTTACAAATCTTACAATAAAGATTCTAGACTAGAAGAATTTTTAAAAGGCAAGAGAGTAGCTTATGTTGGTCCTGCACCGTATCTTAATGGGCAAGGCAAAGGGTCTTTAATTGATTCATATGACGTGGTGATAAGAATACAGCATGGTATACCTAATGTAGAAGATTACGGCTCAAGAACAGATATAGTACAGAGTTGCTTAAACTCAAATTATGGACCACCCTTGGTTAGTCATCTTCAGTCTATACCCTCTGACGAACGACCTGATTTTGTTATATGCAATGACACAGCTAGTCAGCAAAGAAGAGATGGAAGCTGGGCTTTTGTAGATGAAATTTACGAACCAATTTTTGAAAGTCTTTCTATACCATTTGTACATTTAAAAAATGAAGATTCTACTTGGGATCGATGGGCACTCTACTGGGAAATATACGCAAAGCAACATATTGAGAAATTTGCAAAAGGTAGTTACACGATATATTCTGCTAATTTTAATTCTGGATATGGGGCACTAAATGTCTTACTGGGCTACTCTTTGAAAGAATTAGCTGTATTTGGAGTGGACTTCTATAATACAGGGGTGCCACAAAATGATGCACAAAAGTATAATAATCAGTATACTAATACATATGGTGCTTCTGGGACCCCTAACGGTCCAGATAGAATCCTTCACGATCAGATTTCACAAATGATGCATTGTAAGAATGTTTTATTAAGAGATCCTAGGTTTAAATTGGACGAGCCTGTACTTAGATTACTGAATCAAGAAAGTATCGATTCTAGAATCAACAAGTTTGTATTGTTACCAAAATTTAAAAACGAGACGAGATAATGGGTATTAAAACTAATTCTGACTCTAACCTTGTTAGTGTCTTAGAAAACGATGGAGTTCCATACTCCGAACTTGTAAAATATGAAAACTGTTCAACAGTCAATCTACAAGAACTTAGAAAAGATCTTGGAATGGGTTCGTGGGCAGTAAGAATTGCTTACAATGAATTATTTGGGGGCGTTGTTATACAACAACATCCAGGCGAAGGGAATAGAAAACACTTCCATCCTGACGCCGATGAAAATTGGGTAATCTTGGATGGTGAATGGGAATGGTGGATTCAAGGTATAGGAACTCGCAGAGTAACCAAGAATGATATTATTGTAGTTCCAAAAAATACTTGGCACCACATAAGATGTGTAGGTGATAAGCCGGGCGTTAGATACGCAATTACCCGACCCGATGTGAATCATGTCTATGAAGAGTGACATTGATTTTAATTTTTCTGGCAAGACTGTAATAGTATTCGGTGGTAGTAGAGGTATAGGTAAAGAAATCTGTCGCCTCTTTGTCGATTCTGGAGCTATAGTTTATAATGCTTCCAGAACCTCATCGTCGATTGAATCTGTAATTGATGTAAGATGCGACTTACAAAATGCGAATGAAATAAAACAAGTATTTTCCAGATCTAAATCAATCGATTTCGTAATCAATGTAGCCGGAACAAATCTATGTGAACCAATAGAAAAAATAAGTATTGACGAATGGGATAGACTAATGGATGTCAATCTTAAATCTTTTTTTATAATTTGCAAAGAAGCTGTAGGAGTGATGAAGAAAAACAACTATGGAAGAATAGTAAATGTCTCATCAATAGCTGGGAGAAGTAAAAGCATTGTTAGTGGAGTGCATTACACTTCTAGTAAGTATGGTATAATAGGTTTAACCAAACAGCTTGCGAACGAAGTTTCACAATTCAATATCCTTGTGAACTGCGTCTGCCCGAGCCAGACAATGACTGAGATGTTACAAGAATCAATGACTACTGAAGGCATAGCGAAATTAGAACAAAAAATACCTGTTAGGAGAATAGCGACAACAACCGAACAGGCTCTCCCTGTTCTATTTTTATGCTCGTCTGCGGCTTCATATATTGCAGGTGCAGCAATCGACATCAACGGGGGACAATTTTAATGGCAAGAGAAGTAGATATAAATGTTTTAATCGCTGTGCGTGGTGGCTCCAAAAGAGTTCCAAGAAAAAACATTAGACCATTTGGTGGCTCCAATATGTTAACCCTGAAAGTACAGCAAGCATTAAGGCTTGCAAACGTTAATAAGGTAATTGTAACATCGGATGATGAAGAGATGCTAAAAATCGCTTCAGAACTTGGTGCCCATGCAATGAAGAGAGACCCATATTATGCTAGTGATACTGTGCCTATGGGAGATGTTTATGTTCATCTTGCCTCATCTTTAGATTGCAAAGATATTCTCTGGACACCAGTTACCAGCCCACTTGTCAAAGATGAAACAGTTCAGGAATGCATACAAACTTACATTGATAGTGAACAGTATGATTCAGTTGTAACAACAAATATAATAAAAGAATACATGTGGTTTAGAGATAAGGCGATTAACTATGATCCAAAAAATCACCCAAGGTCTCAGGACTTGCCGAACATTTATGCTTTGAATTTTGCTGTTAACATTTTGCCAAGAGAGTTGATGATCAAAAATAGAAACATTCTAGGTGATAACTTCTATCCTTACATGCTAGACGAGATAGAAGCAGTAGATGTAGATACTGAGTTTGAGTTCATGTTAGCAGAGACTTTATACCAAAAAGAGAGGAAACAAAATGATTAAATTACATAAAAGTAAATTTAGAGATTCATATACTGAAAAAATAACAAAAGAATCTATTGAACTGATAAAGCAAGAAGCGCGAACAGCCTCCAAAACATGGTCACCCGAAAACAACAGTTTTCCAGAAAAAATGTATTTTGTTTTTAATAGATTGTTAGAAAAAAGGTCAGAAACACAAGATGAAATAGTGTTTTTTGATGTTGGGGCTGCGGAAGGTTGTTATTCTTGTGGTATTGTTAAAAATTTTCAAAAAGGAACAATTGTTTCATTTGAGCCAGAACTACCACGTTTGGAAATTTTTATGCAAAATTTAACAAACTATATGGATAGATTTGATAGAAAACAAGATAATTTTGACATACAAATTTATGAAAAGCTAGTAACTAGTGGTGAATCAGGAACAATGACTATGAGGCATTTTATATGCCCAAATACTGGTGGCGGTGCAGGGAGCAGCAGTGTTATAAAATTTGATAGACCAAATCGTATTTGTGTGGACGTTGAATATGAATCAGTCAAATTAGACGATTTTGTCGATCATTATGAGAGAGTTGATATTATAANAATTGATGTCGAGGGGGCAGAAGTTGAAGTTCTTAAAGGTGCAAGACAATTTTTTAATAAATTTAAGCCAATAGTATTTTTAGAAATACATAGTAGTCCTCAAAACGGTTCAATAACACTTGAACAAGTAAAAGAGATATTCGATACATATGATATGCAATATGAGTTTGTTTGTATCGAAATTCATCCTGCTCCACAACTATCTTATTATTTAGTGAAGCCAAAAAAATGAAAAATATTAAAGTTTTTATAGTAACTTATAAGCGACCATCTGTCTTAAACCAAACTTTAGATCGTCTTTTCAAACACACTGATTTTTCTTCTATTCCAAATACAGAAGTTAACATTATTAATAATCACAGTGATTTTTCTTTAAATAAAGAATTCGTGGATAAAGTGAATGTGATACATAACAATGCTAGACCTGATTGGGACACTGGTAATCTTGCAAGAAATTGGAATCAAGCATTAATTCATGGCTTTAAGGATCTAAGCAATCCAGATGCCAAGATTGTTGTAACAATGCAAAATGATATTGTGCTGAGTTCAAATTGGGTTTCTAATCTTTTAAGGATGCATCAAAAGTATACGTTTATTACTGGACAGCTTGGCGATAACATTATAAGTTATCGTCCAGAGGCAGTTAAAAAGATAGGCATGTGGGATGAAAGATTTCTTACGCCTGCCAATAAAGAAGCTGATTACTATATCAGGGCTCTAATTTATAATAAAGAAAAGTCAATGATTGGCGACAAAGTTCATGGCAGACTTCTGAATTCTCATGATGCTCTTGAACTAGATACAAGTGAATATCTTGGTGGCGAGGCAGAATGGAGAAAAGAAAAAAGCAATGATATATCACGCGAAGGCTGGTATCACACATCACAAATTTTTTATTGGAAGTGGAAAGATACTTGGAAGACTCAGCCTAGCTATTATGGCTGGCTAACAAAGTGGAGTAAAGAATTTGTTGATAATCCCCCTGCTCCACCAAAAGTTCCAAATTTTGTACAATACTATTATTTTGAAAAAGATATTGAACTTAGTGGTAAAAATTATGTAGGATGGAGAGAGGGTGATTGCTGGTTAGATGCTAATAAGTGTCTTGACATAGACACACATCCATTTAAAGAAGGGCGGAGATTTAGAAATGATTAAATTAGTTGTATTTGACTTAGATGGTGTCTTGGTTGATGCCCGTGAGCTTCACTACGAGGCTTTAAATTTAGCTCTAGCAGAGGTTGGGCAAGAATATATCATAAACCGTTCAGAGCACTTATCTACCTACGATGGACTCTCCACCAGAAAAAAGCTTGGAATGCTTACTGCTAATAAGAGTTTGCCTGAGAATATGCACGACTTTGTGTGGAGAACAAAACAGAAAAAGACGGTAGAAATTATCGATGATTTTACTTTAGATCTTAGAATACAAAATATATTAAGAAAACTAAAGTCTAACGGTTATATGATTGCTTGCGCTACAAACTCAATAAGAGATACAGCAAAGCTACAATTGATCAGAAAAGGCTTCTTTGAATATATTGACTTTCTGTACACTAATCAAGATGTAAATAAGCCAAAGCCAAGCTCTGAAATCTACATGCGCTGTATGTTAAAGGCTGATGTTGATCCCAATGAGACGCTCGTTATAGAAGACTCACATCATGGCAGAAAGGCTGCCCTCAATAGCGGCGCTCACCTTTGTCCTGTTAAGAACAGCAGTGATGTAACTTACGAAAAAATAAACGAACATATACAGAGAATAAACAAAACAAATACAATAAAGCCAAAGTGGCAAGGTGGTAAAATGAATGTTTTAATTCCAATGGCAGGCGCTGGTTCTAGGTTTCAACGGGCAGGCTATACCTTCCCGAAGCCTTTAATAGAAGTAAGAGGCAAACCTATGATACAGCTTGTTGTCGAAAATTTAAATATAGACGCACGACATATCTTTGTTGTTCAAAAGTCTCACTATGAGCAATACAATTTAAAACACTTGTTGGGTCTTATATCTCCTGGCTGTGAGATAGTTCAGGTTGATGGAATGACAGAAGGCGCTGCCTGCACTACCCTTCTTGCAAAAGAATTTATCAACAATGATGAGCCTTTGATTTTTGCTAACTCAGATCAGTTTTTAGATTGGGATAGTAACGAGTTTATGTACTCCATGGAAGCTGACCAGATAGACGGCGGAATGCTCACATTTAAAGCTACCCACCCAAAGTGGAGTTTTGCCAAACTTGATGAACACGGATATGTGTCTGAGGTTGCAGAAAAGAAACCCATTAGCGATATTGCTACAGCCGGTATCTACTACTGGAAGCACGGCAAAGATTATGTGAAATATGCTGAACAAATGATTGAAAATAATGTAAGATTCAATAATGAGTTTTATGTCTGCCCGGTTTTTAACGAAGCCATAGCAGATGGAATGAAGATTAAGACTTTCCATTTTGATGGAATGTGGGGCATAGGGACACCCGAAGACCTAGATTACTTTAACAAATTTCACAAGAGGTAAGCGTTGGAACTAAAAGAACTAGAGATTGTAGACGCCTCACAGGCTTTGTATGATGCTTTTAACGGCTTTATCCTTAGCTCAGATACAAAAGTCTTTGGCAAGCTTCTAGCAAGGACAATGCTTGTGGATCGAGTAAAAGACTTGCCTGGGGATATTGTGGAGTGTGGTGTTTTCAAGGGCACCGGGATGCTTACCTTTCTGAAGCTCAAGAGGTTCTTGTGTCCCAATAGCGGCAAGAAAGTCATTGGTTTTGACTATTTCAATTCTAACAGTTTGTTAGATAGCCTCAAGGGTCAAGACAAAAAAGCAATGACCGTATTGTTTGAGCAAAGAAACTACCAGCACAACGGTGACCACACGAAGAAATTTGCAGAGGTCATACGTGGCTTTGGGTTTGAAGAACACGAATTTGAATTAGTTGAGGGCGATATAGTATCCACGTCTCATTCATATGTTGCAGATAGACCGGGATTCAGAATATCTCTTTTGTATCTTGATTTAGATTTAGATGTTCCAACTTATGAGGCACTTAACGCAATGTGGGACAGAGTTGTTAAAGGCGGGATTGTCGTGTTTGACGAATATGCTTTTCATAAGTGGTCTGAATCAAACGGCGTAGATAGGTTTTTTGCTGACAAAGACGTTGAGATAAAGAGTATGAATTTTATTTGCCCATCTGCCTACGTCGTAAAGAAATGATATTAATAGCACACAGAGGCAATTTAGCAGGTCCAAAGCCAGAGATGGAGAACAATCCATTTTATATTGACACTGCAATAAAAGAGGGCTACGATGTTGAGATAGACATTAGAGGCTCTTTCCAAGATGGCTTTTATCTTGGGCACGATGAGCCGCAATACCAAGTAGAGCCTGATTGGCTGTTTGAGAGAGCCGAAAAACTTTGGATACATGCCAAAAACATTGAAGCGTTCTATTCTCTAACACAACAAGTAGCAGCTTTTAACGTATTTTGGCACCAAGAAGACTACTACACGTTAACAACTAAAAATTTTATTTGGGCTTATCCGGGGCATATACTGACTAACAGAACAATTTGTGTAATGCCTGAGTCTGTTGANATACAATATCCGTTGGAAATACTACAACAATGCGCAGGCATTTGTACTGATTATGTAGAGAGATATAAATGATTCTATCTTGGCAGCAAATACCATCACCTACAATTTCTGAAATCATGTGTCATGGTTTCGATGGTGTAGTTTTAGATACGGAGCACGGCGTGTTTAATAATGAAACCCTGTTTTCTTGTATTCAGGTAGTAAAGGCAAACAAAAAGATGTGTCTTGTAAGATTAACAGAAGTGTCCAAGACGTTAATCAGGTATTGTTTGGATAGCGGCGTAGATGGTTTAATTTTTTCTACAATCGAAAGCGAACAACAGTGTAAAGATATAATAGACTTTTGCTACTATGCTCCGCGCGGTAAGCGTGGTCTTGGTTTAGTCAGGCAAAACTTTTGGGGTGAAAAAGAACTGCTCCAAAAAGCACCGATAATTATTCCACAAATTGAGACCAAAGAAGGTATAGATAGTCTCACACAAATTATGAGACACAATTTTGACTATTATTTATTAGGTCCGTATGACCTATCTTTAAGCTTAGGTGAGGCAGGAAATTTTGACAGCGATGTTTTTTTGCGTTATATTAATAAGGCTACCAAGTTGATTCCTAAACATCAAATGGCAGTCCATATTCCAAAAAATATTGATTTAGAGATAAACAAATACGATGGTTATGGTATAAAATGTTTAGGTATGGATACGATAGCAATTTTAGAATATAACAAGAGGATGATAAAACATGCTTAATTTTGAAAATATAGATGAAAAGTTTGTCAAGGTTGTTAATTCACCTGAGTGGTCTGAATTACAAGAAAAATTTAACAAATGTGATGAAATTTATGTGCTTGGTCATGGCGGCAACTTGGCTGTAGCAGACCACGCAGCCGTTGATATAACAAGATTATCAAACGGTACAAAGAATGCGATGTGTCCTGGCTCCGGCGTGGTTGCAACATCGCTTATTAATGATACTAGCTTTGAGCAGTGGATGGTTAATTGGCTCCGCTCACGTACCTGCACTCGCACCAAACAACAAATGAGTAATTCGCTTGTTCTCGGTATATCATCATCCGGCAACTCAATTGATATCTTGAAAGCCCTTCAGTGGGCAGAAGACAACGGAATGCATATTGCCATTATATCTTCTAGAGACATTCCGGCTGAAATAAATAATCTTACTAAAGTTCTTCTTGGGGCTGAATACTATCATACGTCTGAAGTGTTGACGCTATTATTGACTTATCAGTTGACGCATGGCTCTGGAAAAGTGTGCCCACCAATTGGTAAGAATGATCCTGCAAGCTTGGAAAGCGCTAACTGGAACTCCACCAAAATTAGAGAGCATAGCTATCCTGACGAGAAGATTAATATTGGTATTGACTTTGATGGAGTTATCCATCGATGTTCTAAAGGGTATTATGATGGCACTATTTATGATTCTCCAGTTGAGGGGGCTTACGAAGCACTCGAAGCAATCAGCAAAGACTACAGGATAATCATATACAGTGCGAAAGCCCGTGCTGATAGAGGATTGGTAAATGGTAAGGGCGGTATTGAATTGATTTGGGACTGGCTCAAAGAGCACGATATGGCAAAGTTTGTTAGCAAGGTTACAGCAGAAAAGCCGCGCGCCGTATGTTATATCGATGACAAGGCAGTATCATTTACAGATTGGGACTCTTGCTTACAAGAGTTGAAAAAGCGAGAAATTGTGTGAAAACACTAGTGACTGGACATCTGGGATACATTGGTAGCAAGCTTTACTCTATGCTTGAGAATAGCAATCATATTGTTCACGGTATAGACTTGAAAGAGAATAAAAATGTAATCAGTGATTTGCCTAATGAGACATATGATTGTGTTTTTCATCTTGCTGCTTTCCCCAGTGTTCAGCAATCGGTAGAACATCCATCAGATACATTTAAGAATAATGCATATTCAACTTCCGTCTTACTTGAATGGGCTAAAAACCATAACGTAGGGCGTGTAGTTTTTTCATCTTCAGCAGCAGCAGACAATGTGTCGTCACCATATGGCTTGCACAAGATTATATCTGAGAAAGAGTGTGATCTTTATAGTAAACTTTTTGGTTTAGACACTGTTTGTCTTCGATATTATAACGTATATTCTGAAGACCAAAAATATGGTGGTTCTTATTCAACAGTTGTCAGCGCTTGGATGCATATGATTCGTAAAGGCAAGCCATTACAAATTGATGGTGATGGTGAACAAACAAGAGATTTTATCCATGTTGATGATATTGTTTCGGCTAATATGTTTTGTATGGAATACGATGGCAAATTTCAAGGTGATATCTTGAATGTCGCTAGTGGACAAAGCTTTTCATTAAACTATATTAAAAGTATAATTGATAAGCACACAAGTGTTAGATGGATATCCAACCCAACTCGAATTGGAGATGTGAAATATTCACAAGCAGATATAACCAAAATATTGAGTTTGGGCTGGGAGCCTTCAATACAATTTGAACAAGGGCTGAAAAGATGCCTGGAGGCAGCAAAAAATGAACTTTAAAATTTCAGACTATGTTCTTTGGTATGAAGAATATGCTGACGGAATTGCTGGAAAAGATTGGGGAGATGGAATTATAATAGATACACAATCATACCCATCATCGTATGATGGTGACCATCTTATGTACAAAGTTTACAGAAACAAACACAAGGACCTTTATTGGTTCGAGAAAAGACAACTCAAATTAAAGGAGATATAATGAGTAACGGAACATTTAAACTATCAAATCAGGCACTTGGTGCTGTGATGATGGCTCTACAGGAGTCGCTACTAAATGAATTGGACATTGTTCCAATCTTGAAGGGCTTTGAGCTTACACAGGGCGAAGATGGCTTAGTTGTAACAAATCCACCAACTGTCCGTGTTAGCACGAACAAGCCAATCACAGAACAAGATTTGACGAAGTTGGCGGGCGAGTAATTGCCCCGATACCGCTATAGGTGTGAAGGCTGCGAGCAAGAGTTCACAGCCTTTCATTCGCTTTCAGATACACAGGACTCTTGCACCCTGTGNGGNCANGAGAGCGTNACAAAAATNGTAGGTAANCCNATAGTCCTTAACAAAAANTTGACAAANTCNNAGGACACTGGGAGCCTTACAAACGAATNTATTGAAGCCAACCGCGAGCTTCTAAAAGATATGAAGGAGGAAGCTAGCAATGGATTTTATGAGTAGACTTGAGATGGTGCTATCACTTATGTTATTGGTATCGATGGGCATCAATGTCTTGTTGTTTGTATATTCTCGCAACGTAGCACAAAAGCTTGTAATGATCTCTCAAGAGATTGATGATATGCGTGCTGCTGTGGCTAGCTTCGCTTCGCATGTCAAGACCGTTTATGAGATGGAAATGTTCTATGGCGACCAAACACTGCAAGCACTAATGGATCATGCTCGATCATTCCGAGAATACATGGAAGAGTTTGATTTCATATATATACCAGAGGATGAAGAGGAAGATGCCGAGACGCAGCAGATCGAAGAAGTCTAATCATTATTTTACAAAAGAACATGAAAACGCCATAATAGAGTATTGTTCAACTGATTGTAATAAGAAAAAGACACAAATATATGTGACTATGCTACAGCCAGCTTTTAGTGAGATGGTTGATAAGATAGTGTTTACTTATAAGTTTACGACATTACCAAACATAGACATACTGAGAGACGAATGTAAGATATGGCTAATGACTATACTTGACAAGTTCCAGCCAGACAAGGGACATAAAGCGTTCTCGTACTTCTCAGTGATTACAAAAAACTGGTTTATCCATAAGGTCAAGAAGCAAAAACGCAAGAATCTGAGAGAGGTGGACTACGATGCTGCCCCCAAAAGATACGAACAAGAATACCTTGCGACAGAACAAACATGGGTTACAGATCAATTGGAGCGAGAGTTCTGGAAGTCTTTTTACGAGGATATGAAAACTTGGGAATCAAACGATATGCGCGAGAATGACGAGCGCGTATACAAGGCAATCATCGTTCTGTTTGAGAGCAAAGACGATATAGAAATTTTTAACAAAAAAGCTATTTACCTATACCTACGAGAGATCACTGGTCTTAATACAAAGCAGGTTGTTAATTCTCTAAACAAGTTTAGGGAACACTATCGGGACTTTAAGTCCGATTGGGAAAATGGCAAGATATGAGCGACGAATTTGACGATTTAATGGACGAAGCAATAGAGAACATCCGAAACGACCGAAAGGTTGCACGAGAGTTCTTGAATGAGTTGGCTAACCAAATCGCTCAAAACGCAGAGAATAACCGAGCACTATCTCCAGTTGCTGCAAAGCATATCGAAACCATGCAGCGCTCTAATGAGCAACTAGTCAAAGTATTAACACTTAAACAAAAAGAAAGAACAAAGGAAATAGGTTTAACTGATGAAGATAAGGCAAGCCTTTTTGATATGATTCAGGGAGACGCTTGATGGCACGCCGTAAAAATTACTATTCATTTTTAGATTTTAATTATGTTGATGGTGCTGTTGACCTTTTTCATAACACAATTCGTGGTGCTTTTGAGTATGATGCTTTAACAGACGATATATTTGAGGCTGTTGTGCTAACAGAGCCAACTCCAATTGTGGGTAATGCTACTCATCTTCGTGGTAGATTGGCTGCTATGTCAAGTGATAAAAACCAAAAACTTTCTTTTAGAGTAAGGATTCTTGGTCCAAACTCCCCCCACAGATTTTTAGAGGATCCGTGTTTAATAGAAGACGCCTCTGATGATGTTACCGCTGATACAATTTTTTCAATTATCCAAAACCATACCCAAGTTGTAATTTACGATATAAGCAAAGACCGTGTCCCAAAAACTGGAGATATTGTAAACATTAGATTATCTAGAACTGGCAACTCTTTTGATATCAGAAGGGCAAAACAATATATTGGCATAGTAAGTGACGCAGACGGTGTCAGAGTAAAGGGCACAGACAGACCAGATTGTGTAAATCTATCTAATTTATTTGATGATGTAGACTTCAATTCTATGGGTAGCCCACTTGTAAATGAAGACGCAATGAGAGCTTTGGTTCAAACTTTTAAAAATAATTCTTTGCCTGTCATTCAAGAATTAATGGAAGCTGCGTACCCATCAATTACTTTTACACCAATTAAAATAACAAGTGACATAAGAACAACTGCTGATGGTCGAAAGATGATTTATCGCGAAGCAGTAAAACGTAATATAGAAACATCAATAAAAACTGAATCAGAAGCAGTTAATTCACCAGAAGAAATAGATAGATTAATCCCACTATTAAAAAATTCTGGTTTTATTGTTGCAAAACCAGAGCAAAGTAACCACAATCCTGCTAAAGAAGGCAAAATTGCAATGGATTTACAAGCCGCTGGTAGTGGTATGCCGTCTTATTCTGCTATAAATGAGGCTGTAAGTAGATATAAAAGTGATCCTAGATATGTTCCAGATACTTTAGGATTTGAAATTGTAAATTTTGTACTGGAAAAGAACAATGGTTCTGCGCAGTGTCCTGCTGAATCTGGAACAAAATGTGGTGTTTACCACTTAGAAGTAAAGCCCCTGAATTCCAGTGCACAAGCGATAGCGCCCCCGCCAGAAGCAACATCAGGTGATAAGGGAGACGTTCAGGAAGGTACAGAAGAAGCGGCTATAGGATAAAACAATATGTCATTTTCAAAAAAGAAGAACATCGATGATACTTCAAAATTTTCTGGGTTAAGAAAGCAAATTGCTGAAGATATTAAAAAAGCAAAAGATGACATACTAGAGTCATCTGATACTAGTAGACAAGTAAATCCAACCCAGAGCGGACTATACAATACCGATAGACCAGAATTAAATTTGAAATATTCTAGAAGCCCTAACGAAGAAGTTATTCGTAAGGGTGGCGCCTATATAACGTTTGGAGCCGACAAGCCATCTGGCACTGCGAGCGGATACGGCGGAAAGGGGGCAGTCGGAGCAGCTAGAATTGATTTAGTGGTTGGTCGTCAATCCATGTATAACCCTCCTGACGGCTCTACTGTTGATAACAGTTTTCAAGCTGATGCCGCTCGAATTTATATTTCACAGCTAACGGACATTGACGCTAATTTCGGTATCGATCCTGGCAAAACAGGGTTTATGAAAGGTCGCTCTGGGATTGGAATAAAAGCAGATGGTGTTAGAATTATTGGCAGAGAGGGTGTTAAGATTGTCACTGGCAGAGCACGAGGAACTGGAGAGAAAAACTCACAAGGCGGAAAACTGCTGCCCGCACCAATGATCGAATTGATAGCGGGTAACAATACAGAAAAGAGAAAAATCCCTGGAAGCTTTTTCAGCGGTGAAGACATGGAATTTGACCCGCTACAGGGTGTTGCAATGGGTGAAAACGTCGTAAGAGCTTTTCAAGATCTTATGTTCCTTTTACAAGATGTAATTGGTGTTGTCAGAAAAGATAAAAATAATGCAAGAATATTCAATATTGCTATTGCTGGTGCAGCATCTTTACCACCGCCAGTAGCAGGTCCACTTTTGGCTGCGGCACAAGCTTATTTTGTTGTGAAGGATGTAGAAACTAATTTACAACTTTGGCAATCAGCACTCGATGCAACACTATTCGATATAAATTATTTACAGCCTTTCGGTTATCGCTATATAGAAAGCAGAAATGTAAAGGCAACCTAATTACAAAAGAGCAAAAACATGGCAAACCCTTCACCTTTTTTGCAGTATCAAGATAAAAACGGCGACTTTTTAATTGATGACTGCGAGATAAAACTTCCCGGACCCGTTGAAAAAGTATGCTTGGATTGTGTTCCAAATCCTAGAGCATTAGTAGAAGATTGGAAAACAAATCTTGGGTATCCTTTTCTAAATGAAAAGCGTTGTTTATATCAAGTTGGAGTGCAGACTAACTTCACATCTACCGGAGATCAAGACACTGGCACATCTGAATCTTTGACAGAAAAGTTTGAATTTCATAGAGAAGATGCAATAGAGCTATACCTTGATGAATACGGAAAAGCATCGTCTCTTGGTAACATAGAGACATTGAGAGAAGAAATATTTTATGATGTTTCTAAAGATTTTGATTTACCAGCCCGCTCGGCAGAAGGTTCAAGACTATCGTTATTATATTCTGTGCCGTTTTCTGTTTTGCAAAATTTAGAAGACGCGGAAGATGACGAGGAAGACGACGACTTAGAGCCAGTCGAGGTTACATACCTTGCCTCTGAAATGCCTATCTTGCTTACAAGAATCAACAAAGGCTTAAACCTGTATGGTAGATATAGGCGGGCTGAAAACGTAATGAACGGCAGCAGTCTTCTATTCACAGAAACAAGAAAGCCATTCAAGATTGAAAACTACGGAAGTTTTGGTTTTGGAAACAATAGTGAACTTTCTAAGGCTTACTCTGAACTAGATCGGTGGCTGAATACCAAAGGCTTTAATCTGTATGGATTCAGCGGTGCAGGCACCGGTGGCTTTGGTAAAGATAGAGTTTTGAAGATTACTTTTGGATTCAGCAAAAAAAGAAAGTTAAGAAAAATAAAAGTATTTTCAATTGCATGTAGAGAAAAGCCAAAAGTTTTCAAAGGCAGAAAACTATCTGGATTGAACAGGAAGGATGTATTCAAAGATCCAACCGCGATGAATTATCTATCTCGTTTAGCAGAAATGGAGAAAGATTTAACTTCTCGAAAGCCAAAGAACTTTGTAGATTTTATCGAAGAACACACTTACCCTGAAGTATCTTTTTTTGACAATCAGGAACTTGCTCAAAATGAGGATAGTTGCGTTAGAGATGCAATCTTGGATAGAATTCAGGGTCTCGGTGAATCTTTCTTGGATGAAGTTCTTGGTATAGGTGACATCATCGCGTACCAATTTCATCAACACGCTTGCAAGAATGAAGAAGAAGAAAGCGATTTGATGAAAGAATTTGGTGTAATTTATGAAACAGTTGGCGCACCAATTGATGCTGAAGAGCCACCAAAGAAAAAGAAAGACGGAACAGTAAAGAAAACAGGCGTCTTAAGCAAAGGCAGTCGTAAAACCATGAAGACCATGGCGATGCAACAAGCCCTTGAAAAACTAGAACAAAATCCAAATGTCTTTGTCCAGTTGTGTGGATCATTTTTGGCAAGCAGAACTGGTTTAGCAGGAAGTTTAAGCGCACGGGATATGTGGGATTTTTCTTTTAACCAGATGAAACTATGTGGTTTGCTTGACTTTCTTCTTGATGCTCTCGGATGTTTNTGGGGCGGCTTGGAACTAGAAGAGGCTTTAAGAATTGCTCTNACNAGCGCTTTGAAAGCTATGGGGTTGACAGATTTTGGTGCTTTATTTGCTGGTCTTCCGCCCGAAGAGCAAGCAGAATTAGATGCTTTGGTTAAGAGAAAGCTCGCCGAATCAAGACAAAGGGCAGACACCGTTCAGACAGCAGCACAAGATCAAGAAAGAGATTCGGTTGATGTCCCAGAGCCACGTCGAGAAGAAAGTGGTTTCTTTGGCGGCACATTTGGCGAAATAAATTTTGTAAAGCCGTTTGAGGATCCAGAGCTTCTTGAAAAAGAGGAAGCTGCCCGCGCCCCCGGTTCTTATGAAAACACAACTGTGTCTAAGAGTATGTATGAAGCACAGGGCAACAATTTTGGAACAAGACCCAGAATTGGAACAACATATAATAACGCTCAAGAATTATCAGGACGACAAACGCCGTCAGAAGATACTATCAAGAGCATTGCCAAAAGAGCCGAACAGACATTTAGTGCTGATGATATCATGGAAGCGTACTTTGCTGCGCTTATTGAATATTATTCAGGGAGATTACTCGATCTTGTCGATAGGCTTAATGAATTCCCTGGTGCTGAAGTTGTAAGTAAAATATTGGCAATTATTGACTGCCCTCGTCCACCACTGTTTACTCCAAGCGTAATGGATTTCTTAAAAGATATAGAACTTCCTTTCTGCAACAACATAGGCGATATTGCATTGCCAAAACTTTTCCGTCCAAACATTGATTGGGCTGATTTATGGAAGAGAATTCTTGCTGCCATTAAAGAAGCAATTATACAGGCAGTTATTACAATTCTTTTCAAACTAATTGTCAAGATTTGTGAGATTATTGGTGATGCGATTTGTAAGGCTCTGGAAACAACCGGAAGAATTGCCGGCAATCTCGGCGGTCTTCTTACTGGAAATACAACAGTAAGGGATATTGTTAGGGAGTCTATCTGTGGTCCCGGCGCATCAGAAGACCAAGTAAATGATGCTGTGGCTGCAATGTTCGCTACTATGGGCGGTGCAGGTGCCAACTTGGGTAACAAAGACAGAGTCTTAGCTTTAAATGAGGCAATCGCTTCTACCTCTACTAGACAAGAAATCATTGAAGCTTCTCTTGGTAATGCATCACAAGAATTTTTGGCGACCGCCGAAGTTGTAATAAATGACTTTCCAGAATTTGCTGACGTATTCCCAAACAGACAAGCAATTGCTGATTTCTTCTCGAACATAGGAAATCTAATACCACCTGAAGTGAAAAACAATCTTGAAGATCTAATAGGCGGAACTTACGAAAATCTAGATTTACCAGCAAATCCCACCTTATGTGCAACACCAGAACAAATAGAAGAGTTTTGTTCCATTCGTTCACAGATTCTTGAAGGTCGCGCTTCCGATGCACAAATAGCGCAGCTTTGTAGCAATACGCTGCCGGCAGATGATTTTGCTGACCTAAATGACATTCTACAAAACGGTATCCCTGACACAATTATGGCAAATATGCCACCAATACTATCAGATCCCGGTTGTAGTAATGGAATGTTTGATAGAGAACCAGAGGTTCTTGTTGAGCAGGCATCAAACAGTTTGTCAAGTGACTTGGAAAATCTAAAGGTTGCTTATTCATTTGATATGCTTGGCAATGGTCTTGGAAAGAAAAATTGGGGCTATATGAATATGGTTTTGAGCGATACTCTTGGTAGACCTTTCACAAACCATATGAGAAACGCTAATAGATTTAAGCTGTTTGGCGGACAGAGATATGTTGATTTTTATGTGGATAATGGGTTTTCTTTTAAAGATAATGCTGATGATGGCAATAAATATGCGCCAATAGGAAATCAAAAGGGTGCCTTTCCTGTCTATGTAGGCGAGTGGATGGCAGATTATTGGAATGGAGCCTCTGATACAATAAAAGTAAATAAGCCAAACAACAATTTAACAAATAAAAAAAGCTTTAGAGTTGAAACCAATGACGACATAACTGCTTTGTATGACTACGGTTATAATATGAAGTATGAACCAACCGAAGACGGCTACAAAGTAATAAGAAGGAAGAGAAAATCGCAAGCGGATATCGTATTGTCTTTCCGAGACAATAGGCAGGGCGAAGGCGATGAAACTTTCACCGATGGTGATATGACCCTTGGATATAATTTTAAGTTCTTTTTTGCCGAAGTCATGGGAGGACAAAATACACAAGACAACAATGTCAGAGTGTCAATCATCCAAAGAACAAATGAAGATAATTTTAAAGATGATTTTAAGAGAAGTCTTGAAAAAGAATTTGAAGCTGGTCCGCCCGATGAAAATGAAAGCAAGAGCAAAAGCAACAAAGTTATTTCGAATAGAATCCATGAATTTGTTGGTTCAGATGGGGGCGTTGACGATCTGTTAGAACAAGTAGGCAGTAAGTTTATAAGCGAATATCCAAAATTTGAAACTAGTCTACAAGAATTTGGTGATGAATCACCACTTATAGTTCTCATGTCAGAAATGCTTGGAATCTCTACTTCTGAAGCTAAAAACTATTGGCAATCCTCAACCCAGGAGATTCTTAACTCTTTTGGTAAAAAAATATTCAATTACAATACCAATAAATCATTCATGTATGGTGCCAACCCCGATTCAATTACAGCGGAAGATGCAGACTATGGAGTTGTGCGGGATGGAGAGTTTAAATTATACTCAGATGTTAGGGTCGATGGCGAGCCTTTGACAAATGATGATTCCGTTCTTGGAATCAGTAGAGATCAATTTAAAAACAAAGATAAGGCTAGAGTTTATTATCTTGATCCAAACAAGTTTGGCGGCTCCTATACAAATCCAAAAGTTTACATCAAGCCGGTTGATAATGAGGGTCTTTTGGGTCTAGTCAATGTAATGTTCCCAGAACTTAGTCCTTGTAAACCGCAAAACACTGATTTAGTAGACTTTGGCGATATTGCGTCAAGAATATCAAACAGTTATGCAAACTACCCTGACGACCCTAGGCTTGCAGGAGACCCAGATTGTATTGTTGAGAAACCATTTGATAGAGTTTTGAGTAGAGCAGCCAAGTCTGGAATCGAAGGAACTATTGCTGCCGCCTGTAGAATTTTTGCTTCTGTGCACTTCTTGAGAACAATCAATACTTTTTCTGTTATCAAGCCAGATTTCAAAAATAATCTAAGCACGATGTATGCTTCATTTATATTGGAGGATATGGAAAAAGAAATGAAAGACTCACAAGGTGCTTTTGCTGAACTTTTCAATCCTTTCAAAGATGATGAGTTCTGGTATGCTTTCTTGGAACAGTCTGTTCAAACGTATTTCCAAATGGTACAGTCAGGAAAAATAACTGAAGTTCCATCGGATGTTGAGAGAGCACTTGAGAGAATAGGAGAGGCTCAAAATAAATACAAATATCCCGGTAGAGATGCACTGAAGAAGGCGAAAAAAGTTCGTCGCCCCCCACGCGTATTCCAAACTTTGCCACAGTTTAGAGAAGACAGGAATCTAGCTGCTGTCAAATCGGTTGAGGAGGACTGTAAACTAATATTGAAAGAATTTATGGTTCAAGAGGTTAATTTTATGGCTGACCTTTTTTATAGAAATATGATCACCGAGCGCTTTATAGACAAAGATAACTACATTTATAATGTTATGTATTATGTGCTGTCAGCGGAATCTGGATTGACACACGGCTCTAGTCTAGATATGGCTGGGGAAATAAGAGAGCAAGTAGTTGGGATACCCACTGGCTCAAACCAATACACCAATGGCGACACATTAGCTCTGGAAGATGGTACACCTTATATTGGCTATTATCATACAATGGAAGCACCAGAAGACGGCTTTTTGGACCCAGCCATCAAATCAGGCGACCTATTGTTTATGGTTGGTGAAGAGCACGGCGATGATGAGAGGCTACTAAGACCGTTTGCCAACAAAGTGGAGGTAAATATTGGTGATGTTAGTGGTGCAAGCTCGGCAGCCGGAAAGCCATTTTACATAAGAAAATATATTAAAGTAAATGGAACGCGTATCTATGACTCCGATATGGCTTCTGAAGTTGATAGACTAAAAGCTAGAGGCGATGTGCTAGTGTCTGAAGATTTTCCGGGCACCCTTGAGTATGTTTACGATGCTGGTGCCGCCGAATCAATTCGTAATAGGATAGACAGAGTAACAGAAGACGCACGAGCAGAGGGAAGAGAGCCAACAGAGGCAGAATTAACAGCAGCAAGATCGGGTGAAGGCAGACCTGTTGTTGGATTAAAAGGCGAACTAGGCATAAGATATGGTCTTGAGTTTAGAGCTTCTACTGGAGATTTAATTGCGAACTCTGAGATAGACGTTCTTGACTTGCCATTAAGTATGTTAAAGCCACTTGAGGGAGGTAGTAAGGAATTGTTGTGCTTAATTAATCAATTGATTGATGATCCTAAATTCAAATTGTTTATGGATTATGCACTCCCAATTAGAAAAATGGTTTCTGCCTTAGCAATATATAATGACACAGTTTATTTACAATCAATTGGTCAAATTTCTTCTGGAAACAAAAACAAAGGAGACGCTAATGATAAGCCCGGTGTTGTAGTAAGTTCTGGCAGACAGGTTATAAAGAAGAACCCCGGATGGTTCCCGAAAGATGATCGACCGGGCGGTGTTTTTGTTCTTACTTGGGATGAATGGAATAGAGTAGCTGTTGAAAAATCAGTCAGCGTAATCAAAAAGATGTTTAAATCTTACTACTATTCTCGTGAATTTGGTAAACAAGAGCGCCCAGACCCAACAGCAGCCAAGGTGGCTATACAAAATCTAAAAGAAAAATTTAAGTTTGCGCCCGGAGATCGTTCAGTTCCTTGGTTTAGAAGAAGAGTTAGTAACCCATTTGACGCAAACGGAAGGTTGTGTGATAGAAGAGAAGACTAATTAAATAGAGGAAAAAATATGGCATCATTGGCACCACAGTTACCACTCACTATAAATTCTATTGACGGATACACGTCAATAAAAAGTTTAAAGAAGTTAGTAAAACAAAATTTTAAAATGTTAATTCTGACAAATCCAGGGGAAAGAGTTATGGAACCTGAATTTGGAATAGGTATAAAACAATTCTTATTTGAAAACTTTGAGAGTGACGTGTACGCTAGAATTGATTCTAGAATAAGAGAGCAAACTGCCATATATATTCCAATTGTATCAATCACGAGCATAGAGTTTGGCAGAGGTGGGATTGAAGATAACTCCTTGGGAATAAGAATTGAATATCGTATTCCTGATATTGCAACTTCAGATTTGCTAGAGTTCACTATTTAAGTTGAGGTAACATAAATGCCAAAACATTATAATAAGACACCTATGATCAACTATACGAATAAAGAGTACGAAGGTATTCGTGAAGATCTAAACCAAATTGCAGAGCGATTTTACCCTGACACTTTTCAAGACTTTAGCGAGGCATCTTTTGGTTCAATGATGTTAGATGCAGTTGCTTATGTCGGTGACCAGCTTTCTTTTTATCTTGATTATAATATCAATGAGACTTTTCTTGATACCTCATATCAGCTAAACAATATTATACGACATGGTAGAGTCTTAGGATACAAAAACTCAGGAAGACCATCAACATATGGTCAGGTAGCTCTTTATGTTTTGGTGCCTGCTAGTCAAACCGGTATTGGTCCTGATACGAACTATATCCCCACAATCAAAAGAGGCACAAGATTTTCTAGCGCCACAGGTCAAAATTTTGTATTGACTCAAGATGTCGATATGAACGAATCATCAAATCCAGTTGTTGTTGCAAGAACGGATGCCTCAACTGGGGCTCCAACGTTCTATGCAATAAAATCATATGGTAATGTGGTTTCTGGTTTTTTCAATACAGAAACTGTTGATGTCGGGGCATTTCAAAGATTTCGTAGCGTTAGCTTAGCAAACGCAAATATTTCTGAAATAATCAGTGTTTTTGATTCCGAGGGTAACGAATATTTTGAAGTTGAACATCTGTCTCAAGATACAATTTTTAAAACTCTAACTAACAAAAATTACAAAAACGATAATGTTCCATCTGTCATGAAGCCATTATTGGTTAATAGAAAATTTGTCACTGTTTTTGATAGTAACGGTGTTTCATTGCAATTTGGAAGCGGTGACGAATTGGCTGCTGATATCGTTGCGGAACCACAGAGTGTCTCAATGCAAGTATTTGGTAAATCATATGTCACAGACACATCTTTTGATCCAAGTAGGCTGATGTCAAACAAATACTATGGTATAGTGCCACAAAACACAACACTAACAATCCTCTATAGACAAACAAACCCGCTAAATTCTAATATTGCCGCTGGTGGAATTAACACTGTTGGCTCTAGGATTGTTGAATTTGAGGACATTTCTGCACTATCTGCTGGTAAAATATCAGCAGTTAGAAATTCCATTGAAGTTTCAAACGAAACTCCAATCGTAGGTAATGTATCAAACCCAACGTCAGCAGAAGTTAAGCAAAGAATATATGATACATTTCCAACTCAAAACAGAGCAGTAACTCAAAAAGATTATGAAAATCTAGTTTATAGAATGCCATCAAGTTTTGGTTCTATAAAGAGATGCTCAGTCCAAAAAGATCCGGATTCACAAAAAAGAAATTTGAACGTTTATGTTATCTCTGAAGATCCACAAGGAAAATTAATCAATTCAAATTCTACTATAAAAGAAAATATCAAAACTTGGCTAAATCATTATAGAATGATCAATGATACGGTTGATATATTAGATCCGTTTATTATAAACATAGGAATTAACTTTATAGTTAAGCCAGAACCAAATTCAGATAAGTTTAAAGTTTTAAATGATTGTGTATCTGCAATAGCAAAAGAATATAACACGCCTTTGTTCATTGGTGAGGGACTATCATTGTCAAGAATATTTAATATTCTAAACAATGTCCCCGGCGTCAATGATGCAGTTAAGGTTCAAATAATAAATAAAAATACTGCAAACTATTCAAACGTATTTTTCTCAATCGCTGAAAATATGTCTCCTGATGGTGATACCTTGATATGTCCGAAAAATGCAATATTTGAAATGAAATTCCCAGAAGTAGATATAAAGGGTAAACTAAGATAATGGCAATCAAAAGATATAAAGCAACCGCTGATAACACAATAGCAAATGGCTTTCAAGAAAACCTTGGCACCAGAGCAACTGGCTCTAACATGGGTCAAGCAGACGTTAGCGAGATATACTCAATTTATGCTCGCCAAACGACAAGTTCGGCAGAGTTATCTCGAATAATTACGCAATTTGATGTTACCTCTATATCTTCAGACAGAACTGCCGGTACTATTCCCGGTGCAGGTGGTGTTAATTTTTATTTGAGATTGTACAATGCCGAAACATCCAATACTGTTCCAAAAGATTTTAAACTTGTTGTGAGTGCTGTATCTCGCTCTTGGAGCGAAGGTGATGGATTAGATTTAGAAAATTATAAAGACATAGGGGCTTCAAACTGGATAAAAGCATCTAGAAACACTTCTTGGACAACAGCAGGCGGTGACTATCATACATTGCCAAAATTTGAGCAAACTTTTGAAACCGGTCTGGAAGATCTAGAGGTAAATGTCACGTCTCTTGTAGAAGAATGGATAGCAGGCACAAAACAAAATTATGGCTTTGGAATTCAACTAACATCGTCACAGGAGGCTAGTAGCTCTGTGAATCTTGGTGGAGCCACAAGTTCTTATTACACCAAAAGATTTTTTGCACGAGGCACACAATACTTTTTCAAGAAGCCTGTAATAGAAGCACGATGGAATTCATCCACTCAAGATGACCGAGGAGACTTCTATTTATCTTCGTCCCTGGCATCAGCAGCAGACAACCTTAACACTCTTTATCTTTACAATTACATTAGAGGTCAGTTAAAAAATATTCCTGAAGTTGGAACTGGAGCAATTTATGTTGATTTATACCAGACTCTTGGCGGCAATGCTTTAACACAGGTACTCAGAACACCCGCCACTGGCGGCTATGTCTCAACCGGGATTTATTCTTGCTCTGTGTGTGTCACAGGAACCCACACGACCTTGCGAGATGTTTGGCATAAAGGTGGGATTCAGTACTTTTCGGGGTCAATCTCGCCAGAATCTTTCGCAGCGACTGCTTTCTCTAACGGCAAATATCGCTACGTTACAAATATAACCAACCTTAGAAATAAGTATTTCTCCGAAGAGGAAGCTCGTTTCAACGTTTATGTAAGAAACAAAAACTGGTCCCCAACTATTTACACAGTAGCGTCAACAGAAATAGAAAACACTATTATTCCAAGCGCATCGTTCAGAGTTTACAGAGTTTTGGATGGACTAAATGTTATACCCCACGGCACCGGATCAGACTTACAAACTATTCTCTCCTACGACGTTTCAGGAAACTATTTCAATCTCGACATGTCGCTTCTTGAACCGGGATACGAATATGGCATCAAACTCGCATTCTATGATTCACAGAGGCAATCTTGGATCGAGCAAGACCAAAAATTCCTATTCCGAGTAGAAGATTATGAGTACTAAAGATTTATTTGAACGTTCGACAAATTACCTTTCAGACACAAACCAAAAAGATGCCTTCTCCGATGCTGAGTCATCTAGAAATGTAAAGGCAATTTCTGAAAAGCAAAACACGTTTGAACCACAGATAGATTACAATGAACCACTATCGTTTGCACGATTTGGCTCGGCAGAACTTTATTACCAAGGAGCCATAGATAGAATCATAGACTTCTATCCCTATGATGGCTCTGATGCAGAATACAACGAATTTTTTAATAAGTCGCTTGATATTGAAAAGTTTATTTTCAACAAACTATATCCCAGAACAACTGGTTATGTAAACTTTCAGACTTCCTCTATCTCGCTAAAGGGCGGACCGCATACTATAGCGTCATCGACCACAAAGGGATTGTTCAAAGATCCCAAATCATCACAGAGAGAGACAGCCAACATATATGATGAAGATTTATATGCAACTGCCGGTCTGCCATCAGATTATGGAGAGGGAACTAGAGAATCAAATCTAAAATGTGATTTTGATAAAGGCATTACAGTCGAGTTTTGGCTCAAGTCTGGTCAATTACCACCACAAAAGCAGGACATTTTTCACATAAAAAACGCTTCTGGTGGTGATGAATTAACAATATTTTTGGATGGAACTGTAAGTGCTCTAACTTCTTCATTTAAGATGTGTGTATCTGCTTCGAGTACCTTGGAGTTTGAAAATGAAATACTGGGGTCATCACCATATAACATACCAATTTCAGATTGGAATCATTATGCAATATCTTTAAAAAATAATGCATCAAAAGTTAGAGCAAGATTTTATGTTAACGGTGTTCTTAACCAAGAAAAGCAAATAACCGTACCTTCNACTACTTTGCCTTCCTTCAAGCAAGCAGGTACAACAGCAGAAATTGCTGGCGGCATATCTGCACACTTTAATTTTTCTGGGTCGATGGATGAATTTAGATTCTGGAAGACTGAGAGGACAGCACAAGAGATAGGTAGAAATTGGTTTGGACAAGTTCGTGGTGGTACGAACACAGATATTAACAATACCACATTGGGTGTTTACTACAAATTCAATGAGGGCATCACAGGTGACAGCGCCACAGATAGCGTTGTTTTAGATTATTCTGGTCGAATATCAAATGGTACTTTCAACAATTATACTTCAACATCCCGTAATACTGGTTCTGCGATTGTCTCCGCTAGCGCAGCTACTAGTGAATATCTTGATCCAATCATCTACGCCACACACCCCCGTGTCTCAAGTCTAAAAACTAGTCTTTTAAATAAAGGTATAGACCATGATTTACGTAACAATGCAGCTTTTGCTACAATGTTGCCAAGCTGGGTTTTTGAAGAACATGAAGAACTCGGTAATAAGAACTTTAAATACTTAAGTCACATAATTGGTTCATATTTCGATAAGTTATACCTTCAGATCGAAGCAGTATCAACATTCAAGTCCCCAATATACACGAGTTCATCCTACAAGCCAATACCATTTGCCAAGCACATGCCATCATCTCTGGGTCTTCAAACGCCAGAAATATTTGTTGATGCAACAGTTTTAGAAAAATTTTTAAACAGAAGCGAAACAAAAGCGTTTGAGAATGATCTAGAAGAAGTAAAAAATCTAATATACCTAAACCTTTACAATAACTTGGCATACCTGTACAAGTCCAAAGGAACAGAGAAAGCTGTACGAAATGTTCTGAGAGCCTTCAATATCGATGACAAGCTTGTAAGATTCAACACTTATGCGAACAACTACACTTATGAACTTGAAAACAATCTAAAACAAACAACTTTAAGAAAAGCATCTGTCAACTTTAACAACAAAGAACACCTTTCAGCCGTTGTTTACTCATCTGCTTCTGCTGATCACAGACAGCTTGGTTACATTTCTGGATCTAATTTGGGCTCCCATGAACATCGTTATGGCATGACTCATGAAGTTGATGTAATTTTTCCAAAGTTTGTAAAATTAATTGACAACTTTGAACGCAACTTTACTAGAGTCTCCCTCTTCGGCATCCATTCTGCTAGTGCTACCTCTGAAGTAACTACAGTTATTGAACCAAGTATCTATGTATACGCCGAGAGAGATGAGAACTATTCAAAAAATGTTAGGTTTGTGGTTTCGTCATCGATGTTGCCAACCAGCGCATTCCCTAATCAGACCATAACAAGTAGTTTGTATCACGGTGTGTATGATGATGAAGACTGGAATCTTTCAGTTCGTATAAAGCCAACTCTAATGGATCTAAGTGGCTCAGTAGCGTTCGCGGGCGAGTCAGATTACATACTGGAGTTTGCTGGCTACAACCAACGACTTGGAGAAATTAGAAACAGTTTCAAGGTAACCGGCTCTATTAACAAAACAAAAGCAAAGAATTTACTAAAAGGTGCCAAAAGAGTATTTGCAGGCGCCCACAGAACAAATGTTACAGGCGCACTACAACACAAATCAGATGTGTTGGTTACAGCTACTAGGTTTTGGACAAAGCGTCTTGATGATGATTCTTTGAAGCAACATTCACTTGATTTTGAAAACTACGGCGTGACAGACGCCAATAAGCATTTGTCTCCGTTAGACTCTGAGAACAGCAAGACTCTTAACATAAACACTCTTGCACTAAATTATGAATTTGGAAATGTAACTGCTTCTGATGCGTCGGGTGGCTTTACTGTAACAGATATAAGTTCTGGCTCTCTTGATGCAATTAGTGGCTCTTTCGGTGTTCTTGGCTCAATATCCGGTTACCTATACCCAGGTGTGGGTTTTGGATTCGATGCAAATGCTACAGATGTTGTTTTGAAAAAAGAAGTCAACACGCATCAGTTTATCAATCCAGAAATAGCCATAAGCGATAATCTAGTTCAGATTAGAACAGATGACGATAAATTATTTGATACCGTTGATACTATTCCCAATTACCACCATGTTCTTGAGAAGAGCAT
>FUFK010056913.1_pt1 | contig 53420 bp, 47 predicted proteins | sample 1021851 | NCBI WGS metagenome assembly FUFK01 (sample SAMEA51879418, study PRJEB19060) | metagenome | reverse complement strand
TTCCCAGCCCGAGCCGGGGAACGTAGCATCGCCCATGGCGGCAGTGTCCTTGTGTGGTTGCTTGCTCGAACAAACAACTTAACTCGGTTCACTGTCCGCCCCTACCTCTTAGTTCCCAGTTCCCCTGTTGACTGACCTCTGAAGTGGCCCGTGGCGCCGCGGCTCACTGCTGAGCGGGTCTGGGTGACGCCCTTCCGGGACCCTGGAGAACAGGACGTTCGACAGGGAGCCCCCAGGGACGGGTTCACGGCGCTCCCGGAAGGGCGTCACCCAGACCTGCGCACCAGATCGAAGGGAAGGCGTTCCCGCTAAAACGCGATGAACCTTTTTTATGCGTGGCCGCCGCGGTCTCCGGGCGGGCCACCCGCGGATTAAAAAATGGCACAACCGGCCCTGGAGTGTTCCGGGTGCGCTGGCCCATATTGACGGTCATTACTCAAGGTTCCAGTGAGGCGTCGTCGAGGCGCCGCTCACCGCGACAGGGAAGATGATTGCTATGAACGCCAAAGCCCCGATTTCCCCGAACGAGCCGCGCCGCACCAACGGCAGCGACATCCAGCCCCGGCGCATGGATTTCCAGTTCGACCCGGACATGCCGCGCTACTGGTTCGCCGGCGACCAGTTCAAGACCATCCTGCTGACCGCGTTGTCCTGCACCTTCCCGGAAGGCGAGCGCTTCTTCGTGCGCTCGGTGCGCCACTACCAGAAACAGATCACCGACCCGGATCTGCGCGAGCGGGTGAAAGGGTTCATCGGCCAGGAGGCGCACCACGGCAACGAACACGAACAGTTCAACGCCTTTATGGAGAGCAAGGGCGTGCCCACTCAAAAGGTGCACGATTATGTTCATGAAGGCATGAAGTGGATCGCCAAGAAGTTTTCTCCGGAGCGGCAGCTCGCCAAGACCTGTGCCCTGGAGCATTTCACCGCCATGCTCGCCGAGCTGATGCTTGAGGAGCCCGAGTTCCTGGAAGGCATGGACGAGCGCATGCTGCCGCTGTGGCTGTGGCACGCCATCGAGGAAAGCGAGCACAAGGCGGTGGCGTTCGACGTCTATGCCGATCAGGTGGGCAGCTACTGGGTGCGCACGTCGGAGATGGCGCTGACCACGGTGGAATTCATCGGCTTCACCATCTTCCACTACATCCAGCTGCGCCAGGGCATGGACGACAAGCGTGATTTGCGCTCGGTGGGCAACGGCCTGAACTGGCTGCTCGGCCGCCCGGGCTGGCTGCGCCGGCTGGGCCGTTCCTACGCCGCTTACTACAAGCCGTCGTTCCACCCGGAAAAGAAAGACAGCCGCGCGGTGCGCGAGCGCGCCCTGACACGGCTGGCCGAGATGCTGGACCGGCCGGAGCTGGCGCCCCGCTAACGCTCCGTTCAGTCGCGCAGTATCCGCGGCCGGGGAATCTCCTGGTCGCGGAACAGCGCGGTGACCCGCAACACCACGTCACTCTGGAACGCTTTTTCGTAGCGCACGTCCAGCACATAGGCCTTGGAGCGGAACCGCACCGCCAGGGCGTTGCCGATTTCCACCTCTTCAATGGCGAAGGTCACCGGCTTTTTCAAATAGGCGTAGCGGCTGGTGACGATCACTTCCTCGATAATGCCGCGCACCTGTTCCAGGTCCGCCTGCACCGACACATGGAAGTCGGTGACCACCATCATGTCCAGCTCGCCGGCGTTGCCGGAGGCCACCACGTCGGTGATGAAACGGGCGTTGGGAATCGTCACCAGGTTGTCGTCCAGCGTCTGCACGCGCACCGCGCGCAGGCCGATGGCGACGATCTCGCCGTAGGTGTCGCCGAAGCTGATCCGGTCACCGACCTGGAACGGCCGGTCGAACAGCAACAGCAGGCCGGCCACCAGCGACGCCGCCACGTCCTTGAGCGCGAAGCCCAGCGCCACCGCGATCGAGCCCGCCGCCGCCAGGATGAATTCCCGCGGCGGGTTGAGCACCCCGACGATCAGCGCGCCGGTGCCCAGGGTGTAGATCAGAAAGCCGATCAGCGTGGTGATCTGCAGGATCAGAAAGCGGCGTGCCGGCACCTTGTCCATCAGCGAGCCGCTGACTTTCTGAATGCCCCAGTTCAGCGCCCACAGGCAGAAACCGCCGGCCACCAGCAAAAGAATGGCGTAGGCGTTGAACAGGTCCACCACCACCGCCAGGTCCGTGACAATATCGCCGCTTTCATTCATGGAGCAGATTCTTCCTGGTCAGATGGTTGATCACGGTGTGGTACCAGAGCGGCACCAGCCGGTACCGCCCGTCGTCGCTCTGGCGGATAAAGCCGGCGTCGAAGCCCGCCTTCAGGGCGTAACGCACCACGTTTTCCGGCAGGTCGGTGGCGGCCACGATCTCCCCGCTGGACAGGTTTTCGTGGGTGGCGATGGCGGCGTACACGAACAGCAGATTCTCGCCGGCCTTTTCCACCGCGGTGCCCTGCGGTTTGGCGGGCAGCCCCACCAGCACCTGGCGACGGGTCACCTTCACCGAGCTCAGCCACAGCCTCAGCGCCGCCATCGGGTTACCCCGGCAGGCGTCCCACAGCAGGCTGAAGTAGCGCTGCTCGGCGTTGCGCACATTGCCCGCCTCCGGCCCCCGGGAGGACAGCAGCACCTCGTCGTAACGCAGGGTCTGGCCGGAAAGATGGTGCCGCGACAGAATCAGGGAGCGAATCTCGCTCTGCCCCCAGCGCTTCACGCGCACCACATTGCGGAACTGATATTCCCGGCCGAACACATTGCACAGGTACGCCCAGCTCTGGTTGTTGAGCAGCACCAGCCAGAACAGATTGTCCAGGCGCGCGTTGGTCAAACGCAGCAGCGTGCGCCAGCCTTCCAGGCCGCCGATCCGGGCGAGGAAGAAATTCTGCGCTTCGTCCAATACCAAAAGGGTGGGGCGGCGCTGCTCATCGTTCTTCACCAGGCTGGCGGGGCCCTCCTCGAGAGACTCGTCCAGGGCCTCGGCGACCAGGGCGATGACGTCCTCCGGGGCCAGGGTCTTGGGCGGCACCGCCACGGACACCACCCGCAGGCCCTCGTCGTTTTTCTCCAGGGCGCGGGTCAGGCGGCGCGCCGCCATGCTTTTGCCGCTGCCTTTCTCGCCGGCCACCAGCAGGGTGTTCTCGTCGGTTTTGTCCTCGCGCCAGCGCTGGATCGCCTTTTCCATGGCGTCGGTGAGCCCGGTATCGATAAAGGGCGCCGGCTCGTCGTCGGGCAGACCGGCGTCGAACCACTGCTGGTACTCGCGGGCGGGCCGGGTGTCGTCTTCGGCCTTGTCGTCCTCGTCGCCGCTTTGCGCGCGCATCCGGAACCAGCGCGCCTTGAGGCGCAGGTACCAGTCGGCGCCGGCCAGCAGCTGGTCCAGGTAACGGAATACGAAGTACACCAGAGCCACCGGAAGCAGCAAGGGCGCGGTCCAGGAGAACAGGCGCTGACTGAGCAGGCGCGCCGCCAGGGGGTCGAGCCGCGACGGCAGAATGCTCTGCAGGCACACCAGGTAGTCCTCGCCGCGCTGCGTGAGCAGGCGGCCGATGGCGGCGTACAGCGCCAGCCCTAGCAGCAGCCCGCTGAAATCGTGCAGCAGGCCGCCGCCGAGCAGTTGGTCCACCGCCAGGAACAGCGCCCAGGGCAGCATCAGCCAGACCGCCACGCGGCGCGCCCGTTCGCCGGCCTGGTTGGCCTGTTCGCCGTTCAGGTAGGTGCCGGCGCCCTGGGCCACGCGCAGCACCAGCCATTCGCCGATCAGCCAGGTGAGCCCGAACACCACGTACAGCCGGGCCAGCGGCAGCAGCCACAGCAGCAAGCGGGTGGAGGGCGCCTGCAGCGCCGGTTCCACAAGGTCGAGGGCGAACCAGGGAATCAGCCACGGCAGCAGCGGCGCCAGCCCCGCCACCAGTCGGCTGAGGTTCCACAGCCAGCGGCGCCCGCCGCTGGCTTCCATGACGCGCGCGTGCAGCGACAGCAGGGCGCTTTTGCCGCGCCGGCTGAAATGGATCAGCACCGCGAACAGGGCGATACCCAGCAGCAGCGCCAGGGCATTGCTGAGCAGCGGCAGATAGCGGCGCATCTCGCCGTTCAGGCGCCCCTCCTGGAAGGTGAGCTGGAACGCCTGATAGAGACGGTCCACGGCCAGCCCGGTTTCCAGATCAATCACCGTCAGCGCGGCGTCGAGCCCGCCGCCCCCGGTCAGCAGCGACAGGCCGCCGGCCTGATCCCATAAAGCGGCGCGCAGCGCCAGCACCTGGCGTTGCGCCTCGGCGCTTTGCCGGCGCCAGAGCATCTCCTGGGCCGGTTCCGCCGCGCTCAGCCAGGGCGGGGTGCCCGGGCGCCGGGCCAGCCCGTCCAGCGCGGTGAAGGCGGCGGCCGGGTCCCGGCGCAGCAGCGGGGTCAGGGCGATCAGGCCGGCCAGGCGCTCGCGCAGATAATCGTCGGAGCCGCCCTCGGCCGGGGCGCCGGCCAGGTTCTGATAGAGCTCGTGCCAGGTGGTCAGGGCGCGCCGCTGTTCGTCGGCCAGCTCAAACCATTGCAGCCGTTTCGCCCGGCGTTGTTCGGTGAGCCGCAGGGTTCGTTCGCGCACCCCTTTGTACTCCGGNGCCAGGGCGTCGCAGCCGGGNNCCACGGCGGCGGGTATCCGGGACGCTGGTGGCGCGGTGCCGGTGGGCGCGGCGCCCAGCGCGTCGGTGAGCGNCGCCGGCGCCACCGGNTCCCCGGCCAGGGCCGCGTCCAGNTGCTCNAGNTGNTGCTCCAGNCGCTNNTTNCCTTCGCGCCACTGGTTGAGCGCGGCCTGCTCGCGCTGGCACTGGGCGTCGCTGGCGGCGAGGGCCGGACCGGTGAGCCATAACGCCACGAGGACGAAATAAAACCGGTGCCGCCGCGAAAACCCCATGGTCTGTTCCTTTTTAATGGTTTCGCGCCATTGTAGGGACGCCGTGAGCGGGCGTCATCCGCGCCGCGGCGGTGTATAGTCGGGGTACGGACGTGATGATCGCGGCGGTGACAAGGAGATTGGCAAATGGCTTCGTTAGTGGTCAGGGATCTGATGGTGCGGCACCCGCCCTCTCTGGTGGCGGGCACTGAAATGACGTCGGTGGTGGCGGCACTGTTGAACGGGCGCTATACCGGCCTGCCGGTGATCGACAGCGACCACCGGGTGATCGGTTTCGTCTCCGAGCAGGACTGCCTGCGCCATTTGCTGGTGTCCAGCTATCACCAGGAAGGGTCGCTGCGGGTGGAAGAGCTGATGCACGATCAGCCGCTCACCGTGCGCGAGGACGATTCGGTGGTGGACGTGGCCGGGCTGATGGTCAAGCAGAAGCCGAAAATCTACCCGGTGCTGGACAGCGGCGACCGGCTGGTGGGCCTGCTGACCCGCCGGGCGGTGCTGCAGGCGCTGAACGACAGCCGCCGGGGCGATTGAACGCCAGCCGCTGGTCCGCCAGCCGCTGGNNCGCCAGCCGCTACATACAAGTTTGCCGGCGTCCGCGTCGCTAGTGTTTGAGGTAGTGTGAACGGGCCCTAAAACAACAAGAGGAGTGTTGTCATGCGTGATCTGTCGACTTTTCTACATGATTACGGCGACAGCCATCGCCACCCGGTGAACCAGTGGGTGCATATTTTTTGTGTGCCGGCGATTTTCGTCTCCACGCTGGGGCTGTTCTGGCTGATTCCGGTGGGCCAGTGGCTGGGCCTGGAAGGCGCGGCGGCCTACTGGGTCAACGGCGGCACCCTGCTGGCGGTGCTGTGCATGCCGTTCTATCTGCGGCTTTCCATGGGCGTGTCCCTGCTGATGCTGGGCTGGCTGGCGGTGTCCATCGCGGTGGTCACGCTGGTGGACCGCAGCGCCCTGTCGCTGGGCTGGAGCGCTCTGGTGCTGTGGCTGGTGGCCTGGGCGGTGCAGGTCTGGGGCCACAAGGTGGAAGGCAAGAAGCCNTCGTTCACCGACGACCTGGTGTTCCTGCTGGTGGGCCCGGTGTTCGTCAGCCTGGAGCTGGCCTATAAGCTGGGGCTCAGCCGCACCCCGGGCCACGGCCGCCCGTCCTGAACCGGGCGCCGAGTGGCGGACACTGAAGCGCGCCCCCGCTCGCCCCTTTTCCTTTGGGAAGGGGGCTGGTGCATGCTGGCGCCNCATCTGCACAACCGNCCGCACAGCCATGTGGCGGCGTCGCTGCTGGTGAGCCTGNGCCGTGAGCCGATTCGCGTACAGCTGGCCGGCCACTGGATCACCGCCGAGGCGGTCTGGGCGGCGCCGGACGTGGACCAGGCGCTGGATAGCGACGGTCCGGTGGCGGTGCTGCACCTGGACCCGGACCACCGCGCCTGGCGGGCGCTGCGGCTGCAGGGCCCCGGCGGCGAGTTCCCCNTGGNCGAGCATCCCCGTTTCCGGGCCTGTCTGAACGAGCTGGCGGCGTCGCCGTCCGCCGCCTGCNGCCCTGGCGGCCCGCGCCACCCTGGANGCNGGNGAACCCCGTCCGCTGGACCCGCGTGTGGTGCTCGCCTGCCGGGCCCTGCGCCGGGGCGACGACGCCGCCNGCCTGGGCGGCGCCGCCCTGGCCGAGGCGGTGGGGTTGTCCGAATCCCGNTTCCGGCACCTTTTCCGCGAAGAACTNGGCGTCAATCTCAAGCGCTTCCAGCTGCANCTCAAATGCCAGCGGGCGCTGACCCTNTGGCGTGACGGCATGAGCCTCACGGATCTGGCGCTGGCCGCCGGCTTCTACGATCAGCCGCANCTCAATCGCACNCTCCGTGCCATGTTCGATACCCTGCCTTCCCGCTATGCTAGAGCCTTCCCCATCCAGGTGGAGCATCTCGACGAGCCCCGCCTTCACGATCAATAAAAACCGGGAGTTATCATGGAGTACCAGCACATCCGCACCGAGCTGGCGGACAATATTCTCACCGTCACCCTGAACCGCCCTGACCGCATGAACGCCTTCACCCTNCGNATGAAGGACGANCTGGTGCACGTGTTCGGCGAGGCGGACCGCGACAACCAGGTGCGCGCGGTGGTGGTCACCGGCGCCGGGCGNGCGTTCTGNGCCGGNATGGAGATGCAGCCCGAGGACGGCGGCCATGTGTTCGGTTACGACNANGCCGAGGGCGAGGAGCCGCCGGTGGACACCATCCGNGATTCCGGCGGTGAGGTGTCCCTGGCGATCTTCAATTGCCGCAAGCCGGTGATCGGCGCGCTCAACGGCGCCGCCGTGGGCGTCGGCATCACCATGACCCTGCCGATGGACTTCCGGCTCGCCGCCGAGGGCGCCAAGATCGGTTTCGTGTTCACCCAGCGCGGCCTGACGCCGGAGGCGTGTTCCACCTGGTTCCTGCCCCGCGCGGTGGGCATGCAGAAAGCGCTGGAGTGGGTCTATAGCGGCGACATCTTCCTCGCCGAGGAAGGTCTGGAGGCGGGCCTGTTCCGCAGTCTGCACGGCAAGGAAGAGGTGCTCGACGCGGCCCTGGCGCTGGCCCGCAAGCTGATCGCCAAAAGCTCGCCGGTGTCGGTGGCGCTGGCCAAACAGATGCTGTGGCGTAACCCCACCTTCGACCATCCGATGCAGGCCCACGCGGTGGAGTCGAGGATGATCTACCGCGCCAACGAATTCTGGGACGGCAAGGACGGCTTCACCGCCTTCCTGGAAAAGCGCGACCCGGTGTTCGACACCGACCTGAACGACGTGCCCGCCCAGTTTGATTTCTGGCCCGAGCCGCCGTTGCGCTAACCGCCGGATATTTGCGAAAAACAGCGAGGACACCATGAAAAAAGAAACCATAGCGATTCACGGCGGGTTCGCCGGCGATCCGGAAACCCACTCCGTGGCGGTGCCGATCTATCAGACCACCAGCTACTACTTCGACGACACCCAGCACGGCGCGGACCTGTTCGACCTGAAAGTGCCGGGCAACATCTACACGCGCATCATGAACCCGACCAACGCGGTGCTCGAAGAGCGCGTCGCCCAGCTGGAAGGCGGCATCGGCGCCCTGGCGATGGCCTCGGGCATGGCCGCCACCACGGCGGCGATCCAGACCCTGGCCCGCGCCGGCGACAACATTGTCTCGGTGAGCCAGCTCTACGGCGGCACCTATAACCTGTTCGCCCACACGCTGCCGACCATGGGCATCGACGTGCGCATGGCGGACGGCCGCGACATGGCGGCCATGGCCGCGGCCATCGACGAGCACACCAAAGCGGTATTCTGCGAGTCGATCGGCAACCCGGCCGGCAACATCGTCGACCTGGCGGCGCTCGCCAAGGTGGCCCACGACGCCGGCGTACCCTTGATCGTCGACAACACCGTGGCCACGCCGGCACTGTGCCGGCCGTTCGAACACGGCGCGGACATCGTGGTGCATTCCCTGACCAAGTACATGGGCGGCCACGGCACCACCGTGGGCGGCGCCATCGTCGATTCCGGGCGTTTCCCCTGGAAGGACAACCCGCGCTTCCCGCAATTCAACGAGCCGGACCCCAGCTATCACGGCGTGATCTATTCCGAGGCCATGGGCGAGGCGGCGTTTATCGGCCGTGCCCGCGTGGTGCCGTTGCGCAACATGGGCGCCGCCCTGTCGCCGATGAACGCCTTTCTCATCCTCCAGGGCATCGAGACCCTGGGCCTGCGCATGGAGCGGCATTGCGAGAACGGCCTGGCGGTGGCCCGCTACCTGCGGGATCACAAGAAAGTGGCGTGGGTGAACTTCGCCGGCCTGGACAGCGACCAGGACTATCAACTGGCGCAGCGCTATATGGACGGCGGCGTGCCCGCGTCGATTCTCAGCTTCGGTATTGAAGGCGGCCGCGACGCGGGTGCCCGTTTCATCGATGCGTTGCTGCTGATCAAGCGTCTGGTGAACATCGGCGATGCCAAGTCGCTGGCCTGTCACCCGGCCACCACCACCCACCGGCAGTTGGACGAGGCGGAGCTCAAGACCGCCGGGGTCAGCGCCGACCTGGTGCGTCTGTCCGTGGGCATCGAGCACATCGACGACATCCTCGCCGACATCGAGCAGGCGCTGGCCGCCGTCTAGTCGGGGCGCGCCTCCCGAAAGCGGGCCGGCGTGCTGCCGGTCCAGCGCTTGAACGCCTTGGCGAAGGCGCTCTCATCGGAAAAGCCCAGGTCCTCGGCGATCCGCCCGGTGCGGACGCCGTCGGCCAGGGCCTGTTCCGCCAGATCCTGCAACAAGGTATCCCGCAACAGCTTGAAGCTGGTGCCTTCGTCCGCCAGTTTGCGGATCAGATGGCGCCCGCTCATGCCCAGCTGCTCGGCGATGCGCTCCTTGCCCCAGCGCGGATGATCGCGGATCAGGGTGCTGACCCGCGCCCCCAGGGACTGGCTGTCCAGGCGTGCCAGCAGTTCGTCGGCCAGGCCGCGCAGGTGGCGGCACAGGGCCGGGTTGGCGTGAATCAGTGGCAGCTTGAGCTGGTCGGCGGGAAATACCAGGGCGTTGTCGGGGCGGTTGAAGTGCACCGGCAGCCCCAGTTTGTCCTGGTACCGCTCGGGCTGATCCTGGGCGCCGTGGCGCAGTGTCAGGCGCTCGGGCCGGAAGGCGTCGCCGGTGCTCCAGCGGGTCAGATGGAGCAGGCTCGCCATCACCGCTTCCACCCGGGTGGGCCGCCGTGTCTGGTAGACCGGCTGATAACGGACCTCGCAGAAGCGCGGGTCGCGCACCACCTCAAAGGCCCCGCCCTCGCCGACGATGGGGTGGTAATCGATCAGCGATTCCACCGCTTCCTCCAGGGTCTCGCAACTCATCAGAATCATGCCGGCGGTATCCAGATGCCCGACCTGCAGCGCCAGGCCCAGGTCCACGCCCACCAGCGGGTCGCCGGCGCCCTCGCAGAACGCCTCCCAGAGCCGGTCCTGGCTGGCCAGATCGACCCGCTCGCGGCTGTCCATGCGCGCCACCAGATCACCGGGCAGCGCCAGCCCCAGGCGCTGGGCGGCCTGCATGATGGCTTGCGAGAAGTGCACCGTGACGGTGGGGCTGTGGCTCATTGAAAGGTCCTGAATTAACCGTACTCGGGTCGCGAATCAGCCGTGGCCGGCCAACGCCGAGGGGCTAGGCTATAAACAAGTCTGAAACAATAACAAAAAGGCGTTACCCATGTACGCAGTGATCGGTGCCGGCCCGATGGGCCTGGCCACGGCAAGAAATCTCAGTAAACAGGGTTTGCCCTTCGTCGGCTATGAACTGAACGGCGACGTGGGCGGTTTGTGGGATATCGACAACCCCCACAGCACCATGTACGAAACCGCGCATCTGATTTCCTCGAAGCGGATGACCGAGTTCCGTGAGTTCCCCATGGACGAGCGGGTGGCCACCTACCCGCACCACGCGGAGCTGAAGCGCTACTTCCAGGACTATGCCCGGCACTTCGGCCTCTACGACCACTACCAGTTCCATACCCGTGTCATGTCGGTGACCCCCGAGGGCGACGGCTGGCGCGTCACCGTCGAACAGGACGGCGAGCAGAGCAGCCGCTATTTCGACGGCGTGCTGATCGCCAGCGGCACCCTGCACACCCCCAACCGGCCGGCGCTGCCCGGCCACTTCGACGGCGAGATACTGCACGCCCGGGAGTACCGGGATCCGTCCCTGTTCCAGGACAAGCGGGTGCTGATCGTCGGCTGCGGCAACTCCGCCTGCGACATGGCGGTGGACGCGGTGCACCAGGCGAAAAGCGTGGACCTGTCGGTGCGCCGGGGTTACTACTTCCTGCCCAAATTCATCGGCGGCCGGCCGTCGGATTCCATCGGCGGCAAGATCAAGCTGCCGCGCCGCCTGAAACAATGGCTGGACGCCCGGCTGATCCGCATGATCATCGGCCGGCCCAGCGACTACGGCCTGCCGGACCCGGATTACCGGCTGTACGAAGCACACCCGGTGATCAACTCCCTGGTGCTGCATCACCTTGGCCACGGCGACATCACCCCGCGCACCGACATCGCCGACATGCAGGGCCGCACCGTCACCTTCACCGACGGCGGCCGCGCCGACTACGACCTGATCCTGCTCGCCACCGGCTACAAGCTGGATTACCCCTTTATCGACAGCAGCCTGCTCAACTGGCAGGGCGACGCGCCGCGCTTGTACCTGAACGTGTTCCACCCGCACTACGACANCCTGTTCATGATGGGCATGATCGANGCCGCCGGNCTGGGCTGGGAGGGCCGCAACGAACAGGCCGAGCTGGTGGCGCTGTATNTNAAGCGCCGCGCCGAGGGCCANGCCGCCGCCGCNCGNCTGGAGNANACCAAGCGCGANCGCGCCGGNGAGANCCTGGACGGCGGNTATCGNTATCTGAAGNTGTCGCGCATGGCCTANTACGTGCACAAGGACAGCTACCGGGCCGAAGTGGCCNNNCAGCGCCGGGCGCTGCAAGAACAATAACCAGGAGGCGACNTTATGTCCCCCGATAACCCGATTGATTTCAGNACCGGCAGTCTGGTCNTNCTCAATGTGATCCTCGCNCTGATGATGTTCGGGGTCTCCCTGACCCTGCGTGGCGAGGANTTCCGNCGNGTGCTGCGCATGCCGGAAGCGCCGGCGGCGGGGNTGCTGGCGCAGTTCGTNNTGCTGCCGGCGCTGACCTGCGTGATNACCTGGTTTCTNGACGTGGAGCCGGAGCTGGCGCTGGGCATGATTCTGGTGGCGTCCTGCCCGGGCGGNACCTTNTCCAACATCATGACCTGGCTGGCGCGGGCCAANGTGGCGGTGTCCGTCAGCATGACGGCGGTGTCGAGCCTGGCCGCCACNGTGCTCACGCCGCTCAATTTCGCGCTCTACGGCTGGCTCAACCCCAACACCCGGGCNATGGTCACCGAGATCGCGCTNGACCCCTGGAACATNCTNCTGCTGGTGGCGCTGGTGCTGGCGTTGCCNCTGGTGCTGGGCATGCTGGCGGGCCGNCACTTNCCCNGTTTCGCCGANCGCGCCCAGAAGCCCATGCGCGTGATCACGCTGCTGGTGCTGTTCGCNTTCGTGGGCCTGGCGTTCGGNAANAACATGGNNGTGTTTCTCGANAACGCGCACCGCATCGTNGCGCTGGTGATCGGCCAGAACGCCCTGGCGCTGGGCGTCGGNGCCCTGGCCGGGCTGCTGGTGGGGCTCAACCGCGCCGACCGGCGCGCGGTNACCATGGAGGTGGGCATCCAGAANTCCGGTCTCGGNCTGGCGATTCTGTTCACCTTCTTNCCGCAGGCCGCGGGCATGATTCTGATNGCCGGCTTCTGGGGCGTNTGGCATCTGGTCAGCGGCCTGNCNCTGGCGCTGATCTGGTCGCGCTCCGCCGANCCGGTGGCCNNGGAGGGCGTATGAGCCGGNTANTGATCACCGGNGCCGGCGGNTATATCGGGCGNCTGCTCGGCGAGCGGCTGGCCCGGGGGCACAGCGTTCTGGGCCTGGACGTGCGGGTGGCGCCGGGGCTGCCGTTTGAATGCCTGCAGGGGGATATCCGCGACCCGTCCCTGGCGGATCTGCTGCGGGAAAGGGGCATCGACACCGTGGTCCACCTGGCCGCCGTGCTGGAGGATTCCGGCGACCGGGCGCGGGATTACGACATCGACGTGAACGGCACCCGCAATGTGCTCGACGCCTGTCTCGGTGCCGGGGTCGGCCAGCTTATCGTCACCAGCTCCGGGGCCGCCTACGGCTACCACCCGGATAACCCGGCCTGGCTGGATGAGCAGGACCCGCTGCGCGGCAATCCGGAATTCGCCTATTCCGACCACAAGCGCCTGGTGGAGGAGATGCTGGCGGACTACCGGCAACGTCATCCGGCGCTGCGGCAGTTGATTCTGCGCCCCGGCACCGTGCTCGGCGAGGGCACCCGCAACCAGATCACCGCGCTGTTCGAGCGCAAGCGGATACTGGCCATCGCCGGCTCCGACTCGCCGTTCGTGTTCATCTGGGACCGGGATGTGGTGGGCGCCATCGTGCGCGGTGTGGAGACCGGCGCCGAGGGCGTCTACAACCTGGCCGGCGACGGCGCGCTGGGCGTGCGCCAGGTGGCGGCGATTCTAGAGAAGCCGGTGCTGGTACTGCCGGCCGGCCTGTTGCGCGCTGCCCTGGGGCTGGGCCACCGCCTGGGTCTGACGCCGCACACGCCGGACAAGCTGAATTTTCTCCGCTACCGGCCGGTGCTCAGTAACCGGCGTTTGAAAGAGGAGTTCGGTTACCGGCCGGAAAAGACCTCCGAGCAGGTGTTCCGCCTGTTCGTCGACGCGGCGCGGGCCAGGGGGCAACTATGACCACTGCTACCACCACGCTGATTACCGGCGCCGCGTCCGGCCTGGGCTGGTCCCTGGCCAGGGCGGCGTTCGCGCGCGGCCACAGTGTGATTCTGGTGGACCGGGACGCGGATGCCCTGGCGGAGAAGCACGCCGAGCTGGCCGCCGAGGACGGGCACCGGGTGCGTCACTTCGCCGTGGATCTTACCGACGGGCCGGCCCTGGACCGCTTGATCGAAGCGGTCACCGCCGGCGGCCGGCTGGACGTGCTGATCAACAACGCCGGCATCACCCACCGCTCGCCGGCGGCGCGCACCGAAATGAAGGTGTTCCGCCAGGTCATGGCGGTGGACTGGGAAGCGCCGGTGGCGCTGACCCTGGGCTGCCTGCCGTTGCTGCGCGCGAGCGGCGGCTGCGTGGTCAATATCGGCTCCATGGCCGGCTGGATGCCGGTGCTGGGCCGCGCCGGCTACTGCAGCGCCAAGGCGGCGCTGACCCAGTTCTTCGAAGTGCTGCGCGGCGAGGTGGCGGACCAGGGCATCCGCGTGCTGATGGTGTACCCCAGCTTTCTGGCCACGCCGATCGAAACCAACGCCCTCGGCTTCGACGGCAAACCCGCCGCCCACGCCCGCTCGTCGGTGGGCAAGGTGCGCAGCGCCGACTGGATGGCCGAGCGCATTCTGGAGGCGCTGGCGCGCGGCGAAAAGCGGCTGTTCCCGGACCGCTTCACGGTGTTCGCCAGCCTGTTGTGGCGGCTGGCGCCGAATACCTATCATCGTTTGATGCGCCGCCGCTTCGCCGTGGAACTGGAATCCTGAATGCTGGAACTGTTGCTGTCCCCGTGGGTGTTGCTGGGGCTGTTCGTGCTGCTGGCCTACACCACCGAGGCGATGACCGGCTTCGGCTCCATCGTCATCGCCCTGTCCCTGGGCGCGCTGGTATTGCCGATGGATACGCTGATGCCGGTGCTGGTGCCGCTGAACCTGCTGCTCAGCGGCTACCTGTCGATCCGCTACCGGCGGCTGGTGCACTGGCGCCTGTTGTTGCGCGGCATTCTGCCGTTGATGGCGGCGGGCACCCTGGCCGGTTACCTGGCGCGGCCCTGGCTGGGGCAGGCGTTGCTGCAAACCCTGTTCGGTGTGCTGATCGCGGTGTTCAGTGTCCGCGAGCTCTGGCGCCTGCGCCGCGGGCCCGCGCCGGCCCGGCCCCACGGCGCCGGCTGGGGGCGGGTGTGGATGCTGCTCGCCGGGGTCACCCATGGCCTGTATGCCTCCGGCGGGCCCTTGCTGGTGTACGCGCTGAGCGGCGTGGACCTGGACAAAAGCCGTTTCCGGGCCACCTTGATCATGGTGTGGTTCACCCTGAACGGCCTGCTGACCCTGGGGTATGCCGCCCAGGGGGCGCTGCAGCCGGTGTGGCCCCAGCTTGCCGCGCTGGCGCCGGTGGTGCTGGCGGGCATCGTGCTGGGCGAGATCCTGCATCATCGCGTCGATGAGCATCGCTTCCGCCAGGTGCTGTTCAGTGTGTTGTTGCTGGCCGGACTGGCATTGGTGTTCTAGGATTTAAGGCAGCAACAAGGAGGGCGCCATGTCCGCAGTGGAAATTCGACCGGTGAGCGGCATTGCCGTGGAGCCGTGGCTGGACGAGCTCGCGGATCTGCGTATCCGCATTTTTCGCGATTATCCTTACCTCTATGACGGTTCGGTGGAGTACGAACGGGACTACCTGGACCGCTACGCCCGCTCCAAGCAGAGCGTGGTGGTGCTGGCGATGGAGTACAACCGTCTGATCGGCGCCGCCACCGGGCTGCCGCTGAACGACGCCGACCCGGAATTCGTGGCGCCGTTCGAACGTCACGGCCCGCCCCCCGAGCAGGTGTTTTACTTCGGCGAGTCGGTGTTGCTGCCCGAGTACCGGGGCGAGGGCGTGGGCCACCGGTTCTTCGATCTGCGCGAGCTGTACGCCCAGGACTTCGGCTACCCGCTGACCGCCTTCTGCGCGGTGGTGCGCGACCCGGCGCACCCCCGGCGCCCGGCCGATTACCGCTCCCTGGAGCCGTTCTGGCGCGGGCGCGGTTACCGGCCCGAACCGGCCCTCACCGCCCGTTTTCCCTGGAAGGATCTGGGCGACAGCGAGGAAACCGAGAAGACCATGCAATTCTGGATGCGTGACGCCGGCCAGGCGGACGCTGAAATGTAAAATGTGAACGTCTAGTACGTTCGCCTCATGAAGGAAGCGTCAACGCCGGTCTATAGTCGAACCCATTGGAGGGGAAAACTATGGATTGGTCCTACCTGAAGGGTCGCCTGTTGCGTGGCCTGCTTATTATCGTGCCGCTGGCGCTGCTGGCGGCGTTGATCGCCATGGCGGTGGCCGGGTAGCCCTCCGCCCGCGTTACCGCCGACGCAAGAGCGCCACCGGATTGTTCGCCATCACCAGTTCCCAGCCCTGCTCCCGCGCCAGCCATTGGAACGTGGCCGGTTGCCAGAAACACACATGGGTGGGGTCGCGCCGGTAATGCCAGCGCGGGAAATGCCCGTCGTCGGTCAGAAAGCGGGTCATCACCCCCAGCCAGCCCCCCGGTTTCACCAGCTCCGCGAATCGCCGCCACTCCCGCTCCGGCCAGTGCAGGTGCTCGAGCACCTCGGTGCAGGTGACGAAATCGTACTGCTGATCGAGCGCCGCCGGGTCCGGGGCGTAAATCGGATCGTAGACGCGCATCGGGTGGCCGCGTTCCTCCAGCATGCGCGCCAGGGCCGGGCCCGGGCCGCAGCCGAAATCCAGGCCCCGGTCGCCGGCGCTCAGTCGCTCGCAAAGCGGCGCCCCCAACTGATCCAGGAAACGCCGGTACCCGGGGTCGTCCGGTTCATTGCGGTGCAGGTCGTACTGGGCTTTTTCGTCGGCGCGGTCCGGTAACTGGGTGACGCCGAGAAACGTCAGATGGCAGCGCGGGCAACGCAGATAGCGGCGCCCTTCCACGGAGGCAAACAGCTCGGCGCCGGGTCGCCCGCACAGGCGGCAGTCGCTCATGGGGTGGTCAGCCACTCCCGCAGGCTGTCGTAGGTGCGCGGGTCCTCCAGCATCGCCATATGGCCCATGCGATGGAACAGCCGCCGGCTGAGGTTGCCGGCGTCGGGGTAGAGCCGTTCAGCCAGGGCGCTGTCCACCCGCACCAGCCAGTCCCCCAGCGGGTTGTCGGTGCCTTCGTCACTGAGCGAGCCGGCCAGGAACAGTTGCTTCACGTGCGGGTCCAGCGGCACCTTGCCGCTGGGCCGGGCTTCATCCAGCGGCCGGTCCCGCCATTGTTTTTCCAGCACATAGCCGAAGCGCAGGTCGCGGATGCCGTCGGAGCGCAGATTGCCCAACCGCATCAGGGGCCGGGAGTAGGGGGTGACGCCCAGCAGCCGGTTGGCCTGGTTGCCGACCCGCTCCAGCACCGCCCCCTGATGGGGCGCGCCGAGACACGCCAGATGGCTGATGCGGTCGACCCAGGCGTCGCCCCGTTCGCGGCCCTGATGCAGGGCGCTGCGCGATACCAGGCCGCCCATGCTGTGGCCGATCAGAATGACGCGGGAAGGCAGGGCGATGCCGGCCAGCAGGTCGGCAAGTGCACGACCGTTCTCCGAAATATGCAGGCCGGTGTTGTAGCGCAGGGTGCGGGTCTGGGCGTCCAGTTTCGGGCCGGCCCAGTCGCTGAAGGCGCGGGCGGCGGGGTTGTTCCAGCAGCCCTCGTTAAGGCAAAGCCCGTGCACGAACAGAATCAGGGTGTCCCGTTCCAGGGACGGCGCCTGGGGCAGCATGGTCATCGGCAGCGCGTAGTCGCTGTCCTGGGTATGCAGCAATTGCCCGAACACGCCGTTAAGCACACTGCGCAGGTCCAGGTTGTCGCGCAGGTCCTGGTCCGGATCGGCGGCCAGATTGGTGAACCCGGCCAGATTACCGGCCTGGCGAAAGCCGTAACGGATCAGGTCGTAGACAACGGGCGCGGCGGTATAGCCTTCGCCCCGGATCTTGAACGGGTTGGCGATGGTGCCGTGCATATCCTGCACCACCTGTGTGACTTCTCCGCCCATTGTTGTTAGTAGCTGGGCGAGCCCGCCCAGTTGTTGGCTCAGTCTTTTCATCCCCGGCTCCTCATGCGCTTATCGATCATAGCAGGGTTGGTGCGGCGCCCCAACGCCGCCCGGAGCCGTGCCGCGCCGGCCTGCCGGAACGTAAAATAGAGGAAAATCAAAGGGGTGGCCCCTGTTCACTGGCGAAGCGGAACGATAGATTGCCCTTCAACGATCACGACACGTCGAGGAGTGACTATGCGTACGTTCAGTAAAGGACTGTTAGTAGTAGTATTTGGTGGCCTGCTGGGTCTGGCCGGTTGCGACCAGCAAGGCCCGATGGAGAAAGCCGGCGAGAGCGCCGACGAGGCCGTCGAGGATGTCACCGAAGACCAGGGCCCCATGGAAGAGGCCGGTGAAGAAATGGGTGACGCCTGGGACGAAACCAAGGAAGCCGGTGAAAAAATGGGCGACGCCATGGACGGTGACGAGAGCTGATCCCGCTCCGTCAGCGACAAAAAAACCGCCGGTGACCCCGGCGGTTTTTTTATGCCCGGACGCCGGCCGCGCCCGGGCTGAAAAGATACATTCGACTACATCCGTTCACCCAAACGGGACGCATTGTGTCTTTGGTGCTTCCCCCTGGCTGGCTAGAGTGAATGCGTATTGGGTGGCCCTTTGCCACCCGTGATCAGGGGCGAATATTGCGGGCCGCCCGGCCCGTTAACCAGGAGTGATCCGATGGCTTCCGAGGGACAAAAGGCGGTGTCCGAATCGCCGTTGCGGCTCGCCATCGAGGCGCTTCACGGCCGCGCCCGGGCCCTTTCCGAGTACTACTCCGTATACCGTTCCGGCGCCGGCCCCCGTGCCCGTGGCCGCCGCCATCAGCGGGTCCGCGAACTGCGCCACGATATTGTCCGCCTGCAGGCCTGGGCCTGGTACTTGTCGGTGGCCGATCGCCGGCCCTGGTGGTGGCGCGCGCTCTACCGGCTCAGTGGCGTGTTCGGCCGTGACCGGCGGGAGCAGGCCGGCCGGCGGCGCCACCGCCGCGCCGGCATCCAGCGCCTGAGCAGCTTCAGCGTGGTGGACCGGGCCTATGTGGCGCACATGGAGGACTTCCAGGGCCGCTTGCTGACCCTGCAGCTGGCCCAGCAGAGCCGGCCCGACCCGCGCCGGGCGGTGTGCCAGCGACGGCTGGAAGACGCCGTGCGCAGGCTCACCGAGCACCGCCGCTGCCTGGCCGAAAACGCCGGCCGGGTGGCGGTGATCTGCTGGGCGCTGGCCCGGGTGCTGCGGGTGCGTGGCTGGCTGGGTCTGGATCGCGGCGAGCCCTGCGTGGTGGATTCATGAACGCGTTATCCCGCGACATTGATACCCGCCTGCCGGTGGTGTTCACCCTGGCCGATCTGAAGCAGCAGCTACCCGGCGACGAGCAGGCCGCCATGGCGCTGGCCCTGCGCTGGCTGGAAAGTGGCCAGGTGCGTCAGGTGGCGCCGCCGAGGCCGGTGTTCATCCGGCTGGGCAGCGGCGAGACCCCCGCCGAGGCGGACCTGTGCCTGGCGCTGCGGCGCGCCTTCCCCTCTCTGGTGGTGGTGGGCGGCTCCGCGCTCTGGCGCCAGGGCATCAGCCACGAGCGGGACGCGGTGCTGGACTGCGCGGTCAGCGAGCCGGTGGAGCGCTGCCCGCTGCCCGGCGTGCGCCTGCACCAACGGCCCGCCGGTTGGCTGGACGTGGTGTCCCGGGCGGGAGGGCTGCACGGGCATCTCCACGAGGTGCCGCTGTTGAGCGCGGAAATGGCGGTGGCCGACGCCGCCCGCTTCACCGATGTCTGGGTGCCCGACCGGGACCACCTGGACTGGCGGACGCTCAGCGCGGAGCGTATCACCGCCGCCCAGGATGCGATGAACTCTTTGTGACACCCCTGCGATAAGACGCCGGCGCATTGACCCTTTGCCGCCCCAAGGGTATAAATGCGAATCGTTATCAGGATCATTTTGAGTTATCTATGCTGTTCCTTCTCGCCGCCGTACTGCTGACCGGCACCGCCTTATTGTATCTCTCCGACCGCCAACAACGGGCCCTGGCCCAGCCGTTGCCGGCCGCCGCCCGGCTTGCCGGCGTGATTCTGGTGGTGGGGAGTTTCGCCGGTTGGGGCTGGCGTTTGGGGCCGGGCGTGGGGTTGTTCACCGCCTGCTGGGTGTTCGCCCTGGGCGCCATCTCGCTGCCCATGCTGGTGGGGCACCTGGTCGACGGTTACCGGCGCCCCGGCGCCTCCGGAGAGACGGCATGAGAGCGCTGTTGGGGGGCGTGCTCGGCTTGCCGCTGGCGGCCATGTTGTGCGGCCTGCTGGCGGCCGTGGTGCCGGTGGACTGGCACGATTGGCTGGTACTGATGATGTTGCTGTGCCTGGTGTTCTGGGCCGCTTTGATCGTGCTCGCCGGAGTCGCGTCCAGCCATTGGCGCGCCGGCGTGGTATTGCTGGCGGCCAACGGCCTGGCCTGGTTGTTGCTGCAAACCACCACGCTTTACGGGGGTGCCTGATGCGCGTCGACACCATGAAACGGCAGATCGACCTGCATGCCTGGGTGGGTATCGTCGCCGGGCTGGCGCTGTTCGTGGCGTTCTTCGCCGGCGCCATCAACATGTTCCATCATGAGTTGCATCACTGGCAGGAGCCCTGGGAGGCCGCCGAATCCAACGACGCCAACATGCAGGCGCTGCTGGACACGGTCATCGCCAGAAATCCGGAGGCCGGCAACTGGCTGTTCCTGATCCCCGGCGACGAACCGGCGGCGATCTGGCAGGAAAGGGTGGACGGCGAGGCGGTCTGGCACACCGAACACGCCAGCGACTTCAACGACGCCGGGGAAGCCGTCGAGCGGCCGCATTCGGAGCTGGCCGGCTTTATCAACGAGCTGCATTTCCGGCTTGGTATCCCGGTGGTGGGGCTGTATCTGATGGGCGTGATTTCGGTGCTGTACGGCGCCGCGCTGATCGGCGGTCTGGTGATTCACTGGCCGAAGATGAAGAAGGAATTCTTCGCGCTCAAGCACCAGGGTAATCTGCGCCGCTATTGGAAGAACCTGCATAACCTGGTGGGGGTGATCAGCTTCCCGTTCCATCTGATCTTCGCGGTCACCGGCGCGGCCATGGGCTGTTTCGCGCTGATCACCTTGACCATGGGGGCACTGGTGTTCGGGCCCCAGTTCCAGGGCGCCGCCACCGAGGCCATGGAGGCCTGGCCGACTCCGCAAGCCAGTGGCAATGCCGCCGCCATGGCGCCGGTGGACCGCTACCTGGCCACCGCCCGCGAGCAGCTCCCGGACATGGAAGTGGGCTGGATCGAACTGCAGCAGTACGGGGATGAAAACGCCGTGGTCGACGTGGGCGGCTCGGTGCCCGGTAATGTGGCCCACCACGCCCATGTGGTGATGCGCGCGGATAACGCCGAGTTGCTCACCGTCTCCGCGCCCGGCGCGCGGTCGTTCAACCACTTCCTGCTCTCGCCGGTCTATTCGCTGCACTTCGGTGACTATGGCGGCTTGTTCGTGCGCCTGCTGTATTTCGTGTTGGGCCTGCTGGGCTGCCTGCTGTTCGTCTCCGGCAACATCATGTGGAGCGAGCGGCGCACCGCCCGCCAGGGCCCGAGCCGGGCGGCGGCGATCATGTTGCGCCTCACCCTGGGGGTGACCTTCGGTGTGATGGCCGGTATCGCGGCGTCCTTCATGGCCAATAAGCTGGCGATGTATTCGCCCTGGCCCGGCACCACCGTGGTGGCGGAAAAGGCCGCCTTCGTCGCCACTTTGCTGGTGGCGGTGCTGAGCGCGTTCCGCCTACCGCCCTTGAGCACCGCGCGGGTATGGCTGCCGCTGTGTGCCGCGCTCTATGTGCTGGTGCCGGTGCTGCAGGGCGGCATCGAAGGGTTCGCCTCCTGGCTGGATACGGACCGCCTGCTGGTCAACGGTTCGCTGCTGGCGATCGCCGCCAGCCTGTTCCTGGTCGATCGCCTGCGCGCGCGCCGCCTGCGCCAGGCCGGGCCGCATCCGCTCTGGGTGGGCGGCGTCCGCCGCGGCGCGGCCAGGCCCGCCGAGGCCGGCGTCGCCTGAACGCCGGGCAGGGTCCCGGCCGCCGTCGCGCTTCTTTTTGTACACCGTTTTGCCGCGTGTTAGCGGCCGGATAGGCGACGTTCGCTGCTGAAGCGGCGCTTTGTGTCTGTCTGTAGCGCTTCCCGTCCGCGCCGTCATGGCCCGGTCATCCCGTGAAGGAATACTCGCGCCTTGTTCTGGTACGGGGGTTCCTTATGAGCGGTTGGCAGGATTCAGGGCGGGCACGCCGGTTTTGCATGGTGCCGGTGTTCTTCATCACCGCGTTGCTGGCGGCCTGTGGTGGGGGTGGGGGTAGCTCGGACAGTGACCCGGCGTCGCCCGAACCTTCCAACCGGGCGCCGCGGGCGGTGCTGGAGGGGCCGGCCCGGCTGACCGCCGGCACCGAGGGCACCTTCCGGCTCACCGCCGAGGACGACGACGGCCAGATCGTGTCGGTGACCTGGACCGTGGACGGGGCCCTGACCGTGGTCGAGGAGCAGCCACGCAGCCTGACGGTGCGGGTGCCGGCCGCTGCGGTCGACGGCGAAGCCCGGGTGCGGGTGCGGGTCACCGATGACGGCGGCGCCTCCGGCGACGCGGTGAGCACGGTGACCATCGATGCCGCCGGCGGTGATGCGCCCCGCGTGGACGCCGGCCAGGACCAGCGCGTCGATGAAGGTGAGGCCCTGCAGCTCACCGGCGGCGCCACGGTGTCCCCGGGCCGCTCCCTGCGGCGCCTGGCCTGGCGGCAGACCGACGGGCCCGAAGCGGTCATCGACGGCGCCAGGGACCAGAATCTGTTGAGTATTGTCGCGCCGCAGGTCGACGCCGACACGGCGCTGACGTTCGAGCTGGAGGCGGAGGATTCCAGTGGCGCCGTGGGCCGGGATACGGTCACCGTCACCGTGGTGGATACCTTCAACAACCCCCTGCCGGCGGTGGATGCCGGCGAGGACCGCACCGTCACCGCCGGCGATCGGGTGGTGCTGACCGGCGCCGCCGGTGACGACGGCGCCGTGGTCAGCGTGCTGTGGCGGGTGACGCCGGGCGGTCCGGCCCTGACGCTGGAGGGCGACGATCAGTTACAGGTGGCGTTCACCGCGCCGCCGGTGGCGGAGGCCACCGATGTCGAATTGTCGCTGACCGCCGTGGACGATCAGGGCGGGCGCGCCAGCGACCGGGTCACCGTTACCATTCTGCCGGCACCGGCCAACGCGGCCCCGCGTATCGATGACGCCTACGCCGACCCGGGCGTCGCCAGCGGCGGCGAAACCGCACGGCTGCTGGCGGTGGCCTCGGACCCGGACAACCACCCTTTGCAATACCGCTGGACGCAACGGGATGACGGCGCGCCGGCCCTGGCGATCGACAACGCCGACACCAGCGACGCCGAGGTCACCCTGCCGCTGCTGGATGAGGCCACCGTGTTCGGCTTCGAGGTGACGGTGTCCGACGGCGACCGCGAGGCCAGCCGCACGGTGACCCTGCAGGCGACGCCCCGGGCGGTGGCCTCGCCGGGCGTGTTCCAGTGTCTGCTCAGCCCGCTGCAAGCCGGGTGCCCGCTGGCGGTTCTGGGCGGCTTGCTGGACCCGGCGGGTATCGGCTCCTGCCTGGATGACCCGCGCGGCCCGGCCTGCCCGTTCTCGGCGCTCGCCAGCCTGGATGACGGTGTGGAGGGGTGTCTGCGTAATCCCGCCGGCGGTGGCTGTGAGAGTATTCTCGGCAAGCTCACCGACCCGCTGTACGTGCTGGAGACCCTGCCCCGGGCGGAGCCCGCCGACCAGTGCACGCCGGCTTTCGATGCGCGCACCTTCGAGCATTACATCGGCGCCATTCACGAACACACCGGCTATTCGGACGGTGCCATCAGCTCGCGGCCGGCGGAGGTGTTCGAGCGGACCCGGGCACTGGGTCTGGATTTCACCGCCGTCACCGACCACTCGGACAACACCCGCCTGCCGCTTTCCGTTAACGGCGATTGTTTTTCCGAACGCTTCTTCGAATGTCTGATCGCCGATGATGACGCCCCCTTCGATTCGTTCCGTAAGTGGTCCGCCACCGAGGAACAGGCGCTCGCCGCCAGCGATGACGGCTTCACCGCCATCCGTGGTTTTGAATGGACCTCGGACCGCTTCGGGCACATCAATCTGTTGTTCGGCGACAACGTGATCAACGCCAAAACCGGCCCCGGCTACGCGGTGTCCATGGGCCTGTTCTGGCAATGGTTCAGTTATCCCGCCGCGTTCGGTGGCGGCGGCGACAGCCTGCTGGTGTTCAACCACCCGGGGCGCGAGGACGCGCTGGAACAGATCGTCGAGCCGATCGGCGGCGATCCCGCCTACACCTTCAACGATTTCCGCTACGTGCCCGCCGCCGACCGCCGCGCGGTGGGCCTGGAGGTGTTCGGCAAAGGCTCGGAGTACGACTCCGGCGGCCCCGGCGGCAGCTGGCTGGCCTACGCGCTGGATAAAGGCTGGCATCTGGGCGCGGTGGGCTCGGAGGACCATCACGATGAGGAATGGGGCGATCCGGATCTGCCGAAGACGGTGTTGATCGCCCGGTCCCGCGACGCGGCGGACTTAAAGGAAGCGTTGTCCGCGCGTCGCTTCTACGCGGTGGCCCAGGGTTACAACGACCTGCGCATGACGGTGCGCGTGGACGACAAGCCTATGGGCAGCCGTCTGCGTCGTCCGGAGGGACAGCAACTGCCGTTGCGGGCATTGCTGAGCCGCGCCGGCGCGGATTTCACCGGGCGCATGGAGCTGGTCACCAACGGCAACCGGGTGGTCGCCACCGGCACCGGCGCGAGCTGGACCGCGACCCTCACCGTCGGCGACCAGGAGCGGTATTATTTTCTCCGCATTCTGGATCCGGACACGGGCCGCCCGGTGGCGTTCTCCAGCCCGGTGTGGGTGTTGCCCGGGGCGTCACCGTTGCCGCTCTGCGAAGCCGACGGTGGCGGCGCCGGATCAATCCTGTAGCAGGCGGTCGAGACGGTCGAGGAAGAAGGGAATTTCCTGTTCCAACTTGAACAGGCGAGGGGAGAACAACCAGGTCTGGGTGATGCCCATCAGATAGGTGTAGCACAGCAATCCCAGCTCGTCGGCGCCGTGGCGATCACTGATGAGCCGCTGTTGCTGGGCCTGCGTGACCAGGTTGGTGAGTACCGAGACCACGTCCCGGGTGAGTTTGCGCTCCCGTTTGAGGGTGCGCTCCATGGTCGAGGTGAGCTCGGTTTTATTGAGCAGTATTTCAAACGACTGACGGTGCCAGCGGTTATCCACCAACAGGCGCAGCCATTGTTCCGCGAATTCATGGATGGCGTTTAACGGCTGTGCCAGCTCACCGCGTGCCTGGTTGATCAGGTCGGCCAGCGGCTGCTGCGAAAACGAAAGCACTTCCTCGAACAATTCATCCTTGTTGTTGAAGTGCCAGTAAATCGGTCCCCGGCTGAAGCCCGCCTCGGTGGCGATCTTGGCCAGCGTGGTGTTGGTATAGCCGTTGCTGCTGAAAAGCTGCAACGCCACTTCGACGATTTTGCGGCGGGTTTTTTCCGCGTCTTCTTTTGTTCGTCTCATCGGCAACGCGGCCGCCACGCGCAAGCGAAACGTGGCGGCCGACCTCCCTGTGCGGATTAATCTTACAGTTCGCCGTCGTCGGCCATCTGCATGTAGGTGGTGTCAAAGCGCAGCTTGATGTTGCCTTTGTCACCCAGCACCTTGCCACCCGGGAAGGCGATGCCGATAAAGTCGGCACTGGGGGCGCCTTCGCCCAGCAGACCGTGTTTGAAGGAAAACTGGCGCACGTCGTCCATGGCCTGGAAGGCTTCGTCGCTGTTGGCGAAGGCCACGGCGGTATCCGGCTCCCAGAACATCTTCATGCCGGCCAGCTGGTCTTCGTAACCTTTCTGGTCGGTGCCGGAGGCCTGGCCGAGAAAGGCGCGGGCGTCCTCGCCTTTCTGGGTGTTGCTCTCCAGAATCGCCATCACTTCGTACCAGGCGCCGGTCAGTGCCTTACCCAGCTTGGGATTGTCCTTCAGGGTTTCGGTGTTGATCAGGGTCAGGTCCTTGATGTGGCCGGGGATCTGGCTGGAATCGAACACGATCTCGGCGCCGGGCGTGGCGGCGGCTTCGGTGAGCAGCGGGTTCCAGGTGACGATGTTGCGCACGTCATCGCTGCTGAACGCCGCCACGATGTCGGCGTCCGAGGTGTTGACGATGTTCACGTCCCGCTCGCTCAGGCCCTGTTCTTCAAGCGCCCGGGCCAGCAGATAATGAGACACCGACAATTCCACCAGGTTGATGGTTTCGCCTTTCAGCGACGCTACGCCGCCGTCCGGGTCCTTCATCACCAGGCCGTCGTTGCCGTTGGAGTAGTCGCCGATCAGCAGGGCGGTGGAATCGACGCCGCCGGCGGCGGGGATCGACAGCGCGTCCATGCTGGTCAGGGTCACCGCGTCGTACTGGCCGGCGGTGAACTGGTTGATGGATTCGATGTAATCGTTGATCTGGGTGATCTCCACATCGATGTCGTACTTGTCGGCCCACTTGTCCATGATTCCGGATTCGTCGGCGTACTTCCAGGGCATCCAGCCGGCGTAGATGGTCCAGGCCAGCCTGAAGCTGTCGCGTTCCTCGGCCTGCGCCGTGGACGGCGCCAGGAAAGAGGCGGACATCACCCCGGCCAGCGCCAGCGCACCGGTCCAGTGAAGAGTGCGTTTGATTAACTTCATGGTGTTCTCCTGTACGGTCGGATCAGAACATTTTCAGGTAGCGTTTCACTTCCCAGTCGGAAACCAGGTTGTGGTACTGCTCCCACTCGGAGCGTTTGAAGTCGATAAAGCTGTCGAACATCAGGTCACCGAACACGTCACGGGAAAGCGGGTCCGCCTCGAAGGCGTCCACCGCTTCGCCCAGGGTGCGCGGCAGCATTTCAATGCCCATCGCCTTGATCTCGGCGAGGCTGTGGTCGTTCATGTTTTCCCGGTGCGGTTCACCCGGTTCCAGTTTTTCGCGAATCCCTTCCAGGCCGGCGGCCAGCATCATCGCCGCGCCCAGATAGGGGTTGCCGCTGATGTCCGGGGCGCGGCATTCCACGCGGCCGCCCTGGGACGGAATGCGCAGCATGTTGGTGCGGTTGTTGTTGCCGTAGCAGCAGTACACCGGCGCCCAGGTGGAACCGGACATGGCGCCGCGCTGCACCAGACGCTTGTAGCTGTTCACGGTGGGCGCGATCACCGCGCAGATGGCGCGCGCGTGTTTCAGCACCCCGGCGATAAAGTGGTAGGCCAGCGGTGACACACCGCACTGGTGCGGGTCGTCGCCGTCCGGCTCGAACAGNTTCTTGCCGCTGTCGATGTCCGCCAGGGACATGTTGAAGTGGGCGCCGCTGCCGGTGCGGTCGGCGAACGGCTTGGCCATGAAGCTGGCGAAGGCGCCGTGCTTGCGGGCGATNTCGTTGGCCATCATGCGGAAGTACACCAGACGGTCNGCCATGTTNAGGGCGTCGGTGAACATGAAGTCGGTTTCGAACTGGCCGTTGGCGTCCTCGTGGTCGAAGGAATACACGTCCCAGCCCTGNTCGTTCATGGCGTCCACGATCTCGTCGATGATCGGCAGGTTGTCCATCAGCACGCTGGGGTCGTAGCAGGGCTTGTCGAGCACNTCGCGGTCGCTGATCGGCGCGAAGCCGCCGTCCTCGGTATCCTTGAACAGAAAGAACTCGGTCTCGATGCCCAGNTTGAAGCTGAAGCCCAGCTCGGCGGCGGCCGCCAGCTGGCGCTTGAGNATATGCCGGGAACAGGCCTGGAACGGCTCGCCGTTCAGGTGCAGGTCGCTGGCGAACCAGGCGAGCTGACGGTTCCAGGTGCACTGGGTGGCGCTGGCCGCGTCGGGCATGGCCGCCACTTCGTCGTCGTTGATGTCCTGGGGCACACCGTCCAGGGCGGCGCCGGTGTACAGTTCCGAACCCTTCATCATGCGGTCCAGGTGGTTGAGCGGCACGAACTTGCCCTTAATGGCGCCGTGNATATCCACGTAGCTGGCCATGGCGTACTTCACGCCTTTTTCCGCCAGATCCTGGCGCAGGGATTCAACGGGTTGGTACGCATTCATCGGTTTCTCTCCTGTCGGTTCCGTCGCTGGGCGCTCAGGGTGCGCCTTGGCACGATTCCTTCATTCAATATACATGCCAGCCTGTATATATAATNNCGGANGCGNGGCCNTNCCGGNNNGNNCGATCCGGCCTGCGAGGAGAGAAACAGTGGTTCAGAAACAAGGGTTTAGCAGAGAGATTCGACTGGGCGATCTGCCGCTTAAAAAAGGCGGCGTGCTGCGCGATGCNGTGNTGACCGGCTACCAGATCGGTGNNTTGAACGCGCGCCGGGACAACCTGGTGATCGTNCCNTGCTACTACGGTGGCACTTATGAGGGCAGCCTGCCCCTTGTTGGTGCGGGCGGCCCNCTGGCCGGCGGCGACTACTGCGTGGTGCTGTTCGATATGTTCGGCAACGGNCGCGCCAGNTCGCCGAGCCGNTGCCACCCGTCACAGGCGGGGCANCGTTTTCCNCCGGTCACCCTGGACGACAATGTGGAGGCGCAGCGCCGGGCCTTGCAGGCCTGGTTCGGCGANGTGGACATNGCCCTGGCCACCGGCTGGTCCATGGGNGGCATGCAGTCCTATCTNTGGGCGGCGCGGCATCCGCNNNGNGTGCGGCGCCTGNTGCCGGTGTGCGCCACCGCCCGCTGCTGGCCCCACAACCGGGTGTTTCTCGACGGCGTGCGCAGCGCTCTGATGGCGGACCCGGTGTACAACGGCGGTGATTATCAGCGCGCGCCGGAAGCGGGGCTCAAGGCGTTTGCCCGGGTCTATGCCGGCTGGGCCTACAGTCAGGCGTTCTTCCGCCAGGGCCTGTACCGCAATCTGGGCTTCGCCGACATCGACGCGCTGCTGCGCTTCTGGGAGCAGGACCATCTGGCCCAGGACGCCAATGATCTGCTCGCCGTGATGCACGCCTGGGAAAGCGCCGACCCCGGCGACAACGCCCTGGAGGCGATCAGCGCGCGCACCCTGGTCATGCCGTCGCGCACCGATCTGTACTTCACCGTCGAGGACGCCCGCCACGAGGCCGGGCTGATCGCCGGTGCCCGCGTCGAGGTGCTCGACTCCGACTACGGGCACGCCGCCGGCGCCCCGGGGCGCGAGCCGGTGGCCATGGCGCAGTGGTGGCGGGCCATGGCGGGCCTGCTTGCCGCGCCCTGAACTGTTAGTATAGGGCCATTAATTGCATTGATGGCGGGATAGGGGAGAGGCCATGCCTGGCGCGAAAGAGAAACCGGCGGCGAGGAAATCCAAGAGCGGTGCCAAGAACGGCACCCGGCTCGACCTGACCCTGGCGGCGGAGAAGGTGTTCGCTCTGAACGGCTTGCATGGCGCCACTTTGCGTCAGATCCGTGAGGAGGCGGGGCAGAAGAACGAATCGGTGATTCATTACCACTTCGGTTCCCGTGAGGCGATTATAGAGTCGATTCTGCATCTGCGTTCGAAGCCGATGGACGAAGCCCGAACGGCGATGCTGGAACAAATCCGTACGGAAAATAATGGCGTGCCGTTATCCTCCGAGCAGATCGCCCGCTGTTGTCTTTTCCCTCTGGCCCACTATCTGCTGGATGGTCAGCAGGCCCCGGGCTATTACATGCGCTTTCTCGCGCAATTGCGCGTCAACCGGTCGGCCTGGCGCCAGTTCAGCGGCCTGCATGACCGCGGGCTGAACGAATGCGTCAAGGCACTGCGCGAGGCCAAGCCCAACCTGCCCACCAGCATCCTGGATCACCGCTTTGTCAGCATGATGTACATGCACCTCAACGGCATGGCGGCGATCGAGCAGATTCAGGGCTCCAAGCCCGAGGGCTTCCGGCTTGATGAGGCCTGGATCCGGGTGCACGACCTGCTCGCCACGACCGCGGCGGTGCTGGACGCGCCGCTGTCTCCGGAAACGGTCATGGCGATACAGGCCGCCGACAAGAACCAGCCGTTGTCGTCCTACACCGATGTTGCCTTACATCGCGAGCAGACCGACGCGGACTGGCCCCTGCGGCACTGATCAGGAACCGATGCCGACGCGCGACCCTTTGTAGAGGCTCTGTTCGTCTTCCCCGATGGCTTGAAGAGAGGCGTTGGCGGCGTCGGTGAAGATGCCTTTCGCCATCAGCGAGGTTTCCTGTTTGGCGCGCGCCACGTTCACCGCCGCGCGAACGCGGTTGGCGAGCACATGGTCGGGCTCGGCGTCCACGGCGAACTGGCACAGGTGCCCCGCGACGCGCAGCTCACCGGCGTCGAAATGCTTTTGCGCGGCTTCGGCCAGGGCGTCGGCGCCGCCGGCCAGGTCGGTGACCGCACGCCCCAGATCATCCGGGTGAGCCGGCTTCAGGTGCGCGGGGTTGCCGTCGTACCAGCCGCCATAGAGCCGCCACACATTGCGCACCAGGAATTCCGGATCGTCGTAGGTGGGGTGCAGATAGGGCTTGTCGAGCATGCCTTCGGGAAGCCGCACCTCGCGCACGATGTCGGCCAGCGTCTTGCCCTGGTTCATCCCTTCCAGCGTTTGCTGGTGAATAATTTCCAGAAACGAGGCGGTGTCGTCCAGCAGCGTGGCGACCCGTTCGGCGCCGAACACCGCCGGCCCATGGCCCGGCACCAGCACCGCCGGTTTTTTCGCGGCCATGGCGCGCAGCGCACGGGCCCATTCCGCCGCGAACCGTTGCACCTTTTGCGGGTTGCCGGCATTGGGGGCGGCCCAAATGATGAAGTCCCCGGTGACCACGGTGCGGGCGTCCTCGATCCAGGTCCAGGTGTGGTCGTCGGTCTCGCCCATGCCGTGGTGCAGGGTCAGTCGGCGGCCGCCGCGCTCAAGCACCATTTCTTCCTCGTAGAAGGTGTCCGGGTAGCGGTATTCGTCGGGCCATTTGAAGCCGGCCACCTTGAACTGGCGGCCGTTGATGTGCGCGTTCCAGTCGGCGCTGTCCTGGTAGCGCTGGAACCGCCGCCGGATATTCGCCTGCCCGATCACCTCCGGCTTATCCAGCCCGGCCTGTTCCGCCTCGGCATCGAACAGCGGCGTGCCGAAGGCGTGGTCCAGGTGTCCGTGCGTGTAGATCACCGTTCGGATCGGCTTTTGTGACCAGTCACGGATCGCCTTGTGGATATTGCCGGCGGTATGGCGGCTGCCGCAATCGATCACGATCAGGCCGTCGTCGGTGTCCACCACGGTGACGTTGCCCACCACGCCCCGTGAGGCGATATAGGCCAGGCCGTTATCAATGGGAATCAGTTGGCTGCCGTGCAGGTGGCGGTTCCAGTCCCGGCCGAAGTCGAAGCGCTCCCAGCAAGCGTCGCCGAGGGCGCGAAGGTCGTTATCGGTCACTGTGTTCTCCTTTTTTGTTTGGTTCGGATCGGTATCCGGGCGTGCCGGTGTTACTTAAAGTAATGCTATACAATTAAAAAAGATAGGAGCGCGGGCAGAAATGATCGTTTTCTGTTCGCTCGACGCCCGGGTCGCCGGTGGGGTTCGGGAGGCTTTTATGCCTGCTTTTTGGCCAGGGTTGGAGGCTGTCCTGTCGGTTTACGTTTGTTCTCAAAATGCGTGCCGAATCGCCTTTGTGCTGTAAATAGCGCCCTAAAAGTGGGCCCTGCCTGTTTTTCGGCCGCCTTTCCCGTTGTGGTTGACGCTCGTTGGCGATGCCGCCCAGGGCTGCTTCTTCTTTGCGTTCGCGTTGCGATGTCTTCGGCTTGATGCCTAAACAATATAATTGACACACATTAATTGGGCGTGCTCAGATACCACTAACAACAACATAAAGGCGGTCCTGATGGATCGCGGGAGGAGAGAGTGTTCGCCTTTTCCATACGGCAACTTGGCATGGCCGTGGGCCTGGTGCTCGCGGGCGTGACCGTTTACACGTCCCTGTTCGGGATTTTCGATCCTGGCTACCAGCGCCCGCTCACGTTCGCCGCCTGCATCGTCGCGGCGGTGTGTGTCAAACCTATGGTTTCGATCTACCCGCTGCCGCAGCGCGGTGCCCGTTTCCTGTTGTGGGTGCTGGATGCCCTTCTGGTGGCGATGATCCTGCTGGCGATCCAGCGTTTCGTCTCTTACGCGGACGGCATGCAGAACATGCTGGTGGATTACAGCCGCCTGGATCAGTTGATCGCCCTGGGCGGCCTGATCGCGCTGATTGAGCTGACCCGTCGCGAGTTCGGCCTGGGCCTGTCGCTGTTCGCCGCGGTGACCCTGGTGTACTGCCTGTTCGGTGAAATGCTGCCCGGCGGGCTGCGCCACGCCGGTTTCTCCCTGGACCAGGTGATGCAGGGCATGTGGTACGGCTTTACCGGGGTGTTCGGTACCCCGGTGGCGGTGATGATCGAGCTGCTGTTCATCTACATTATTTTCGGCGTCATTCTTGAGGCCACCGGCGCCGGCCCGGCGCTGGTGCGCATGGCGATCCGGGTCACCGGGTGGCTGCCCGGCGGCCCCGCCCACGCGGCGATTCTCGCCAGCATGCTGTTCGGCACCATGTCCGGCAGCGTGGCCGCCAATGTGGCCGGCACCGGCGCTTTTACCATTCCCATGATCAAGCGGCGTGGCTTCAGCCCGGCCTTCGCGGGCGCGGTGGAAGCCGCCGCGTCCACCGGCGGCCAGGTGATCCCGCCGGTGATGGGCGCCGCCGCCTTTATGATGGCGCAGCTCACCGGCACCCCCTATCTGTTGATCTGCGTCGCCGCCTTGTTGCCCGCCTTCTTCTATGTGGCCGCGCTGTTCTGCGCCGTCTTCTACGAGGCGCGCCGCCAGGGTATCAAGCCCACCCCCGCCGACGAGCTGCCGGTGCTGACCCGGCAGGACTGGGTGCTGTCACTTATGTTCGTGGCACCGGTGATCACCGTGATCGGGGTGTTGGCCAGTGGTCGCTCGCCGGCCATGGCCGGCGTTTGGGCGGTGATCGTCGCCGTGGTGTTCGGCTTCCTTAACCCGGAAATGCGGCGCCGCCCGCAGGAAGTGATCAGGGCGCTGTCCCGCGGGGGCATTTCCGGTTCCAGAATCATGATCGCGGTGGGCGCCATCGGCGTGGTGATCGCGGGCATGGACCTTACCGGTCTCGGTCTCAGCTTCGCCCAGTCCGTGGCGGCGCTGGGCGAACAAAGCCTGTTTATCAGCCTGCTGCTGACCGCGCTGGGCTGTCTGATCCTGGGCATGGGCATGCCCACCTTGCCCGCCTATCTGATCATCGTGCTGGTGATGGGCCCGGCGCTGGCCAGCTTCGATGTGCCGATCGTCGCCGCGCATCTGTTCGTCCTTTACTTCGGTGTGCTGTCCGCGGTCACGCCGCCGGTGGCTATCGCCGCCTTCGCGGCGGCACCGCTGGCGGAAGCCAATCCGGTCAAGGTCAGCCTGGTGTCCATGCGTCTGACAATGGTCGGCTTCGTGGTGCCGTTCCTCTTCGTCTTCAATCCTTCCCTGCTGTTGCTCGGTGACCACTTTGAATGGGGCGCGCTGATCTGGGGTGTCGCCCGCATCATTCTGGTGATCTGGGCGCTGACCACCGCCTTCGCCGGCTATGGCGCGATAAAGCTGGGTACCGTGGCGCGCGCTTTCCGCTTCGCCATCGCCGCCTTGCTGGTGGCCAAGGGGACCAGCTTCGAGGTGGTCGGCTTCGTGTTGGCGATAGCCACTCTGGGCGCGAGTTATCTGCAACCTTTAAAGCGGCGCTGGACCGGCGCACCGCTGAGCCAGTCTTCAAGCGAATAACAAACTGATATCGGGAGAGTTCCATGAAAAGCAGAGATTCCTTCAAAAACACCATGCGGTTGATTGTCGCCGTCGGCAGCCTCTTTATGGCGAGCCACGCCGCCGCGAATACCGACATCCGTATGCACACCACCAACGCCGGGTCGTCGCCGTATGTGTTCTCGGTCACCCTGCAGTCGGTGCTGCAGAAGAACCTGCCCATCGACGTCAACATGACCGCCGGAATGTCGTCCACGCGCTCCACGCTGGACGCCGCCAAAGGCCAGGTCGATTTCTTTATCGGCGCGCCTTCGATCAACCAGTTCATGAGTTCCGGCACCGCCATGTTCGCCAACATGGAGCAGGCGCCGGAGTTGTATAAAAACGTCCGCCAGGTGATGAACTTCCCGCTCGGCCCCTACCACATCATGGCGGCCGCGGATTCCGGTATCACTTCGCTGAAAGAGATCAAAGGCAAGCGTGTTTTCATCGGCCCGCCGGGCGGCGCCGCCACCCTGGTGGCGATGTCGGTTATCGAAGGCGCCACCGGGTACCAGGCCGGCCGCGATTACAAGATGACGAAGCTGGACTGGGGCTCCGGCAGCCAGGCGTTCCAGGACGGGCAGGTCGATCTCTACATCGGCCCCACCGAGCTGCCGTCCGCTTCCATCGAGCAACTGGTGTTGCTGCGAAAAGTGCGCTTCCTGGGCATCCCGGATGAAGCCATGGATACCGAACCCATGAAGGCGGTTATGAGTCTGCCGGGCCGCACCATTATGGAAATTCCCTCTGATATTTACGGCGATAACCAGGTCAACAGCGAGCCGGTTAAAGCAGTCGGCACCTGGGTGAGTCTGGGTACGCATAAGGGCGTTGATGAGGAGCTGGTCTATCAGATCACCAAAGCCATCTTCGAGAATCTCGACACCTTCCATAACGCCGCCCGGTTCATGGAAACCATTAACAAGGACAATGCGTTGCGCCAGATGAACGGCAAACTACATCCCGGTGCGCTGCGCTACTACCGCGAGATCGGCATGGACGTGCCGGACAGCGCGGTTCCGCCGGAGGCCAAGTAATGGGTGTGGTCACGACTCCGGAAGTGAATACCAATTCCCTGGACCCCCTGTTCAAACCCCGCTCGGTGGCGGTGATCGGCGCCTCTTCAACGCCCACCAAAATCGGCGGGCTGCCGATCGCGTTCCTGCTTGCCCAGGGGTTCGCCGGGGCGATCTATCCGATCAATCCGAAAGCTTCGGAGATCCAGGGCTTGAAAGCGTACCCCGCGATTGGCGAGGTAAAAGGCAAGGTGGACCTGGCGATTATCGCGGTGCCCGCGGCCATGGCCCCGACCGCGGTGGATGACGCCATCGCCGCCGGCGTCAGCGGCATCGTGCTGTTCTCCTCCGGTTTTGCGGAGATCAGTGATGAGGGCGCGCGCGTTCAAGGGGATCTGGTCGCCCGGGCGCAACAGGCCGGGGTGCGGGTTCTCGGGCCCAACTGCCTGGGCTTTATGAATCTCGCCGACAAGGTGTTCGCCACCTTTTCGCCGGTGGTCGGCCAGGGCGTGGCGAAGGCTGGTCGCATCGGCCTGGTGAGCCAGAGCGGCGCCTACGGTGCCTACGCGTTTACCCTGGCCCGCGAGCGTGGGCTCGGCCTCAGCTACTGGATCACCACCGGTAACGAGGGTGGCGTGGATTTCGCCGACTGCGTGGCCTGGCTCGCCAAGGATCCCGATACCGATGTGATCCTGGGGTACATGGAAGGCTGCCGCGACGGCCGCAAACTGGAACGCGCCCTGGCGGACGCCCGCGCCGCCGGCAAACCGGTGGTGATCACCAAGGTGGGCCGCACCGAGATCGGCGCCCAGGCGGCGGCATCGCATACCGCCGCGCTGGCCGGCGAAGACGCGGTGTTCGACGCGGTGTTCCGCCAGTACGGCGTGTACCGGGCACACTCCATCGAAGAGTTCTTCGACATCGGTTATGCGGTGTCCGTGGCCGGCCTGCCGAAAAACGCCAACCTGGGTGTGTTCACGGTATCCGGCGGCGCCGGGGTGTTGATCGCCGATGCCGCCGACGAAGCCGGGCTCACGCTGCCCGAATTGAGCGAGACCGGACAACAACGGATTCGCGAACTGGTTCCGTTCGCGGCGCCGCGCAACCCGGTCGACATCACCGGACAGATCACCAATGACCTGAGCCTGTTTGAAACCAGCCTGGACATCATGCTGGAACAGGGCGACTACGGGGTGATGCTCTCGTTCCTGGCGGCCGCCGGCGGCGGGCCCATGGGCGAGGAAATCGTCCGTCAGATCGTGGCGGTCAGGCACCGTTACCCGGATCGCCTGTTCAGCGCGGTATCGGTGTTCAAAGCGGAAGTGCGGCGCCTGCTTGAGGACAACGGCTGCCTGGCGTTTGAAGACCCCAGCCGCGCGGTGCGGGCGCTGGCGGCGCTGGCCGGTTTTGCCCGCGGCTTCGCCGCGAAGCCCGGGGAAGACTCGCCCGGTGCGCCGGTCACACCGGTAAGTCTGGCGCCTGAAACCCACTCCGAAGCCGACAGCTTTGCCTTGTTGGCGGGCGCCGCCGTGCCGGTGCCGGACCACCGGCTGGTCACCTCCGCCGAACAGGCCGCCGCGGCGGGCGACGCGCTCGGCTATCCGCTGGTCGCCAAAATCGCCTCGGCCGATATCGGCCATAAATCCGATATCGGCGGTGTGCGCCTCAATCTCGCCGACGCCGACGCGGTCACGCGCGCCTACACCGAAATCACTCGTGCCGCCCGTGAAGCCTGTCCCGATGCGCGGCTGGACGGCGTGCTGCTGTCGCCCATGGAGGGCGAAGGCGTGGAGTGCATTGTCGGCGTGCAGCGCGACCCGGCTTTCGGCCCCGTGGTGATGCTGGGCCTGGGCGGCGTGTTTGTCGAAGTGCTCGGCGATGTGAGCTTCCGCACCGCCCCGCTGACCCCTTCCATGGCGCTGGCCATGATCGACGAACTGCGCGGTCGCGATCTGCTGTTCGGTGCCCGTGGCCGGCCGCGCGCCGACGTGGAGGCGCTCGCGGCACTGCTGGTGAAGGTTTCCGAATTCGCGGTTTCCGCCGGCGACAGTCTGGAAAGCCTGGATATCAACCCGGTGCTGGTTCGCCCCGAAGGTCGGGGCGCGGTGGCGCTGGATGCCTTGGTTATCGGTCGCGTCAGCGGCCGTGAAGTAAACAATAAGGAATCAGTATGAAGAACGACCACCCTGTTGTTGATCCGACCGAACTGCGCGAGCTGGCCAGACAGGCCTATCTGTACACGGTGCCGTTGGTGATTATGGAAACCACGCGCAAATGGCGCCTGCGCAATGGCGCCAACGTGTTCAACCACGCGCGCAAGCTGCTCAACCACCGCAGCCGTTGGATCACCACGCCCAATAACGACACGCTCTATTCGGACGCCTGGCTGGATCTGTCCCGGGGCCCGTTGACGATCACCGTGCCCGACACCGGTGAGCGCTACTTCTCGCTGGCGTTCATGGATATGTACACCAACAACTTCGCGATCCTGGGTACCCGCACCACCGGCAACGGCGGCGGCGAATACACCATTGTCGGCCCGCGCCATGCTATTCCCGAAGGCGCCGGTAACGTGGTGCGTGCACCGACGCCGAGAGTGTGGGCGCTGGGTCGGGTTCTGGTCGACGGGCCGGAAGACCTGGCGGACGCCTGCGCGGTCCAGGACGGCTTGTTCATCAATAAGGATGCGCCCACCGAAGACGTCACCGAAGGGGAGCCGGTGCTCCGCGACGCGCCCTGGGATCAGTACCTGAAAGCCGCCAACGAGTTGCTGCGCCGGGAGCCGCCGCCGGCCACCGATCTGGGAATACTGCGCAAGATCGCGCCCCTGGGCATCGGGCCCCATCAGCACTTCGACGTGTCGCGTTTCGATGCGGAACAGGCCCGCGCCGTTGAAGAGGGCATCGAGGCGGCCAGGGATTTTCTGGTTACCGTGCAGGGCGCCCGTGGCGCGGTGGTGGAAGGTTGGACTTACCCCAACGGCCGTACCGGCGACTTCGGGCAGGACTATCTGCTGCGCGCGGTCATCGCGGTGGGCGGCCTGGGGGCACTGCCCGTGGAAGAGGCGATGTACATGCGCGCCGACGGCGATCAGGAGCGTGGCCTGTTCGACGGCAAGCGCAATTACCGTTTGCATTTCCCCGCCGGCGAGATGCCGCCGCTCGATTCGTTCTGGTCTCTCAGCCTGTATGAAGCCATGGACGACGGTCAGTTTTTCTTCGCGGACACACCGTTGCGTCGCTATGCCATCGGCGACCGTTCCCCCGGGCTGACCTGGAACGAAGACGGTTCGCTGGACATCTGGATCGGCGCCGATAACCCGGGAGAGGGCCGCGAAAACAACTGGTTGCCCGCGCCGGAGAAGCCGTTCGCCATGATCTTCCGCGGCTATATGGCGAAGTCCGCGCTGCGTAACGGCCGCTATCGTTTGCCACGGGTGGTGCGCGTCGACTAACGGCGCCGGTTCTTAGCCCTGAACAACACTAACCGGCGGCCTGGCGGGCCGCCGGCCGGGGAGGGTCTTGCCCGCCGTTGGGCGGCACCTACACCCGAGAAGGAGATTCGTCATGAAAGAACAACAAGACACCGATACCGATAGGGTCAGTGATTTTCTGCTCGCCGATCACAAAGTGGTACGCGTGGCTGAAGGCGTGCATCTGGTCGGCGGCCAGGGCAACAGCGTTCTGGTGGAAACCGAGCGCGGTCTGATTCTTACCGACAGCGGCCCGGGCGGTAAAGTCACCCGCGCCATGGTCGAGCAGGTCCGGGCGCTATCGGATAAGCCGTTACTGGCCATCGTCTACAGCCACGGTCATATCGGCTACAACCTCGGCATGAGCTACTGGCTGGAAGACGCCGAGCGCCGTGGCGATCCGCCACCGCAGCGTATTGCCCAGGCGCGTCTGGCGCGGCGCTACCGGCGCTATCAGGAAACCTGGGGCCTGCAGAGGCACCTCAACGGCATTCAGTTCAACTCGCGAATGCCCGAGGAGCCGCCGCCGAAGTGGTTCACCCTGCCGACCGTGGAGTTCGACGAGCGCCACATTATCGACGGTGGCGATCGCAAGGTGGAAGTGCTGGCGGCGCCGTCGGAAACCGACGATGCCATGGCGTTGTGGTTGCCGGATTGCCGCGTGCTGTACGCCGGACCGGCGTTTATCAAATCGATTCCCAATATCGGTACGCCGCTGCGTACATTGCGTGATCCAGTGCGCTGGGCCGACACCATGGAGCGTCTTATGGCGCTTGATGCGGACGTTCTGATTCCTGAATTCGGCCGGCCGGTGGAGGGCGCCGAGGACGTGCGCCGGACCCTGCGGTTGACGGTGGACGCGCTGCGTTATCTGCGCCGTGAAACCGTGCGGCGCATGAACCGGGGAATGACCGAATGGGAAATTCTGCATGACATGGAGTATCCGGAAGCGATTTTCGGACACCCGTTCATGCGCCCCAGCTACGGTATGCCCGAGTACATCGTGCGTGATATCTGGCGCTCGGAAAACGGCTGGTGGGACCGCAACCCTACCCATCTTCACCCCGCCGCGCCCGAAGCGGTCAATGCCGCCCTGCGCGAGGCGGTGGCGGATCCGGATCACCTTCTGCGTTGCGCTCAAGCGCACCGTGACAACAAGCGCCCGCAACTGGCGCTGCATGTCTTGGACCTGCTGGCGCCGGAAAACCCCGGCGACAGCTACGCACGGGATGCCCGTGCCATGAAAGCGGAACTTCTTGAAGAGCTTGCCGAATCATCAACGTCCTTCGTGTCCGCACAGATCTATCGGTCCGAAGCGGCGCGTTTGGCACGGCAGCCTTAATACCATAACAAACGCTCGAGGAGACTAATCATGACAATAAAGAAAACCTGCCTGACCGTTATGCCCAGGGGGCTCGCTGTTATCGCCGCCGCCACCCTGCCGGTGGTAAGCCAGGGTGCCGCGGTGCAGGTACTGGACCAGGTCACCAACCCGGAAGGCGCTATCCATGAACCGCTTGAGGTCTACGGCGCGTTGCGGCTGTCGGTGGACTATTCGGATGCCGATGTGAGCGCCGATGAAGCCGACGCCGATCCGCTGTTGTCGGACGGCGATCTGAGTGTTTCCAGCAACACCAGCATGATCGGTTTTCGCGGCGAGGTGCCGTTGGATAACCGCTACATGTTCCTGTGGCAGTACGAACAGCAGGTCGACATTGATGACGACGATCCGGGCGATGTCTGGACCACCCGTGATTCCTTTCTCGGTTTGCAAAGCCCGGCGGGCACCTTTCTGGTCGGCCAGGTGAATACACCCTTTAAGAATATGGGCGTTCAGTACCTCGGTTTTTTCAATACCACCAACGCCGATAGCCACGCCATTCTGGGTGCCGCGGCGAACGGCTCCGGCGCGCGCCTTGATCTGCTCGGCGCCAACAGCCTCAACTGGAAAATAAAGAAAGGCGACGTTTCGCTGGCGTTGCAGTACGCGGCCGATCAGCAAGGCTCCATCAAGTCGGTGGATGATAATGACCGTGCCAGTTACAGCGGTTGGTTGCGCTGGAACCCCGGGGTGCTGGATGTCAACGCGGCGTTCATTCGCTACTCCGATTTCTTCGGTACCGGAGAGCTCGACGCCTATCGAGGCTCGCTGCGTTACCGTATGGGCCCGGTGACGGTGAGCGGGCTGTATGAGGATGTCAGCCCGGAGAACTTCGCGCCCTTTGACCGCGAAGCCTATGGCCTGCAGCTGTTCTACACCCTGGTGCCACGCTGGACCCTGGCGGCGCAGTGGAACCACGCCGAGGAGAGCGAGGCCGGCGACGATGACGCCGACCAGTACAGCCTGGGTGTCTTCCATGCACTGAACGACAGAGTGCTGCTGCACGCCATGGCCACCACCACGGAGAACGGCGAAAACGCCGCCTACAAGGGCGTCGATTACGCCCATGGCGATAAGCTGGCGACGCTGGCTAACCGGGACCCCTGGTCGGTGTCCCTGGGCGCGCAGTTGAAATTCTAACCGTCACGATATCCACGGTGCGGCTGATCGTTCGGTCCCATCAGTCCGCTCCCTTTATGCCGGCATTCCCCATGCCGGCTTTTTTTGTTCTAGCATGGTGCTCCTTGGTAGCACGGCGGGAGCAATGGATGATCAGTGCCGAACGGTTGCAGCAGGAGTGGGCCGACATGGACGCGTCGCGGGCCCGGCGCATACAGCGGGACACCGCGAACCAGGTCAGGCTGAGCGACGACTTGCCGCCGGTGCGCACGGTGGCGGGCGTGGATGTCGGCTTCGAGAACCGCGACACCGCCAGGGCGGCGGTGGTGGTGCTGGATTACCGTACCCTGGAGCCGCTCGATTACGCGCTGGCCCGGCTTCCGGTGGCCTTTCCGTACGTGCCCGGGTTGCTCTCTTTTCGTGAGTGTCCGGTGATTTTGCACGCCCTGGAACAGCTTCGCGTGGCGCCGGATGTGCTGCTGTGCGATGGCCACGGCATCGCCCACCCGCGCCGGCTGGGTATCGCCGCGCATCTTGGTGTGCTGACCGGGCTGCCCGCGGTGGGGGTCGCCAAGAAGCGGCTCACCGGCCGCCACGGCGAGGTGCCGGAGGGGCGCGGTGAATGGACGCCGTTGCTGGACCGCGCCGGCGACACCCTGGGCGCGGTCCTGCGCACCCGAGTCGGCACCCGGCCGCTGATCGTGTCCCCGGGCCACCGCACCGATCTGGCCACGGCGCTGGAACTGGTGATGGCCTGCACCACCCGTTATCGGCTTCCCGAGACCACCCGCTGGGCGGACGGGCTGGCGTCCAACCGCGGCCAACGATGGCTCGCCCGCCTGGATGCGCTGCGCTAATCTGGATCGACAACATCGATAACAACCAGGGAGAGCGTACATGGACCATCTCAGAACATACCGCTGGCTGTCGCTGAGCGCGTTGCTGCTGGGCGCCGTCGCCTGCAGCACCACGCCACCGCCGCCGCCGCAAGCGGAATACGGTGAACCGGCCGTCGTCGAGGGGCCGCTGCCCTACCTGGGCGTACACGGCCTGGGCATTGACCCCCGGGGCCGGCTGCTGGCCGGCAGCGTGGTGGGGCAGTCCTTGTCCCTGGTGGACCGGGAGAGCGGCGCGGTCCGCCCGTTCGTGGGGCCGCCGGCGGGGATGGCCGACGACGTGGCGTTCGGGCCGGACGGCGAGGTCGCCTGGACCGCCTATCTGGTCGGCGAGCTGCGCATCCGTAACGCGGCCGGTGAGATTCGCACCGTGGCCAGCGGCTTACCCGGCCTGAATTCCCTCGCCTATACCGAGGACGGCCGTCTGTTCGCCACCCAGGTGTTCATGGGTGACGCGCTTTACGAAATCGACCGCGGCGGTGAACAGCCGCCGCGCAAGATCATCGAAGGCATGGGCGGCCTCAATGGCTTCGAGTTCGGCCCCGACGGCCACCTGTACGGCCCGCTCTGGTTCAAGGGCGAGGTGGTGCGCGTCAATGTGGAGAGCGGTGAGATGGACACCGTCGCCGACGGCTTCCGGATACCGGCGGCGGTGAACTTCGACGGCCAGGGGCGCCTGTATGTGGTCGACAGCGCCACCGGCGAACTGCTGCGCCTGCGACCGGATAGCGGCGAAAAAGTCCGGGTGGCCAGGCTCAAGCCGTCGCTGGACAACCTCGCGATCGATAAGCAGGCCGGCCTGCTTTATGTCTCCAACATGGCCGATAACAGCATCCAGGAAGTGGATCTGGCCGACGGCCGGGTTCGCGACCTGGTGCGCACCCGTCTGGCCGCGCCCTCCGGGCTGGCGATGGTCGGCGACCAGATGCATATCGCCGACACCTTCGCCTACCGGGTGATGGACACCGGCAGCGGCGACATCCGCGAAGTGGGCCGCATGTGGGCGTCCCATCTGGAGTACCCGCTNAACGCCTGGGCGGACGAGCANGTGGTGGTGCTGNCCAGCTGGGCCACCGGCACGGTGCAGGTGTTCGACCGCGNCAGCGGNGAAATGACCCACGGNTTCCANGACTTCCAGGCGCCCCANGACGCCGTGCAGCTGGCCGATGGCAGCCTGCTGGTGGCNGAGCTGGCCACCGGCCGTCTGCTGCGTGTCAGCGGTGAGCAGGGCGAGCNGCGGGAAGCGGTGGTGGTGGCNCTGGCNGGNCCGGCGGGCATGGCGTTCAACGNGGACCGNTCAACCCTGTTCGTGACCACGGCGGGNGGTTCNGTGTGGGCGGTGAANCCGNCGGACTGGTCCAAGCGGCGGGTCCGNGACGGCCTGGCGATGCCGGAAGGCATCAGCGTCAGCGCGGCNGGTAAGCTGCTGGTGATGGAAGTGGGCAAGCAGCGCCTGCTGGAGATTGATCCGNTGGACGGCGCCACCCGCACGCTGGCCGAGGNNCTGCCGGTGGGGCTGCCGGCGNTGGAGGGNCTGCCGCCCACCGGGGTGTTCAACGACGTGGTGGANGCGGCCAACGGNGATCTGTTCTTCACCGCCGACCGCGACGCCGGGCTGTACCGCCTGCCCCGGCGCTGANCTTCTCGCTCCCGCCNGCTACTGGCCGGCGGGCAGCGTGATCCAATGACGGTCGTCCGGNGTCTGNCCGGACACCGTCTTCACCACCGCCAGNTAGTCGCCGACNAACTCCACGATTTCCACCCGNCCCACGCTTTGNCCGGGNCGGAANGCCACCACCTGGCCGGAGGGCGCGCGNACCGCCTTGCCCGGNTCCCGCACGTCCAGCNGCTGGCCCTGATTCAGACCGTTAACNCGGCTGGCACTGATATACAGGCCGCCGTCCTCGCCCTGGAAGACGCGGCTGGACCAGGGNGCCATGGCCACGCGCCGGTTGATCTCNTCCATGAGCGCGNCGGCACCGGCNTCACTGTTGGCGAAGCGGTCGATGCGGTAGTGGGCATTGAGGCTGGTGTCGTGCAGCTCGGCGCTGAGNCCGTNACCGTCCTGTGCCGGCGNTACTTCCACCAGCATGCGAACGCCGGGNTAAGCCGCCAGGCTGGCCAGGCACGCNTCNGCGGCNGTGTCCTGCNGNCANGGCNCGGCGCTGTCCAGNGTCTCGGCGACCAGGCCGCCGGGCAGCGGGCGCAGCCCCTGTTCGGAGGCGTCGCTGTANAGCGTGCTGATCANNGCTTCGCCGTCGCTGATGGNGGGCGANAGCACCAGGCCGATATTGGCCAGCGGCGCTTCGCCGTCGGNGGTGTCGGGGCGCTCCGATTTNCCGGCGCTGGCNTTNTNGGCCCAGCGCTCCCAGAACGGGGTTTGCCAGTTGGGTTTNTCGTTATCGAACGCGGCCTCCGAGTCCACCAGGGCGGTNGTGTCTTCGGTGGTCATGCCCTGGGTGGCACAGCCGGNCAGGGTGCCGACGGCCAGCGGGCCGGCGATCAGCGCGGCGATCAGCGCGCGCCGGGGAATGATNTGAGTCATGGCGGTGGTTCCGGATACGTAACAATGAAGAAAGAGTGTGCGCAACCCTCGGTGGGCTTGTCCAGCGCCGTTTCAGGCTTTTAAAAACGACGAAACCGGGGCAGCTTGCACTGTCCCGGTTCCGAAGTGGTACACACTAAGTGGTACTAAGTGGACCTGTTGCTTAGAAGCTCACCGCCAGGTTAACGCTGGCCGCTTGTACGTCGTCGTCAGCAAAGCCACGACGGTCAGGGCCGCCTGTAGGGTTGAGGTTGCCGATCAGAGAGTTGCCGGACAGTGCGCCCGCTTCGTTCTCTTCCAGAATGCCGTAGGTTACCCAGGTTTTCAGTGACTTGTTCACCTGGTAGCTCACCTGCAGGTCATAGAACATGCTTTCGTCGCTGACGCTGTCGTTGTTGCCCGGGGTGCCCGGGTTGTCGATGTCCAGCTGGCCCACGGCGCCGGTGACGGCGAGTTTCGGGGTCACGTTCCAAGTCAGCTTACCGGCCAGTACGGACTGGTCGTAGTCTTCCACGCCGAGCAGGCCGCCCATGTTATACAGGCTGGTCGGGTTGGCGGTGGATTCCGGGTTGCTGTTGATCAGGCTGGAGTAGGTGTCAAAGCCGGAGGAGATCAAACCGCCGTCCTGAGCGCCCACGTATTGCACGCCCCAATCCAGCACGCCCACGGAACCTTCGAAACGCAGGTACTGAGACAGTGACGCGTCGGTGAAGAAGTCGCCTTCCGGAGCGGTGGTGTCGTTTTCCACGCCGCCGTTGGAGAGATGGTTGAAACCGACGGTGGCTTTCGCCAGTTCGCCCACATCACCGCTGACATAACCGGAGAACAGGTCAACGCCGGCGATGGCGTAAGGCGCGTTCTGGCCGGCCAGGATCGGATCGGTCAGGTTGCCTTCAACGTTGTTCAGGTACTTGATGTACAGAGCGCTGACGTCCAGGCCCATCGGCTTGGAGACGAAGCCCAGCACGAACTGATCGCCGTTGTCGTGGTTGGCGAAAGTCTGAGTGTCCTGGCGACGGTCATAGATGGCCAGAACCTGGAAGGTCTTGCTGAATGGCTGGATCAGCAGGACGCGGTCGCGGCGGTCGTCACAGACCAGGAAGCAGTTGTTGTAGCTGGTGGCCTGACGGCCCACGCGCAGCACGGTGTGACCGAACGGCATTTGAACGTAGCCCAGATCCAGGCGCACGTTGTCGCCCGGGTTGGTGCCGTTAAAAGACCGATCAGCCTGGGGAGTGTAGCCGCGGCTGTCGCCGACCCAGCGGTCACCGGCCAGTTCCACGCTGGTGTGCAGGGAGATGCCGGTGTCTTCGTCCAGGAAATCGCTTTTCAGACGGATCAGGTGAGCAAAGCCGTTGTCTTCGTCGCTGGTGAAGTCAGTGTTGGTGTCGAAAGCATCGGATTGTGCGTAGAAACCGGTGGCGCGGTATTCAACGCCGAAATCGGTTTTCAGTGCCTGGGCAGCGGGGGACAGCGCGGTGGCGGCGCCGAATACGGAGGCCAGGCCGATTGCTTTGGTCAGTGAAGAGATGCGGAGTTTGCGGTCGGCACTGCTGTTCAGCGCCCCCTGAGCTTTATTGGTCCACTTAAGTGCCATTGTTTTTGTCCTGTTTTCTTCGAAGTTTATTGGTATTTGAGGGTTTATCCGGTTATCCAGCGCCGGCCTCGAAACCCTCTTATATGCCCTTCCCAGGGCATCGTCTCCCGAGCGGACACCTTTACGAAGAAAGAGTCCACTAGACTTTCGGCGAATACCTGAAAAATCAGCTGTTCACCCGGTTGTCACGAACTATCTTAGAACCCCTCTTGTCACAGACGCAATACTGTAAAACGCCAAAATACCTTTCGGTATGTGGTTTATTTTCAGCGCCGGAGGATAAATCCTGACGTTAATGTGAACACTGGTAAATTAACGGATAGGGCGCCTCGGCTTTTTAATGTAAACAAAAATACCGGTTGGTATGTACGGGGTGTTCGGGGCGCCTGAATCTTTAATAGTAGCGGCATCGGCGTTTTCGAAAAATGGAACAGGTCACAGGCCGCCGTTTCATTTTTCAGAAAAGGAACAAGTGTTCACTAATATCGAAGAGGGTTGGCCGGGGGTGGCCACACTTTCTCTGGCAAGTCGAAAGTGTTGCAAGATATGTCCCTGCACGCCGCCCCGGCCGGGTTGCCGGCTTACTCGAAAGGGGGCTCGCCCTGCCAGTCAAAGAAATCGGGCAGGTCCTCGGACACCTTGTCGGGGAACACGGCGGCTCTCTTCTGCAGGAACGACTCCACGCCTTCGCGTACATCGGCCGAGCCGCCCCGTGACTTCATCGCCCGGCTGTCGAGCTTGTGCGCTTCCATGGGGTGTTCGGCGCCGGCCATGCGCCAGATCATCTGGCGTATCATGGCCACCGATACCGGCGCGGTCTGGTCGGCGAACTCTTTCGCCAAGGCCACCGCCGCCGGATACAGCGCCTCCGGCGCGTGCACCGAGCGTACCAGTCCGCGCTCCTTGGCTTCCGCCGCGCTGAATACGCGCCCCGAGAAACACCACTCCAGCGCCGAGGAGATGCCCACCACCCGGCTCAGGAACCAGGACGACGCCGCCTCATTGACGATGCCGCGGCGTGAGAACACAAAGCCGAACTTGGCGTTCTCGGAGGCCATGCGCACGTCCATGGGCAACTGCATGGTGACGCCGACGCCCACGGCGGCGCCGTTGATGGCACCGATCACCGGCTTGAGGCTGCGGTGGATACGCAGGGCCACCTGGCCGCCGCCGTCGCGGTGGGCGTCGTCCGGGTTGGCGCCTTCGCCGCCGCGCTTTTTATAGTCGAAGGTGTCGCCGCCGGAGGACAGGTCGGCGCCGGCGCAGAAGGCGCGGCCGTTGCCGGTGACGATCACCGCGCGCACCGCGTCGTCGGCGTCGGTGTAATCGAAGGCGGCGAGCAGCTCGTCCTTCATTTCCCGGGTGAAGGCGTTCATGCGATCCGGGCGGTTCAGATAGATGGTGGCGATGCCGTCATCGACGGTGATCTCCAGGGTACTAAAGGCAGGTGTTTCCATGGTCTCTCCCGATGTTATTGAGTATCTGATTATTCATGGTGGCTGATGCAGGGGCTTGCCGGGGGGCGGTCAGCGGCCGGCCTCGCCCACGGTGATGATCTTCAGGGTGTTGGTGCCGCCGCCCACCCGCACCGCGTCGCCCTTGGTGAGGATCAAGCGGTCGCCGTTTTCCACCAGTCCCAACAGCTGAAGCTGGGCGGCCGCGTCGCGGTTGACCTGGCCGGGGTCGCCGGCCATTTCGAAGTGTTGGGGCTCCACGCCCCGGTAGATCGCCACGCGGCGACGGGTGCGTGGGTCCGGCGTAAAGGCGAAGATCGGCATGCCGGAGCGCACCCGTGACATCAGCCGCGGCGTGGTGCCGGTTTCGGTCATGGCGATGATCGCCTTTACGCCGCTCAGGTGGTTCGCCACATGCATGGCGGCGCGGGCGATGGCCTCGTCGTTGTGGCTCATGCCCTGTTCCGGCCGGTCCTCGCTGGGCCGGCTCTGATAGGTGCGCTCGGCGCCGCGGATAATGCGGTCCATGGCCTGCACCGTGGCCACCGGGTAGTCGCCGACCGCGGTTTCCGCCGACAGCATCACCGCGTCGGTGCCGTCGAGCACCGCGTTGGCCACGTCGGACACTTCCGCGCGGGTGGGCTGGGGGCTGTGGATCATGGATTCCATCATCTGCGTGGCGGTGATCACGAACCGGTCCAGGGCGCGGGCGCGACGGATGATGTGCTTCTGTACGCCCACCAGCTCGGCGTCGCCGATTTCCACCGCCAGGTCGCCGCGCGCCACCATCACGCCGTCGGCGGCGATAATGATGTCGTCCAGCACCGCCGGGTCGGCGACCGCTTCGGCCCGTTCGATCTTGGCGACCATGTCGCCGTGACCGCCGGCTTCGCGATACAGGGCGCGGGCCTGATGGATGTCGTCGGCGTGGCGGGGGAACGACAGCGCCAGGAAATCCACTTCCAGGGAGGCCGCCAGCTTGATGTCCTCGCGGTCCTTGTCGGTGAGGGCCTGGGCGTTGAGTCCGCCGCCCTGGCGATTGATGCCTTTATTGTTGGACAGCTCGCCACCCACCAGCACCCGGCACTCGACGCGGCTGCCGGCGACGTTCTCAACGCTCAAGGCGAGCAGGCCGTCGTTCAGCAGCAGGGTGTCGCCGGCCCGGCAGTCGTCGGCGAGCCCGGCGTAGTCGGTGCCCACCTGGCCGCTGTCGCCGGCGTCCTTGTCCAGGGCGGTGTCGATGGTGAAGGGCTGGCCGGGTTCCAGCATCACAGGACCGTCGCGGAACCGGGCGATGCGAATCTTGGGGCCCTGCAGATCGGCGAGGATCGCCACGTTGCGGGCCTGCGCGTCGGCCTGTTCGCGGACGCGGGCGGCGACGGCGCGGTGGTCGTCGGCGCTGCCGTGGGAGAAATTAAGGCGGAAGACGTTGACGCCGGCGTCGATCAACCGGGCAAGGAGATCGGCGTCTGAGGAGGCCGGGCCGAGGGTGGCGACGATTTTGGTGCGTCGGAACATGGGGCTGCCTTTTGCTGGGATCGGGTCAGGTGGGTTTCATTGTTGCAGATATTGAGGATCAGGTGAGGGGGCGGAGTGTTTGCGGATGTGTTTTGGGGCGTTTCCGTGAGGATTGATCGAAACGGCTTTTGGCCGTTTCGACCCCTGCGGGGCTTCGCGGCCTTTGGCCGCTCGTCGCCAACTCGCTTGTAAAGCGAGTTGGTCGAACCTGGAGAGGTCGATCCGACGGGCGTGCCAAATAAAAAGGCCCACCCCCGTGCAGGGGTGGGCCTTTTTATTTGGCACGCCCGAGAGGATTCGAACCTCTGACCTTTGCCTCCGGAGGGCAACGCTCTATCCAGCTGAGCTACGGGCGCAAAACTTGTTGTCACAAAACCTGTCCGGCGGCGCCTTTAATGGGCGGGGTGCCGATTCAGGACGCGCATGATAGCCGTTTGGGTGGGCGGCGTCCATGCTCCGCGCGGCCTTCGGGCCGGTGGGCCTGACCCTGTCAGCTGCGTATAATGCCGCCGCCGCTTCGTTCCGGTCGGGCGGCTGATGGTCCTGTCTCTTACGGGTTTCCGGCAGGTCCGTCCGCTACACGAGCCCGTTTTTCCCGGGAGTTCGAGACATGAATCCATATTGGTGGGTTTTGCTGGCGGCGGTGGTGGTGGAAATCGCCTGGGCGATGAGCCTGAAGTGGATACAGATGCAGCCGGGGGTGGCGTCGATCAGCACGTCGCTGGTGCTCACGGCGCTCAATATGCTGGCGCTGTCGTTCGCCATGCGGGGCATCCCGGTGGGCACCGCCTACGCGGTCTGGACCGGGCTCGGGGCGGTCGGCATTACCCTGCTGGGGGTGGTGTTTTTCCAGGATCCGCTGGGTACCGCGCGGTTGGGCTTTCTGGCCCTGATCATCGTCGGCGTGGTGGGGTTGAAGCTTTCCACGCAGGGCGGTTGACGGCGCCGCGCCGCCGGGCATTTTACAATCTTTTCCCGCGATCCGATGATGGATTGGGTACGCTTCAGCGGTATTGGATGGAGTAGAAACGGTGCGCATTGCTTATTTAGAAGACGATCACGCCCAGGCCGAGCTGGTCACTCACTGGCTACGCGAGGCGGGGCACACCTGCATGCATCTCTCCAGCGGACGGGAGTTCATGAGTCTGCTGCGCAGAGACACCTTCGATTTACTGGTGCTTGACTGGGAAGTCCCCGACATGAGCGGTTACGCGGTGCTCGGGGAGGTGCGGGCCAGCGGCAATAAAACGCCGGTGCTGTTCGCCACCCAGCGTGATGATGAGTCGTCGATCGTCGGCGCACTCAGTCAGGGTGCCGATGACTATATGGTTAAGCCTGTGAAACAAGCGGAATTGCTGGCCCGTCTCAACGCGCTCGGGCGCCGGGCGGGCGTCGCTGACATGGATGATCAAGGAATGATGACCGTGGGACCCTGGACGATCGATCGTGGTCGCCGCCAGATTACCCTGGACGATGAGCCGGTCAAGCTCACCGACAAGGATTACGAGCTCGCTTGCTATCTGTTTCAGAACGTCGGCAAGCTGATGTCCCGCGCCCACCTGCTGGAGAAAGTCTGGGGCATCATGACCCCGATCGAATCCCGCACCGTGGACGTGCACATCAGCCGCATTCGTCGTAGTTTGCAGATCCGCCCCGAGCGGGGCTACCGCATCAAGACGGTCTACCAGCACGGTTACCGCCTGGAACCGATCGACGATTGACCCGCCGGCGACCGGTTCGCTGTCGTTCCCCACTACCGTCGACTCCCCCGCGCCTCGGGACAGCGGTGCCCTGCCCGTGGCGCCGCGCCTGCGGCCCGAAAGGCGCTTTTCGGCAAAATCCCTGTTCCGGCCGTAAACGCCCGGTGGTACCGTTACGCTACGTTGGACCGGCCACGGTGGTCCTGGGCACCGTGGCGGCCGAACTACTACTGACGTTATAGGATTTCATGGCGAAACTCGGCTCCGAGCAACGACGCTACCTCGTGGAACACCTGTCCGTGCTTCTGGTGGTCGCCGGGCTCTGCGTATTGCTCTCGATCAGCGGTGGCTTGTCGTTCTTCAACCGCTACGTCTACGACAACCTCATGCAGTGGCTGCCCATGGAGCCGTCCGGCGACGTGCTGATCGTCGGCATCGATGAATACAGCCTCCGCGAGGTGGGCCGCTGGCCGTGGGACCGGCGCATTCACGCGCAGATTATCAACCAGCTGGAAGAGCAGGGCGCCCGCGCGGTGCTGATGGATCTGATTCTGTCGGAGCCGGACCGCAGCCGTCCCCAGTCCGACCAGGCGCTGGCGGAGGCGATCCGCGCCGCCGGACACGTCTATTTGCCGGTGCACGTGGAGCAGCTGCGCTCCGGCGGCCAATTGATCGAGGTGCTGCCCCACGCCGAGTTCGCCCGCGCCGCCAAGGGGCTGGGCCATGTGGACCTGGAGCTGGACGGCGACGGCGTGGCCCGTTCGGTGTTCATGCGCTCGGGCATCGGCCAGCCCTGGTGGCCGCACATTACCCAGGCCTTGCTGGAAGGCGAGGGCCTGATCTCCACGGATCTCTACCCGGCGGGGGACGAAGGCGCTTTCGCCGGCCTCGCCAATGTGCGCAAGTACCCCCGCTATATTCCGTTCGCCGGCGGCGCCGGCACCTACCCCCAGGTGTCGGCGGTGGACTTGCTCGAAGGCCGGGTGCCCGACCAGTTGGTGAAGGACCAGTTCGTGTTCATCGGCGCCACCGCCGCCGGGCTCGGCGACATGCTGCCGACCCCCATGGCCGGCCAGGGCGAGCTGATGGCCGGCGTGGAAATCAACGCCAATATTTTCGACGCGCTGCGCCGTCATCAGCTGATCGAGCGGCTGGACACCGTGCCGACCCTGCTCGTCAGCCTGCTGCTGGCGCTGCTGGCGCCGTTCCTGCTGCCCTTCGTGCTGCCGCGCTGGAGCATCCCCCTGGTGATGGCCTCTCTGGCCCTGACCGTGGCGGTCTGCTACGGACTGCTGGCGCTGTTCAATCTCTGGTTTCCGCCGGCGGCGGCGTTGCTTTCCGCCATCGTCGCCTATCCGCTGTGGACCTGGCGGCGCCTGGAATACTCCATGGCCTACATGCGCAACGCCCTGGCGCGGCTGGCCGAGTACAGCGACCTCAACCGGCGTTTGACCGAGCCGGCGCCGATGTCGCGCATGCTGAGAATGCTCGACCAGGTGCTGCCGGTACGCGCCTGGCGCCTGCAGACCCAGGGCGGCGCCCCGGTCTCCGGCGGCGAGGCGCTGGCGCCGGTGGACTGGCGCGGCCAGCTGGCGCGCCGCTACCCGTTCCGCCACGAGGGCAAGCGCTATGAGCTGTGGGTGGCCTGGCGTCAGGGCCTCGACGCGGACACCTACGATTACTGGATCCGCGCCATGCTGGCCCGCACCGAGGCGCGCCGCCCCAGCGGCGGGCCCCGCTACGAGGTGATCGAAAAGCACATCGAACGGCTGCGCTCCGAAGAGCAGCGCCAGCAGGCGCTGACCCGCTTTTTCCAGGTCGGTCTGGCGCAGATGAGCGAGGGCGTGCTGATCTGTGACGCCTGCGGCGGCGTGGTCTTCATCAACCCCCAGGCGGCCTACCTGCTCAGCCTGGAAGGCGTCGGCCAGGACACCCTGGGGCTGGCGGATATCGGCCGCGAACTGGAATTCCACGGCGACCGCGACTGGATGGGGCTGCTGCAGGAGGTGCTCGCCGACGGCCGTGTGCAGAAAGAGTGCCGCAACCGGCGCGGCATGGATCTCTACCTGGACATGATTCTGGTGCACGCCGGCGATCAGCCCGGGCGCATGCTGATCGTCAGCCTCAAGGACATTTCCGACGTCAAGCAGGCCATGCGCACCCGCACCGAGATGTTGGACTTTCTGTCCCACGACCTGCGCTCGCCGATGGTCTCGGTGCTGGCGCTGATCGGCAAGATGCGCCACGGCGAGGACGGCGAACGGCTGCGGGACTTCCTCGACAACGTGGAGCACTACGCCCAGCGCAACCTGAATATCGCCGAGCAGTTCCTGCAACTGGCGCGGGTCGAGGCGGAAGAATCCGTGGAGATGGTGGAGCAGGACATGCTCGACGTGGTCGANTCCGCCATCGACCAGGTGCAGATCCAGGCCCAGAGCCGGGGCATNACCCTGCGNTTCGACTACGATCAGGAGCAGGANGTCTGGGTGCGCGGCAACAACGAGCTNCTCGAGCGCCTGGTGGTCAACCTGCTCACCAACGCGGTGAANTACAGCCACGAAAACGGCANNGTGCTGGTGCGNCTCTATGCCGAAGGCGGCCAGGTGTGCTGTGACGTGCGCGANCANGGCGTGGGNATTCCGGAAGCGTTCCAGGACAAGCTGTTCGANCGCTTCAGCCGCGCCAGCACCAGCGGNGGNGCGCGCACCCGCGGCGCCGGNCTGGGCCTGCGNTTCGTCAAGGTGGTGACCGANCGCCACGGCGGCACCATCCATGTGGAGAGCGTTCCGGACGAAGGCAGCTGCTTCCGTCTGGCGCTGCCGCGCATCGATGTGGGCGGCCTCTAGNCCGCGCTNNCNGGGCGCTTTTCACGGNGCCNTGAGNGCNCCTGCGCTAAGCTGNTTCCNCGATAGGCGTCGATGGCGCCTTTTTCCCGGTGTTTTCTGCGGGTATAATTCCGCCGCCCCCGGGGCAAGTCATAGCTATCAGAGGTGTCATAGTGAATAAAATGCTGACCGCCAGCCTGGTCCTTCTCGCCACCGTTTTCGCCGGCAACGCCGCGCTGGCGGCNGAGAAGTCTTCTTANCCCCTGGGTGAGCGCTCTATTCTCAGCGACCGCGCCACCGCCGAGCGANTGAAGCCGGTGGGCAGCGTCTGCGTGGAAGGCGAGGACTGCGGCAGCCAGATGGCCGATGCCGGCGATGCCGNCTCCGGTGAGCCGCGCGACGGCGCCACCGTCTACAGCAGCGGCTGNGCCGCCTGCCACGACTCCGGTGCCGCCGGCGCGCCCAAGACCGGNGANGCCGGTGCCTGGGCNTCGCGCATCGACAAAGGCATGGACACCCTGGTCAAGCACGCCTACGAAGGCTTNAACNCNATGCCGGCCAANGGCATGTGCAGCGANTGNTCCGAAGAGGAAATCGCCGCNGCCGTTGANTACATCGTGGACAAGAGCCAGTAATGCGCCGGTTCGGGCCCGCCCTCCTCGGCGGGTTGCTGGTCTCGTTGCTGCTCGCCGGCTGCGGCGACGCGGACG
>FUFK010071133.1_pt1 | contig 53438 bp, 63 predicted proteins | sample 1021851 | NCBI WGS metagenome assembly FUFK01 (sample SAMEA51879418, study PRJEB19060) | metagenome | reverse complement strand
GACTACCAGTTTCTCGTCGTCTGCCACTGTGGTGGTGAATCTCCCCATCACTAGTTTCAGTCCAGCCGTTGCGTTACCATCAGAGTTGCTTGCTGCGAACTCATCAGTTCCACCACCGGGGTATTTGCTTCCGAATCCCTTCAACCACTCGGTGTCCCCTACTGGGCTACCTGCATAGAGGTCTATACAGAAGTCCTCTTGGAAGACTCCGCTGCTGCTTGTTGTGTATACTATTCCGCTTGCTCCTGTTGTTGCTGCCATATTATCACCTATCTATTATTCTCCTATTATCTCCATCCTCACTTGAGGTCCCTCACGCTGCCCTGTGCTCCGAAGAAAGTGGTCCAAATCTCGCCCATGCTTCGGTAGAGTCCCTCTTGGCCCAGCCTGTTGATGGCGAACGGGTCACCAGTCTCGATACCGGACTCAAAGTACTGAGTAGGAATCGCTGTGCTGAAGTATAGGTAGTCCGTGTCGAGGAAGTACATCTTGGAGAGACCGTCTGCGTTACTTGGTCCACCCTTGGTGACATCCTTGGATGGGATGATTGGCACACCGTTGTAGGTTGCTACGATGAACCCTGCTTCCATACCGGGCACACCCTTCACACCGTTGTACGTTGGGGTGACTCTCTTCTCTTCCATGAACCTCTGCTGGGACTGTAGCAGTTGCTGTAGTCTCATCAGAGTGTCGTATCCAGTCAGGACGACCTTCGGGTTGCCACCGCGAATCCAGAGTTTCTGGAACATCTCATCGAGATGGTCTAGGCTCATGGTTCGCTGGCTAGCAGCCAGAGCGTCGCTTGCGCAAGATACCTCTGCGTCTGCCCAACTGTTGTTGGTAGCATCGCTCCTGTCAATCGAGTAGATGTCTAGGTCGTCTGCGGAGCAGTGTGCATTGCTGCTGAGTTCTAGGTCTGCGTTGGATGCAGTTACCCTGTCTAGAGACTCAAAGTTGTTCCCTGCTGTGGTGTCGACGTCCGTTAGGAGCATCTTGTTAATCATCTCAGCGTGGTGCTTCCCCATCTCCTCTTTGAGGACAGAGCGAATGTCGCCCATTCCGTCGTCCTTGTCAGCGAGGAAGATTGCAGTCTCCGACATGTCGAAGGTGTGAGCAATCGTCTTGGGCTTTGCAGCCACGTGCTGGAAGGTAGGCCTCTGGGTGTCAGGCAGGGTCGCGTTCTCAGCAACACCGCCACCGGCTACCTCTGAAGGCTTAGCCGTGATGACTCTCCATCCGGACCTGTCCCAAGGCTTCTTTGGTAGGATGCTGAAAGCGTTGAACTCTTGGTTCAGTTGCGACCAGACTTTCCTGCCGTAGATTGCTTGGTAGGTACCACCAGTGGTCGACAGCATTGGGCTGTCGGCCTTGAGCAACTCGCTACCGGAGTAGGAGTATCCCATTGCGTTTCCAGCGCCGTAGTAGTAGCGCTCCATGTCAGTTATTGTTCTTACGTAATCTCTTGCCATATTCAGTTACCCCCCTCAAATACTCTGCCAGCGAGTTGGTGAACCTCGTCCCAACTCATCTTGGCCATGTCTTCTGTCGAAGGAACGTCTACTGATGGTGCTTCTGACTTGGCGATGGTCTCGCCAGCCTCGGCAGGTGCGGCTATGCTGTCAATCCTCTCGCTGAGAGCAGCGAGGGACTTCTCGATGTTAGCCAGAGGGCTTCGTGCGTCGAATGCTTGGGCCTCAGCCTTTGCAATCTCTGCTTCCCTCTCCGCTGCGTAGCGTGAGGAGAAGTCGTGCTCTAGGCTTCCCCTGAACTCTTCCTCAAGGGCAGCGGCCTTGTAGACCTCGTATGCTGCCTCGATGTCAGCCTCGCTGACGTCAGTGGGAGCGAGGTACTCGCTCTTGGTGACCTTAGCGGGGTTAGCGGATGGCTTTCCACCCTCCTGCTCCCTGTTCTTGGTCTGCCCGTGCCTCTGAGTGGCGTAGGCTTCCAACTCTTTGGGGGTTGACCCCAAGTTGGCCTTCTCAAAGTGGTCGCGTGCTGCACCTGTGTCGACACCTGCGCTCTTTAGGGTGTCTTCCATCCAGTTCAGGTACTCAGCAGTGATGACATCGGAGTACTCGGACTTCTCGACATCTTCATCGGACTTGTCTTTCTTGTCCTTGTCCTTGTCCATGTCTTTCTTGTCCTCTTTCTTGTCATCCTTTCCTTCCATCTTCATGTCGTAGTTTCCTTTCTCAAGGTCGTCCTCGACTGGAGCAGCGGCTTTCTCCATAGTTTCTAGCCTGCTCTCAAGTCGCTCTAGGACCGACCCCATCTGGTTCATTACATCTTCTTCTGTCATTTTTTTCACCTTTTCTTTATCTTCTTTTAATATCCTGAATGTTGCTTCCGGGTTTATTCCTTTTTCACAGATTGTGATTTCGTGTAGTTCTAGTTTGCTGATTTCTTGGTAGTCGCCGCGCTTGGGGTCAGATTTTCTTACTCGTTTGAATGCCTGTCCACCTATGCTGAATCCTCTCAGATTTCCTTTTCTGATTTCAGCAGCGACTTCCTTTGCTTTCTCGATGTCGTCACGCAGTTGTACTACAACAAACATCCCGACATCATCAACTTCGCTTTTCCACAACCTCCCTTCACTATCTGTATAACTAGGAACCACTTCACCCACTTGTATATTTGAATGCGCTAATTGCACGTTTCTGTACTTTGGGTCCTCCATAAATTTTCTGAAACCGTCTTTCAGTGCGTTGCCTGTAATTAAGTCTCCTTGTTTGTCAACCAATTCTACGCTTGCATATCCTGCCACGATGAGGTCGTTCCCTGCCTTGAGGAGGGTGATGGTTTCATCATCAGGTCTGTGTAGTAGTCTCGATTGCACACTATCATCTCACTCATTGTCATACTATATGATGTCAGCGGATTCCCTCTTGCTCTTCTTTTTGCCCCTTTTTGGGTAGTCCTCAGGGCTCTCCGGGTCCTCAGTTGGCCGTTTTTTCATATCGTAGTCTGGTAGGGACTGCTCGGAGTTCAGACTCGTCGGTCCTGTCGGCGTCTCTGAGCCGTCGGCCCCAAAATCGAAGCCGAAACCACGCCCATGCATGTTGCTATGCCCCTTCTCCAAGCGGTCGAGTATGGCCTCTATCAGCAGGAGGCCCTTGACTAATGTGGGCTTCATTATCTTCTCCTCGTCCTTGGCCTCTATCACACCAGCGCTTTGGTCTTCTATCTCCTTGGGGGTTCTGCGCTTTATCTTGCTATGCTCCTCCATCTTCTTCTCCTTGAGCATCTCATCGAATGCAGGTTGCCAGTAGGACTCTAGGCTCTTGGCTAGTTTGATGCTGTAGTCAGAACCAGAGAGGCTGCCCATGGCACTGAAGGGATTCACGGGACTATCATCAACTATGTCGTACTTGACCATGTCATCCGAGAAGTGCAGGATGAACTTGTCATCATCCATCTCCATGGCGAATGGTATGTGGAAGTCGTCATCGGACTTGGTCATCAGAGCCCACTTAGGGTGCTTCTCCTCACCACGCATGTANGTGGAGACTGCATCNCTGAAGAGCAACTTGCTACCCTTATTGTCTTCCAACAGGGTCTTGGCTGCTGCCTCCAATCCCGTGTCGTCCGTGACTTTGAGCGTCTGGGGGCTGGGGATTATCACATCCTCATGGCTGTCGAACTGGCCTCTGAGCAATTTCACCCTCTCTCTAGTGGGCAGGTCAGTGACATCGCTGTCATCGTAGATTAGTATGTCGTTGACGAAAACACCCTCGTTGTTCATTACAGCGTCGACAACGTAGTTCTTCTTAGTCAAGGCACGGAGGGAGGCTCTGACGCTGTCCAAAGTGGAGACCTTGTTGTTGTCCTCATCGGTTATATCGACTCGACTACCTTTGCGCTTTATCTTGACGCGGTCGCCTTCGTGATATACGGACACGACCCATTCTCCTGTGAAGCCGCTGAGTTCCTCCAAATCCTCCACTCCGAACACCTTGTGGTAGGGCTCGATGAGAGGTATCTCCTTGGGTAGTTCTGCTTTGACTATGTCCTGTGCTATCTGCATCGACTCACCAGCGTTTGACGACGTCTGCTCAGGTAGGTAGTTACCCATGTTCTGTAGCAGGGCGTTGTATCCTTGGTCTCCTAATACTGCTCTGTAACTAGGGTCAGATGGGTTCAGCAGAGGTGTTGGTGATACCTCAGTGCCAGCAGAGACCGTGCCATCATCGGAAACGGTGGTGGCTACACTAGGACTCACGACGGGGGAGAAGTGCATTCTAGCCCCACTAGTGAAGTGAGTGCTTATCGGTGTTCCCATCCGCGTGCGCGGTGGGTGAATCTCGGTGGTGTGCATGCCTATGGTATCCATGTCCTCCGCTCCCACATCCTCCCTTTCCTCCAAATCGCCTACCTTGCCCTCCTCAAACAGAATCAGGTTGTGCGCTATGCTCTTCGCTCGATTGACGTTAGCCTTGATGCGAAGGGGTTTGGCCGCTCTCCTGCTCCCATCCCCATACATGCTGTCGTTGTCGTCCGCTCGATGATACTCAAGACCGTAACTGTCCAACTCGCTCTGTCTGGCATTCATGAGGGCATCGACTCCGTTGAGCGAGAGGAAGAGAGGGTGTCTGGTAGTGAACGCACGGATGTCAGCGTTCCTTCTGTTTCCAGTGGCAATAGGGGTTTCGTTCCTTACTCTGTCTATGAGAGCGTGATGGTCGTCAGAGTCATGCCAGACCTCGGAGTCTATGGGTTCCCTCTCCTCCCTTCTCTCCTCGTCCTTTCCTCTGTCCCTGACTGAGGCGAATTTCTTGGTTTCTAGGGTGGTGCCGCTAGCGAGGACGTCGCCCACTGTCATTAGTTTGAGAGGAGTGGCATCCAAGTCCCTATCCCCAATCACCCTTCGGATGTACTCCTGATGCTGCTTGTCCACGGGAAGACCCAACTCCTCTAGAATGTCCTTCTCTGTCATGTCGGAGGTCAGGGTCAGACCCTTGTCGCGCATGGTCTGCGCTATGGGCATGTGAACCGGCTTATCCGCTATCATCTGGGCGGACTTCTGCTTCTTGGTGGTAATGCCCGGTGAGAGCGTGGAAAGATTGTGTCGGCTTTGGGGTGCCGTGAGTAGGTACTGCTCGGCATCGTGAAAGGCCTGTCTGATGTTGGCTACGGTCTGGGTGGGGTTCTCAGGGTCGAATGCTGATGGGTCGACAGTGAGCATTGCAGGCATTATCACATCTCTCACTATCTGCTCCTTTGCTAGTATCTCACTTAGCATGGTCTTGTTGTAATCGTTATCGGACTGGTCCCTACCAGTGGATGCACCACTCACGGTATCCATCAGTTTGTTATTCAAGACCTCTTTCAAGTAGGATATCTGCTCCTTCAGGTCTGCTATCATCCTCTCATCTGGTTTTGTGCTTATCTGTCCTCTCTGGTATGCGTCCCTAGTGACGCCGTCCTCTTGCTCTAAATCAGCAATCATGTCGTTGAGGGTCTCCTGCAAGTCGTAGGTCTCCTCGTTGAATTGTCTCAGAGCCATTGAGGGAGAGAGTAATTGGATTATCTCGTTGTGCTCCATTCCGGGTAGTATGTCCTCGTACTTGCCGTTCACTATGTCGTTCCAAGGTAGCAGTCTAGATGATGCACCAAGACGGGACATGCCTGTGATGTCATCCACACCCGGCTCGACATGGGAACCACGGGATATGATGGCCCTGACCATCTTCCTAGCATTTCTCTCCGCGAGGGAGTCTGAGAACTCGCCGCTCTTGGAGCCCGTCCCAGTGACCGTAGCCCAGTTGGAAGTGTAGTTTCTACCACCGTCTATGCTTCGGTTTGCGAATCTCCGCTCAAAGACGAAGTTGTCCTTATGGTCTCTAGGATGTACCTTAGTGAGAGCCGATGAGAGGGGTACAGACTTGGAGTAACCAGTGTGTAGTGGTTGTTTTCTGTTTCTAGGCCATTTTGGTTTTCCGAACTGGTCTATCGCGTGGTCCCCTTGATTGTGGTCAGACTGGTCGAATGGCGATAGTATCTGCTCTGGTGTGTGGGAGGAGGTCTGGTCTGGTCCTAGTATGTCCTTGAGTAGATGACCGAACAGACCAGTCACTCCTTTGTTGGCGGAGAAGACGTCATTGAGCATGACTCCGCTCAAGTCGTGCTCAACATCCATGAAGTCACCAATCAGAGAGGTGACGTCCTCCATCGCGCCGTCGCCCATATGAGTGAGTGCATGCAGGAAATCCCGGTACTGGGTATCGGATATAGGCATACCACCAATCTCAAACGGCTTGTTCCAGAAGTCTGCTCTTCCCCTAAGCAGACCGTTCTCGCTGGTCATCAGACCTGCTCTGTCCTTGTCCACACTACCCAAGTCGAAACCATTGTGACCGATGACGAAGTCCGATTCCGCGTTTCTGTACTCCTTCTCATTCTTCGCTGCACCCATGTACAGGTCGAACATCTTCATCAGGGGTTCTAGGTGCTTCCTGTCCAACAGGGGTTTCGCTTTCTTGAAACCGATGTCATCGACATCCTTGACGATGGTGTCGAACAAGTCGTGATTCTCCATAGGAGAGAGGTCGGAATTGTAACCCATGAGTCTCAAGGCGTCTCTCTTGGTCAACTTGTGGGAGGGGGAGATGAGAGCGTGCTCCTTGAGAGTCTCCACATGTGGATTTCCCTTAGGCTCACCGAACTCAAAATCGTCATTGGGCTCACCGAACTCGGAGCCCTCGTCCATCATGCTTCTCAATAACTTCCTCTGCTTCTCATCGAAGCCGAAAAGGGATGTTAGTCTGGTGTTGGCATGCAATCCATGCTTCTTGGTATTCTCAGCGATGTATCTGTTTATCTCTCTCAGAATCATCTCCTCTGCGGACAACCCGCTTTTAGGGTCCACGTAGGAAGACAGGGCGTTGCCGATTGCACCGGACTCCGCTGGAGGACGCCTAGTGTCCGATTCGCTTTCTAGATTGGCGGGTACGTTCGGACTGGTCTCGTCATGCGCACGCATGAAGTAGTTCAACTCAGGAGTCGAGCGTGCGCGGATGTTCCTCTTGATGCGGCCCACGGGAATGACCGTCTTGTCATTCAGGGTTATGGTCTGCTTCTCAGGGTCATCGCTGCCATGAGTGAAGAAGTGGTCTAGGACCTCGGTCCTCTCATCAGGCTCAAGCCACTCAAGGCCTAGCATGTAAGACAACCAGCCTATGCCGCGTGCGTGATTCTCCTTGTACTTCCTCAAGGCTTCGGGTATGCGCCCGTCAGCGGTCATTTGGACACCTTCCTCGGACATTATCTCCCTGAAATCCTCGTCTGACATACCCTCGCTGGGGTCCACCTCCTTGTCCATGATATCGGAACCAGTCCAACTACGGATGGAATCGTCAAAGTGCGCTTCCCTCTGCTCGTCCTCGTCTAACTCCTTGACCTTGTCGGGATTCTCCTTCTTCCACCTCTTGAAGGACCGCTCGTAAAGCGCGTGGTTGTCTATCCCGTTGGTGGGCTCCTCGCCATCTACGCTGACTCCCTCTGGTATGCCTATGGTCAGGGGTCCGATGAAGGGCATGGTCTTGCCGCCAAGCGGAGAGTCAATTCCCCTCACAGCACCGTTGCTGCTGAAGTGCCTCTCATGCTTCCTATCCAGTTCATCGTCAATCTTGGCCTGACCGCTCTTGATGTAGTCGACCAGCATGCTAGCGAACCTAGGTACGCCTGTGACTGGGTCCTTCCTCAACAACGGATAGAGGTCCTCATGGAAGGGGTGGTGAACCGAATAGTCCTCTTTCTGGTCTGGTCTGGCGGAGGGCCATGCACCATGCATCATCCCTATCAGACCCTCTCCCTCAAGCCTACCGAGGTAACGATGGTTAGAGGCATCCGCCATGTTGGAACGAGTCAACTCATGGGCTTGCTTTCTTCCTAGTTTTCGCCTTTTGGCAGACATGCTTGCTATTCTGTTCATGCCCTCTCGCTTCATCTCGACCTTGGTCCTCTCGCCCTCAGGTATGGCGAAGAAGGATTCAGAGGCTTCTTGCCGTCTCTTTCGTTTGGACTTCAGGAAAACCTCACTGGTGAACATGCATACTCTGTCTACGATGTCCGACTTCAGAGTCAGACCCTGATTCTCCAGATTGACGAGGGATAGTAGGTACTCCTCTATCTCCTCAGAGGAGTCATCCGATTCGTAGATGGATTTCAGCAAATTCAGTTTATGCCTGTTGTAGACATCTATTGCGTCTTCATACACACGCTACCACCTAGTCTCTGTCCGGCTGGGTGTTATCAGTAGAAACTTCCCTGTCCTGAGTTCCGGTCTGGTGCGTGTTCATCCTGTCAGCCAGTCCTTCCATGTTGACTGAGGAGGTAGTTGCTCCTTTGTTGGCAACATCCGTGGAATCTAGAGTCGCTTGGTTGGTGTAGTAGAACATGTTGCGTGTCTGTCCGCCGGTCTCTATGTCGAATGCTATGTTGTGTGGTTCCATGCCGAAACTGGCCTTCTCCACTTTCTTGCCCTTGTGGTCGTTGGCTCCCTTGCCGTCTGCTGCGAAGTGAGGTACCTTCTTCCCCTTGTGCTCGACCATTTGGAGTTTCTCTGCTTTCTCCAGTAGTTTCTCTGCTTTCTCTAGCATATTCCTAGCGTCTTTCGTCATCTCGTCGTATCTGGGCTTCATCTAGTACACCTCTTGGTAATCTACTTCCTTGTGCTGAGCGGCCATTTCGTGAATCTCCTCCCAACTCATTTCGTGAATCTGTAGGTTGCTCATGTCAGTGCCATCCGATGCAGTACCTTTGATTATGGTAGAATCATCAGGAATATCGTTCCTGAAAGCATCAGTCTGGACTCCCTCTGACAGAGGTGTGTTATAGGCAACATATCCGGCTTTCCTGAGAAGGGCATTGGGTGAGTTCATTTGGCCCTCTAGCGCAGACAGTTTGGCGTCCATGCTCTCCATCTTGCTGATGAGAGCGTTCATCAGTTGCTCGGTCTGATTTGTAGATTCTTCTTCGCTCATTCAATCGCCTCACTCGACGTAGCGACCGTATGTTCCCCTGCTTGTTCTAATCTGGCCGTGTGAGCGAGCGGCTGGTATGAAGCCGGGTAGCACGTCATCGCGCTGCGATACATCGAAGTTCTGCCCGGACTTGTTAGCCTTGAAGACTGGGACTCCATTCACGAACTGATTGAGACCGACTTCCTCAGCCTTCTCCTGCTTCTGGAAGACTTCGTCCAAATCCGTGTTGAGGTACTCAGCGTACTTCACAATCTCACTCAATTGCATTCTTGCTTCATCTGGGTTGCCGTCCTCGATAGCCTTCTGGAAGGCTGTGGTGTGAACGTCTAATTTGCGTGCCATAGGGTCCATTTTGGTTAAGTCCATGATACTCACCTGCTACGCCCAGATGACCCTTGCTATTTGAACTAAGCGCCTCTTATATTCCGTGAGTCCAGCACCTTCTTGGTGTTCTGCTGAGCGATTGTCGGTTGCGGTCCGTTCTGCTGGACGCTCGTTACTGGAGAGCCCATACCCGGACTAGTGCGGGCTTGCGGGCTCGCTGGGCCTTGTGGTGTTCTTATCCCAGCACCTTCACCACCGGGCTGTCCCAGTCCCACGTGGGCACCCATGGCTTGCATCTGTTGTGCAGCGGCGGCTGGTGGCACTCCCATTGCTTGTGGTGGCATTTGACCGCGAGCCGGTGGCATCGCTGGTTGTGCTCCGCCCTCAGCGCCCGCTGGTGGTAACTTCCTGTAGGTGAAGCGAATATCACGGTCTCCCTCCTCCATGAGTTCCGGTTGGTATCCGAGCATCGCCATCCTCTGAGCGAGGTTGACTTCCATCTCATCCCTGCGTAGTCTGGTTATCTCGTCCTCCTCCTCGTTGGGGTAGAGGGTTAGTTTCCAGTCCGTGACCTCCATCTGCTCAAGCATTCTAGGGAAGAGAGTCTGAGTGTATATCTTCTGACCGAACTCAACTGCCCTGTTGGTGACCAGTATCTGTAGCCCCTCGTTGTTGAGACCGCCACTCTTGCCGTTGTCAATCATGAATATCTGGCTGACTCCGTAGAACGCTGCCATGCGGCTTCTAATCTCATCCCGAACAGCGATGTACTGCATCTCCTCAAGGCTGTCCATGAATTTGACCCAGTTCACTCCGCCCCTACCAGTCTGACTCTCTATGCCGACCTTGGGGATGTAGTGGGGGTCCCTCTCCATCTTCTCGTCTACGGTCTTCCAGAAGGACTTCATGGATTCTAGATTGTCAGTGGTGACTGATATGATTCCCTTCGGGGTTCTCCTCTTCTGATAGGCGGTATAGATGTAGTTGTCCATGGCTGTGAGCGACATGGCCTGTCTCCACATGGTGTTGACCGGGCTTCTACCATAGAGTTTGGATGGGTTGTACTTGCTTATGTGTATCACTTCCCCCTCTAGGTAGTACTGGGTCTTACCGCTACCAGCCATGTTGACGTAGTGAGCCTCCTCTAGTTTGTTGCCGCAGACGTTGCACTCGTTCTCCTGACCGGGGAAGGCGACTTGGTCCCTGTGTAGGGGGCACACCTTGTACCTACCACCCCTGACTCCCCTCTTATCGGATATTATTCTCATGAATATGGGGTCGCCCCTAATTATCTCCTTCACTCTGTAGAACATTATGTCGGAGGTCTCAGGGTCAACGAAGTACTCCTTGACTAGGATAAGGAAGGCGTCATCCACTATGTTGAGGTCCCTCTCTATCTCCGATAGGACATCCATGAAGTTCTGCTCCATGGAGTTCTGCTGCTGTAGCAACCACTTGGGGTACATCAACTGCTCATGGTCGGGCTTGCGCAAATCCATGCTACCGCATATGCTGCACTCTTCCAGTTCCTGCTTGTACTCCTCACCGCAGTTTCCGCACTTGAGATTGAACTTCTTCTCCCAGTAGTATCCCCTTCTGAAAATCTCCTGCCCCAACTTAGACACTATGGTCCTGAGAACGAGGTTCTCATGGGTCACGGCATACAGAGCCGGTAGGGTGATACCTTGCGCTAGCACTGGTTCCTGTATACCAGTGGTGTACAGGGGCATCTGTGGCTCAGGTGTAGTCCTCCTCCTGAACGGACTCGCTAGCGCTGATAGGAACCGTCCTATCCTAGTTTCCGATTCTTCCACCATCACAATCCCTCAGACCACTTGTTCACAGTATCAGCGTCCACTCCCCACTCAGTCAAGAGGCTTGTGGCTTTCTTCGTGTCATCTTCCCAGTTTAAATACTGTACTAGCATCTTTAATTCTCCCTTTCTCTTGTTGTCCTTCTCGTTGATGAAAGACATGACCGCTTTGGCTTGCTTCTTCTTCATCTTGAGGTGAGGCTCTATCCTCTTGAGCAGTTTGCCTATGTCGTCCTTGGAGTAGAACTGCAACCTGTGTTGGCTTCTCTGGGTATCCTTGTACACCTTCTGGTCCAACTGCAACACGCCGCAGTCCAGAACCTTGCGCAACTCCTCGCAGTGTACTCGCCCTCTGGTACCAGTGGCGATGAAGCCTGCTCTGGGCTCCCCTCTCTTGGTGATGGTGATGTAACCGTCTGCGTCTAGGAAGCCAGCGGCGTAAGCAAATGGGTCCTTGATTATCAGCCCTGTCCCATCCATCTTGACGAAGGTGCCTCTCTTAGCACCGTTGATTATGTCTATCTCCTCGCCGTACATGTTGAGTAACTTCGATAGTTTCATCGGAGTCATGCTCCAATGCACGTCATCAGTGCCTACCATGTTCTCAAATATCGCTCTGCTGCTCATTGGTCCCTTTTGAGTGAGTAGGTCTGCTGACTTCTTGAGGGTCTTCATCTCCTTGTCCGTGAGTCTATCCACTTGATGCAGAGCGCTCTTCCACATCTTTCTGGCATCCTTCTTGCTGTCCATGGCCTTCACCCAAGCATCCCTCTGGTCCTCGCTCCACACGTCGTCGTAGTTCTCAAGCGTCTTCACCATGGTATCCGCTTCCTCCCACTGGTTGCATGCCCTGATGAAACTGACCTTTCGCACATCCCCGAACTTTCTGAGGTTCTTCAAGTCCTTTTCATTGACTCCGAGTGCCTTTATCGTGGCTTCGTGCTTCTTGGCCCAAGGATACAGAGCCAGAGTCTGGTCCACTTCTATGGCTTTCAGAGTCCTTATGTCGGATATGATGTCATCAATCTCGGTCTTTTCGCTCTTGTTGGTCCTCCTCGCTTTTCGCAGTCTGGCTACGAAATCGCTCGCTGAGCAACCGAGGTGGGTCTGGAACCAACCGTCTCCGCTCTCGGAGAAGACCTGCGACTTCATGGTACCATCCACCCCGGCGATTTGCTGTTGCCATCGAACCATCCGTCGAACGCTGGCATGACGTCATCTAGGAGGACAACGCTACCTTTGAACTCCTTGGATGCCCAGTTCGCCAATGCTAGGCTCATAGCCAAGTCGTCATGCACCCCCACGCTTTCCAACTTGCCATTCTTCTGCATACCGAACCTGTTCAGTTGTTGTTCTACCTCATGGGTGTAAGCCCTGCTCCTTTCATCGCCATAAGGTAGTTTGATGTTTCCCTGCTCAAATGCCAAGAGCAAGGACATGAAGAGGGACTCCTTCTTGGTCCGCGTGGTCATGAAGACCCTGATTGGCATATCGGATGCAAGTTCCCTCATCTCCTGTTCAAGCATCCTCTGGAAGTTGTTACCCTCAAGTTCTATGAGGTCTGGTTGGAATCGGCTGTTGAGCATTATCATCATCCTCTTCTGGGCCATGGACGACATACCCCTCTCATGCACTACGTGGACAATCTGCTTGAATGGCTCGTCTGGCAGCATTCTCATCACAGTCATGGCAGTGAAGTCAGCGTTTTTGTCGGAGGCTATGGCTGGGTCATGACCGATGAAGTGCTGGCCGAAGACGCCATCCGCCTCACCCTCCTCGTTGTAGAAGGTCTCGGCCCTNTCCATNAGTTTGAGNTTGGGGTCGCGTGCCTTCTCCAGTATGTCCATGGGGAACATACTCGCTACGTCGTGAATCGGCTCGCACAGGTACTCACGGCTGAACTGTATCGCTGGCATGGAGAGGCGCCTCTGCTCAAGGGCCTCCATGTTCCAGCGCTCAGGCCAGAGAGCCTTACCCTTCTGGTCGATGGCGGGATAGGTCTCGACTCTGAACGTCTCCTTCTGCTCCAACTCGGCGTACAGGTCGTTGTAAGAGAAGGGGGTTCCGACCATCATCAGTTTGCTGCTGTGGTGGAGAACCGGAAGGAGAACACCGTAGAACCAGTCAGCGGTCCTCTGCAACTCGGTGCCGCTGGTGCCCCACAGGATGTCATCGCACACGACCACATCAGGGTGGAAACCACGGGTAGCACCACCAACTGACTTCGCCATGAGACGGGAGCCATTGGTGAACTCAAAGTAGGACTTGGCCCAAGGCCTCCCGCCCTCAGGCATCAGGGGTCTCAGCACTGGTGAGTTCTCTATGTTATTGCGGATGAAACGCATGTGCTCAAGGGTCTGCTCAAGGGAGTGGGAGAAAATCATGATGTGCTTTCCGGGATTGAACGCTGCAAGCCATAGAGCGTAGGACATGAAGAAGACGGACTTCCCATGGTCACGGGACGCTTTCACGCAGAAGTACTGCGATTCCTCAAGCCCGCTCTGCCAACTCTCATGGTGGTGGTTGTAGAGGAAGCCTAGTATCTCCACGAAGAAGTACTTGAAAGAGCGAGAGGCCATCTGGTGGTCCATCTCGGTGATGAAGGACTTGAGTTCCTCGTTCTCCTTCATTATAGGTAGTCTCCATAAAACTCATCGGGGTCTACAGTAGTATCGCTAGGGGCTGGTAAGAGTGGTAAGGGTGGTACGGAACTGTCCTCAGGTCCTTCTGTGTATTCGGCATCTTCAGCGAAATTGAAGAGATGTGACGAGTCTTCTGGAGCAGGAGGGTCTTCTGGAGTGGGGGGTGCCACATCACCCATAGTTAGTGTGCGGTTACCCGCTCCCCGTGCCATTCTCATATATTCTTCCATGGCTTCCCTCTTCTCTCGCTCTTCTCTCGTCTCCTGACCTGCTAGTATTCTGTTTACTAAATTCGGAGTGAGTTGGTCTACCGTGCTGTAGGTCGTGTACGCACCTGTGCCAGCCCTACCTAGAACCTGAGACGATGTGGCGTTGCTGGGGTCACCCAGAGCCTCTAGCGCTGTGTTGGCACTCAGACCGAGACCCAACAACTGCATCAGTCTCTCAGTGTTGCGTGCTCTCTGTGCTGCTTCTGGGCTGTAGTCTTCCGCTATCTGAGGGTAATCAGTGGGTCTCCTGCTACCAATGGTGAAGAAGGGTTGCAAACTACCGTCAGCGCTCATTCCGAAACCCAGACCACCACCTGAATCGACAGGGCTTCCTTCGTTCTTCAGGAAGTACCAAGCAGAATCCATTGGGTCCATATCAATCGCTCCTGAAGGCCGCTTTCACTACCTTCACAGTATTCTCAGGGTAGCCGTACTTGTCGGTCAGCCTCATCCAATCCCCCTTGGCGAACAGTATGGTCTTAACGTCTATGGGTGCCAACTGCAAGTTTGATGCCATGTAGTTGACGTCATCCAAGGAACTGAAGTTCATNCTCTTCTGTGGGAGGGCCTTGAGAACTGCTACATCACCCAGTGCGTCATCCATCTGCATCTTCTCCATGGTTTTGAGCAACCTGTCTTGGGTGCTCTCAAGGACGTCATCGCTGAATTGCATCAGACTGCTCTGGTAGGGGTCTGAGATTGTTCTCCTAGCGGCTTCCACCTGCTCAGGTGACATACGAGAGGCTGTGGCTGGATTGGTTATTCTCCCCGCAATCTCCCTGATGCGAGCATCGTCCGCCGTAGCCAGACCCATTCTCTGTTGTTGAATTGGAGTCGGGGTGGTTGGCATCCTACCAGTGACGGGACCGCTCATCACAGCGACGTTGGAACTCGGTTGCGTTATCTGCTGGCTGCTGACGCTGGCTGCGGCAGGAGGAGGGGGTGTTGCTGTTTGGGATTGGGCTGACGCGGTGGGGACTCTACTCACGAAGTTGCCCTCAAAGTGCTCTGGTACTCCCAAGCCACGCGCTCCGGCGAAGGTTATCTGATGTGAGAATCTAGGCCCAGTCGGTCTGGCTTCCTCTTCTGGGAACATCATCCTAGTTTCCCTTCCACCTGCTAGCGCCATCTTGTCAGCGAGCGTTTCCATGACTGCTCTGACAGCAGGTGCGTTAGCACGACTTTCAGGCTTGAGGTTTATTCTGAAGCCGTTGCCGTCCTTGTCGGTTCCTAGGAGACCGCTACCTGATGGGTGATTGACTGGTGCTACCGATTCCTCGCCTCTCATGCCCATTCTGTAATTGGAGTCTGCCACCCCTTCTGGTGCGTTTGGGTTCTGGCCAGACACCATGGCCTTCGCCCAGTTCTTCCTGCCTGTCGTCTCGGTGGCGAGAGTGGAGGCTTGCGTCTGTCCGCCCCTGCCGGGTAGGGCGAATACATCACGCGCTGTGTCAGAGTGACCCTCATGGTCCGCTTGAGTCATCTCGCCCGGTTGTAGACCAGCAGCGTAAGCAGCGGAATAGTGAGCATCTAGATTGGCAGCGTGCCCGCTGGTGGTTCGACCGAATAGTTTCTTGAATGAGGGGTAATGAGCCAAATCGTCCATCAACTCATCGAACAGCGTGGTACTGGGAGCGTCCGCATCAAAGTCAAACAGCGTCTTCTCAGGCTTCTGGACCAATGATTGCAGGTATTCCCTGAGAGGCCTGCCCTTCCACTCCACATCGAACATAGGGTCATCCAAGGGAACCGTCTGAGTTACCCTACCAGTGGCCAGAGCCTCGCCTATCTGCGATGTAGCGCCTAAGGCCAGTCTGATTTGATGCTCGGCGCTCCTCTTGACTCCAGCAGCACCAGCCCTCTTTGTAGGTTCCATGTGGTACTCATCTGGTAGGTGATGCAGGTACTGCGATACCGAGATGTCCTTGTAAGCCCTATCAGTGGAAGGCTGCCAGCCCTCCTCCAGACCGAATCTTTGGTCTCTATGGACTCCGCTCTCGCCTAGTTGACCTGAAGGGATGTTTCTGGCTGAGGACTTGTACGCTCCAGTGTTGACGTCGGGTCTCAGGTGCAACCTGTGAGTCTTGATGTATGGGTACCTAGGGTCAGAGAAACTGAACATCTTGTGAACCTCAGTCTCGTTTACCCCAAGACGCTGGGCTATGACTTGACCTAACTCGCCGTTGAAGGGTATGGAGGCTGATTCCACGAATCGACCGAAGCGATGGTTGGGATGATTACGATTGTCCGTGAGAGTCACCAGTCTCTTGTCCGGCCCCCAGTTCCCCCTAGTCATACCATCAGACCCCTCATGCTGGAAGTCGCTCATGGTGTTCTTCCTCCAAGCGTTATCGCTCCAAGTGGGAAGGTGGTTGTGACCTGATTCATGCTGCTTCTCGTTGTGCAGGTCTATGGCGGCCTCGACTATCTCAGTAGGGTCAATTATCCCTATGACGCCCAACTCCGTGAACTTGTCACCAATCGCTTTGATGACGCCGTCTATCCCGTGGTAGTGCTTGGACCCGTCAACGCCCAGCCATACCTTCTCTCCATACTGTCCGGGTACGAACTTGCCCTGTATCAGTCTGCCAGTGCCGGGAATGCCAGTCTCGTCTGAGTGAAGGCTGCCGGTATGGGCGGTGAAGGGGACATCGGGTATGTCAGGGCTACCAGAATCAGCCTCTGGCGGTGGGTATCTCTGGAAGACTCTGTGGTGCTTGCCGGACTCGTCCATCACATAGGCTTCGTTGCCATCTCCCTTTCTGAGAGTGTAGGTACTGGACTTTACTAGAATTGAGCCTCTTCTCATGGTGTGCGGCCTCCGCGACCTGCTGCGAATCCTTCTTGGTAACCGAAGGTTCTGGGTTCTATCTCGGTGTTTGTGGTTCCCCCTTCATTCTTGTTGGTCTGCTTTGGGCCATTCTCAGGATGCTTGGGTAGATTGCTACCAGCACCTGAAGTGTCCTTCTCGCCCATGCCTTTCTTTTTGCTCTCCTTGTCCTTCAGCGCTCTCCTCGCTTGGTTTATGAGTTGCCTGAGTTCTATGACGTCGTATCTTGTGAACATCCTCTTCTGTATGGGACTACCCACAGCCACCTTCTCGCTCATCATCAGCATGCTCTTCTCGCTTGAACTCCTCTGGGGAGCAGCAAGGCTAGGCATCTTGGGCATTCTAGGTGGCACTATAGGTGCGATTCTGTGAGGCTTGATTCTAGGTCTGGGACCGACTGCGACTTGTCCTCTGGGTGCGGCTTTCGGTTTTACTCGGACTTGTCCCTTAGGTTTTCGCTCTATACCTTGCAGACGACCGCCACCCGTGTCACCTGCGAAGTAGGTCCTCTGTCCGAAACGCGCTTGAGCGGACATGGGTTGCCTTATGCCCGCAGTTCTCCTTCGTGCGTCTTGCCTTCCCAAGAACTCCTTGTACGAAGCGGGTTCCTTGGATTTTGGCTGATTGACTGACCTGCCCCTGTGGTCCTTGTCTACCGCTCTCTTGGATTGGTCTAATCCCTCCCTCTTGCCGCTCGCGATTGCCCTGCTTCTCGCTGGTGCTCTTCTAGTAGTGGCTTTGTCAGGACCTAGAGTGCCACCGGGTGGAGCATCGAAACCACCAGTGGAGGGCTGCCACTCCCTCCTTTTCTCGCTCGTCCTTCTCCTCTCGGCCCTTCTCTCCTCGCCACTCCTCTTTGGCTTCACTGCTATGTCAGGCTCCTCAGGGGAAAGGGGTGAGGTCTTCAGCAATCTGACGCCTATTTTCATAGGCTCGCTCATGGCGAAGGCATGACCACCAGAGGCACCGGGTCCTCTCGCTTGGTTCGCTAGACTGGATAGGAAGCCGAAGTTACCAGCAGCGCCGGTTTGAGCATGCAACTCTCGGTCAGCGTCTATCTTCTCGGAATCGTCCCTCTCCTCATCCTCCTCATCCTCTGGTAGGTCTGAGGGTCTGATTTTGATGTGCTTCCTCTTGAGTTTCCTCTGCTTCTCCTCGTCACGCTTGCGTTGTCTCTCCTCGTACTTGCGGTCCCTCTCGCTGCCATCCTCTGGGATGTAGGTGCCTTCCTCCTCGTCGTGATTGCTCCTGTACATGTGGGAGGATTCGCTTCTGGGATTGTAGATTCTGACTTCGGTTCCCGTTCCCATGCTACCATAGGACTTGCGAACTAGGACTGGCTTCTCACTCATACTTGCAACCCCGCGTAAAGAACGACCTCGTCATGGAGTTTCTCGCCTAGTCTGTGATAGAAACTCTTGATTGTACTAGGATTGGTGAAGCATCTGCTCATGGACTCGCAAGTCGTGAGGAAATCAGCGATGGCCTCGGTTAGTTTCTCTCTTATCGGTAGGACCACAGCAGGGTCATCGCAACTGTCTATCTCCTTCATGCCCTCTATGACCATGAGCAAACTGCTCTCCGTGATGAGGCTATTGGTGCCGTACTGCTGGATGTAATGACTGAACCTGTCACAGACACAGACGCAGTAGTCCAAGAACACTGGAAACTCATCGTCCTTTATGTTCTTGTCCCTGACGAAGAGACGGTGTCCGGGATGCGTCACTTGCATGAGGTCACTTACGGAAATCAAATGTCCTCACCTATCTGCTCCATGAGTTCCTCCCTGATTCTTTTCCACGTCTCAGGGCTTTCCTTTGCTAGTTCTACCTTCATTATGTTGATTGTCTGATTGACCTGCGAACCCTCGCCCGTGCTTCCCCAGTCGTTGGTCAACTTGGATAGGTCCTTTATCGACTCGCGCACTTCCTTGTGTAGTGTGACTGCGTCACGAACGAAGCCGTCATCGTGAATGTCCTTCTCCTCCATGAGTTCACCTAACTTGGTATTGAGGGTCTCGACGTTGCTACGAAGCACGTTCATCTCATTACCCACGGAGATGCTGACCTCAGTGACAGCGGCCCTCTGGACTAGAGGTTGAAAGTGATTCTTGATGTGATGGTAAACAGTGCTCTCCGGACATTCAGCAGCACTCGCTATCTCATCGCTAGTCATAGTGCCATCGAAATAGTTAGACTCAAACTCCGCTCTCTGTGGATGGGTGCATAGAACACAGGATGGATTAGCAGCCATATGATAGTCCCCCATGTGATTGCGGAAGTGACGGTCGGCTGTGTTGGCCCTCCAACCCATCTCCTTGTCCATCTGCTTGACGGTCATGGTACCGTCCAACAGAGCCTGTTCAAGGCTGTCTCTGTCGGGGTCTTGACAGAATGCACAAGACCGTTTCACAACTGGCTGGCGCTCGGCCATGACTGGTCGGATAGCAGTACAGAATATGAACTATGCTGTATTAAATACCAAATTATATTCTGGATATTCTAGAATAGATGGTACTCAGGAGCATACCTGAGCCGAAGATAATCATCATGAAGATGGAAGCGTCTGTCTGATTCATATCCGCTCCCCTGAACACTAGAATCAGAAGACCGACAATCATTGCTGAAATCAGTTGTATCATTATCATGTCCTTGATTACACTCTGCTTTGGTGCTAGGAAATGAAGGGATATGTCAGCCACTGGCTTTGGCGTGATACCTGAACCCATCGTCATGCTAAGTCCTCCCGAATAGTGCTCTGTTGAACATACCACCGACCGCTTGACCTGCGCTCTCCATCATGCCGGGGTCAGCCATGGCTGTGCCAAGCATTCCCTGCAACAAGGACTGGTCAGCCATTGCGATGATTTGCTGTCTCTGCTGCTCAGCGGCTTGTATGGTCTGCATGGAGACGTTCTGCATGTTGTTCAACTGCGCTATGATATTCTCAGCGCTGAGAGTCTGCAAATCGCTAGGCAGGCTAGTCACCTCCAAAGCAAGAGTACCCTCGTCGTCTAGTGAGAATGTGCAGTTCTTGAGCACGTTGAGTAGCGAGAAGGTAGTGATATTGGATAGCATCTCAATGAAAACAGGCATGTTCTGGCTGATGATGAATCTGTCAATAGGTTGCAGAGTCTGCAACATGGCGTTGAGTATCTCAGTCTCAGAGGGCGGTGTCATCGGAGCGGTCATGTATTGTGGATTGACGCCTGCACCACCTAGTATACCAGCGCTAAAACTCTGTCCTACGGTAGGAGGGGCTTGCGCGGCTGGTGCTGAGTAGGCACTCGCACCCAAGGAGAAGCCATTAGTGGCTGGTTGATTGTTAGTCAGACCTAGACTCATTCTGTTACCTCCACAGCGGGTACTACCGGCACGGGTTGGACGGTCGTAGCGGGGTTCAGGGTTTGAGCCTGTTGGTTGAGAACGGTATTGAAAGCCTGTTGAGTAGCGAGCGCTTGCTCCTGCGCTTCCTTCTGGAACATCCTCATGTCAAACTGGACCATGGTGATGTCGTTCATACCAGTTTCTGGATTGGGAACGTGCCACACGTTGATGCCTTTTGTCCTATTAGCGTCCTTCTCAATCTCTTGGAAGAAGGGCTCGTACTTCTGAACTAGTTCAGGCATGGTGGGTTCCGTGCTCGTCAAGGTGGAAACGGGAACGGTCACGATGCTGACGCCCTTCTTCACCTTGTCACGGAATCTGCTAGGCTTCATCTCCGCTTCTCTCTCTTCCTCTGCTTCCCACTTGCATAGCAGGTGATACAGGTGCAGATGCTCAGGGCAGTAGGTTCCTTTCAGGGTTCTACCGCTAGTNACACCGCTTCTCGCTAGGAAGGACTCGGTCTGTCCCGATATGGGGTTCTGCCAGTACATCTCCCAGAGGCTTCTGCCTGTTTCCTCGTCAGTNATTCTAGCGTAGAGGTTGTCGTACTCTATCAATTCCTTGACGTTGCAGCCATCGACGACGCAGACACCGCTGTCCTTGGTGTACCTGTAAGGACTACCAAGCCATCTCCTTGGGTCGAATATAGACCTCTTCGTCGGTTTCAGGAGTTTGTACGCTTGCTTGATGTCCTGTCTCCTAGCCTTACGTGGGTCAGGGTGGTTGGAGGGGTAGAAGTTCACCTTGGGTACTTCCAGATTCTTCTGCGCGGCTAGTTGCTGCATCTGCTGTTGTGCAGTCGCTTGCTCCATGATAGCGCCTTGTGTGAACTGCGGATTACCCTGTTGGGCCATGGCTATCATAGCAGCCTCGTTCAGACTACTCAGAGATTGCGTCTGCATTGGTGCTCTTGTTATCGTTCTGTACATGTCATCGGGTACATCTAGTAGACTCATGCTAATCCTCCGAGGGTGATACTTGTATTTCCATGCTTCCATTCTCTGCTGTGAGCCTCCATTCCAGTTTGCTACCAGCAGAAAGGCCCAGAGTCTCCACAATCCACATGGGAACAGTGGTTCTAAGGCAGTTGCTATCCTTGCCTGTGGATACCAAAGCCGTCTTGGTTCCACCTCTTGCCATGGGTATCGCACACCGTTATACTCTAAAAAGGTCACTCAAGTGGTCAATAAGTCTACCATCACTGGTTCTACGTTCCAACCAACTCGCGTGGCCATGAATGCACGCTTCGTTGGTAGCCTCGCTTTCTGCAACCGAATCAGGTCGTCTCTGAAGGGGTCGAATATCTTGTGCTCGCCTATTCTGTTCTGCTGCCATAATTCAGCAGCCTTCTTGTCAAAGAACCTGTCTGCCTTGTTTGCTACAAGCATCAACAACCTAGGTGCGTACTTCTTTCCCTTCAATCTGCTTCTCAAGTTTCTGTACCTGTATTTCCTGTAGATGAGGGCATCCACTAGGTACTTGAATCCAGCAATCTGCTCAAGCCCCTCAGCACCTCCTTTGAAGGCTCTGTCATCAAACATGTACACGACTACTTCCACTTGCCTAGCGACCATGTCGTCAATCCAGAGATTCCAGAATCTCTCTTGGCCACCTACGTCTGCTGAGTAAACGACTCTCTTCTCACCCTGCCATGATATTCGCTTCTTGGTAGGGGACGGTAGAATGTACCTAGTTAGCAGTTTGAAGTGGTCAGTCCTCTCCTCGTCCGGAATCTCCTCCATCTCGCCGGGGGTAGTCATGTAGCGGTCGAGGGTGGTCTTGCCTACCATGCTGGTTCCGTAGATGCCCACTCTCCTAGGCTTCCAAGAGTTATACAACTGCTGACCGTATAGGGCTGCGCCTACTAGAACACTACCTGCTCCTACCATCGAATCACGTCGCGTCGGCTACTATGTCACCTAGCCAGTCCGCTACGCTCTGCAATTCGTGCCAGAACCACTCTACAGTCCAACCCCATAATCTGAAATCGCTAGTGGATTCTATGTAACTCACCACTAGAGCAGCAATCACAGAACAAAGGATTGTTCTAATCCACCCTATTCCCCACTCATACGTATTATCCACCGTGTTAGCGAGATGCATCGCTCTGAGGGTTTCTTCCACAGAATCGTCTTTCGGTGTCTTGAATATCTTACCCATCAGGCATCCCTAGCCTGTCACTTGCTCTTATACCTGCGGTCTGGAGTACCATCAGCCTTGAGTTTGACTTTATCATCTGATAGCGCTCTAGGGGCAACCGGGGTATCAGATTTGACAGTCTGTCCTATCTGGTCCAGACCGAGGCTCATGCTGGCATCTTGATTGAGATTGCTGGATGAAGGAACAGTGAGACCTATGTTCTGATTCGATGGCATCATCTCTCCGGGATTCTGTTGCATCCACAGCAACTCCTTCTCCAACTGCATCTCCTGCATACGAAGTTCCATGTCCATTCTCCTCTGGTCGTAGTTGAACTGCTGGTCTTGGAAGGCCAAGTTTCTGGTTCTCTGCATATCCGCTACTCTTGCTCTCTCTATCATATTCTCCTCAAAGAACATCTTGAAGAAGTAGGTAGCGACTACTTGGATGGCCAAAGCACCCATAGCGTAAGTCATACCATTGACGTAATGCGTCGCTCCCGCCCCACCCGGAAGCCACAGTTGCGAATCGAAAAGCCCGACGGCTATTCCGACTAGCGCTGATTGCGCCAAAATAAGTCCATTCAAGTTCTGCGAGGAGACCTCTCTGTCGTTTCTCATGTAGTGACCTCACGATAGGCCACTAGAGGGGACAACTTAAGGGTGTCGTAAGCGACCTTCACAATATTCCAATCTTTCATTGTTCAATATAGACAAAAAAATAAATATCAATTAAATATCAAGAAAGAATAATGAAAGATTGAAATTATCACAATCCATCCATCAGTATGATATCGCCGTATTTGTGAGTTTTCAGATTGCTCATGGTGCCAATCAGGGCCTTGCATTTGCTCTTCGACAAACCTGTGGCTGCACAGCACTTGTCCAAGCCAGCCGCTCCGCCCTCATCCTTGAGGCACTGTATGATTTTGCCTTTGGCGTCTGCCATATCGTCCTTCTTGAGCACTAGATAGGACATCAGCAGTTCCACCGTTTGAGCGCTGCACCCTTTGGTGTCAGTTTACCACCTTTGCTGGTTGGCCCTTTGGCTCCGCTCATTCTAGCGCAGAATGACTTGCGCCTCTTGGCCCTCTTGCTTCCGGGCTTGAGTTTGGATGGCTTGGTCGTGACTGGGGGTTTGAGGTTGGCACCCTCCTTCCTTTTGAAATGCGCTCTGCCCTTGGCNCTGAGTCCACCCTTCCTGCTGTGCCTGTTCTTGTTGTAGCCGTGGAATGGCTTCTCCTTTTTCTCAAGCATGTCAAAGTGGTTCTCTATCAGGAACATGGACGCCTTCTGCATTGGAGTGCAGCAGGTGCATTGCTTCTGCTTCTCGCGCTTGAGCATGGTTACCGGAGCACCCCCACCATCTTAACGATTGTTGGCTTTCCACCAACCCCTTGCTTCTTACTTCTCTTTCTTCTCGTCGCTGCTCGCTTTTGTCCACTTGACATGCTTCCAGATGTCTTGGGTGTTTTGTCTGAGACTTTCACTGATGGTCTGCACTTTGGATAGCCTTTTCCACCTAACTTCGCTTTGCTCCTTCCGCACGGTGGGTGCTTTCCGTCCTTGTCCTTTCTCGATACGTCCACCCATTTTTCCTTGAACCACCTATTGAGGTCTTTGACGATAAGTACGTCGTAACATGTGCATTCGCTCATCACTTACCACCTGCCCATGCATCACATACGTGGTCAGCACGGCAGGTAAAATCATACCACTTGCAGTATCCCGTCATAGGGTCATCTGTTGCGCTTGAGTCCCAAGCCTTGCAATTACCGCACTTCTTGGGGCCAGTGGCCTTTCTGTAATTAGGAGCATCTGACTTCGCTTTGACTATTATCAGATTTCTCATTTCTTCTTCCCCTTACCTCTGAATTTACCCCGACAGTACTGGACTGCCCAGCCGTTGGCATAGGCTGACGGGTAGACTTTGAACTTCCTCTTTGCTGCTGCTTTCCCTTCTGGGCACAGTTTCTTCTCAAGATAATCCCACGCGCTATCCATACCGGAGCAATGTCCGCACTCGCAAGAACTCATCTTACCTTCACTCTCCGCAGGGTGCCTCTGTTTTTGAAGTGTCTTGCTCTGTTGGAATGCGGATTCTCAAGGGTCAATTTCCCTCCTTGGGTGTGACTGACGTCCTTTCCGCCCTTTCCGTATATGCCTCTCTTCCTCCTCTCCCTGTTGAGTTGCACTCTGTATTTGACTCGCTTGGGATTCTTCTGGTACTTCTTGTCGTACTCCAACTTGTGGGCGAATGCCTCTGGTGACTTGCGCTCCTTGAGTAACTGGAGGGCTATTTTCATAGGTTCGCTTCTGCGAATATCTTGAAATGACTGGTCGAACTTAAATCCTTCAGATGGGGTTTCTTCCATTCTAGTATTGTGTTCATCCATGATTGCCTCCGCCAGTTCGATGTTGAAATGACCTCCGGCGCTATTCATCAGAGTGTCGTGAACCATTGTCCCATGGGGCGACAAATCGAACCATCTAGGGTTGCGTATGTGCTCACTATCATTACCCTCGATTGGGACTAGAACCCTATAGAGTCCTTCCATATCCGAATGGGACAAATCGCTCAATCTGAGATTAGCGAATTCATCTTCAGGGAAACCTTCACTACCCTGAGATACTCTATAGCCATCCTCGCCGCTCGGCATGACTGCTTTCAGTAGCAACAGGCTTTTGTCCATGGTCATCAGAGCCTTCAGCATCCATTGGTAATCATTGAAGTGATTTGCCATGGAATTGCTGTAGCCCGGTACATCCCTCATTCCATCCCTATTCAACTCAAAGTGACTCGGACTCATACCATCGAAACTCTGGTGGAAGGAGTCGAACATCGCCTCCCCCATGCTTTCCCTATGCTCCTCAGGTAGACTCTCAATTGCGCTTCTAATCATACCATGCATGTCATCTACGTGATTGTTCCAACCGGGCTTGTGCTTGCCGCCAGTCCAATCTAGTCTCAGAGCGGTGTTATCACCCCTCACCTGTTTGGGGGCGAACATGTTCTTGTTGGTTTGGGGGTGCGGCATTTCCATATCTTTGAGAGTCTGTATGATTCCCTTTCTATCATCCAATCCCGTCACTATTCCCTTCTGCTGTTTACCGCTTGTGTCTTTGGTGGGTATCTCCGGTAGGGAGTTGACTATCGGATGCCTTTGATGAAAATCCGATTCAACTCTGAATCCGCCTTCTTCCCAATGCTGCTTGCTGTCGAATTCACCGTCTCCTATGGGGTCTCTTGAGAACATGGTTGGTTCTTGGCTAGTCAAGTCTATGTGATTGTGAGGCGGCATCGGAGTGGTATCTACCGAATTAGGATTGTGCTTGCCGTCGTTGACGATGGTCTTGATTACGAATCTGCTCTTGCCATCCTCGTCAGTGATGGGCTCCACTATGGCATCGTACTTTTCCACCGCTGCCTGTCTACGGTCTGTGATTCTGTTTCCGTCATCATCCAGAGTGACAGGTTCGTAATTCTGCCCGCCCCTGTGCGCGAAGGTAAATGAGAAAGAGGAGTTCTCCTCGTCTGGTCTCAAGTCGTATTGGTATGCTATCATCTGAGTTAGGCCCTTGATGTAATCCAAGAGTTCTTTCTTTTTCTTTATCTCACCCCCATGGGGGTTGAATACAGTCTTCATGTTCCTAAGGTCTCTCCTCATATCGTCATCGTACTCAGCGTGAACTCTGCCGTTTATCTCCCTAGGATGCATCAGTCCCCTTTGGGCTATCTTGTTCTTCACATGCTGGCCTATCTTGTCCTGCACTTCTGGGAACTCGCTTCTGAGAGCGTCATCTCCTTCCAGCAATCCCATCATTTTTTTGACTGCTTTTGGTGAGTACATGCCGCTAGCCCATCTGTGCGTTTCGGTTTCTCTTGATTCTACCTTCTTAAGCAGTAGGAGAGCCCTGTCTAGGAGTTCTTCGGCTGGTGACTTTCTCAAGTAGATGGATTGTGGCACACTAAACCGCCACCTCAATCTCTCTTGTCGAACGTCTTGAACCACTCAGGATGATTCTCCGCGTACCAGTCATCGACCTTCTGCTTGTCGCGCCTGTGGGACATCTCATCGAGTTTCTTCCTCTTAGTCTGCTTTTTCTTGTGGTGGTCGTCCACTTCCTTGTGGGCCTCGTCGTAGAATGACTCCATGTCATTCTGAATCGCCTGTTCCCTCTTGGGGTCAGCAGGGTTGGACTCCATCTGCCTCATTGGACCCATGGCCATTTTGATTACTTCCCATGCTGAGTCCATTGGCTTCATTCTACCTGCTCCTACTCACTCTTACTAGCCCTGTCTGCCTTCGCATTTTTGGTCTTCGGCTTCCCCTTGCGAGGTCGCGTTGGTATTTGTGTCTTGTTCTTGCATTCTTAACTTTTCGGCTCAATCTCTGGACTCTGGCCTGCGCGAGGCGCTTTGGCCTGTCTGAGATGTACGACGCCTTGAGTACGAGTACCTCTGACACGATACACCGGACTAGGCGATAGGATAATTACATTGCGCACAGTGGCGGTATCGTGTCGGCGGAGCGTCTCATGTCTGATGAGTTCCTTGGTGTGATAATCGAGAATGCCCGAAATGACATACGAAAAGCAGCACCGGCAGCAGCATTACCAGCACTTGCTGCAATGGCTGCTAGGTTAGGACCGGCCATCGCAAGAAAGTTGCCGAGTATTCTGGCTAGTCCTAAACTAGACGCAGCAGCGATAGCAGCGACACCCATAGCGGGACCGGCGGCGCCGGGAGCATTGGCGGCAGTCAGAGGAGGACAGGCAGCAAGATTGCGAGGCCAAGCGAAGGTTGCTGGCGGCAAGGCTGAGGCAGCGAGGACGGGGTTGAGGGAAGGAGCAGAAGCGAGAGCGGAGGCTGCCATGGCTGCTAATCCTGATGGAAGAACTAAATACGGTAAATTAGCACGTGAAGGTGTACCTACCGAAACGACAGGTACTCAAACTGGTCTTTCTGATTTTAACACGCCTGAAAGTCTTGGGTCACAGATGAGAGATGAAACAGCAAGGGCTACGAGATTGCAAGGTCAAGCAGACGACTTGACTCAGGCATCGAATAGAATGGCAGCAAGAGCAGGAGGGCTCGGTAGTACTGCTGTAGGAGTACAAGCCGCTAGGAGTTCGATAAACAACCAGAACACCAGCATGAACAGGATAGATGAGCAAACGAGGAGGCTAAGAGAAGACAAAGAAAGAGGTACCAGCAGCGCTTCTACAACTAGCGGCTTCGGGAACATAAGCAGTCCTACACCCAATGTGCAGGGTTACTGAAACTTGATTTGGAAGTCATACCTGAACTCAGGCTCCTTCACCAATGGTAGCCTGAAGTCCAGACAACTCTCGCAGAAGGGTATGCTGTTTCGNAGNCCCATGTCNCTTATCGGACGGCGGTTGCAACAGACGCATCGGTATGGATAATGGTCCCTGATTTTGTCCAGCGAGTCTGGGTTTTTCGGGTCTACCGTCATCCTACTTATAAATCGACAGTAGAAACTCGCTATTTAATCTTCCGAAGGGACGAAAAAGCGTGCTTCATGGGCTCTGAAGACCTGATTGTCATGAAAGTGTCATCGAGCGGAGGGAAGAATTTTCTATTTCTCCAGAAATTCATAGCATCCTGCGATTGGTCTGCACTAGGGACTATCTTGGCTTCTTTGTGCCCTCCTTCGGTTTGTTGAGCCAGTAAAGAGGCCAAGCCGTACATATCATGACCGAATTTTCTTCCTCTGAAGGGCTTGTCTACGAATGCGTTATCTGCTGCCAAATTGCCTTCGCGGTCCAGACTAAAGTCTGCTTCTGCTATGTTCTCCTCAAGGCCCATCATGTCCTCCGCATCGGCTTCGCTACCCAGCATCCTCTGACCGCCAGAAGGGTCGGTTATTCTAGACTCGATAGAACCGAAGCGATTCCTCTCGGCTCTCATGGGGAAGGTCCTACCTGTTGGTAGTTCACGACCAGCGATGTCTGAGGTCTCGTCATCTANGAAGTCNGCCGTCATCACATCCCGTGANAAGGGGTCATCNGGGTCTCTGGGTGAGTACACTATGCTACCCAAATCCACTGCGTCTTTCAGCAGGAAGTCCCAAGCCAACTCAAACGGGTCCACGGCATTGGCCTCCCAAGGCAGAGCCGCAGAAGTCACCTACGTTAGTTTGCAACCAAGATGGTATGTTCTTCGTGTACTTGCCACAGTTGGGGCAAGTCTCAGCCACTCCCATACCCTGTGCTTCCAAGACTTCTTGCTTTCCCCTCTCGACTGCTTCGGCAGCGGCTTCGGGGTCGGGCTTGTTTAGCCTCTTCTGCCTAGCGAACTCGGACTCTATCTCGGTGCGAGGCCTCTCTGCTGGGGGAGCGACCACTGGTGGTTTCTTCTTAGGTCTGAATGTCATCTGCCTACCGGCTGGTCTGCGCTTGGGCTTGACTCCTGAGAACTGGTCGAGGGTGGTTTGCGTGGTGTCTTCCTGCTTCAGGAGCCTCCAAGCCAAGACCATAGGCTCTCCCGTCTCGATGATTGTGCCTCTATTCTTCCTCCTAGCCATCAATCTTGACATGAAGTCCTTGCCGGGAGCGGGTTCCTTCGGCGTCATAGCGTCCAGTCTCGCACGGTATCTTCGATAGTCTTCTGCGCTCATGCCCTCTGGTAGCATGGGCGTTATACCTCGGCGTCTGGAAGACATGACGCCAGTCTCCCTGTCCATTATCACTGGAGGATTCAGTGGAGTATCCAATAATCTGTCCTGCTGACCGGCGGGCATCGCATTTATTCTCTCAGCGAATTTGTCCATTGCGACAGGTCCGACACCTTTCGTTCTAGGGTCTAGTTGCGCGGGCAATTCCTCGCTATAGTAAGTGGGGTCATCGTTCTTCAAGAGAACCCGAACGAACTTGGACGCGCTCATCTTCTTCCCATTCCCGGCATTTTCCCTTGTAGTAGTAGCCGGACGAGACGCTGCACTTGCGCATTGTCTGCTGTAGATGTCTTGGGCTTTTCAGGCTCATTGGGTATCATACCGTAGTCTTGCTCGACACCAGCAGCGAATTCCGGGTCATCCAGATTCCTCATGAACTCCTCAAACTGCCTCTCCTCCCTCGCTCTCCTCTCCTCCGGGTCATCCTCGGAACTGGGTTCGTACGAATCAGCCCATCCTTTGAGGAGTTGGAACGCCAAGTCCATGGGCTCTGACCTTCGCAGCATCTGTCTGTTGCGTTTTTGGGCATTACTCATGAACTTTCTCCTTGTTCCCCTCTTAGGATTTCTTGATTTTGGTTGAGCGGCCCTAGCAGCGATGAACTTCTTTGCTGCTGCGCTACCTGCAACAGGAGGCGGTGTTGCGCCGCCTAGGGCTCTTCTTGCTTCCTGCTCTGCTCGCGCATCTTCGATACGAGCCTGATTGCGTGCTATTTGCTCTTCTATCTTCCTCGCTTCCTCTCGCAACCTAGCAGTTTCCATCGCTTCTAGTGCTTGTTGCTTTCGCCTTTCCTCGTTTCTAGCGGACCTCTGGCTCAGTTGGTCCCTGAAGGACGGCATGGGCTTCTCCTGTGCGTCATCGACTATGTCCGCTAGTTCGGGCTTGTTGGTGACATCAGTGATTGGCCCTCTTGGACCGGCTAGGGAGGTAGTGGGTTGCCCTGTCATACCAGTGACTTCCAACGGTCTCTCTGGGTCTGAGAACGTCGCAGTCTCATGCGCTTGGAGATTTGGGAATTGATATTCAAATTCAGTTCCAGAAGCGACTCGCTCATTCAAAGGTACAACTCCGCCCCTCCTTCTAAAGCCGAAAGTGCGTATGGGTTGTTGCGTCGATACCCTGTTGGCCCCCTCCATGTCTATGGATGTTCTAAGGGGCTCCATAACCGAGGGTCTGGTCATCGCCGCCTCGGTGAATCTCTCTTCGCCGGGTCCAGTCAGGTTAACGTCTCTCGTTCCCCTTCCGTGATACGGGTCCTCACTGAGACCGCCTTTGGTTCCGGGTATCCTACTGATTCCGCCGGTACGGGACGCCTCTCGCAGTTCTGCCGTNGTGAGNGCCTTCTTCATGGCAGCGGGGTCCACTGGAAATGGGGGTTTGTCGGCCTTTCCGCCCTTCGGTTTACCGACGCTTATAATGACGGCTATACCGCCCTTCTTGGGTTTCTTGTCCTTACCCACGCCTAGCGGGAAGAGGAGTCAGGGTAAGAAGTTTCTCTAACTCTCATCGCAAGATTTGACGCACCTTGGAATAAACCCAGAACCAAATGGAAATACCGACGAAGAAGGCGAAGGCCGTCTCAGGGTTCACTATAGCATCTCCCATGCTTTCCCAAACGTGCTGTAGGAGGGCATAGGCATATTGACGTCACTGGCCACTTGAGCCCTTATCCTCTCAGCCATGCTCATGTTCTCCATGGCCTCCTCCGGGTCCAGAGTCTCGTCCCCGCCCCCGAACATGGCTCCGGGCTCTCCCGCCCTCTCTGCGAAGTTGGCCCTGACCCTCTCTGATAGGCTGGTATCACCCACTTCTGGGTACAATGACTCGTTCACCAGTTCCTCCATGGTGATGCCGGGAGCCTCTATCGCTGCTGACAACTGGCTCAGCAACTTGCTCCTCTCAGCGTCTCCTTCGGGCATGTTCTCCCTGATGTACTCCCGTATGTTGAGCAGAGGCCCCAGAATAGGGTCTTCGCCATGACCCAAGGCTTCGTGCGCGTCTATGAGAGACAGCCTACGAGCCACTGTGTCAGCGTCATCGGTGTTGAAGAAAGCATCCCTAGGTGCTGTTCTATCGGGGTTACTCTGCCTCAGGTTCAAGGTAGGTCTGGCGGGTGAATCGGGTGTTTGAGCCCAAGTCAAACCGATTGGCTTGTTTACATTTGGNTTNTCTTCNCCCTCTTCTTCNAAAAAAGCCGTGTTGAACTTAGGCTGGTCGTAACCGGATACTATCTCCGATTGCAGATTCTCAAACTTGAGCAGGGTCCACGCTTGGTCGAAGAGGTTCATCTCACTACGCCTAAAGATTTCAGCATTTGGATTCACCATAGCCCGGTTTTCACCAGCCAAAGGCATCAGATTGAATGTAGGCTTACCACGATACGTTTGTCCCATAACTCTTGTTTGTTTCATTCTATCTTTTCTTGTGTCGCCCGATGTAGGAATAAACTTAGGAGCATTAACAATTTCACCAAGTTCAGTTGTATCAAGATAAGATTCCATATCTTCAACGCTCATAGGCTCATCTTCTGGATGATATCTAACCTCTTCTTCCTTGAGTAAAACCCACGCTTTGTCGAAGGGGCTCAAAACTCCTCCCTCCTTATTGGGACAGGGGTGTCACCATGCCCACGCGCTACCAGTTCTGCCATACGATGTCTCCCATCGTGGTCAAGTTCTCTGAGTATACCTTTCGGTTCTCCCTCGTCCGGTGGTAGATATGGCATTCCGAAGTGGATATCCTCACCCGCTTGCGCTCTATCCATCAAATCTCGATAGTAGAAGTCTCCTGCTTCCCTCGGCGTAGGTGGTTCTGTTCCCTCTTTGAACCACTGTGGGACTATAGGCTCCATATCATCGTCCGTCTCCCATTCATCAAAGCCCGCTCCAATAGTAGGAAGAAGGGAGAGGAACTCATTGGGTGTCATCCTATCTATGTATTGGATTTCCCTGTCATCCTCAGGAGCGTCTTCAGGGGCGCTTGAGCCAAAGAAAGTAGGGTCTTCCTTCCAATCTGGGTCATTCTCCCCTTGCGTCGTAAAGCGAATGCCGGGTATGCCTGTCTCATACTTGGGCATCTTGAGTAGTGTCCATGCTCGGTCGAAGGGACTCATGTCATCTTCTCCTTGGTCCGCCTCTTACCGTACCCAATCTCCTTCCCTTGACTTTTACTGGTTTTCTTCTTACCTGCGGGGCTCCTATAATCCTAGGTGGCGGAACCTGTTTACGTCTACTCGGCTTAGTTCTTTTCGCACGGTATCTTCGTGGTACCCAATTGCCATCGTCGTCGCTCAATTCGTCTGGATTCTCCACCTTCACTGGTTTACTTGGTATAGCGCGTGATGCTACAGGTGGTTTCTCGTTTCTCATCACGTCTCTCTTTGCCTCTGTCTCCGCAGCACGACTTAAACGGCGAATTATTTTCCCTAATTCCTCTGCTTCGGCTCGGTCGGCTGCTAATGACTCATTTATCTTGCGACCTTCTTCTGTCCTGTGTCTTAGGTTTCTGAACAGAGCCTTGTCCTGCGCATCAGTCAGAGTGGTGCCCGGTTGGAGTATTCTAGCAATTTCTTCGCGAGTTGGGTTCTGGTGGAGCACCTTTTGGTCCCACCAACCCTGACCGGGAAGCCTGCCCCACTTATCCCTCCGTTTCCCTCCTCTGGGTCCCGTATGCCCCTCAAAGTACTTCATGTCCCAGTTTTCTTTCTCTGGGTCAGCCCCTAAAGCCTGTCTACCTGAGGGACCCCTATACCCCGCTCTCTCCATACGAGGCCTGAAGGTATACAAGTGAGTAGTGCCTTCTGGCTGCCCCTCCAAAGCCTTAGCATCAGTTCTAGTGTTTATCTTGAAACCCTGAGTATGGCCTGACTTTGGCCCTCCGTAGCCCTCCCACCTCATCCTCTCAAGAGTCTCTGGTGATAGAGCGGAAGAGGTAGGTACTTCCAATTGGGGGGACCATTTCACGCCATCGGCACCACCCCTACCTTGCTCCAAAATGGTGTTCGCCTCACCCTCTGGTATGGTACTCTGAGCAGAGTCTTCCTGTAGAACGGATATAGCCGGACCCAATCTCATGGGTTGGAAATACTGTGCCATAGTCTCAGGCGCCAGAACCACTTCTGGCATCTTGAGCAAAGCCCATGCTTTGTCGAAGGGTTTCATTCAGAACCACACCCAGACTTCATAGTCATGCAGTGCGTCTTCATCAGACCGCACTTGGGGCACTTGTCGTCCTTGGCTTTCAATAGAGACCAAGCCTTGTCGAACGCTACACTCATGTCAGAACCCCAATCTTTCCATAGTATCCTTCATATTCGGGTCATTAAACGCTGCCAGCGTCCTCTTTAACCTCTTTTCCCTCTCCATGGCGCGTTCGGCATCTTCCATATTCTCTCTATTCCTTTCGTTTCTTGCTTGCTCTTCAAAGTAATGATACCTGTCTGCGGTTTCATTCTCGTTCCTAGGGACGTACCTTTCTTGCTCTGGACTGGGTCTATCCATCCTCTCGGCGTGGTCATCAAATTCAGCAAAGGTAGCCTCGTCCATCATTGGGGGCTGTGAGAAGCCCCTACGCGCAGCAGTCCTGAAACCAGTCACGGACGGATGGAACGCATCACCCTTGAGAAACGCCCAAGCCTTGCTGAACGCTGACATCGCTCTTCGGATGATGCCTTGGCGTATGAATTTTTTCTGAAAATTTTTTTGGCGACGAGGCCTTCCAACAAAGGCCCCTCCACGAAAAATTTGTCCGAGCGCTGTGTGTGGTTAAAAGAGCGCAATCATGTAGCGCAATCCTATCACTCCGGCTAAGGGGGGTAGCGCAATCGTTGTACTGCGGGGCTGTTGTGGTTGTAGCGTCACGCTCCCCCCTAGCGCAATCAAACACCTTGCGTCAGCGCAATCCAACATCTATGACGGAGCGTGACGCTACTGCGTAGCATCACCCTCCTGTGTACCTGCATGGAGGCCTACGTGCATGACAGCGTCACGCTCCAATCAGCGTCATGCAAATCGCCAACAACCCACGCCCATCGTTGGACTTCCCACCCATACGGTTGGACAATATGTCCTCTTCTCACTGCGCATTGCAAACCTACGGGTAGTACGCATCCGTGAAGAAACGCTACACTGCTCTGTTTGATATTTAAATCAACAGTAATATGGAAGGGTGGAGAAATCAGTATGAACAATGTACAGACAGACACCAACGTAGGAGGTACCCCGCTAGATGGTACACACAAGAGCAACATGTACGGGCAGATGCTTGCCCGTGTATGGGAGATTGCCAACACCAAGAAAGGCGCACTGCCCAAGGGCTTCGGCGTACGAGAGGGAGTCCACCCTGTGATACCAATTGCAGACGGGCACACGAAGGAGACGGTGATGGAGATGACGAAGGCAGAGGCACAGAAGTGCATAGAGGCAGCGTACAAACTTGCGTGCGAAGCCAACCTCGTCAGCAAGGAGAGTGCCGAGCACTCACTTGCGGGTGACAGCGTCCCAGAGATTCTGAGCATCACCTACCCCTGCACCTACAAGGGTGAGACAACCATTGTCTCTCTCTTCGGACACTGCCTCAAGGGGCAGATGGCTTCCCTCAAGAGCGCACACGACAAGGCGGTCGAGGCTGAGAGAGTGGCGAACAACCCGGTCACATACATGGGCAAGGACACGAAGGGCAACGATGTGGAGTTCAGCAGCATGAAGAAGGCAGTCAACTCGCTTGCCCGCTGGATTCACAAGACCGAGTTCCCAACCGTTGCAGGGGCATGGTACGACCACCCCGGACACAAGGGTCAACTCATTGCTCTGGCACAGGAGAGGCTAGTCATCAGGAACAAGGGCGCAGAGGCCGAGGCACCTGCACCTGTGACTGAGACCACCACCCCGACCATCATGGACTTCAGCACCCCTGCACCAGCAGCACCCGTGCAAGAGACCGTGGCAGTGGACACAGCACTTGTGGCTCAGTTCGTCGCCGCAGGACTCACACCAGAGCAGGCAGTTGTAGCCGCAAGGACCTCAGCAAACCTTTAGGCGGGCGCACACCACCCCGACACTGAGTATCTCGTAACCCACTAGGGGGCGCGGACACATCATGGGCACAGGCCCGGACGTGTCCCCCTAGTGTGGCCCCCCACCCCAGCGCAATCGCGCTGCGGGCATTTTTTTTGGTCTCCGTACACGTTTGCGCGTTCCCCAATCCGCCCGTGTTTGCTGCGAGACTCGCACTCCATCCATACGGGTGGGGTATCCCTTCGGTATCCTAGCGTGTAGCATACCCCACGAAAGTTATGATTGCGTGGGAGAGAGAGCCATGCTCAGGGCGTGAGCATATAGTTGTTGGACCGCATCACGGTGGTGGTTGTGTCGCCACCCTTTGTTTCATGCGTCATTGTTGACTCCTATATACATATACGTGTATAGGGGTATTCAAGTAAACGTATTCACATTCAGTCATCTTTGCAATGTATCAATTATTCTTCATACAGATAAATAATATATTCATACTACTACTATACTATGTGTCATACTACCATACGAATAATGGAAACATGGGAATAATCAGGCCCACAAATTATAGTCGTACGCTCATGGTAGAGTTTGATATTTAAATCAACAGTAACAATAGTAGTGAGGAGAAAATGATGAATGAACATGGTAAACAAATAGTTGACGCAAAGTATCAGCCGTTGCATATTGCACCGGCATTTGAGATACACTACAACGTAGGTGAACGAGAATGAAGACAGCACTCAGTTGCCCTTGCTGTGGGTATGTGACACCAACCATAGAGATATGTGAGGAGTTCTCAACAGAGGAAGCAGTTATGGAGGAGTTAGAGTTCTGGCTATACGAGAACCACCCTGACTTCTGCCCTAATGGATTCACGGGTGATGATGAATGAACTTCACAACAGCAGAGGAACTGATGGCCACTGCTAGGAGTGCAGTGAAGGGCAAGCCGATTGCCAATAACACACGGCTGTTCAGGAACTACCGTACTCATAGAGAGAACAGAGGTGATGATTACTTTGAGGTTGAGTTGCACGGCAACACCATCGCACACATATGGCGTGATGGTATCAGCATCTTCGATGGTGGTTGGAAGACCGTGACTACCAAAGCACGACTGAATTGGCTACTCAATGGCATGGCACGTGTGTTCCAGAAAGACCACGTGTGGTATGTTGAGAGCATCAAGCACTTCACCATCAAGAAACCAATGGAGTTCAAGGATGGCATGTTCATACAGTACCACCACAATGAGATGTTCGACAACGTGGCAGTCAAGAGGCTGCTGTTCGATTGCACCGACAGCCACTTCGACCAACCAGAGTGGTGGCTACCATTCCACAGCAAGCAGTTGCATTACATACACAATGACGTTGGCCAATCAAACCTAGCCAATGCGTACCTGAACTACTTAGAGGACTTTGAGAATGTGGTGTTCGACAACTACTTCAGGAATTGGGACGCAATGAGAGGGCAGAAGTATGCTAATCGAGTCGTGAAGGAAGTAGCAAACTTGCACCATGAGATACGATTGAGACATGAGGACGCCGGTACTATCTATACTCTAGGGGTGATTGAATGACTTGGAGATTCAACACTACACCAGAAGAGATGAAGCAAGAGAGATTGAAAGCCCAACGGCACAGCCAGCAGGTGTCTGGACTACAGAAGAAGTTGGACGAGTTGCAGAGGAAGGTGGACGTACTCAGGCGGTACGCTGACGAGGGTCAGTCCGTCTGGGACATACTGAGAAGAGACCACCCAGAAGTCTATGCTGTCGTGCTTGATGAACTGAGACAGAACAATTGGAAGGAACTAGACAAGGAGGGAGAGGAATGATGGACACTCCATTCGTACCAGACAGCAAGGACATGCTCAGGATGGTCAGAGCATTCTGCTCTGTGCATGTGGACAACGTGAAGGATGAGGTTGGCCCCAACAAACCGGACGCACCTTTCTTTGAGCGGCTAGCATCACAGGATGACATAGCATACTCTGACTACTTGGAGATAGGAGAGAGGCTGCACAAGTACACCAACACCCAGATACCTAGCATCGCACACCTAGCAGGTTACCCTGCTGATGTCAATTGGGTCACAGCCATACACCACATCAAGATGAAGGGCATGGAGGAGAAGGCCAAGAACTCACTAGCAGATGCATGGTTGGAGGCCAAGTACAAGGAGGATGTCAACAGCGTGTCTGCTGATTACCTAGCAGACAACATAGTGCATCTGGTACAGAACATGAACGTACAAGCGTACGCTGCTGGGTCTATGGTGAGGAAGTGGGTGGACAAGGTGACTGATGAGATACAACAGCAGTCCCTCATTCGTCTCATCTATGCCAATCAATTCATGAACGAGTACAATGGTAGGCAGTACCCACGCATACAAGTCCGTACGGCTGAGCGTAACAGTGCTTTCTATAACACACTGAAGGAGATACTAGAGCCCTTGAGGAAGACCATGCGTGGTCTGCCTTTCATGTACGAGGGCGCACCTGCATACAGGATTAGCATCATGGATGAGAAGACAGTGATTCGCACTGCGATGGATGGCTTGCACAGACTCGGTTACAACGTGGCTGAGTTGGAGCAGTTCCTAGATGATGCACCAGAGCAGGAGGCATTCAGTGCTACTCCTGTGTCTGCTACCCTAGCCAAGAATGGTGTGGCTCTCAGTTTCCCATACGACAAGCAGATGGTGGAGACAATCAAGAGCGTGCCCAAGCGTCAGTGGAACAACGACAACAAGTGTTGGATGGTTCCCCTGTCTAGCATCGTGCATGCGATAGAGAAACTAGAGTCATGTGGGCTACCCAACTCAAAGGAGTTGGTCAGTGCAATCAATCAGATACCTGAGACTGCCAACTACATACAGGGTCATGCAGAGAGGGTGGCTCTCAGTGGTGCAGCGGACATGACTGACGAGCAGAGGATACAGGAGATAGACAGCAGACTCGCTGAGGTATTCCCACCCGGTCATCAGTTGTACCCATTCCAGAGAGTGGGTGTGCGCTTCGCTGAGTTAGCCAATGGTAGGTGCCTCATCGGTGATGACATGGGAATAGGTAAGACGATACAGGCTCTTGCTTACATCGCTCTTCACCCTGAGCATCACCCTGCTCTAGTGGTCTGCCCTGCCAACGTCAAGTACAATTGGTTGAGGGAGGCACAGAAGTGGCTGCCATCATTCAGTGTCGGTATAGTTAGGTCAGGTATAGACCCAATCATGAGCCATGACATCACCATCATCAACTACGACTTGGTTAGCAAGCAGAAGAAGAAACTAGCAGTGTGGAACTACAAGACTGTGGTGTTCGATGAGTGCCACTACCTGAAGAACAGCAAGGCTGCTCGCACTATCGCTTGCAAGGAACTAGCGAAGTCTGCTGACTCGCTGCTCGCTCTGTCTGGTACACCGATATCCAACAAGCCCATCGAACTATTCAATGTGCTGAACATGATTAACCCAAGCGAGTGGAACTTCTGGGAGTACGCACACAGGTACTGTGATGCGCATCAGACTTACTTCGGACTAGACACTAGCGGTTCTAGCAATCAGCAGGAACTGCATAATAGACTGCGAGACACCATGATTCGCAGACTCAAGAAGGAAGTGTTGGAAGAACTGCCAGACAAGGTACGACAGACTGTGGAGTTGCAGCCGAGCGAGGCACACATGAAGGTGTACCGTAAGGAGAGAGCACGTTGGGTCAGTCAGTACAAGTCACTCAGGGCTGCGGGTAGCCTACCCGCAGGTTTCCTGTTGAACATGCTCACTGAACTAAGGAAGCAGTGCGGTCGTATCAAGGCACACTACGCAGTTGATTGGGTGAAGGAGTACCGTGCCCAGAACGACAAGCCACTCATAGTGTTCGCACACCACAAGGAAGTGGTGCAGACTATCGCAGATGGATTGAACGGAGAGGTACCCGTAGTACACAGGATAACAGGTGAGACACCGGCTGAGGACAGGGCTGACATCGTGGAGAGATTCCAGAACGATGAGATAGACGTGCTCATCTGTTCCACCATCGCAGCGAAGGAGGGACTGACCCTGACACAGGCAGACACCGTGCTGTTCGTGGAGCGTGAGTGGGTACCTGCCTACGAAGAGCAAGCGGAGGACAGAGTGAACAGGATAGGACAGGACAACGATACTGTGTGGGCGGTGTACCTGTCCATACGAGACACTGTGGATGCGAGGTTCGCTGCACTTGTGGAGGGCAAGCGCAGACTAATCAAGTCGATAGTGGATGGTGGCGAGGTAGGCACACGCAATCAGATAATCAACGAACTGCTACAGGACATGGTGGAGTCAGGTGAACTACCATTCACCATGCTACAAGACCTAACGGGTGGTACGGCGTGAGTACGATGGGAGATTTGATATTTAAATCAACAGTAAAATGGAGTGGAAAGAAGGAGGAAAAGATATGACAAACAGAGGCACGGCAAAGAGAACGAGGCTACGATTGAAGAAGAGGGAATACAAGACGGTGAATGGCAGGACAGTCAGCACGTGGGTAGACCCGGAAGAAGAGAGACAGAAGAACAAGATACCGCATGACGAGCGTCATCCGAATGACATCACTGTTGGTGTCAACCTGTTGAAGAAGCAGCAGGAGATGGACAGCCGGGGTATCAGTTGGTATCCCACTGACCAAGAGCAGCAGGAGATGGACAAGGCTACGGATGCTGGCGCTACAGTTGGTGAGGTCAAGGGCTCAGTGAGGTGGTCTGATGAATGAGTTCCACCTAGAGCCTTACAAGGACATGCCCACGTTTGGAGATAGAAGATGGATTAAGTTTGCACGTTACACCAAGTTGGACAACTGCCTCGGCAGGGCACAGCAGCACGTGGAGATGACAGACAGCGGAGACATACAGATGGTCATCACGATGGATGGGGAGATGTACACTGGTGTGCTAGTCCGCGTAGTAGTGGAGGACGAAGAGGAATGAGCAATTGGAAGTACGGATACATACGACTGAAGAAAGAGAACGAGGAACTGAAGAAGAGAATAGAAGAATTGGAGATGAATGAATGAAACAAGAATGGAGAGATGAAGAACAAATGATGAAGGAGAACTCTTTCGGGACAGTACCCGGAAGCGAGAGCACCACCACGATGGTTACGATAATGACCGTCAACGAGGAACGGAGACGTGGTTCCTTTGAGTGGTACGATGCTAACACAGCAGGTGACAGATACTACTGCGAAGGTGGACTATGGTTCAGTGAGGATATGGTACTGAATGACTTCGATGGTAACTTCGACCTGCCACCCAGAGTGGTGCAGTACCTGTATGACAATGACATGCTTGACGAGAGTGACATCAGCATGTGGAAGGAGAACGGCAAGATATGGGAAGACAGACGAACCACTGAGGAGGAGGAGTGAACATGGCTACACCTAGCAGTAACAGGAAAGTGTACAGCAACCTTTCGGGTGGCAAGACTAGCATAGACCTACACAGAGTGTGCGCATTCACATCACGGGAGAGCCACAGAGAAGGATACGCCGTAGTGGAATTCCACATTACTAGTGGTACCATCTTCACATGTGAGTTGTCACCAGTTGAACATGAGAAACTAAACGACTTCTGGAGGTATGCTTGAATGGGTAGATGGATACTAGGAATGGACAACAGCAAGGAAGGTAAGGAGAGGATGATAAACCATCTCCTCAAGTGCGAAGATGGCTACAAGGATACGCTCAAGCAGATATACGACACTGCTTGCAAACTTGAGATGTACTTGGAGAACGAGAAGCAGCACATACTACTCAACGAGATATACAAGTTGGCTACCAAGTACGAGCCTAAGCCCTCAGTCGATGAGAGACTACAGACTCAGAAGAGTGAGATGGAGGCTATGAACGAGAGCATCAAGATGGTGCAAGAGTCAGTGAACAAACTAGCAGAAGCAGTATCTAAGATAGTGGAGGATATAGAGTGAACATATTTGCATTGGATGAAGACCCGTGTGTAGCGGCACGTATGCACTGCGACAAGCATGTGCCTAAGATGTGCGTAGAAGCAGCACAAATGTTGGCATCAGCCCTACGCAGACGTGGCGCGACTGATGAGCAAATGCCACTAACCAAGAGTGGCACACCCTACAAGGGTGGGTACAAACATCACCCATGTACTGTGTGGGCTGGTGACTCTTTCGCAAATTGGAATTGGTTGTGGAATCATGGCATGGCGTTGTGTGATGAATACGAGAAACGCTTCGGTAGAGAACACGCTTGCTACGAACCAATCAGTTTCATGGGAAGTACTACTGTCCATTGGCCTCACCCACACGTACTCACACCATTCGCACTAGCCATGCCTGATGAGTACCGACCTACACGCGGCATACTCACGGTTGAACAGATTGAGAATGGCGACTTCAATGTGTATCACGCGCTTGGTGATGACGCAGTGGAAGCGTACAGGCGCTATTACCACAGCAAGACATTCGCACGATGGGAGAAGGGAACGCCCGCGCCTGAGTGGTGGCAGGGCACGCTTGTCGAGGTGAAAATATGATAGTCGCCGAATCAGCACATGATTGCGCTACATGTACGTGTGATTGCGCTACACATAGGGACGTGAGGACAAATTTAGTATTTAAATCAACAGTAAAATGGAGTGGAAAGGAGAAAGAAAGTATGAATGAGAACAGGAGTGAACAAGAATGAGTGACATAATATTGGAGTGCCCAGACTTGCATGAGCGCACCTACAAGAGTGAGGGGCATGACTACACGCAGAAGTGCGGTGGTTGGCTTGACCCCGACACTGGACAGGTGTATGCGATAGCAAACTGGGGCAGTGACCGATACTGGAAGAATACTGAGGTAAACATCTACGATTCCAGTACGGGGATGAGGAGTAGCAAGCCTGTCTGGAAGCATGGCTTCGGTGAGCAGATGGCATGGTACTTTGAGCAGAAGGGCATCGACGTGAATGCGCTTGAAGCCATCACTTTCATCTGGAGTGGTGCTTGCCAGTTGTCTTACACCTTGATGGATGGCCCTCAGAAGCACAAGCACGTGAGTGAGTCCCTACCTGCCATGATACCCAGAGAGATGATGTACGGCGTTGAGATAGTGGAGAACCACGGGAACATCGGTGAACTGATGAAAGTAGTAACCATTGAGACTCCCGTCGAAGTGCAGACTGAAACCGAGTGGGTAGTAGCGGAGGTGGTCTGATGGCAGCAGCGGAGAGAGAAGGCTGGTCTACATGGGCTAGATACAAAGCAGCAGGTGTTGTTGAGGATACGCTCGCCTTCACGGATGAGCCCGTCATCACATCGCATGCTCTAGGTAAGACTGGTGAGTTGCTAGGCAAGTGTTGGCCTATAGACGCAGCAGTCGCGTACACACTGGCTTCCTATGGCCCTGATGCTGAATTGACATGGACGGACATGGTCAACCAGAACACCAGAATCGCAGCAGTGATGATGAGTGGTAAGGTAGGTTACGCTAGCAGGGGAGTGGCTAATCCACAGATAGCCAGTTGCGGGCATGACCACGTTGACACCTTGATACACTCCATACCCAATGTCACCAAGAATAGCATGGGCGCTTTGACTGTGGATACCGATTGGCACATGACAGCCACAGAGTGGTACAAGGAGTTGCTCTCTATGCCCGGTGGGGTGCCAACTGAGGTTCAGAATCTGATGGAGTTCCGTGATGACAACTCGCTGTGCTTCTGGGAAATCATATTCACTGAGCGCTTCAAGCCCTTGAAGGAGTTCCTTGAGGAGTACTGGGGTACTACGCAGTGGTATTGGGGTACCAGTAGAGTAGGTCACACCACTACTCTGAGAACAGAGGACACCAAAGGTGAGTGTCTCTGGGCTGATGACCCAGAGAAGCAGTGCTCTTACCACGATGGTGCGCTATACGAAGGCTGGGTGTTGGTACACCATGAAGATTCGACTCAGGAGAAGCCTGTCTATGAGACCTTCTGGAGAAGAGGGCAGGGGCGTGTTGTACCAGCCTATTGGAACAATGACCATCTAGAGAACGAGTTGGGTTGGAACTACTCTAGCCAAGTATCTGCTAGCAGGGTCGTTGTGTTCGACAGGGTCAAGCGCTCACTGGCACAGTCAATAACTGATGACCAAGTGATTGAGCATATCAAGGGCTCGATAGCGAGGATGCGCAAGTGGGACGGTCGTTGCCTAGTCCACAAGACAGGCAGAGGCTGGACTGCTAAGCACAGATGGTCAGACTGGGGTTGGCTTGAGGAGATGGCCACATGGGTTCAGGACACACAGAGCAAGAACAGGAAGGAGAACGAGACGCAGTGCTCTACCTGCTATGCCGCTGGCATAGAGGACGAGGAGGGCAACTCATTCTGCGAGTGCGGCAGTGGTTGGAAGTACACCAAGTACGACAGCAGACAGAGTTACGGCCATGAGATTGCCAAGTTTGAGTGGAGACCCATGGAGAATCCAAAGGCATACACCCTCAAGATAGGCACGGGCTACAGTTCCAAGACGCTACCGTACAGGTTCCCCAATGGGGAACAGGCAGTGACCTTCAGGAACTTCCTGAACCAGATGGTGAACAAGATTGGTGGTGTACACAGGCAGAGAACCATTGACATGAGTACTGGCAATGACGTGCCCCCTGAGAAGGGCGTGTTCAAGGTCGTATGGCTGAACAGCAACCTGACGATGAAGTGGGACAGAGACCCAGAGATGCTACCTACGCCACAGCAAGCACTTGACATGCTTCTGTATGGTAGTGTGCAAGACGGTGAGGCTGCACTGGAGAACCTCAAGGATGCCGAAGTCGGTGGTAATGCAGTACCCAAACCGAAGTTGATTAACGAGCCAGAAGAAGTTGTGCCACCAACAGAGCAAGAGCAGAACGGTGGCTTATTCACATTCGGTGATGGAGAATGAACATGTTGAAAATGGCTGAGGATTTCCTCTTGGAGTTCGTGAAGACCGCAGTGGAGAACAGCAGCAGAGTGGACATCGGCCCAATCACAGCGGACATGATTGAAAGGAGGCGTCAGATGGTGCAGGATGCAGATGCTAATCAGTACACTCACCAGATGATGCACACTGGTTGGAATGACGTGGTGGCTTCGATGGGCGTGGTGGATGCCACTGTACTGTACTCATTCCTGCGTGAGTTGGCTGATGCTTGGGAAGTACCCATCAGCGTACCGATGTGCTTCAGGTGGAGCATACACAGTGACCCTAGCAAGATGTATGCCACGTGCAATGGCATGCTACCCCTAGTGACTGAGGATAACCACAGCACTGCGGAGTTACTCAGGCTCGCTTGGGATGGTGTCGGTAAGTATTGGGATACTGAGGACGTGCTATCGCTACCACCACCACATCAACCTCTGCCTGTGGAGATGCTTGAGAAGATGCAGCATGACGGAAACGAGTTCGTCATACAGACGATTGATGCGTGGTTTACGGGACATGGTGAACAATTTGATATTTAAATCAACAGTAAAATGGAGAACGAAGAATGAAAACAATGGAGATGATATGAATGAATGAAGACGAAATATACGCAAAGATGGACATGAGTGACCTGTTCAACGAAGTGTGGGGAGAACTGACTGCGGAGAAGGAGACGGACAAAGCGGAAGGCAAGGCGGAGAAGGACACGCTGTTGCTATCCCGTATGGCATTCGTGCTTGCACAGAAAGCCAAGTCGTACTTCAACTACCTGAACATGTTGGAGAAGGGCGCTGGTATGTACCAAGCCCCCAAGACCGAGTTGCTGCTACTCGATGATGAGGATGAGATAGTAAGCAAGGCGTTCGACAGACTACGAAGGGCAGCAGACGCACTTGACAATCCTGAGCAGGGCTTCAGAGCATTCCTACGTGCATGCCCAGAGCATGCTAGGCATGGTGTGCTTGAGTCCCTAGAAGTAAACGAAGACAACGTGCAGGATACCTACGCTCATCTCAGAGACGTGATGCGCAAGGAAGACCCCAACGGTTGCATGATACTGCAACCTTTCATACCCGCTACTTCCAGCATGGTGCTAGCCCCACAGATGTATGCTGTGGTTGGCAAAGACCACGATGGTGTGACTGCGGGGCATGGGAGACAACTGTACTTCCTGATGAACCCAGACGATACAGACTGCGTGGAGCAGTTCGCTGCCATAGGGCACAAGCAGGGAGAGTACGAGTTGGAGTTCGTGTATCAGCGTGACAAGCGCTACAAGCGTGAGAAGCACACTGGTGGCACAATCAACTTCACTCAGGTACGTGGTGCCCCGGCACACAGAACAATCGGTGTACCATTTGCCTACGAGATGATGGTCGATGGACAGCCAGTACCTATGACGGCAACCACTAGCGGTTGCATCCCGGACGGGGTAGTCACAGCAACGGAGGTATGGGAATGCACTGGCCTTGAGGAGGTGGCATGGCTTGAGGCTAACATAGTCAAGGGCAAGGTACCTGATGGATTCGTGATATCACATGCCGAGGGCTCTCTGCTATCTCACGTCTGTGCTCATGCTAGAGCAAACGGCATACCATACATATGTGCAGCAGTAGAAGTCGGTGACACATGGGTGGAGGGTAGTCCCTCATGGGTAGCGAAGGAAGTGGGAGTAATCATCACACCTGAGCAGTACTCTGCTACACAGGAGCAGTACTTGACTGCCTTCCGCAAAGGTCTGAACCTTTCCTCTACAAGATGGCAGAGGCAGCACGGTTGGTTTGCACACTTCTTCCACCAGTGGATTGGTGGGCTAAACCTGAACGTAGAGAATGCTGTGCTAGCAGGTGCTTTCTCAGGCTGGGCGGTGAAGGCTGCACTTGGTCTGTGTATGGGTGAGTTGAGGCACTCAAGGAACTTGAACAAGACGGCCACAGTTGACCTGTACCCAGTGATGACAGCAGCCGTAGGCTCAGACAAGTGGGAGGAACTGTCTGGTAACGGCTTCGCATCCAAGAACAGGAAGCACTACTACGCTGCTATGGAGACTACACAACTCACTTATGGTGAAATCAAGATGGCCCTCAAGTGGTGCCAGCAGCACTTCTCCGAAGGTTGGTCTGGTGGTTTCGGTGGCAAGGCTTGGGCTTCCTGTGCCGGTGGTGCAGCACGTCTATGCGATGCCATTGTGGATTTCCTTAACGAACCAACTGAAGAGACCATACTTGAGGTGGTAGCACGCACTAATGAGGCTGAGAACTTCGCACACAACAACGGTAGCCTGTACAACAAGTTCCTCCACGGGAACGCCTTCAACGTGGCTACCATGAACGCTAGCGGTACTGGTGGACTGTTCAGGCACAGCGAGAATGGATTGAAGGAGGTGTTTAGAACGTACGAACTTGCAGTCAGATTCTTGGACGGTGAGAGGAATGCTGGAATCAACGTACCTGACAACGACTGGACAGAAATCTTTGAGTTCGCTTTGGGCAAGAACGCCACTTGGTACAGGCAGCACTTGATTGCCACTGACTCACAAGTACCTGAGAGCATAAGGTTGGCAGTGAAGAGCATGCCAGAGAACATGATACACTTGAACAACAAGTACACTTTGAACAAGGGTGACTTCGTACCATGTGGTGTCAGCGGCTGTACCCACTGTGAAGCGCACTTCGATGAAGTGTCTACATCCAGTCTAGCAGGTGAGTATGCTTCTCTGACGCCAATGACTAGCCTATTGTTGAACGCTGACTATCCGGAAGCGTACTTCGCACTAGGCAAGACGCAGAGTTCCATAGATACGTACAGCATAGTTCAGTTGCTAAACGCCAAGCAGTATGATGAAGTGACCCCACAAGCATTCAAGGTAGCATGGGACGGGCTTGTGAACACAGACCCAGCGTACAAGATTCTCAGTGAGACCTTGAAGAAGCACTTGAAGAAGATGCTTGCGACGAACCCTGCCTTCTCCGAAGAGGTACAATCCCTGATGGGAGGTGATGAATGATGACGTGGGCTTCCAAATCCAACTGTCATACAGGCAATCCGCTGGTCTTTGAGGCACTAGGCGTCAAGGTGCACGCAGGTGGCAACTCCAGAGATGGAGGATGGATGAAGATGAAGGAGATGCCTGACCTAGCCATCGGTCCCACTGGTGTCATACGCACAGTGAGGCAGAGGAACTTCATCCCTGAGGGATTCTCATGCGCAAGCCATGTGCAAGCGAGGGACTCACCGAGGATAATCGAGATAGAGTGGCCGGACTTCTCCGTACCCTCAGATGTGGGCAGGGAATTCTGGGTTGCACTAGTCGCTGACATCCTGAACAATGACATCAAGAGTGTGTCCTGCCAGTGCGTAGGTGGTCATGGTAGGACTGGTGTGCAGTTGTGCATACTGGCTCACATGATGATACCAAAGGAGCAGCACACATGGAATGATGCCGCTGAACTGATTCGGCACATCAGGGACTTGTACTGCACCCACGCAGTGGAGGGCAAGTCACAGCAGAAGTACATCGCTGATGTCTTGGAGATACCAGTAGGCGAGGACTTGTTCGTGATGACTCAGACCACTAGCACTGCCAGTCTCTGGACTGACGCCGTGTTTGACCCGGATGAGATAGAGGCGGACGATTGGAGGAGCGAGGAGAAGCCCAAGAAGACGCGGAAGAAGAATGGCAAAGCGAAGGCCAAGCCCTACTTCAAAGTGAGCAAGGCTGTTCGCAAGAGCGAGGAATCCTGCAACGGCTACGCCATAACCTGCTGCACATCCTGTGACTTCACTGAGATAAGACGCAACAACAAGCAGCAGATGAAGCACGGGTGCGCTCTCTGTGACGAACCCATAGACATGGAGTTCAGCGAGTTGCAATTGATTGAGCCAGCCTTCCAGCAATGCAAGTGCCGCTCATGCAAGGGCACCTACCACGAACTTGAGATGTACACAGAGACTGTCTGCAAGGCTTGTCACTTGAGCGACGAGAACCCAAGCGCACTGGTGATGAAGAACGGAGGCAAGACACCGAAAGACAGACAGTTCAAGTGCGAGGTAACAGGCAAGACGTGGCCATTGGCATACACAATCATGGATGACGATGGCTCGTTGGTATCAGTAGGAGGTTACGGCAAGGAGGGCCACCCAGACTACAACGAAAAGAAGAAAGACGGACGTAAGCGGGTGCTTCTAGACGAACAAGAAGTACATCCGTTCGATGAGAAACAATGGGGACTTTGATATTTAAATCAACAGTAAAAACAACAAAGGAGATGAAAGAAAGATGAATGAACAACAACAAATGGAAGAAAGGATGCAAGTGAAGTGCAACTTCGATACGGGAAGGCTGCACATACAGGGAGTCAGTATGACTCACCAACAAGGTAGGAGATATGGTATGGCCATCAAGATGCGTACCAATCCGGACGTGAGCGCTTGGTTGCGGGAGCAGCCAGCAGTGCTGAAATCAGCAGCGTCAGGTGAATTGCTGTACACACCCATGAAGGTGTACAAGTACAGTGACAACACCTGTCAACTGTTCATACCCGGTAGTCCTGCCAATCACCCTGAGGGTGCTGTGCTTGACTTGAATCCCAAGAACAAGAACGTAGGTACACTGCTACGCTTCGCCATGGAAGCGGGACAGATTGAGGAGATAGAAGGTGAGCGATGGATGCCCGACGATGGGAGTGAGGAGTAGTGCCGTGGTTAAAGAGGAGATATTGGGTGACAGCGTCTCTAGACTACCAGACCTTCGTGAATGCCGAGAACGCGAAAGAGGCAGAGAAGGAGGGACTGAAAGAGATAGAGAGGTTGTGCAACACTAGGTCTTGGAAGGAGAATGCGGAAGAGTGTATAATAGGAGTGGTAGAGATGAATATAAACGGAGCGAATGAAGATGAGTGAGATAGAAGATAGAGTGATAATCAAGATTGCGAAGAGAAGCGTAGCGGGTCTGAACAAGTACGGTACCACGATGGAGCGTACTGACTTGACCAAGAAGGAGTGGCTCATACATGCGCAAGAGGAGGCGATGGACTTGTGCGTGTACCTTGAGAGGCTGATAATGGAGGAAGAGGAATGAGTATCGTAATACAACTGACAGAAGATAACGAGATTGTAAGAGTCTTTCGTGACCGCGGATATGGATATAGTAGAGAGGAAATCCATCACTGGGAAGTTGAATATGTGGAGGAAGAGGAATGACCGAAAGAGAACCAACACTAGGGGCNGACTTCGCATCTTTCAAAGACGGTGTCTATGATGCCATCATACGCGGTAGGAAAGCCCCCGTTTCAGAACTTCGTGCTGGTTACATCAGAGACCAGCCAACCGGCCATTACTACAATCGTGGTTACGACTTCGGTCTGACCATCAACCGATTGAATCCGTGTGTTCACTCAGACTTATCGGAGGAAGAGGAATGAACTTCACCGATGGAAGCGGCAAGGCCTTGAAGAAACTAGGGGCTTTGCTTGACCGGCATGAGAGCGACAGGCACGGGCAGGATGAGGACTACTTCTCCGACCCCAACATGTGCGTCATCGACTTGAACACAGGCGAGACCATACTGATTCAGCCTAGCGACAACGAGGGTGGCAAGACAAAGGGTCGAGGCTATCGCAAGTGCAGGTCAGTGGAGCAGAGGATACCACACAGGGTGCCGCCTTCGCTACAGATGGCAGTGGTGCTTGACATGCTAGTGCCGATGCTGTCCAATGGCAATCAAGTAGGCCCGTTGGCACAGGCTGCGTACGATAGGATAGCGACAGCGATGGTGGATGCTCAGCAGTCTGATGACTGGTTGAAGCAGAACGGTAGGCACGTGAAGGAGGTCAAGCAGATGCTTGAGCAGATACAGAACATGACGTGGACTACTAGGAAGGGAGACTCGCTGTTGAACGTGGACTTCAACGTGGTCGAGAATGCGCAACTGGACTTGAATGCAATCAAGGAACTGGAGGGATTGAATGGGTTGGAGCAGTAAGAAACCGTGGTTAGATGACCCTAACTCTGTAATAGAAAGGGGCCACTACAAGGGTAGGACATGGCAATCACTCATGGACGAGACCTTGACTTGTGGTAATATCTTCTGTGAGTTAGGTGAGGATGGCGGTCGCAAGGTACTCACTTACGAGGAATGGGCTAGCGATAAAGTAGAAGATTCACCTAGTCTTTGGATAAGTAGGAAGATAGAGCCTAGAAATCAACGTGACAGTGGACTTGTTGGTTGCTGTTGTCATTCGTGTAGCGGTATTATCTCAACTTACAGGATGCACTATGGAGCAGAGGACAAGGAACGCATGGATGAGGGACAAATCAAGGGAGCCCTGCGAGAGTTGTTGTTGGACATAACGGGTAGCGACGAGATGACGCCAGAGAATCTCTATGAAATGGTCTTACGCTATGAACACTGTGAGGTTGACTCTGTTGTAGCAAGATTACTCTACCACGTCTACGGTCGTGGTATGAAGCAGAGTAAAATGCCGACTAGGTGGGTTGTTTTGGAATTAGTGGAAATGTATTACCCCGATGTGCATGAGGAATTCATGAACACACACTTCTGGCTGCTATCTAGGAGAATCAGAAGTCTGATGGATAGGGGTTCCGGATTTAATCGACCACTTCTCAAGCACAATCTGGAGGCTATTGATTTCGTTCTCAAGCGTGGCATCGAGGACTGGGAGACCAAGAGAGGGAGAGCGCTGACCGTGGATGACTTGATTGAGTTCGGTTGGCTTTATCCTAATACTTCATCTGATTACAAGGAGATAATCGAAGAGTTGCAAACCAACGAGTTGTATTGCATGTTCAAAGATGTAGGGGAGAAAGAAGGCGATGTGGCTAGAAGCCTCTTCGGTAGAAATGTCAATCATCGCTATGCCATTGGTGGTGTGTATGAAAATTCAGTCTACTCACCGAAGGGTGAGAGTGGTAGGGATATCGAAACGCTTCTAACTCACTTGGAGCAGAAGGTTAGATTCAGAGACGTGCCCATATCTGACGCCCTGCGTGATAGGAGAGGGCGCTATGTGAGGAGGCGCTGCACGTTTGAGGCTATAGCAAGCAGATTTCCAAGCATCGCCAGAGAAGGCAGTGGTGGTGCTTTGCTATACTCCGTGTGGTTCAACACTCACAGCAAGTGGAAGGATATTGACTTCCGACGCAGGATAATTGCCAAGACCGTATCGTATCTGAGGCCTAACGTCAACGTAACTGAAGATTTCCCGTATGACCTATCACATGAAGACATGTTCAAGGTAGCCAATCTGAGCACACGAATGCTGGAAACTGTCTCTACTTGGTATCCGATTAGCAAAGCGACGAGGCTACACAAACACGGCGTATTAGGTGCTGGTGCAAGTTGGGGCATACAGAGCGTCTTGGAAGCAAATTGGGGTATAGAGACGGATGAGTTGGTATGGAACCACAATCACACCCTACCTGAGTTGGAGGTTCACACGTTCCTGAACGACATGGTCGATAGCATGTCAATGGGGCGAGCGAGGGTAGTCATGAGATACAGGAGACCCTTGAGTTGGGCTATAGGGAATGGAAGCAAGAGGAAGCCCTACATGTGCTACATGGACACTGGGATGCCCATAGTATTCGACTTGTACGTTCCTAGATTCAAGGTGACTAACCCGGACTCAGAACACTACGGCCAGTGGGTAGACGAGTGTGTGGTTGAGATACAGGGACCACATCACTACAGAGTGGTCAAGTGGAGCACTGGAGGTAAGAGAAACGCAGGGGCCGTGGCCATAGATGAGAGCCATCCAGAATGGGAAAAGTGGTCAGAGAACCATGAGAACATCGTCAGGCACGACAGGATAAAGAAGAGAAGACTAGGTAAATCCATAGCCTACATACCCGTATGTCCTGAGGCTGTCCCTGTGGCTGGCGTACATGGTGACCTAGGCACCTACAACTTCAGGCACGTCACTGAGGAGAACCCCAGAGAAGGACAGCACGGTCTGTCTGAGTTATTTGAGATGCAAGACAAGAAGACTATCGGTAGTTTACTACGAGAATGGTACGGTTGGTACCAATCACTGAGAAATGGGGTGACAGCGAGTTAGTATTTAAACCGACAGCAAATGGAGATGATGAGAATATGAGTATATATGGTAAGAAAGAAAAAGACCTAGTTTGGATGAGATATAAAAACAAAGGAGCCAAAAAATGGATATGGTACGGTGAAGTCTATCACATAGACAGAGCCATAGAACGTCTGATTTTATTCGGCTGTAACCTTGACAAGGGTAAGGAAGTGGAGATGTCTGGTAGAAAGGGCTGGATAGTGAAGGACGAAGGCGGCAAGCGATGGTGCATCGAACCTGTGACTGTAGAGCACAGTTACGAAACAGTGCTGGGTAGCCAAGCAGGTAAGGGTGCTAAGTTGAGAGACTACCTACAGCAGACATGCAAGGAGTTCAACCACAGAGCAGACAAATGGGAAGAAGAGCAGGACTACGAGGTGGCCTGATGAGTGCAGAGATTGTACCTAGGGACATCAGCATAGACGGCACTGCTATGACCGAACTAGGCTTGATGGACGTAGTCCTATCGTCATTCAACTTCGCCTTCGATGACGGGCTGTTGAAGGACACAGAGATATCAATTATGTCGCCTCTGGCGACACCCTGTCCTAGATGTATGTCAGAGGACATAGACGGGTTGGTCTTTGAGACTAACCATGGCGCTATTATAGCGTGCAAGACATGTAACAAATTCGTAAAAATGAACGAAGAAGAGGAATGAAAAATGAACGAACAAAATTGGAATGATATGAGCGTAAAGAAATGGGCTGAAGAGCACTTCAAGACTGCTCCAGTGGGTGGCGCATGGGCACCTGATGGCACAGGCTTGCTGTTCTTGAAGAGTGAAGAGAAGAAGTGGAGACTGGTCAAAGCGATGAACCATCCCACCACACTCGATACTCTGGACAGGATACGGGTGCTGATGTTCGACTTAGGATACAGCCTGAACGAGAAGGACGTGGAGTGGGATGACCCACCTACCACGATGGAAGAAGCGATACAGCAGGAAGCAGAGCAGAAGAAGCGGATAGCGGAATCGTGGGCGGATACCGATGGTACCAAGTTGATGGACTTGGACTTGAAGAGAGCGTACCCGGAGTACATAGAGAGCAAGGAGATAATTCTGGACAATGGTGATACCACTGAGATGGAGATATGGGCGTACAAAGTGACCAATCCCAACACAGGCAACGAGATTACCATCGACCCCGATGACTATCATCTTTTGACTGACGACGAGTGCTTCATGCGGTTCTATGCCCCACCGTTGTGGTATCAGTGTATGACTAGGAATGAGATAATAGAAGTGGCGGATAGCGACGAGTATCGAGGTAGCGAGGACCATGCTATCTTAATCGGTAA
>FUFK010037841.1_pt1 | contig 53467 bp, 50 predicted proteins | sample 1021851 | NCBI WGS metagenome assembly FUFK01 (sample SAMEA51879418, study PRJEB19060) | metagenome | reverse complement strand
GATCTTGCTCTCGGCATCGCTCGCCGGGATGATAAGTTGCGCGGCGTTCTCAATGCTAGCGCACGCATCAACGACGCGGTCTCATTCGTCGCAAAAGCGGAAGCGGCGTCGGCCTCCGACTGGTCCGCTTTGGCCGGATTGAAGGTGAGGTGGTAGCATGGCATCGCGCAAACCAGCTAAGGGCAAAGCGAAGACCAAGCTTGTCAAAGATCCCAAAACAGGAAGAACGCGGAAGATCTCTTACGGCGCGAAGGGCGCGGACGTTAGACCCGGAACAAAGAAGGGCGACGCATATTGCGCAAGGTCGGCGGAACAGATGAAGCGGTTTCCGAAAGCAGCGAAAGACCCTAACTCCCCACTAAGACTAAGCCGCAAGCGTTGGCGGTGTGTTGGTAAGAAATCGAAAAGGTGAGAACGTGGCAAACTTTGTAATCAATAAGATCGCAGAATGCGACGACGGCAAACCAAAGCCGCGCAAGATTCAACGAATNGANAAGTTTGTTGTGCATCGTATCGGTGACAGCCTAGGCGAAACGGCAGAAGAGATTGCAAAAGCATTTCGAGACACAAGCAAATGGGCTGCGGGCAGTTATACCGCAGCCAACCAGCCGTACACGTGGATCATCAGGAAAGACGGAACGATCGAACAAGCGTTGGCGATGACTGACACAGGACCACACGCGAAACGTTGGAACTCGACAAGCGTTTCAGTCGCTTTGATCGGAGACTTTACCAAGCACAAACCCACAGACGCACAATGGGATTCGCTTGTGAATCTATCTGTAGCTATGCTCAGAATGGGGTTTACGATTCACGGACACACTGAACTTCCAGGTTCGAGCGGAGACCTTAGCAAGCAATGCCCTGGTCCATTATGCGACATGCAACAGCTACGAAAAGAAGCACGCGCAAAAGTTAACGAGTCAGCGTTAGAACATCTTCTCGAAATGGGAATCAAGCTGTAGGATTAGACATGGCATACGAGCAACGCAATCTGAGACGGCAGAAGGTCCGATACAACGACGACAACGACGATAATAAGTTGGAGTATCAGCTTGTTCTTGACGGTGCCAAAGTGACACCAACAAGCGCGACCATCACCATCTTTCGACCGGGCTCTACGACTGCCGTCGTCACCACAGCTTCGATGACTCTCAGCGGGAGCGTGTTGCAATATGCGCCGAACACAACGACCGTCGCCAACTACCCTGTCGATGAAGGCTACCGGGCAGATCTAGCGATCACCTATAGCGGCGTAGTGTACAAGCGACAGCTAGTGTTTGACGTTGCGAAGTATCTTCTTGATCTCAATATCGGATACGATCAACTCGTAGCCTTTGACGATTCGATCCGAGGTATGACACACGACGGCGACGAAGACTTCAGCGAGTTGATTGAAGCTTGTCGCGATGTACTACAGACGCGCATCGAGTCTAAGGTCTTGGAAGATAACAGACTTTTAGAGAACATGATTCTTGACAACACGCGCGTCTCAACTTGCGCGCGGTTCTATATCTTGTCGCGCATCTACATGAACAAGGGAGATCTTGAACGACACGATCTCTATCGAAACGACTTCGATCAATTGTTCGACGCGGTTCTCAATTCGATTCAGTACGACAAAGCGCAAGACGGTGAAGAACGTACGGAGATGGGCGGGATTCAAGAAGTCAGGTTAGTTACATGAGTTCTATTCTGACACACCGCAGCGCAGCGGCTACGATCCTTGATAATTACGCGGACGTGATAGAAGGCGGCAATGCGTACCGGGGATCGGGGGACTCTTATCAGGGGATCCCCGGTACGAACTTTGCGAATCTCGATTTGAGAGGGACTACGATCACCGCTAGTAGTGCGGGTTCTACAACCTCGATTCCTTTTGCGTCAGGCGATTATGTATCAGACTTCTGGGTCAAGAATGATTCACCGCGCTTCTTTCTTATGTCCACCAACAGCGCGAACAATGGCGCAGCGCGTCGTATCTCAAACTGGGATAACAGCGGCAAAGCTTTTACCGTAGCAGCCTTTGACAATGCCGTGGCGCAGAACGACACCTTCGTTCCTTTACAGGGTTTTAAACGCTTTCCTGACAACTTGGATATTCTCTCTGATGAGTCTACAATAGGAAGCGGATTCGATCGGTTTTTTGAATTGAAACTAGGAGCGGGAACACGGATCCCTTTCTACGGTAACGGCGTTGAGACTTACGAAAGCGAACTCGTTTTGAGATTGAGACTACAAAAGAGATCACGATCAAGAGACACCATCGAAAGCGCAATGGAGAACGCGCTTTTGATGCGAAGCATTCTGACACGACCAACGCATCGCGACGGGACGTTCACACAATTGCTTGACGGTGAAGAAGGCGCACCCGAAGTCGAAACAGAAACCGACAAAATCGTGGTCGTCTCAGATAGCTACAACATACGCTACCGAGTTTTCTCGGTATTCCTTTAGGGGGTTCTCATTATGACAACGTTTCTTTCACGCATCAGCAATCAAGTTCAACTTTCCTACGTTCCACACACTTCGGTTCAAGGCGACGTGTGGCAACTACAACGCAAGTCAACAGCGACAAGCGCGGGCGCTAGTGACGGAACAACCGTGATCGATGATCAACTAGGCGGGTCCGATAATGACTACAACGGAAAGTACTGGATCCACATTCTAAGCGGAGACGCAAAAGGGGAATGGCGGCGCATTGTAGACTACACCGCGTCCAATGGTACTGCCAAGCTAGAGGGTAACGGCTTCACGGCTCAAATTGCGTCAGGCGTAGAGTATGAACTTTGGTTAAGTCCTGAACCGGTTGTTGTTTGTACCGGTAGCAGTTCGGGAAGTAACAAGTGTGTAGACACAAACCGCGACGAAGAAGACGATTTTTGGGTCGGCTACATGTTAGTCGCGGCGAGCGGCGGCACTACTAACGCAGCGCAAAGATCCGGTTTTAAGATTACAAGCTTTACTCAATCCAGCGGCGAGTTTGTCGTAGACACTAGCGGAGAGTCGGTCGGTTGGGGTTCAACGACATCCGCTGGCGATGTCTATTTGNTACGCAAAGCAATTGACGCAACAGACATCAGCGCGGGCGTCGTCGAANAATANATTCCACGTGGAACAAATCGCGTNAACTTCTCAAAAGGCGACGGCGTTGTTGGTCCTAGATCAGGAACGTTTGGTTTCAGCTTACCTATTCGACCTAGCGGTTCGCTCGCTGCGAGTGGTTCAACGTGTGAACAAAGCAACGTCGGCGGTCTTCTCGAAGCGTGCGGCCTAGAAGAAACAAAGACCCAAAGTCATACTGCGACAAGTGGATCAACCACGACTTCGGTCGTGATTAGTGGATCTTCAAACCTACCGTCGATAGGTCAGATGTTGATTCATAATGGTAACGCGACGTTCATTACTGCGATTACTGCGAGTAGTTCAAACACTGCATTAACTGTTAGCCCAGCGTTACCGGTAGCGCCAGCAAATAGCGACGTGATTCACCTGACTCGCATGTACAGCACCACAACAGACGGCGATCTGTACGGCGTCACACTTGAATATGAGGTTGACTCAGTACGGCACACGATTACAGGTGCGATGGGCAATGTCACTTTAAACGACGGCGCAGCGCCAACAATGTCGTTCGAGTTTCAAATTGACCAGTGGATCCGAAACATTCAAGCAAGCGCCGCAAGCTTTGTTAGGGGCTACAGCACAGTCGCTCCTATTCTGGCACAAGACCGGCTCGCATATCTCGACGGTACCGGCGCAGATATCGGCGGCTTGACTGCTACACCGGGAACCGAGGTCGCTCCCAAATCGGTACAAGGATCACAGGGCATCAACGGGCGTGTTGGTTTTCAAATCACCAACGTCGTTCCCGGCGCAACTTTCAACACGCTACTTGATGCGCAAGGTTCGAGCATTCCTGAAGACGGGCGATTCCTAAAACGAACCGCGAACGATTTTGCAGTCGTTTTCGGTTCACATGGTGCGACGTTCGCGGTGCGCTTGCCTGAAGCTAGGTTGATCGAATCGCCACACCCGACAGATCTAGAGGGCGTCGTCGGTGCGCCTAACGTAGTTGAAGCCCAAGACGCGGGTCGCGTCGTGAATCGCGGTTTTGCTATGGTGAAGAATCCAGACTTCGCTTTTCACATCTCATAGTGAGAATTGTTATGGCAGCAAAGAAGAAACCAGTCCCGACGAACCCGAAGCTTTATGCGAAAGCCAAAGCCGAAACGAAACGGAAGTTCAAGGTTTACCCTAGCGCCTACGCCAACGGCTACCTAGTCAAACGGTACAAAGAGATGGGCGGCAAGTTCAGAATGGGACTAGCCAAGAACGACAAGAAGAAGGGTTGAACCATGGCAAAGCCGCGCGGTGGATTATCAAAATGGTTCAACGAAAACTGGGTAGATATTAGCAAGAAAGATAAAGACGGGAAACACCCGCCTTGCGGTCGTGGTGAATCTAAAAAAAGAGCATACCCAAAATGCGTCCCGGCTAGCAAAGCAGCGCGAATGTCTGCTAAAGAAAAGAAATCTGCGACGCGTCGCAAAAGAGAAAAGGGTTTGCCGAAAGGCGGCAAGCCAAAGAATGTGAGCACTAAGCCTAAGAGGTAAACATGTTCAAGCCAGTACTACCGGAACAATCGATCACGGTTGTTTCTCATTTAGACCCAGCCATTGATCAAGAACAAAGCACCATCGACGAGTACGCCGAAATAGCTTTGAAGAACCCGCAAGCTTGGCGGGATCATTTCAAATTCAAAGAAGGCGCAGAACCTACAGAGTTTGAGATCGGTGTGATTCCTAGCGCGAAGCTGATTCAGATTGAGTCAGAGTGCAAAGTCGGCGAAGACGACGCGGACGAAAACCGCTTGCGTTGGTTGTGCTTTATTCATGGGGTCAGAGAGTTAAGGAACTTCTCCACAGACATTCCCAAAGTGACAATCAACGGCGTCGAGTATGTCGATCCGGAGTACTTAGCGAAAACATTCACGCGCAATCTGAGACGGATTGCGACGGGTATCGGTGCGCACATTTACTTCTGGAACATGCTCAACGACGACGAATCAAAAAACTAATACGGGCGATCGAGACCAGCGACCGACACGATCGCCCGACATGCTCAGAATGTACTGACGCACTGCGTCTCAAAAGGGGATGCAAGAAACCAGGGTTCAACCTGGATCAAGCAGGCGCGCCCTATCTGTACACCTCGCCTATTTTGCAGAATGAAAATGACCGTATGCTTCGAGAGTGTCCGGTCGGTTTTATTCTGCGAACAACTCCGCACATTTATGATATGCTTGAGCTGACTTCTCAATCTGAATCAACGAGCATGGTCGAGCTTGCAAGGTCTCCAAGGGCTTTGCAGCAAGCAGTTAGACTAGTAAGATCAGAACGAAACAGGCTCAACGAGTTGCGACAGATTGAACGGGAAAGCAAACAAGCCGCCGCAGTAGGCGCGAGGGTTCGCAAGCATGGCAGATAAACTGATTCAAGAAATCGAAGTCGTCGCAAAAGTAGACGAAGCGATCGGCAAAGTTGACAAACTAGAACGCGCTTTTGATGAAGCCATGAAAGGCATTAAGCAAGAAACACAAGAAGCGAACAAAGCGCAGCAAGAAATGAACAACCGTTTTGGCAAATTGGGAACGGCTGTCAAAGACTTTGCATCAAAGTTCAAGGCTGCGTTTGTCGGCGCGGCTGTGCTTGGTAGTTTGAAACGCGGCGCAGAGTTGAGCGGTGAGTTTCACAGAACGACCGCGCTGCTTGCTGCTTCGCTTGAGAATGTCGGACGCTCACAAGATATCAAGAAGCTTCAAGACTTTGCTTCTGAACTCGAACGTGTCACAGGCGTGAGCGACGAGACACACCGTGAACTGATATCGCTTGCGCTTCAGTTAGGGTTCACAGGTGATCGCGCAGTAGACGCAACAATTGCATCGATCGGTATGGCCAACGCTATGGGAAGCAACGCCAACGAAGCGATGAAGCAACTTGCGAAAACGCAAACCGGACTTCTCGAAGAGACCATTCGAATGGTTGGACCAATTCGAGAACTCACGAAAGAAGAGTTGAAGTTAGGCAAAGCGGTTGATGTCGCAAAAGAAAACTTCGAAAGCTTTGTCGGTGCTACCAGTGCCGGTGAGGGTACGGTCTCGCGTGGCATGACTGAGATGTCGAACGGTCTAGACAATATGCTTGAATCGTTTGGTCGTGGCCTAGATGAGTTAGGTCTAGGAACCGTGCTAACCAAGATCGGACAGACGATGTCAGTCGTCGGCGTTGCTGCTGAGAAACTATTTCTCAGATTGAAAATATCATTCAAGACAGTAACCGAAGGTGTGCCCGCTGCGATGGCTGGTTTTCTTTTCGGTGAAGAAGGCGACGCATCGAAGTTCTTTACTGAAGTATTGAGACCAGATGTTCAAAAGCTAAAGGACTTGATTGGTGCGGAAGCGGGCGCGGAAGATATTCTTTTCAACCGAGTACCTGAGAATTTGCGTCGTCCCGATTTGGGAGAGGACAAAGACGCAAAGAGAAAACGCCTTGCGCAGATACGCAAAGAAGAACGCATCAAAGAAGAGAAGCAGTTTCAAAAAGACTTAGAAGAGATTCTCAAAGGCGCGAACGAAGAGTTCGATCAAATGGANCAGAAGGANCACGAAGATCGAATCTCTCGAATCTCTAGTCGCATCGATGAAGAACTCAATATGAGACACGCCGCAATCGATCGACGCATGGCGCTTGAGCTTTCGCTGGCGCGGTTTCAAGACAAGCAACTTCAAGAAGAAGAACAACGAAAAGCAAAAGAGGAACAAGTCTACACGGACTTCTACGACAAGCTAACAGGCGCGACGATGGACTTCGCAAACGCTTCGATTGATGCGTTGTTCGCGCAGGGTAACGGCGAGAAGCACGCCTTCAAAGAAATGCTGAAGAACTTTTTAGACTTCACCGGAAGCAAGATGATCGCCAGCGGTTTACAAGATTCCTACGAAGGCGCGTCGATGCTGGTGACAGGCGATCCGCGCGGCGGCGCAAAGCTTGGTCTTGGTCTGGCGCAAGTTGCGATTGGTACCGGGATGAAAGCGGGATCACTTGCTGTCAAAGTTCCGGAGACTGGCGAAAGCAAAAGCGCAGGCGTCGGCGGTTCTCAATCTGCTAACGCAGGTAGGGGCGACGCAGGACCAGCACGCGCGGCGTCAATCAATATCTTTGGAGCCATGACGACAGAGGAAAGCGCGATACTAATTCAGCGCGGAATGAGACAAGCTAACGCAAGAGGTTTCGCATAATGGCAATCCCACGACCTAAGATACTCACATGCATTACAGTTCCCACAGGCGGGTACACGTTAGACGTTACGCATGGGTCGACGACTAACACAATCACCGTTCCCGCTGGCGACTACTTTATGTCGCAAGATGATCAAGCCGACGACTTCCTCGCCGTTGTGACTAAGTTGATCGACACGGAGATCTCTGGAACGTACGGATCAATCTTGCTTAATAGCTGGATCGATTTTGATACACACAAGGTGAAGTTCTATTTCTCGAACTCTGGGTCGGTGTCTATCACTCTCGACTGGACATCAGGAAGCGGCAACGTTGCCAAGATCTTAGGCTTTGATCACAGCGCGAGCGATTCGCTAAGTGGGACAAGCGGAACTCTGACAGCCGATTACCAACACGCCTACGGATGGTACGCAAAAGAAGACGGACAACTCAGAGACGATACCGTCGAGCCTATCGACATTCCCAATTCGCCACAATCGATTTCGCCTAGTGGGTTTGTCAAAACTCAGCACGTAGCTAGTCGGTTCACGTATCGAATGCAATTGCAATTCCTAAAGCGAGACCTGACGTTTAGTCGTGGCGTCAGCTATACCGAAGAATCAAAGTATCCCTATGAGCGGAATAAAGGTCTTGAGTGCTGGTTTAGAGAGGCAAAGAAGGGAACAAGGTTCAGGGTCTATCGTCAAGGTTACCTCGCGCCAAGCACCGCGAGCGGTGTCTTCTTTAGATCAAGCGCGACTAGTTCCACGGTCACTTACACAAGCGGCGCGTTGCAAACTGACCCGCAACAATTCAAGGGCGCGTTGACCTATCAGAACATCGGACCGGATACGCGTTGGTTGGTAAACTATATCGAGTCGCACACTGCGACGGTGCTAACATTAGCTAATCACTACAGCGTGGGCACCAACTACCAACCGTCAAATGAGATCTATCTGATTGACGGTACCTATGAAACATACGTCATGAACTTGAGCGAGACGTCGCAATTTAACCCGACAGAACTTCCCAACATCGATCGTTATGACTTTGCAATCAGCATGTTGAGATACGAATCATGAGTGTCGCAAATGAAGTCGCGAAGTATTCGCATCAGCTTGAATACTTTCTTTGCGTTGAGGGTATCGGCTGGCCTTCAGACATTAGCGATTTGACACAGGGCTTCGACGGCGATGTGTTCGCGACTGGCGACTTGAACGGAAACCTTGCGACTGTTCTTGGTTGTACGGTGAAGCAAGGGTTGATGATGCCGCGTTCTATTTCGGAATCGATGGACCCTAGAAAACTGCAGTACGATTCAGGCTCTATGAGTTTCTCGATTGTCGATGTTGACGATGTGTTGATCACCAATGTGAGACCGCACGCACCCGGCGTCACAAACACAACGCAAGCTGATTTGACTTTCGCCAGCACTACCATCAAGCTGAGTGATTCCTATTCTGCGAATGACCTTGTTTGGGTTGGCGGTTCTGAGTTGATCAAGCTTGGTTCTGAAACCTCATTGGGTGGCGGTCTATCTAACTTCACAAACTCAACGCGCGGTTACCTTGGAACCAAGCAAGGCAAGCGAAGTCGAAGCCCTGTCGGTGGTGCAACGATCAAGTCGGGGTTCACTTGGTCTTCAGGTACGACCGTAACTCAGTTTAACCGGTACTGGTTTGATCGTCGCATTCTGCTATTCGCGCACGTACCCGGCGAGACTGTAGGGAATGTGATTCGACTCTATACCGGAAGGCTCCGCACGATTAGNCTAGGCGANCAGGGTATTCAATATGAGATCGGCACNGCGTCAGATAACATAGACAACAATCACGAAGTCTTCGATCCACCTGGCGAACTTGTTGTCGTAAGTTGCGAAGACACTTCGAGCCTAACGCAAGATCAAAACATACCGGACAGCGACTACCAAACAGCACAGGGCCACGTTGTAGTTAACGCCAGCAACGGCGGATTCTTTGAGAAGAGATTTAAGATTGAGGTCGTTCCTAAAGACGGAGGATCTGACATCTACACCGGGTTTTACCCTGCTTTCGCATATCACTACAGACGCGTAGCGGGTGGCACTGAAGGCGCTTTGAAGCAAGCTTTCGAAACTGGGGACCCGACGAACCCGCAATCAGTAACGAGAACGAATCCTGATTTTCATTATGCGATGAACACCGTCGTTCAGATCGGTGATATCCTGACACGGGCGCGCGGTAAGTTCTCGCAGAACACAGGCAAGTTCAACACCTTTGAAGTCTCGAAGGCTGCGTATGATCTTGGGACAAATGTTTTCTACGAAGCCTTCGAGTCAGGAACGCCGATCAAGTTTTGCCTCGATAACTACGTTGACGACTTCGAGTTAAACAGATTCTCAATCAACAACGTCGTAAGTCGAAACCCTGTCGACGTCCTNCTTTGCTTCTTNACTACAATGAACAGCGAGTTTGTAGTTGAAGACACGCACGGATCTTCACCCGGCAACACAACGACAATCAACTTTGCGTCTTCTATTGGGACTGCCAATCAGTGGGCGGGCTACGCTCTACACGCGACCGAAGATTCAAACATTGGTGAGTCGCGTCTCATTGTGAGTAACACGACAACATCGATCACGGTCGCGGCTGCGTTCAGCAATACGCCAACCGCGTCGAAAGAATACCAAGTGCGGAACAGTCTCTACGACGTGCTGCCACTAGGTTGGGGAATGAATGTTGAGAACTTCGACATCGACATTTCTTCTTTTGAGACTGTCCGTGATCAACACTTGAACGGCGCGAACCTCGGGAAGTTTGTTCTTCTTCCAACGACGCAAGCTGATTTGTGGCAAGTCCTAAAAGAAAACATCTGCGAACCCTACAACCTCTTCGTCTTTCAAGAACGCACGACCGGCAAGATCAAGTGTGAGTACATCGGCGAGACTATTCAAGACGGATTGATCACAGACTACACGACAGTGAGCGCAAACCAGATTCTCAATCTAGGATCGATTGACTTGTTGCCGCGTGCGGCTGTCGGTCAAATCATTCTAGAGACTAGGCCAAACGATACACAGGTTGTGCGCACAAGAGTTCGCCGAACTTCACCGTTCGAGCAGGAGCGTTTTGACTATAACGACATCGTGACAAGTCCAGGCGTTGACGCTGCGCCTTACGTCTTGACGATTCGATCCGACGAACTCGACTCTGTGATTGATCGCAACTTGCTTGGCAGTTTCAAATTGAGTGCGATGCTGAACGACGCGACGCAGATCTCTGACCTTGCCGCAAAGCAAGTCGCAAGATTGAGACGAGAAGCAACACCACCCGCTGAAGTCGATCTAGTTTTAGACATTGGTTTTCTAACGTCGATTCAAGTTGGGACACTGATATCAATCACAGATCAAACAACGTTCAAACCTTTTAACCCAAACACCGCGAACCGTGGTTTCAACGGGACAGCTTGCCGCGTCTTGTCCTGCGCGATTGAGCTAGGCTCTGAACCATCAATGCGTATTCGTGTTCAGATTCTCAAATCAGGATTGGCCTCTTTGATTGCGCCTGCTGTGATTGTCAGTTCGTATTCAAGCGGAACCTTCACCGTCGACGTTTCACAATACGCGCCCGAAGGCGGCGAAGCTTGGGACAGTTTAGCGGTCGGTGATCGTCTCGAATTGAGAGGCAAGCTAGGGCAATACAGCGCCGGACCTTTGATCATCTCAAGCTTCGGTGCGAACACAGCAAGCACACCGGCGGACGCCAGCACCGACGTGATCAACATTACCACAACACCAAGTCTCAGTATTGGGACAGGCGACTACCTCACGTTCTCGTCTTACTCTGGGTCGAACACCAGCAACATGAACAAGTTCGCAGCCATGGCCGACGATTCGACCAAGCTTCTGACAGGCGGCGACGACGCGAAGGTTTACACATGAGCAATCTGATACACGACTACAAGGTGCCCGACAGCTACACAAAGCTAGACGACAGGACAACAACCGTTGATCACTACTTCAACGTTCACGACCTGCGCGCGGGCTATGAGAATCACAACATGTTGATCGCTCGCAAATTGAGAAGACCGGTTTGTACCATGGGCGAATCAGTTGCTCTAGCTTCTTCTATGATTATCAGTTCGGATTTGATGGACTTCACGCNACAACTTGAAATCCCGATTCGCCTTTCGCCTTACGTCAAAAGCTTAGACGTCAACGTGTACGGTCGACGAGTGAACGCGAACGTTAATCTGTACGCTTCGTTTGATTCTCAATACGAGAAGCGCCCGATAGACTCCGACACAAAGTTAACAATCAGCAATACAACAGACTCGAACAACACGTTGACCGTACCCATTCCTCGCGAAGCAGCGCGTGAGCATTATGGGATCTTGCGGATATACATGGCTTGCCCGTTTCAGTCTGGCTCGCTTAAGACCAGCGGAGACAAGGTGATCAGCATCGGCAACAACGCAATNCANATCAACGACTCGACTGTGAGTTCTGCCGACGTAGGTTCGATTCTTCTTTTGGGATCTGATTCAACAGGTAGCTTCGTTCCGTTCTCTGACATACGACCAAAGACAATNACCTTCGTGACACACGAACACCCAACCGGCGCGACTGGTTCCGGTAATGAGACGCACACGATCGGGTTCGTTCCTAGTCTTGAACGTGATGTCGATGATGCGAACTTGTTCTACGAAATCCGCCCGCCCGCTTTTCTACAGCTTGAGTCTTTATCGGTTTATGAAAACGTTACTAGCTCAAGCAGTGCGGCAAGCGCGCCAGTCTTCAATGAGGTTGTCCGAATATGAACCGAGGCTTACACCAAGAAGTAGACCCAATCAAAAGCGAGACGATTGAACCCGGTCGTCTCATGACCTCTGATGTCATAATGAAACTGGCAACACAGACGCAGGCTCTACGACAAGCAAGCAGGACAAAACACACCATCATTTTTCCTAACCCTGCGACGGCTCCCTACGCTACGATCACAGACACAAGTTCGTTCTTTGATTTGAAATGGAACAATGAACGAACGTTGAAGCTGTTCCATCTACAGCACAAAGGACACCAACAACTCAGAGTCAATTTGAGATTCGCTATACCTGGAAGATCGATGCACCGCGCGCGAGTACAGTTCGCGGGTCAAGGGATATCGAGCGCAGCTACAGAACCTCGCAGAATCGCGCGAGCTAGAAACGTCACAGGCAAATGGGAACTCGCGCAAGATATCAATTCAGGTTCATACAACTTCAGGTTCTTTGATTGCTACATAGGTTTCATTCCTCCTAGCCCTAGCGATTATCTTTTCAATTTGCGAATCCAAGTTCAGAAGGGCAACGTCTTAGAAGACCCGAACTCCGGGACAGCGTTCAGCGAGCGCGTCTATCTCTACTCGGCTGAAATCATGGATCACATTTTTGGCCCGGAGACACCAACGCCATGACCGCACGCAGCCCGACAGCCTACAATAACTGGATCTCAGAACGCTCCTTGACTGAGGGAAAACCTATTCTTCAATCGACACCTGAAAAGGTATTCGATGATCAAGAGTTTGTTCTCTTGTCCGCTGTGCAAGTTGTGAGCGATGCGTTCTCACCTGTTCAACCTGTGACCGGAAATGAGACAACGCTGACAGAGATCAAGAGATACCACGTCAGAGGGAAGGACCATTGCACTGGGTCGACAACTTCGAACGAATCGCACAACGCTCAAGCCGCTGTCTTCGTAGCGAACGGAGAGAGCATCACACTAGAGATCTCTTCTGTGACTGCGGGTGATTCTCAATCAGCGACATTCACAAACTCGACAGGGTCGGACGTTGAAACGATTCTCAGCATTGGCAACTTCAACATAAGATCAAACGTTGAAGAAACTTTGATTCTCAAAATCAAAACAGCAAACGCCGCGCACACGCCTGAAGTTTTCGGTCTCGTTGTCTACAGCGACTAGTCTCAATTCGAGAGGTGGCACCACCTCGGGTCCGGGGAGGGATCGCTTTGCAGTAGTGAGGTGATGCCGGGGAATGTACGTTTTCTGTGTATCGAAACGATGCATAAACCACAACAAAAAAGATGTTCAAAACGATACACACAGCCGTGTCTTGAATATATTGTTGTCGATTTCTGACAAAAAAAACCAAAAAAAACACACAAAAAGTACTTCCTAAAAACCTAATGAATTCAAACCTTTGCGCGCGAAACCGTGAAAGATTCGCGGTGGTGTATCGTTACGCTACATGCAATAACTGGACAAATACTTGACTGATAATGTATGTCACGAAGTGACATATTGGTTTTGGTTCGGCGCACACGGGGCGCAGCAAAGGAGAAAAGAGCAATGAACAAGGCAATCAGAGAGCAAGCAAAGAATCTCAAAGTGACACGCGACGCGGCTGGGTACTACTACGCAGAGTCGCACGGGTACTCATGGGAGATTCACTACAACGAAGAGCTTCGCGAATGGGCTTGCAGCATCTACGACGTGAAGAGTGAAAAGTATGTTTGGGACTGCTATCAAGACACGCTCACAGAAGCACGCCTTCACGTGCTCGACTGGTCCGAAGATATGCTGAACGATCCTGATCAATATTCTTGGAGTCGTTACGGACTTGACCCAGAACGCCAGAAGCAAATTGAAACAACAACAAACAAGGAAGAAGAACAAATGACAAAGGCAACAAACAACAAAGACATTCTCAAAGTGGGAACTGACGAGCACGGTAGATACTGGGTCCGCTATCACGGACGCGATTTTCAAATTGAACGCACCGAAGATCCGGACTGTGTGGAGTATCAAGTCAAAGTGTTCACAACCGACTTCAACATCTTTGAGTTCCTAGCGTTCGAACATTCACCGCTTGCGGCTCTCAAGAGAATCGTGGACTACACGCACAACTACTTCGACAAGTACCCGAAGGAGTTCGCGACATACGATACAAGCGAGTTGAAATACTCGGTAGTGTTGTACAGAAGCACTAGCTACACCGTAGACAAGAGACTCAATCTCAAAACGATACCGGAAGATCCCGCACATCCAAGCGTTGAAAACTCAATGGGTCGACTGGCTCAAAAGGTTGAACGCAAAGTCATTCGCACTTGGTAACAAACAACAACAACGGGACCCGGCAACGGGTCCCCTTTTGAGACAACAACAAACAACAAAGGAAAACAGAAAATGAAAACAGAAGTATCAGCACGCAAAATCAAGCTTCGATTGTTACACGTTGAATCAATCTCTAAGTACACCGACTACTGCGTGTCTTATTGTGCGAATCGAGATCAGGCCGTTGAGTACATCGTGGCGTACTTGAAGGCGCTCTACGGCGATAAGACGCCAGACCACGCACCGATCAATAAAACCAATGTGAGACACGCTCTCCGCAACTGGCCTAAGTCATAAGCAACAACAAACAACGGGACCCGGTGACGGGTCCCTTTACTTACAAAGGATTAGCAAAATGAGAAGAACAGATATCGACACACTACTCGAAGAGAACGAAGCCGAAGAATATTGCGTTGAAGACATGATGATCGACACGCCGCCTATGATTGTCGCAAATGCGGACTTGATGGAGATGCAAAGAATCGTAGAGGAACTTGAAGCCGATGACCTTTTCGAAGACGTCTACCATGCCGCGCGCTACCATTACTCCCAGTGGTGCAACGACAGCGACACGGGATCGCTCGCGTTCTGGTTCGCAGAACACAGCGTTTCGCGCACCGCTTACCTGGACCTTCGAAAGAAGGTGATCGCTAGGTGTCAGAATGAGATTGATGCGCACATGAAATACTTTGAAGAAAACGACCGCTAACCCATAACCAACAACTAACAACAACAAACAAAGGAATCTCAAAATGGAAATCAAATTCAACAGCACTAAACAGTTCATCATTCCAAACGACAGCCGCGTAATGCGTATCAATTGGCGACGGTGCTATGACAGCGCACACGAGGGGCCACAGTACGTTTACGAAGTCTTCAACGGTGTTGAAGGCTGGCAAGACTACTGCCGGTATAATGAGCAACAGCACACAACGAACATGCGCAACGCAAAGCCGGTTCAATTTGAGACACTGAACGATCTGCAAATGTGGGCGTTCCGTTTGATGGCTGATCACGACTACGAATATTTCAGGGAGACAACCCGCAGTTCTTCCTTGATTCAAAACCCGCACCGCATGAAGGCGCACGCGCTCTTTCATGTTGGTACGACGATTCGGTTGGCGTTGGGGTTCGATAAAAGAAACCGTTCTCAATTTGGAAACAGAGTCATCAAGCCTACCGACCTTGACGGTGTGAGCGTTCAGCTACTACCGCCAAGCGGCAAGGGTACGAAAGCAACGCACCGTCTCAAGATGACATGCCCAATCTGTCAACAAGAAACAACGGTCGGTAAGTTCTGGTTACACGCAGAAGCGAAGCACCAATAAACAACAAACAAGAAAGGAAGAAGAACATGTTACATAAAGAAGACTACATAAAGATTTTTTGCGGCACTCTGTCTCGTTTAGAGAACGAGGCGAACACGTGGAAGACTGCAATCTTCAGCATTCTCGAAGACCGCACCGATTCCGATTATGACACGGAGCAAACACATGATGAACTCATGACCGCGTGTGAAGAGTATCGAGCAACCGTGCAAGCGGTGAGAGCTGTAAGAGAACAACTAGAGAGAGCGAAGAGCGAGGTGAACAAATGAGTACAAGTATTAAGGATCTCGAAATGAGACTTGAGGTTTTGATGTGTCAGCGTCGCGACTACCAGAAACAGATCAAGCAGCNACAACTTGAGATCGGCAANAGGTATGTNGAGTTGACCACGACAGACGGACACTACGCGTTGACGCACAGATTCACGTTTCAAAGTCACGCGGAAATGGCTCATCTTGTCCATGATCTGCAAATGGCAGAAGAGAGCTTCAACTACACGGTCGCACAGATCATCAAAGTTAAAGAAGAACTTAAGATTCAGCGNAAGGAATTAGCAAAATGAAAATCACAGTAGAGCAAGCAATTGAAGAGAAGCGTGAATACATACAGAAGCTTCTTGAGAAACAAGAAAGCGCGCGTCTCGATATGATCGAGGTCCAGGCTTCTGTGGGCATGGCGGTGATCTCTTCGGTACTGATGCCGCTTGAAGAGTTAGACGATGAGACAGACGAGAAGATCGACGCAGTAATAGAATCGGGCGTCGAAGCGTGGGTAGACACAGAGCGTCTCTACACACAACTACAGCGCGGCATTGATTATCAGACAGAGGAACTAAAGATTCTTCTGAAGAAAACGGAGGTCTCAAAATGAGTAAACCAAGACTCACACCTAACAAGCTGGCGAAGTTCATCATGCTTAACCAGATAGAAAAGCCACAGGCTCAGGTCCTACAGTGGGACGACAAACAAATCGTGATCGATGCGCACGGGAACATTCTGGTCAACGGTCGTTTGCAAAACATGGAAGAAGTGATGCGTCACTTTGAGAGAAATAAGAACACAATCAAAACTAAACTTTCAGCGGAGTGGTACAAATGAATCAGCAACAAGCAGAAAAGATCTGTAAGCAAATGAAGAAGGACTCTGACGCGTGGATCCAGGTGATCGACGGGTTTCAAATTGAGAACGCAGAGCACGCGCAAATGGCGTCGGAGTGTTTGAAAGAACTCAAAGACAAACTTGACATGGTCGAAGAGACTAGAACCAGCATCACCAAGCCGCTGCTTGAAGCAAAGCGAAAGGTCGACGCGCTGTTCAAGCCTGTGACGACGAGTCTCAAAGCGAGCCTTGACACTGTACGCGTGAAGCTTGGTCGTTACACAGCAGAGCAGCGCGACGAAGCGCAACGCCTGCTTGCGGAAGCGTCTCAATCTGAACCGGAAGAAGCAGCCGCGCTAGTTGCTGCGAGCAATCGTGCGCAAGCGGAAGCGCCTAGCGTGCGCGAGGTCTGGCGCTTCGAAGTTGAAGACGTGTCGAAGTTGCCTGCGCAGTTCTTGGTTCCTGATGAGAAGGCAATCGGCGCAGTCGTGCGGTCTCAAAAGGGGAATGCAAAGATCCCAGGCGTGCGAGTGTTCGTAGAACATAGAGCGGTTATCAAGTAGGCCGCCGATTATTTGACAAGAAAGCGTCACGGGTTACCGTGGCGCTTTTACTTCAACAAAGGATCAACAATGAAAGAACAAGACATCAACCTTCTNATCGCTCTCTATGCCTATGCTGTCGTCTTCATGCTGCTTGCGTGCGTAGTCGAGTTCACCATCGAGCGCGTGTGTGACTGGCTCTCTAGGCGCTACCAGCGGCGCACAATGGCGCGTGTCGTGTGGACCTGGCCTACGCGCTGCAAGCGCTTCTAAGGCGCTGATTGACAGCAACCCTACCGAGTACCTTCCTTCAGGCTAAACGCCGCACACAAGCCAACCTCGCGCGTCTCAGACGGTTTCCCAGTCCGTACCGACTTCGGTCTCAGGCACAATCTTGAATAGAATTCTACCCTTCAGTAGATACTTGGCAACAGGTGTCGTCTCACTGATGCGCTGAATGTGCCGATAAATCGTGCGTTCGCTGGTCTCAAGTTGAGACGCCAAGAACTCGATTGTCTTTGCTGATTCGGTGAGCATCTCGACTAGTTCGTAGAACTTCTCATCGTTTCGTTTTGCGCCTGATCCAATGCCGCCCATTTACAACCTCTTCAGTTTATAGAGTCCGATCCCGATCGCGTCTAACACGTTGTGTTTTAGCGATTTGGGACAACTTAATCTGTCAAAGATTGAAATCTCCGATGCGTCAAGCTTTGTCAATATGCGACCCATAAAGATTGTTTTGGGGACGTTGCCTTTCCAACGTTTAGGTTTGACGAGTTCGAGATCGAAGCATTGCACACGACCGATCACACCGCCCGCAGCTTGAGCCAGTTTAAGAATGTCGGAGTGTCTAGCTTTGGTCGTCTGGTAAATCTGTTGATCTTCAATCACAAGCTGTGAGCAAAACGAAACGGGAAGATCTGCGAGTGTCTGTTGTAGGGTAGCGCCGCGAGCCAGACCACAATCAATCATGAACTCGTTTTGAAACATCGCCCAACCCATGCACTTAACGCCGGGATCAACTGCTAGGAGTCCAGGGTTTAAGCTCACCTTTTCCATTTCGTACCTCGTCCGCTTCTTTGTACCAACGTTCAGCAATCGCGACCGTCGTTCTGATAGGAATGTCCGGGACCCATTGTTGCATACTGACACGCATGATTCGAGCGAGTTCGTCGGCGGCGTTGCTTGCGTTCCAGGCTGGAACCTCACAAATAATTTCGTCGTGGATAAAGGCAACCGGGCGCGAGCCATAGAGAGCAGACGCGGAGACGTTGTAGCAAGCGTTCGCAACTTGGAACAGCGCGTCTTTCGCGCCGTCCGCTGCTAGTCCCTGGAAGTAAGAGTTCGCAGCCTGTGTGAAACTGACGCCACCTCGCACGCGGTTTGATTTGAACTGTACGATCTGACCTTCGCCCGTCTTAGTTTGCGAAGAGATGTAGTTGAAATAGCGTCGCATCTCTGGCCATGACTTGAGCCAATCCGCTTTCAGCTTCTCCGCTTCTCTCTGTGTCAGATCGATACCGTAGTTCTTAGCGTACTTGATAAACGTTGCCGCACTCATTCCACCGGGAAGACCGAAGTTCAAAGCCTTTGAAACCTGACGCAGTTCTTTGATCCGCTTGTCGCCATTGCTTAAGAGTTCTTCGGCTTCGATGTATCCACAGTTAGCAAGTTGAGACGCAACCGAAAGATGCGGATCAAGCCCACGGTTCAAAGCGTCGGCAAGGTTCGACGATTGGAAAAGCCACGTCAACACCTGCGCAAGCGTGCACATTTCGAGCGCGGTGTAGTCGCAGAACGCTAACAGAAAACCGGGACGCGCAACAAAGCATTCACGCAAGCCAGCCGCGCGATGTGGGTTTTGCAGATTGGGACTACTGCAACTCGTTCGTCCAGACTCGACTAGTGTGTTGAACCGAGGGTTGATGCTCGTTGTCGTTCCTTGTTTGAGATACTCAAACCACACACTAGAAATCTTTTCTTGCTTCTTGAGTTCGTCGATTGCTACGAGGTCAGGATCACCCGTGCGTTGCAGTGTCTCAGAATCAGCCTTGATTGAACCCTTCGGCGTTCGTGGTGCGCCGGGTCCTAGTATCTCAAGAACGCGCGCTTGGACCTTCTTCGAGTTCTTCGCGCCGTTGCGTTGGATGTAGCCAGCCGCGCGCAAGTGATCGCGTAGTTGTTCAATCTCATTTTGAGCGTTGCTCATAAACCGATCAACGTAAGCGGGATCTGTACGGATTCCCCAACACGACATCAAGTGAAGCGCGAACGCCGCGCGCGTCTGTGCGTGTGCGTCTGCTTGCGGTGCTTGTAGCTTGGCGATCTGGTACGTCGTCAACGCATCGTCTTTCGCGTAGTCCTTCGCGCCTTGTTCCCAATCTGAGAGCGGCACGTCGACCAAATCACCGTAGCCAAGACGGTAGTTTGATTTGTCTAGTTGCTTGCCTAGCCTACGTTGCGCGATTGCTGCGAGTGAGTAAGAACGCTTCTCAAATTGACCCGCGCGATACGCGCCGCGAAACTCTCCGTTCGCTATGTCTTCGAGTTGTTCGTTGATCATAGTGTCGAGCACACGCCGCGATCGATACGCTTCAAACACCAGCGGCAAGAAGTCAGGAAAGCGCGCGATCACAACAGCCATGTCGAACGCTACGTTGTGACCTACGATGTTGTCGTTGACTAGCATTGATTCGAGACGCGCGTACACGTCGCGCACGTGAAAGAGTTCGGGTTCAAGTGACGCGTCGCAGAACGACACGCAGCAAAGCGAAGGCGCAAGAACGCCGGGACGGATCAAAGCCGTCTCTGTGTCAAAGGCTGTGAATTTCATTTTGACTCTCGGAAGAAGGAAGACGGGAGCCTTGACCTCTAGACCGTTACCCGATCAAGGCTCCCTGGGAAGGCGGGGTTTTATGCTGGGACAAGAACGCCGGGACCGACGAGTTTCAATGGGGCTCCCGTCGGTCCCAACCTGAGATCAACATAGTCGTCGCTCTTAGGGCAAACCGATTTCATTGCGCGTTCAACCGCCTTGACGCTGCATGTCCATGCATTGCCTTCCTTAGTAACCATGAAACCTTTCTGGTTTCCGTTGTAGCTTGCGAAAGCTTTCATTCTCAAATTGCTCATTGTACATTCCCTCCGATGTTGTTTGTTAATCGTGCAACGCTTGAAACGTTACCTTTGTGAAATCACCGCCTGCTTTGGTGGTGACGTTCTTTGCAAAAGCAGACACGCGCGCGCCTGCTAGTGGTTGATCTGAACTGATAGCAGCCGCGCAGATGCTTTCGGTTACCTCGTCAACGGTACACTTTGCCGCGCTTGCAATGAACGCCTTGACCCCTTTTAGGAATGAGTCGAATCGCTTCATTGTCATCCACGTGACAGGCGCACCCGCTGGGAGTTGCGGGTTGCTGCTTTCAATAATCTTGAATTCGGACAAGAAGTAGTCTTCACCCTTACGGCTTGACCCTTCCTTGATAGCTTGGATTTCAAGCACGTAGGAACCAGGCTGTAGGTATTCGCTGCGCTGTGCAACTTCGACCTTCTCTATTCCGTCAAACAATCCCATTTTGAACCTCTCTTGTTTTATCAGCAAAGCTGAGTTTCTGATTTAATCCGGTTGTGGCTTCGAGGTGATCCGCATCTGCGACAGCACGATCAAAGGCACTAACCATTTCTTTAGTCGACGCGTTCCAATACGCGAAGACCCTGTCTTCTTCTTGTCCGGCTCTATGAGTCCGACCAAGTAACTGTTCCCACGTCCCGCCGCTTGACGGCGTCGACGCAATCACGTTCACGTTNTAGCGTTGTAAGTTCTTNCCCGTCCCGTGAGCTTGGATAGAACATACCGCTGTTTCCTTTTGACCCGCAAGATGATCCATCAAATCGTTGGTCGCAGTTTGACCCGCGCCAAAGTATGGCGCTTGAAGTTCGCGTGATAGGAATTGCCCAAGCGCAATCGAATCCGTCCACACCAAAGCGGGTCCGTCTTTGAACTCTAGTTTCAAAATGCTCCGAGCAAGGTTGCGAATAGATTTCTGACAGAAAGCCACAGGCGCAACCTCCGGCGGTTGCTTCTTGCTTTGTGCGTACCACTCCGCGAAGACGCCGTCTGAATCAATGTCGCCCGCCATGCATGAAAGCTTAACCAGTCCTTCCGTGTCTAGGTAGACGCCGTTACGTTTCAATCCGCGACTAATCGTCTGGCGAACAAATGAGTTCCAGTTTGAGCGCGCTTCTAACCACTCTTGATCAACACCGTTCGGCCAAATCCATTCGTAGTAAAAGCCGCAAGCCATGGTTCGAAGATGTCGAGCAACGTCGACAGCGTCGCACAACGGGAACCCGTTCGGCAGCATCCAATTCTGACGAATGTATTTGATCCCGGCTTTCAGCTTGTCTGTCATGTCATACTGAAACGGCGAGACTTGAAGCGAACAACCAAGCGAATCGTCAGAGGTTGCAACAACACCGGGCGTCTGAGTCAGTCGCAGTTTGAACTTTTGCTTGTAGTCTCCTTCACCCTCGAAGTCTTCAAGCGCACCAGGCAACACACGTTCCTCTGGTCTCACCTTGACATCGATTGCGTTTGCCCAGTCGTTCAAGTCGGAGTACGTGGTCGGCAACGGCGAACGATCGCGCAAGGCGAGTTCGGCAAGGTGTGCATAATCGCGCAATGAATCACGCGTCATGGTACCCGACAACGCATAGAACTCAGTGTCAGGCTTAGAACGAAAGAACCGCACGAAACGCTTGGTCCTTGCGCTCTGTAGCCTTTTGAGTTTGTGGCACTCGTCCGCGATCACGATGTCCGGACCAAGGTCGATCAACCATTCGGCTCCGTCTTTCTGAGACAACCGCGCGTAGCTTGCAATCTCGATGTCTGGACGAATGCGCCATTGTTCCGCAAGTGCTGGCAACGTGTGATCACGCAACACAGGCACCATCGAAGCAGGCACCAGCAAAAGCGCACGCTTGCCGCGTAGTGTCGGAATGAGAAGCGTGATCAACGTCTTGCCATGACCAACACCAATCGGCGCGAGAAGCCCGCCGTGTTGTTCGCATTCCCAAAGCGCGAACGCTTGAATCAAGCGCAAGCGGTGTTCTTTTGGGTCTAAGCTTAGAACGTCCGTCAACGCTTCTGCGATGCGTTCTAAGATTTCGTCAGAACATACACGACGAGGCAACGCTTCGATCCGCTTGAACTCAAGTGATTTGACAACCCGTCTCATTTCAGAACGTCGCCCGAATGACTTTCACCGCGCGGCTTGTCAGTTCGTCTTGCAGTTCTTGAAAGAGTCGAGACTTGCTATCGATGTAGAAATCACCGTCAAGCGGTTGTTCTTCGACGTATTCGCGAAACGCTTCAATCAGATAGGCGGACCCTTTGCCGTACTCTGCCAGCTTGTAGTGCTGCAAGCTGTAGCGATTCGCGGCGCGTTCTGCGACGTCGACAAGTACACGCTCTAAGCTTTCGACCTTTGATCCGAGAGGCAAGCAGCCGATGTAGAGATTGAACCAACTTGAGTCGTTTTGCTTCGTTGGTGCTGGCTCGCTAGTGACGACAGGCGCAGGCTGTTTGGCTTTCTTCGGTCGTCCCCTTTTGCGCTTTGGTTTCTCTTCGACGACAGGTTCAGCCGCTATGATCTCAGGTTCAGAGTCAGGCGGGTTGATTCCTTTTGCGACGACTTCAGGTTCTTGCTTCTGGCTTGCTTTCTTAAGTCTCTCAAAGATATCAGACATCTGTTTTTCTTCTCCGTAGTTGTCGCAACGATCCCTAAACGGACAGCCGCCGAAAGCGTTGCAGTGGTTCAAATTGCGAGGAATCCCCCTTGCGTCTGTGCTTATCTCGCGCAAGATCGACACAGACTCAGACCGTCGTAGTATGTCTTGGAACTTGGTGTCAATCTCGGACCGAGAAACTTTTACTTCGACCTTGAACGATTGCGGCGTTGTCGTCCGATAATAGACCCAGCGCAATATTAGGCCAGATGCGTTAGGTACGCGGGCAAAAATACTTGCTGCGTAGACTATCGCCTGAACGTCGTTTCGAAGCTTTTCAGCGGTCAACGCGTAGTACGGGTTCTTGGTTGTCTTGTGATCAATCACGAGAGGCACGTCGCCTGTTAAGTCAACGCAATCGATGTACCCTCGAAAACCCTCGTGTTCAAAGTAGGATTCAACCTCTAAGTCTTTCGATGGTTTGGGAAGGTGTTCGATTCCAGGCGCAAAGATTGCGCCGGGTTTCGTTTTGATATCGGGAAACGTACCAGACGAAAGCCAAGCTTCCGCGCACGTGTGAACCTCTGTCCCTAATTGAGTCGATGCGGTTGGTGGTTGCCGCAAGCCTTCAATGTAAGTGAAGCCCCATTTACGATTACATGATTCGAAGGTTTTAAATTGAGACGCGCTCAAGAGATGATCGGACATGCTAACGCTCCTGCTATTGTTTCGAAGTCTTCTTCGTCGCAGAACCCGTGAGCATCTGCCCATTGCGCGACGTGGTCCAACCTTAGCTGTCTAAATTTGACACGTCGAGCACCAACGCTCAAACGCTTTGTTTGACCCGTTGTGATGGTGTTAAGAGCGTTTCCGATCTGACGCGTGCCCAGCGGTTTGACGTTCGCAAGGTACGCTTCCCAAACTTCTGCGAAGACTTGAGCNTTGACCCAAATTGCGTCGTCGTCNCGTTGNATNTAGTTCCGCGCNTTTGTGTTGTTGTAGTACGGTTCAGGCTCAAGAATCAGACGCGTCAGAATCTCAGTCAGAGACGANGATCGATCGTTGTTGTTNAGTAGGCGCGAACCCATAGAACCTAGATCACCTTCAACCAAGAAGCGTCGACCGCGTTCAAAGTCGCGATTCTCTGCGAGATAGAGACAGTGTTCAGCGATTGCATACGAAGCCCAGCGCGCTAGTCGTTCGGGTGGAATCGTTTTGAGATACGCGCCAGCGTCAGGCTTTACCTCTATGACAAGGAAGCGTTGCGCGAGTGCTGCGACGTCGTCGTTGGTTGGATCGCCTGGTAGCTTAATAAGATTGCCAGTGTTTGCGCACAACATCAGACGGATAGAACCGACAAGACGCGCGTTCGCTTTGTACTTGCCGCCGATAGTGATCGAGCGTGTCGATATGAGATCACGCAGTTTGCCGGAGATGTTGCGGTCGTCGGGTACGTACTCGTCAGCAAGTACCAGCGGCGCGCGGCTTAGGTCTTCGTTGAATTCGCTGAATGCGACTTCGATCGGTGTTGGTTGCTGCGCTTCCCAAATGCGCGCGAGACCGTTTGCAAGAAACGACTTCCCGACGTTCGGCGCGCCGTAGAGGTAGAGCCCGCAACAAGGCGCGTCGAGTTTCGGCACGCACGCGATCCAGTCGAATAGTTTCTCTTTGAGACGACCTCCCAGGTATTCGATCCACTGATGCACGTCGGGATGAAAGCGGGGCTGAAGTGTGCGATCACGCGGAGCGGTAGCTAGCGTGATCGTGTTCCGCTCGTTGTCATAGTGAGACGCACCAGCAACTAGACTCGCTTCAGTGTTGCTCGCGAAGGTTCCGTACTGTGAGAGCAAAGCGTCACGCGTTTTGCGTTTGTCGCCGTGGTACGTGCTCACATTGGGAATCGGCTTGAGGTATAGGTCGGCGAGTGTGTTGGTGTACTCACGNGGAAACGGTCCCTGATACCCGTTCAGGTTTAGGAAGTAGACGCTTGAAGGCGAGTAAATGATCCAACGCGTCCGCAGTTCTTCTTTCTGAATGCCGTTCGCTGTCGCAATATGCTCTATCTCTTCGGGTGTATATTCGTGTCCTTCGTCGTCTCCGCGTGCTTCTGACATGCGGCTTTCTTTGTTCTTAGCTTGCGCTTCTTGCTTGTAGCGTAACGCGCGTGGCAGTTTGTTGGTCGCGATGTCGTCCATCGTACCCAGCACACCGCGCGGCTCTAGGCTCGCGAGTTGATCCATACTGACAAGCGACGGACGGAAGAGTTGCGCCGCTTGCTCGGGATTCAAGCTAGGGTGACGGTATGCAAGTTCGACGCATATTGCGAAGATCACACCGTCACGTTCGCCAGGGTTCGCGAACACCTTGCCGCGTGAAAGCTTGTCGAACGTATCGCCAAGCGCGCGCTTCTTCTCATCATGAGACCGGCGCAAGCTTTGGCTGATTCGTTTTAGGTCTTCGATTTCGAGAACGGCTGAACCCGCGAACTTTGGCGCGTTGACGTGCGAAGGCGCGTGCTCACCGCTAGGTAGACTGAGCAGCCAATCAAGCGCGATCCATTGTCCGGTTTCATTGTGAAACGTTGCGGCGTGATCTGAGTTCGATGCGTCGGTTGAATGTCCGTAGTAGAAGCGGCTGATGTTCTTCGTCTGTGCGTCATTATGACCGCCGATGAAGTGGTTGAATTTATGCCATGCGTCGGCGTGTCGTTCGGGCGGTAAAGGTTTGTCGAGCGGGAACACCGCGCGCAGTTTGTACTTCCCGTTGTCTGGGTTGTGGTTGTGTGTAGTGTACCAGAATGACTCGTAGTCTTTGGTAGCTTGCTGGACGTGTTCTATGACTTTGAGTGTCGTTGCGTCTATATCGAGACAGAGCGCGTCGATATAGCTCACGTTCTTGTCGTTGCGGTAAGAGCCGTTCTCAATGTGACCCGGTATGAATCCGGGTCCGTCTTTGCCGCCTGTCGTTCGACAGTCGCCCAAACGTTTGATCCAGTCTTCCCAGTTGAGTGATTGAAGTGTGGTCTTGGTATCGGTCGCACACCGATAAAGAGAGAAACTCAAGCGTCTCATATTGCCCCCGAATGAATGTTAATGTTGCGCAGGGTCGGACGCTACGTTGTGACGTGTGGTGTTGTCAACGATTGTCACGAGTGCTTGAACGTTTGTGTTATGTAAGTTGATGGTATTTGTCCGATAGTTGCAAAACGAACGTTTGTGCGGCTGAAATTATTTATTCGGCGGGCGTCGAAAAATTGATTTCTATTATCGGACAAATAAGAGAAGTGGCCTTTGCCTGGTTCCTAACAATCTGTGACAGGGAAAAGATTTCATAATGAAAACAGGCTGTTGGGCGCTGGCTTTTTCTGGAAATATTAGGAGCCATTGTTGACGCCACGAAAAGCCGTTTAGAATCAATGGTTTATGGGTGATGGTTCCTAACTGTTAGCAATTTGAGAAAACTAGGCTGAAATTTCGGTTTAAGTAATTAAATAAAGATTTGCTGAAGTTTTGGTCGTTTTCTGCTCGTTAGGAACCATCTGAGGTTAGTTTCCCATAATGATTAGGCTTTTGGTGGCTCCTAACGATTCGTAGTTAGGGACCAGGTGATTGATGGTTGCGAACCAGGCGATGATTCAATTCGCAGATTGAGTATGAAATCTCTTGAGCTATTCACGGTCGGCGATTGTCAGAATGAACCGACGATGATCGGTGGTTGTTTAGTTGCTGGCAATGTTTGACAGGTTGCTGCGAAACGCGTCCTATATTGCGACAGAAAAAAAAAACCGCGCGCCGCGCGTTGGTTCACATTGAGTCAGGCACCGGCGGCGGGTCATAATGAGTCGCGAGATATGTTGTGCATCGTTTCGATGCACACGCCATTTGGCGATTGGCGCTATCCTGGGCACATCTAGCGCGTACTCATTTTGAGTCAAATTTCTAAACCCCCACAGAATGCCTTTAAACCATGGTTTTAAGCATGTTTAGCAAAACGAGTATTTGCAAAGCGTTGACTCAAAGTGAACCGACAAGCTTTCGAGCGCGGTCCGCGCGAGCCGTTCGGGGGTCCGTGTAGCGTTCCGAGGCACGACTTTTTGAGCCCAAATTGTCTGACAATCTCGCCTACTCGGAGGTCGAGTACCGTCTCAAAATGACGCACCGTGTTGGTGCTCAGCACTTCTCGGATTTCAGACTTTTGCTTTTCCCTGTCAATCGTTGCCAGCTAAAACATGGGCGGGGGTTTTTTCAAATTGCTAATCTAGTAGGGGGGTCTAAAAATTCGAGTCGCAATTTGACAACTTACAGCAAGCCGCTTTAATGATAAGCTGCGGATGGAGGTGGTTCATAATGAGTCAGAATGAGTGGGAGCGTTACCCTAACGAAACGACCAAGTCTTACGACTTGTTCACGCAGTTTCTTGACATGGGGCCTCGTCGCAATTTGCGAGAACTCGCTGAGCTAACAAAAGAAAAACACCATAAAATTCAAGCACTTAGCTCGCGTTGGAATTGGAAGATTCGCGCTACTGCTTGGGACGACGAACAACACAAACGAAAGCAAGATGCAGAATTAGCAGAATGCGAAGAGATGGCGAAGCGACATATCAGGATCGCGATGGGTCTTCAGATGAAAGGCCTTGAAGGTTTGAACATGTTCGACGACGAAGAGAAGCTTCGCAAAATGCGAACGTCAGACATCGTCAATCTTTTCAAGCTAGGCGTAGAGATTGAGCGCATGTATCGAGTAGCACCGAACGAACGTGTTCAAGAAGACAAGCCGGTTGTGATTAAGTTCGCAGTTGACGACGACGAAATCAGCGATGAAGATTTCAGTTCCGAGGAGTAAACTCACTTTGGGACAACGCCAGTTTCTCGAATCAGAGGAACCGGTTGTCTTGATGTCGGGCGGCTTTGGTTCTGGCAAGACGACTGCGCTCGCGCTCAAATTGCTACAATTGAAATCGAGCAATCCTAAAGTCCCTGGTTTGTTGATCTCGCAATCTTATAAATCGTTGTGGGCGATTTCGTTTAGGCGGCTGATGAGCATTCTGCGACTCAGCTTGCCAGCGGACAAGATGCCGCAAGTAGTCGACAGGCAAGGCGAGTGCTATCTAGACTTCGGTGATGGTGTGCCGATCTTCTTGCGTTCTGCCGTCAACCCNGATTCGATCGATGGTCTCGATGTGGGATGGTTGCTAGGTGATGAGCTTAGGCACTGGCCACAACACACCTACGAGGTCGCGCTCGGTCGTGTGCGCGCAAAGTGCGACAAACCGCAAATCGCGTTTGCGTCAACGCCTGAGATGCATTGGATGTCGGAAGAGTTCAACAGCAGCAAGCGCGGTCGCGAACTAATCATCGCGCCGACTTCGCAGAATGAGAAGAACCTCGCACCCGGCTTCATCGATAATCTAAGACTGAGCTACAGCCCACGATTACAGAAGGCGGTGATTGAAGGATACTTCACAATCTTAGAAGGCGCGGTTTATGAATCGCTTGATCCTGATTTCTACAACTCACCGCACGCGATAGAGTATGACCCAAAACGACACTTAGACCGGAAGACTTATCTAGCCGTTGACCCTGGTTTCAGGCGTAGCGCGTATCTGTGGATTCACGAAGTCTCGCCTATGGAATGGATCGTCTTTGATGAGATCATGCCGGAACACATGTCAGATGCTCAGTGTGTCGAAATGGTAAATAACAGAGGTTGGCCGATTGATGAGATATGGTGCGACCCAGCCGCCGACAACACACAAAGCGCAATCGGCATCGACACGGTTACGATGCTGCGCGGTATCAGAACGAGATCACGCACACCGATTCGATATATCACAGGAATCTTCCGCGCGATTCCGTTTGGTGTTGATAAGACCAGAACGCTGCTTGGCGACTCGAATCTCAAATCGCCAATCAGGATTCGGTTCGCTAAACGGCTTGAAGACTTAGAACGCGCGAAGGCTCGCGGCATTGTTCGCGACTTGCTAGGTTATCGTTATCCCGAAATGAAACACGGGCAACCGGTAGGAAACCTACCATTCAAAGACGGACTGACAGATCACAGCGTCGACGCGCTGCGTTATTGGGCGGTGGGCATGTGGCTCACTTCGGGATTGAGAGAACTTGATCCCATAATGAAAACAACAAACACAGGCTACAAGGTGGCGGCATGAAATTTACAAAGGTTCAAGGAACACTCAAACTCATTTCTAATAATTCTCAAACTGAGATCTCTTTCGCAGGTTCGCGCGTTCCTGCTAACATAGAAGAGATCCCGGAATACGTAGCGCAACAGATACGCGAACCGCTGCTAGGGCTCAACAATGAGATCGTTGACAATCTCGAAACAAGAATCGAGGAACTAGAATCGATTCTATCTCAAAGCGAGATTTACATAGAGACGCTAGAAAAGAAGCTAACTGAACAAGGTTCAGGCAAGCGACGCAAGACGACACAGCCCAAAGCGGCGCAAGTTGCACCGCAAGCCTGAGAGGTAAACCATGCTCTTTGAGCCATTCGCAGAACAGGAAATCAATAAGCAAGTGCGCAAGGCTAAGGCGTACAATCATTCTCAGATGAGGAAGATGTACGAACTCGCGGTCGAATATGCGGAGAACAAGCAATTCGACGACACTCGGCAAGAACTCAGATTGAGATTCCCTAGCTCGATGATCGGCGACGCCGGACAGGAAATTTTTCCAACGACGATTCCGCTTACCGAACGGTACCTTGCTGAAGCTGCGACGGCTTACAACAAACCAGTTCTTCGAACACTCAAAGAACCAGACGGTTCAGAATCGGATTTCTCAAGAGAACAGACAGCCATTCTGCAACGTGCTTTAGCTGAATCTACCTACGATGAAGTCATGCACCAGAACGAACGACTGTCTGTTCTGCTTGGGACATCTTGCGTTTGGTATCAGGCGAAGCATGGCAAATTGAGACCGGTGATCGTGCTACCTCACGACGTCTACCCTATCGCGCCAGACGATCCCGCGTTTATGGATCCAGCCGATCCGGGCGACTATCACGGATTCTGTGTCGAGTTGTTCTATCAGAACGAAGATATAGGCAAGACTCAAAAGCGGACGTTCGCTATGATCACACCGCTTGAGACTGTGTTCTATACTGGCTACGCGCCCGACGAACTAGACAAAGTCATTTCGAGACACCCGAACCCGTTCGCATGGGACCATGTAGAACCAAGCGTTGATTCTCAACTTGACCCGCAATCGAAAGTACAACCGGGTCAGATGCTCACCTTCTGGCATAGACGCAAACCGCTTGGCGAACTAATCATCGACACAGACCCAGAAGTGGTTTTAGCAAATCGCGAAATCAACATCATGTACTCGGTGTTGTTTGATAACGTGCGTTTCCAAGGTCACGCGGTACCAGTCAAGAAGGTGATGAACCCTAGTGATCCTAAATCGAAACAGCGACACGGCGTGCGGTTTCCTGTCGTAATGGACATCAACGAATCGTTCGACATGGTAAGCGCCGCGACGAACTACACAGAACAAGTCCAACTAATTCAATCGTTTATGAAGATGCTTGCTGTCTCAAAACGATTATCGCCAAACGATTTCAACATGGATCAAACGATCCCTGGGTCCGGCTTCTCGAAGTATGTCGACATGCTGCCAAAGCTTGAAGCGCGAGAGGAACGCATTCGCAGATTGACTCACCTTGAAAAGCACGAAGCATGGCCGCGCATCTTCGCGGTGTTGTCACACCTTGGCGTTCTGAGCAAAGACGCATCACGTCTCATTATGGACGTAAAGTTTGCAAGCGTCGAAATCTATCAGAACGTTTACGAAGAATCGAAGCGGATTCAGACAGACGTTTCCTACAACCTGACAACGCCCGCGCATCTCTACGCAGAGAAACACGGCGTGTCGATTGATGAAGCGTTGGCGCAGATTGAGACGAACGCAGATATCAACACAAGGTTTGCGCCGCAACCATCGAATCAAACACCGGCTCAAGCAAACCTTGAAGGAATGGTCAACCCAGACACGGGTCTTCCTATGGTGCAAGAAGGACAGCAACCGCCCGAACAACAACAGCAACAACAGCAAAGACCACAACAACAGACCGGACAGTTTGGAGATCTGATTCGCAGAACGAGATCAAACCGACAACCATTCGAACCCGTGGAGTAAACATGTCATTTCGAGATACGCTGCAAGATGAAGTCGACATCATGGAAGACTTGATGGACGAATCAAAAGAAGTTGTCGAAAAGATAATTCAAGACAACATCGAAAAAGCGTTACTCGAAACGGGCGACGTTCGCGAAGCGATGTCTCAAGTTGCGTTGATTGTTGGTGAAGAACTAACAGACTTGACGACCAAAGCGTTCGAGACTGGCGTCGGTTTTACGCGTCGCAGATTGGAAAAGAAATGAAGATCGAAGTCAAGACAGACACGCTCGACTTCAAGACTAGAACGTTGTTCTCTTTTCCTGCGACCTTCTGGAAGAAGACCGCGAAGATTGCCGCGCGTTCTATTGTGCAAAACATCAAGAACCAACAACAGCGCGACGGCTCACCGTTGAAGCAAAACAAACAACAGACACTCGATCGCAAAAGAAGACAACGCCGACCGGGTAAATCTTTGATGGACGATCCAGCATCACACCGATTCATTCAAACCGCGTTCGGCTCTTACGAGCCAAAGGCGTTGCACCAAACAAGAGGCCAGCGTTTTTATACTGGTGTCACAATCGGATTCTCTCAACAAGAAGCCGCGACCGTTGCGCGCTTCCTACAGAAACGCGGGTATGTTGGGTGGTTCGGTGTGAACCAAGCAGGGATGCGCGCTATCGCGATTGAATACAAGAAAGCAGTAGCCCGCGCTTTGCAACGTGCGATAGCTGAGAACAACAAGAAGAAACCTAAATAGCATGGCAAGATATGACGAAATCTTTCAGACTCTAGTTGAACGCGCGATTTCGCAAGGTGGGATTGATGTCGAAACGTTCATGCGTAGAGCTATTCAATCAGGCGTGAGCGAAAGCGTTCTCATGACTGCGCTTGAAGAAGACCTCATGAACAGCGGTCCCATATTCGGAAAGTTTGTCAGAAGCTTGGTCGGCGCTGCTCGCTCGACAGTCATGGCAGCGGAGAGACAAGGCGAGACCGTGAGCTACCTTGTCGAAGATCCAAACGTTCGCGAATTGCTACGAGATCTCGACGTTGAAGAAGTCGCTAGATCTGCGCTGGATAACGCAGATCCCGAACTAGCCGAAGAGGTAGAACTCGCTGTCGCAAATCGAGTCGAGTACACTTGGATCAGTACGTTGATGAAAACGTGTCACGTCTGCTTGCCTTTGCACGGACAAACGCGAACGATGCTTGAGTGGCGCGAAATGGGAAAGACACCCGACACGATTCATCAGATGCAAGGTTGGGATTCGACGTGCAAGTGTCGTTTGATTCCTATGGCAATTGCAGAATCTCAATCTGACCTTCAAGAACCTTTGTATCGCGACAAGTTAGAATCGCCCACAGGTTTGAAGGGAAGCAAGAAAACAAGACGCAGAATCTCACAAACAAGTTTAGCAAAATCAGAAGCAGCGGTCGCAGAAGCAATGAAAACAAAAGAAGGTCGAAGAACTCTGCGTTTAATGGGTCAAGCACAGCAGGAGAATAAAGATGTCTGACAGCGAAAACACCGAATCTCAAGATGAAACTGAAGCCCCTGAATCGGGCGAACAAGACGTGACAGAATACAGACACGGTCTTCCGCGAAAGCGCAAGATTTAACTTTTCAAAAGGAGAATTGAAAATGCCTGGACATTATGGAAGTAAAAAGAAAATGGGTTCCAAGAAAATGGGAACAAAGAAAACTAAGGTGATGAAACCGACTAAGCCAAAGAAAACTAAATGATCAAAATGAATCACAGACGGTCGTTTGTGTTTCTGGTTTTCTGCGGGTACATTTCGGTCTGGGGGATCTATGTTTAGAAACTACGATTGGAAATGTTCAAACTGCGACGGCGTGTCTGAACACGTCGTCCAGTTTCCGCAAGGCGACAAACCACCCGCGACAGTCGAAGAGTATTGTCCGCACTGCGACGGCGTTCACATGATGACGCGTTGTCTCAGTTTGCCTAGCAAGTACATGGGAGAAACCGTAATAAATCCAATGGTTTCCGGTGGTAGCTTCGACACAGTAGGCAAGAAGAAACTTCCTAAAATGCCTATGATGCCGGACGGCTTGAACGCCAGCGCGAAGAAAGATTTCTTCTATTCGAAAGAATATCAAAGTGCGAAAGAGAGAAGAAAGAAAGTAATCAAAGAGAACAAAGCAAAACAGAAGCGAGCCGCGCTCATTGAGAGCGGAGCAAATATCAACATGAGACACGATCGCCTACCAGGTGATCCAAACATTCTAGCATAGGAGACGGGACAATGAGCGAGCAAGGCGAAGCTAAATCCCAGATTGAAAAAGACTTAGAATACTACCGTGGTAAGTGGCGCGAAAGTGAACAACGCGTTGACGAGCTATCGACAAAGACGCGGAAACTTGAAACAGCTTCACAGTCGCAAAGCGAAAAAGAAGAAGAGTTCAAGAACTTAGAGTCACAGATGAGTGAGACCCTAAGCAAGCGCGACCAAGAAGTTGAAAGCTTGAAAGCGAAACTTGCAGAAGTTCAACAAGCCGAACGCGATCGAGTCGCTTCTCGTTTTGAGAGTTTGCCAGAAGCAAACCGCGCGAAGCTTGAGCCGTTGCGTGATAAGCTTGACTTGAAAGATTGGTCAAAGCTTGTCGATCAAGAGACAGAACAGTTCGGCGTCTCAGAACAAACACAAGCGCCAGAACAACAGCAAGTATCGACGCCGCCACCTGTCGGCGGCGGGATGCGTCGCGCGCCGTCTCAAAGTGAATACGAGCCAACGCCACAGGCGAGCCGTATCCTTGACGAATACCTAATGCGCGATGATAGCATGTTGCGTAGTCTCAGTGTGAGAAAAGATCCTGAAACCGGGCGAACGAAATTCTTTGTCCCAGTTCGGGAAATGTATGCTAGGATGTTGAAGAAACCGATTCAGAACGTTTCCGCCAAGGAATTCGTTAAGAGGTAACCATGGTTCGAAAGCGTGTTCGATATTGCAAGGTCGGAAGACTAGAACCCAACGTGCGGGAAATCTATCCGTCGCAATATGCGAGCAAGCCTTTATATCAACCGGATCGCGTGTCTTGTTCAGATGTGAACAGTGAAACAGAGACACGGTCGATTTACTGTCAGCAGTGCGCGGCTCCGATTGAAGACAGTTCAGATCTAGCGCGTTGCTGGAACTGCACGTCGGATAACTTTTTAGGTAGAGATTTTAACCGTAGATAAGGAGTCTCAAAATGGCATTGACTGCAACTGCCACTCAGGGTTTTGAAAGTCTTCGTTCCATCGATTCAGAGGAAACGATTCTTTTGCCTGGTACCCCAGGCATCACATTCAATCGCGGCGACGTTGTCAAAATGACAAACGGACTTGTCGCAAAAGCGGGCGATTCAGAAGCGGAAGCGATCGCTGTAGTTACTAAGACCGTGACGGTTCCAAGTGCTACAAGCGCAGGCTTTCCAGTTCCACGCGACTACAACGCTGGGGACGGTTCGACCGAAGATGACACACTGGTAATGTGTACCCCGTTTATCAACGCGGGTTGTCGCATTTTCAAATCAACTTTTAACGGTCAACATGATGACACGGTCGCAGCATACGCAGCGGGTACACCTAGTCTCACTTTGACTACATCTATGGGCGCAGANGACGACGGNATNGGTGGTCTTGTTTACGTTTACGAGGGAACCGGCGCGGGTCAAATCAACATCGTTGCCGACTACGTTCACTCAACCAAAGTTCTCACTTTGGCACGTAAGTTCAAAACCGATCTTTCGACTGATTCCAAGATCATCGTTCTTGAAGGTGCGGGATCTGGAGCGGCGGGCGTTGGCTTTTTCGGACGGCTAGATCTGGACTCGACCCAGAATCAACTAGACGTCACGGACGGACAAGACGACGGCGACTACATCGTCGTGATGGACTTCCGGCAATCAACTAGCTTTGTGAAGAATCTCACTTTGCCAGTCGCTAGAACAAGCAACGTTCTTTAATCTCAAAACGAGAGGAGCTAACAGATGGCTACAATTACCAGCGCAAACATGGAATTCGTACTCGACGAAGTTGTTTCGTCGGTCATGTTCGAATCGTTCTTTGATGAACCTTACATGTACCCTATGTTGTTCGATGTTCGGACAAGTAACAAGCGACGTGAGCGATCTGCGTCAATCGGTGGACTCGGGGAGTACACTGAGAAAGGCCGAACACAAGCGGCTGCGGAAGATCAGATCACAGAGCAATTTGAGAAAGACTTCGTTCACAAGTCATACGCAAAGCAGGTCGCGGTTGAACGTGAACTGATTGACGATGAAGAGTACGGAGTACTTCAAGAGATCGGATCTCAACTTGGGATCATGGCTGCTTACTCACAAGAGAAGACAGCCGCAGAGATCTTCAACGACGGCTTNGCTGGNGTNACNCACGTAGGCGAAGANGGNAAGTCTTTGTTCAACTCNGCNCACGTAAACAGCGACGGCGGNAATTCGCAAAGTAACACAGGCACNGCAGCTTGTGCGCTTGCGNGTATTCAGAGCACCCGACTTGCAATGCGAAAGTTNACCAACTATCNCGGCGAGAAGTTGGCGATTCGTCCCAACATGCTAATCGTACCGGCAGATCTTGAAGAGACTGCTTTTGAGATTGTTCGTTCTACCGGTTCAACCGAAGACGACAAGAACTCAGGCGTTGTGAACTATTACAACGGGCGGTTCGATCTCGCAGTTTGGGACTTCCTAACTGACACCAACGCATGGTTCATGGCGGACAGTCGCCTAATGAAACAGAACCTCATTTGGTATCAGCGCACACCGCTTGAGCAGTTCGGTGACGGTAACCTGTTCACAGGCACACGCCGCGTCGGTGGTTACTACCGGAACTCGTACGGTTTCAAAGACTGGCGATGGGTCTTCGGTAACAACCCAAGCTAAGTTCACATTGAGACGCGCCCTGGAAACGGGGCGCGTTCTTCTTTTCGCATTTGGAGAAATGTTATGGGTGCGCTACGTCAACAGGAAATCAGCGCGGCTAGTTTGGGACTAGACGACGTCGCGATCAATAGCTCGACAAACTCAAACCGCATCATCACTGGCGGGTTTGATCAGATCACAATCTTTGTGAAGTACACACGCAACGCAGGTACCGGCGTGACGTTTCAAATTGAGGCAAGCGAAGACGCAGGCGAAACGTTTCACAAAGTACAGACAACCTCGATCGCTTCGGGCGTTGTCACATTATCGGATTCAACTTTCACAAAGGTTAGTTCTTCGTCGGTCAACTACGTCGTGAATCTGCCGGTCAACTATTCTCAAGTAAGGATCGCTTCATTGATCGCTACCGGATCACCAAACGCAAACGACAAGGCAACCGTGCGTGTCAGATTAGGAAACTTGTGATGACTGGTTTTGCAGACGCAACAGAAGGCGGCGCAGGCGGCAAGATGGGCACCGCTGATTTTCATACTGAGACGATTAGTGGTTCGTCTATGACGATCGACTTCGACAACGGGTACTTTCAAGAGTTCACGTTGAACGCGTCTGTCACCACGTTGTCATTCTCAAATGGACCCGACACCGACGAAGGGAAGTCGGTTGTTCTCGATATCGTACAGGGGACGGGCGGTAGTCGGACGATCACTTGGCCAGCAAGTATCAAATGGGATTCCGATATTGAACCAACGCTTTCAACAGCGGTCGGTGAGGTTGATCGGATTGCGCTTGAAGCCGTAAACGACGGCGCGACAATCTACTACGCACACCTAGTCGGATCGGATATGTCTTGAAATGGTAATGCCTAAAGACATAGCCAGAAGCTATCCTAAGCGGGGTTTGGTGGCCGATCTAGGTTTCAAAGAGAAGCCGTTTTTTTGTAGCGATGGCGCGATCGAGTTTGTTGGTTACGGTAGCGGTGGTGGCCCGTTCATCAACTACTCCCTGAACAAAACCTTTACCAATTTCACCGTCGCATCTTGGGTGCTGATAGATGGAAAAAGCACTTACAATTATTTCATGGGCGCTGGCGGTAGCGGTTCTTTTGGCGGTTTAGTTCATTTCGGCTGGATCAATGGCACCACGAATCCTCAATTGAGACTACAAGACGGCAAGCGATCTATTGCCTATATACCGTCGCAAACATTCCCCGAAGTAATAGGTCAATGGTGTCATGTAGCTTGCACGATTAACAGTGCGGGCGATAGTATCAAGATGTACGTAAATGGGATCGAGGCAACTGGATTGACGCAGCCAACCTCCGGCAACGAAATTGAAATGCCTGGTTCGGATGGTTCAAGTATTGGCCATTTTCAAGTTGGATCGTTTCAGTACAACGCTAGTGCGCAAACCTTGGGNATCGGTGGCAAGATGGCCAACTTNGGNNTGTATGATGCCGAACTNACNCAAGATCANATNATTCAACTNATGCGCGGNAATGATTTNGCGACTTGCTCCGCAGTAGCGACACCGGCTGTCTTCTTTGAATTATTCGAAAACAATACAGACTCGACGGGTAACGCTGGAACAATTACCGACACCGGGACACCATACTACGGTTATTCCTACGCGCAGCTACCACGCGGTCTCGATTTGGCACGCGGGCGGGCGCAAGCTAAATTTCATACGGGCAGATGCGTTGACTTCGACGGATCAACTGACTTCCTTGATATGGGAAACGGAGTTGATAAGAACTACACAACGCGGTCAGACCGTGCGAGTTTCTCGTTTTGGTTCAATATGGATCAAATAAGCTCAGCTGCATTCTTGTATCAGAATAGAACCCAAGTCGGCGGAACTGATCGACCAGAGTGTGAGACGCAAGTGTTCACAACCTCATCTGGTCTTTTCTTCGATGGTGAAGGGGCATCGATTAAGGTGCCAGCGGCAAATCTCAATCTGAACCAGTGGCACCACTTTGTCGGCATTGCAGATGATAGTGATGGACCGGTGAAGGTTTATCTTGATGGTAACCTTTACGACACGACGGATATCGCGCAAGCTGGCGCGAATGGTAGCGAGTTTCTCATAGGTGGCCGAAACAACTCACCACTTCAACTCTTTAATGGCCAGCTTTCCAACTTCAAGATCTTCAACGTTGAGCTAACACAAGCCCAAGTTCACGAGCTATACCATAATCCCGAAATGGTAATCCCTACCGGTGTAAGCGCTAGCAACTTGCGGCGTCATTATCCGCTTTGTGCATTTAACGACACAAGCGGCTTCGGTGGTCGGCATGAGTCTGATCAAGGCGTCGAAGGCGTAAACGGTGAGTACGGCGGCTCGCCGGTAATGTCATTCGCTCAACCCGTCCCGTGTCCCCAATTAGGACTACAGCAGAGTGCAACGCGGCTTCGGTTTCCAGGTGGCTCGACTACACATAACGCAGTCGCAACCACGGCGGCATTAGGTACAACCGCGAGTGTCTCGTGTTGGTTTCAAGTTGAGAACACATCGTCGACTCGCGTTCTATGGGCAATCGGTAACGCGACGGGAACCGGTTTTCTTGAGGTGTTTGTTAATAGTAGCGACCAACTTCAAGTGTACGGCCAAAGCGCATTTACGATCGCCACCATCACTGATTCGGATTGGCATCACTTAGTTGTCACGACTGACTCAGGCTCGCCGCCTTACAAAGCCTTTCTAGACAATTCCGAGGTGAGTTTGTCCGGTTCCGACACAGCTCGAAACCTCACGAACGGTACTTTCGAGATAGGCAATCAAGACACAGCAGCCGGAGCTTTTGTTTTCCAAGGTATCTTAAATGATGTCGCATGTTGGAACACAGAGCTAGGCTCTTCTGATGTCTCAGCATTGTATAACTCAGGCGTAATGGGAATGGACGTCGGGACAGTTCAAGCGTCTAATCTTAAGGGATGGTGGAAGTGCGACGACCTAAGCACGCTTAAAGACTACAGCGGCAACGGTGCAAACGCGACGGTGACTAATACTTTTACAGCCGTTCAGTTTCCAGAAAACGCGAGCGGCTCGACGCTGGTCGGTGACATATCGATGAAGCGTAAAGGCGTAAGCGTCTTGAATTGCCATAACGTAGATGGTCTTCAGCAAGTTAGAACCGAGATACCTTCAGGCGCAGGGGTTCAACCCAGCCTTACCAACGGGCATACGGTCTCACTTTGGTATCGAAACCAAATGCAAAACACGACCAGCGCAAACAATGGAACATTTCTTTTCAGCGGTGATGGCACCACATCAAATAGATACTTCCTAGAGTCCCTAAACGGGAACACGTTTAGGGGAGCTTACGGAAATATCCAGGTGACAGGGACAGGCACGGTCAGCGACAACGATTGGCACCATTACGCAATGTGTTTAGATATGTCCACCAGCCCTAATCCCACATTGAGACTTTACTTAGATGGTGTAGCAGATAACACGGGTTCGTCTTCGCTGGGCACAACGTTTCCAGAAGATACAACCTTTGTAGGGTATATGGGCGCAAACAGAGCACCACATAACTACGAATTAAAAGGACCGATTGCGTGCGTCAGGATCTACAATACGCAGTTATCCGCAAATGAGATTAAGGAAATCTATCACGCCGACGAACGTTTATTGAAAGGGCTTAACAATGAGTAGTTGGACTTATCTTCTTTTGCCTGTTGTTGATCTCGACAACGACCTACCGGCTGCCGTGACTCGTTATGATTATGAGACATATCCAGATCCCGAAGGTGACCCGGTAACAGTTCACCCAACCTACAGAACGGCAGCACAACAGAATCGCTCTAAATGCTCATTGGGAGCATCAGACGGCACTCTACAGATTTTCAAGTTCGCAAATTGCTCATTGAACGCGGGCGAAGATCTCGATCAATTTCGCGCGCTACGCGGTAGCGGGGACGCTTACAAGCTTCTAAGCCAACAAGGCGCAGCACAATGGGCGGGCAACATACCGCCACCGGACAACGGGGAGTAGTCGCAAAATGGAAGCAGTCGATCAAGCAACGATGGCGGCGCTAGTTGGCGCGGTTGTAATCTTCGTNAACAAAGCATCNTCNGCGCTCGATCGATNCATGGCAAAACGAAACGGCGGCACNGTCTACGACAACGTCAAGAAGTCTCAGAAAGAGATAGAGCGTACGCAGTGTCAGGTTGACGAGATAGACAAACGACTAACTGTAATCGAATCGAAGATGGAAGANATNAAACAAGATGTTTCAGATCTCGAAACGAAACTTGATAGACANCATAGAGANCTTCTCGAAATGAGAGAAGAAATGCGGTTAACGTTTACACAGATAAAGACCTATGTTGAGACAAGAGGAGAGATGGTATGATTAAGGGGAAAAGCGCAGGGTTCAAATCGAGCGAGTTTTGGCTAAATGCGATCGGTATGTTTGGCGGTCTAATCATTGCAACACTCGAACAATCTCAAGGTGAGAATCAGTGGTTGACGCTTGTTGGCGGTATTCTTAGCGCGGTTTGCGGCGCGTCCTATGCTGCGAGTCGAGCCAAGATCAAAGCGTCGTTAGCTGGCGCGGAAGCGGTCGCAGAAGTGGGAAAGCAGCAAGCCAACTCACAAGACAAGTAAGCGGTGCGTTGGCGAGCGTTCCAAAAAGCGACGGGTTGGATCTTGCTCTCGGCATCGCTCGCCGGGATGATAAGTTGCGCGGCGTTCTCAATGCTAGCGCACGCATCAACGACGCGGTCTCATTCGTCGCAAAAGCGGAAGCGGCGTCGGCCTCCGACTGGTCCGCTTTGGCCGGATTGAAGGTGAGGTGGTAGCATGGCATCGCGCAAACCAGCTAAGGGCAAAGCGAAGACCAAGCTTGTCAAAGATCCCAAAACAGGAAGAACGCGGAAGATCTCTTACGGCGCGAAGGGCGCGGACGTTAGACCCGGAACAAAGAAGGGCGACGCATATTGCGCAAGGTCGGCGGAACAGATGAAGCGGTTTCCGAAAGCAGCGAAAGACCCTAACTCCCCACTAAGACTAAGCCGCAAGCGTTGGCGGTGTGTTGGTAAGAAATCGAAAAGGTGAGAACGTGGCAAACTTTGTAATCAATAAGATCGCAGAATGCGACGACGGCAAACCAAAGCCGCGCAAGATTCAACGAATNGANAAGTTTGTTGTGCATCGTATCGGTGACAGCCTAGGCGAAACGGCAGAAGAGATTGCAAAAGCATTTCGAGACACAAGCAAATGGGCTGCGGGCAGTTATACCGCAGCCAACCAGCCGTACACGTGGATCATCAGGAAAGACGGAACGATCGAACAAGCGTTGGCGATGACTGACACAGGACCACACGCGAAACGTTGGAACTCGACAAGCGTTTCAGTCGCTTTGATCGGAGACTTTACCAAGCACAAACCCACAGACGCACAATGGGATTCGCTTGTGAATCTATCTGTAGCTATGCTCAGAATGGGGTTTACGATTCACGGACACACTGAACTTCCAGGTTCGAGCGGAGACCTTAGCAAGCAATGCCCTGGTCCATTATGCGACATGCAACAGCTACGAAAAGAAGCACGCGCAAAAGTTAACGAGTCAGCGTTAGAACATCTTCTCGAAATGGGAATCAAGCTGTAGGATTAGACATGGCATACGAGCAACGCAATCTGAGACGGCAGAAGGTCCGATACAACGACGACAACGACGATAATAAGTTGGAGTATCAGCTTGTTCTTGACGGTGCCAAAGTGACACCAACAAGCGCGACCATCACCATCTTTCGACCGGGCTCTACGACTGCCGTCGTCACCACAGCTTCGATGACTCTCAGCGGGAGCGTGTTGCAATATGCGCCGAACACAACGACCGTCGCCAACTACCCTGTCGATGAAGGCTACCGGGCAGATCTAGCGATCACCTATAGCGGCGTAGTGTACAAGCGACAGCTAGTGTTTGACGTTGCGAAGTATCTTCTTGATCTCAATATCGGATACGATCAACTCGTAGCCTTTGACGATTCGATCCGAGGTATGACACACGACGGCGACGAAGACTTCAGCGAGTTGATTGAAGCTTGTCGCGATGTACTACAGACGCGCATCGAGTCTAAGGTCTTGGAAGATAACAGACTTTTAGAGAACATGATTCTTGACAACACGCGCGTCTCAACTTGCGCGCGGTTCTATATCTTGTCGCGCATCTACATGAACAAGGGAGATCTTGAACGACACGATCTCTATCGAAACGACTTCGATCAATTGTTCGACGCGGTTCTCAATTCGATTCAGTACGACAAAGCGCAAGACGGTGAAGAACGTACGGAGATGGGCGGGATTCAAGAAGTCAGGTTAGTTACATGAGTTCTATTCTGACACACCGCAGCGCAGCGGCTACGATCCTTGATAATTACGCGGACGTGATAGAAGGCGGCAATGCGTACCGGGGATCGGGGGACTCTTATCAGGGGATCCCCGGTACGAACTTTGCGAATCTCGATTTGAGAGGGACTACGATCACCGCTAGTAGTGCGGGTTCTACAACCTCGATTCCTTTTGCGTCAGGCGATTATGTATCAGACTTCTGGGTCAAGAATGATTCACCGCGCTTCTTTCTTATGTCCACCAACAGCGCGAACAATGGCGCAGCGCGTCGTATCTCAAACTGGGATAACAGCGGCAAAGCTTTTACCGTAGCAGCCTTTGACAATGCCGTGGCGCAGAACGACACCTTCGTTCCTTTACAGGGTTTTAAACGCTTTCCTGACAACTTGGATATTCTCTCTGATGAGTCTACAATAGGAAGCGGATTCGATCGGTTTTTTGAATTGAAACTAGGAGCGGGAACACGGATCCCTTTCTACGGTAACGGCGTTGAGACTTACGAAAGCGAACTCGTTTTGAGATTGAGACTACAAAAGAGATCACGATCAAGAGACACCATCGAAAGCGCAATGGAGAACGCGCTTTTGATGCGAAGCATTCTGACACGACCAACGCATCGCGACGGGACGTTCACACAATTGCTTGACGGTGAAGAAGGCGCACCCGAAGTCGAAACAGAAACCGACAAAATCGTGGTCGTCTCAGATAGCTACAACATACGCTACCGAGTTTTCTCGGTATTCCTTTAGGGGGTTCTCATTATGACAACGTTTCTTTCACGCATCAGCAATCAAGTTCAACTTTCCTACGTTCCACACACTTCGGTTCAAGGCGACGTGTGGCAACTACAACGCAAGTCAACAGCGACAAGCGCGGGCGCTAGTGACGGAACAACCGTGATCGATGATCAACTAGGCGGGTCCGATAATGACTACAACGGAAAGTACTGGATCCACATTCTAAGCGGAGACGCAAAAGGGGAATGGCGGCGCATTGTAGACTACACCGCGTCCAATGGTACTGCCAAGCTAGAGGGTAACGGCTTCACGGCTCAAATTGCGTCAGGCGTAGAGTATGAACTTTGGTTAAGTCCTGAACCGGTTGTTGTTTGTACCGGTAGCAGTTCGGGAAGTAACAAGTGTGTAGACACAAACCGCGACGAAGAAGACGATTTTTGGGTCGGCTACATGTTAGTCGCGGCGAGCGGCGGCACTACTAACGCAGCGCAAAGATCCGGTTTTAAGATTACAAGCTTTACTCAATCCAGCGGCGAGTTTGTCGTAGACACTAGCGGAGAGTCGGTCGGTTGGGGTTCAACGACATCCGCTGGCGATGTCTATTTGATACGCAAAGCAATTGACGCAACAGACATCAGCGCGGGCGTCGTCGAAGAATACATTCCACGTGGAACAAATCGCGTGAACTTCTCAAAAGGCGACGGCGTTGTTGGTCCTAGATCAGGAACGTTTGGTTTCAGCTTACCTATTCGACCTAGCGGTTCGCTCGCTGCGAGTGGTTCAACGTGTGAACAAAGCAACGTCGGCGGTCTTCTCGAAGCGTGCGGCCTAGAAGAAACAAAGACCCAAAGTCATACTGCGACAAGTGGATCAACCACGACTTCGGTCGTGATTAGTGGATCTTCAAACCTACCGTCGATAGGTCAGATGTTGATTCATAATGGTAACGCGACGTTCATTACTGCGATTACTGCGAGTAGTTCAAACACTGCATTAACTGTTAGCCCAGCGTTACCGGTAGCGCCAGCAAGTAGCGACGTGATTCACCTGACTCGCATGTACAGCACCACAACAGACGGCGATCTGTACGGCGTCACACTTGAATATGAGGTTGACTCAGTACGGCACACGATTACAGGTGCGATGGGCAATGTCACTTTAAACGACGGCGCAGCGCCAACAATGTCGTTCGAGTTTCAAATTGACCAGTGGATCCGAAACATTCAAGCAAGCGCCGCAAGCTTTGTTAGGGGCTACAGCACAGTCGCTCCTATTCTGGCACAAGACCGGCTCGCATATCTCGACGGTACCGGCGCAGATATCGGCGGCTTGACTGCTACACCGGGAACCGAGGTCGCTCCCAAATCGGTACAAGGATCACAGGGCATCAACGGGCGTGTTGGTTTTCAAATCACCAACGTCGTTCCCGGCGCAACTTTCAACACGCTACTTGATGCGCAAGGTTCGAGCATTCCTGAAGACGGGCGATTCCTAAAACGAACCGCGAACGATTTTGCAGTCGTTTTCGGTTCACATGGTGCGACGTTCGCGGTGCGCTTGCCTGAAGCTAGGTTGATCGAATCGCCACACCCGACAGATCTAGAGGGCGTCGTCGGTGCGCCTAACGTAGTTGAAGCCCAAGACGCGGGTCGCGTCGTGAATCGCGGTTTTGCTATGGTGAAGAATCCAGACTTCGCTTTTCACATCTCATAGTGAGAATTGTTATGGCAGCAAAGAAGAAACCAGTCCCGACGAACCCGAAGCTTTATGCGAAAGCCAAAGCCGAAACGAAACGGAAGTTNAAGGTNTACCCTAGCGCCTACGCNAACGGCTANCTNGTCAAACGNTACAAAGAGATGGGCGGCAAGTTCAGAATGGGACTAGCCAAGAACGACAAGAAGAAGGGTTGAACCATGGCAAAGCCGCGCGGTGGATTATCAAAATGGTTCAACGAAAACTGGGTAGATATTAGCAAGAAAGATAAAGACGGGAAACACCCGCCTTGCGGTCGTGGTGAATCTAAAAAAAGAGCATACCCAAAATGCGTCCCGGCTAGCAAAGCAGCGCGAATGTCTGCTAAAGAAAAGAAATCTGCGACGCGTCGCAAAAGAGAAAAGGGTTTGCCGAAAGGCGGCAAGCCAAAGAATGTGAGCACTAAGCCTAAGAGGTAAACATGTTCAAGCCAGTACTACCGGAACAATCGATCACGGTTGTTTCTCATTTAGACCCAGCCATTGATCAAGAACAAAGCACCATCGACGAGTACGCCGAAATAGCTTTGAAGAACCCGCAAGCTTGGCGGGATCATTTCAAATTCAAAGAAGGCGCAGAACCTACAGAGTTTGAGATCGGTGTGATTCCTAGCGCGAAGCTGATTCAGATTGAGTCAGAGTGCAAAGTCGGCGAAGACGACGCGGACGAAAACCGCTTGCGTTGGTTGTGCTTTATTCATGGGGTCAGAGAGTTAAGGAACTTCTCCACAGACATTCCCAAAGTGACAATCAACGGCGTCGAGTATGTCGATCCGGAGTACTTAGCGAAAACATTCACGCGCAATCTGAGACGGATTGCGACGGGTATCGGTGCGCACATTTACTTCTGGAACATGCTCAACGACGACGAATCAAAAAACTAATACGGGCGATCGAGACCAGCGACCGACACGATCGCCCGACATGCTCAGAATGTACTGACGCACTGCGTCTCAAAAGGGGATGCAAGAAACCAGGGTTCAACCTGGATCAAGCAGGCGCGCCCTATCTGTACACCTCGCCTATTTTGCAGAATGAAAATGACCGTATGCTTCGAGAGTGTCCGGTCGGTTTTATTCTGCGAACAACTCCGCACATTTATGATATGCTTGAGCTGACTTCTCAATCTGAATCAACGAGCATGGTCGAGCTTGCAAGGTCTCCAAGGGCTTTGCAGCAAGCAGTTAGACTAGTAAGATCAGAACGAAACAGGCTCAACGAGTTGCGACAGATTGAACGGGAAAGCAAACAAGCCGCCGCAGTAGGCGCGAGGGTTCGCAAGCATGGCAGATAAACTGATTCAAGAAATCGAAGTCGTCGCAAAAGTAGACGAAGCGATCGGCAAAGTTGACAAACTAGAACGCGCTTTTGATGAAGCCATGAAAGGCATTAAGCAAGAAACACAAGAAGCGAACAAAGCGCAGCAAGAAATGAACAACCGTTTTGGCAAATTGGGAACGGCTGTCAAAGACTTTGCATCAAAGTTCAAGGCTGCGTTTGTCGGCGCGGCTGTGCTTGGTAGTTTGAAACGCGGCGCAGAGTTGAGCGGTGAGTTTCACAGAACGACCGCGCTGCTTGCTGCTTCGCTTGAGAATGTCGGACGCTCACAAGATATCAAGAAGCTTCAAGACTTTGCTTCTGAACTCGAACGTGTCACAGGCGTGAGCGACGAGACACACCGTGAACTGATATCGCTTGCGCTTCAGTTAGGGTTCACAGGTGATCGCGCAGTAGACGCAACAATTGCATCGATCGGTATGGCCAACGCTATGGGAAGCAACGCCAACGAAGCGATGAAGCAACTTGCGAAAACGCAAACCGGACTTCTCGAAGAGACCATTCGAATGGTTGGACCAATTCGAGAACTCACGAAAGAAGAGTTGAAGTTAGGCAAAGCGGTTGATGTCGCAAAAGAAAACTTCGAAAGCTTTGTCGGTGCTACCAGTGCCGGTGAGGGTACGGTCTCGCGTGGCATGACTGAGATGTCGAACGGTCTAGACAATATGCTTGAATCGTTTGGTCGTGGCCTAGATGAGTTAGGTCTAGGAACCGTGCTAACCAAGATCGGACAGACGATGTCAGTCGTCGGCGTTGCTGCTGAGAAACTATTTCTCAGATTGAAAATATCATTCAAGACAGTAACCGAAGGTGTGCCCGCTGCGATGGCTGGTTTTCTTTTCGGTGAAGAAGGCGACGCATCGAAGTTCTTTACTGAAGTATTGAGACCAGATGTTCAAAAGCTAAAGGACTTGATTGGTGCGGAAGCGGGCGCGGAAGATATTCTTTTCAACCGAGTACCTGAGAATTTGCGTCGTCCCGATTTGGGAGAGGACAAAGACGCAAAGAGAAAACGCCTTGCGCAGATACGCAAAGAAGAACGCATCAAAGAAGAGAAGCAGTTTCAAAAAGACTTAGAAGAGATTCTCAAAGGCGCGAACGAAGAGTTCGATCAAATGGAGCAGAAGGAGCACGAAGATCGAATCTCTCGAATCTCTAGTCGCATCGATGAAGAACTCAATATGAGACACGCCGCAATCGATCGACGCATGGCGCTTGAGCTTTCGCTGGCGCGGTTTCAAGACAAGCAACTTCAAGAAGAAGAACAACGAAAAGCAAAAGAGGAACAAGTCTACACGGACTTCTACGACAAGCTAACAGGCGCGACGATGGACTTCGCAAACGCTTCGATTGATGCGTTGTTCGCGCAGGGTAACGGCGAGAAGCACGCCTTCAAAGAAATGCTGAAGAACTTTTTAGACTTCACCGGAAGCAAGATGATCGCCAGCGGTTTACAAGATTCCTACGAAGGCGCGTCGATGCTGGTGACAGGCGATCCGCGCGGCGGCGCAAAGCTTGGTCTTGGTCTGGCGCAAGTTGCGATTGGTACCGGGATGAAAGCGGGATCACTTGCTGTCAAAGTTCCGGAGACTGGCGAAAGCAAAAGCGCAGGCGTCGGCGGTTCTCAATCTGCTAACGCAGGTAGGGGCGACGCAGGACCAGCACGCGCGGCGTCAATCAATATCTTTGGAGCCATGACGACAGAGGAAAGCGCGATACTAATTCAGCGCGGAATGAGACAAGCTAACGCAAGAGGTTTCGCATAATGGCAATCCCACGACCTAAGATACTCACATGCATTACAGTTCCCACAGGCGGGTACACGTTAGACGTTACGCATGGGTCGACGACTAACACAATCACCGTTCCCGCTGGCGACTACTTTATGTCGCAAGATGATCAAGCCGACGACTTCCTCGCCGTTGTGACTAAGTTGATCGACACGGAGATCTCTGGAACGTACGGATCAATCTTGCTTAATAGCTGGATCGATTTTGATACACACAAGGTGAAGTTCTATTTCTCGAACTCTGGGTCGGTGTCTATCACTCTCGACTGGACATCAGGAAGCGGCAACGTTGCCAAGATCTTAGGCTTTGATCACAGCGCGAGCGATTCGCTAAGTGGGACAAGCGGAACTCTGACAGCCGATTACCAACACGCCTACGGATGGTACGCAAAAGAAGACGGACAACTCAGAGACGATACCGTCGAGCCTATCGACATTCCCAATTCGCCACAATCGATTTCGCCTAGTGGGTTTGTCAAAACTCAGCACGTAGCTAGTCGGTTCACGTATCGAATGCAATTGCAATTCCTAAAGCGAGACCTGACGTTTAGTCGTGGCGTCAGCTATACCGAAGAATCAAAGTATCCCTATGAGCGGAATAAAGGTCTTGAGTGCTGGTTTAGAGAGGCAAAGAAGGGAACAAGGTTCAGGGTCTATCGTCAAGGTTACCTCGCGCCAAGCACCGCGAGCGGTGTCTTCTTTAGATCAAGCGCGACTAGTTCCACGGTCACTTACACAAGCGGCGCGTTGCAAACTGACCCGCAACAATTCAAGGGCGCGTTGACCTATCAGAACATCGGACCGGATACGCGTTGGTTGGTAAACTATATCGAGTCGCACACTGCGACGGTGCTAACATTAGCTAATCACTACAGCGTGGGCACCAACTACCAACCGTCAAATGAGATCTATCTGATTGACGGTACCTATGAAACATACGTCATGAACTTGAGCGAGACGTCGCAATTTAACCCGACAGAACTTCCCAACATCGATCGTTATGACTTTGCAATCAGCATGTTGAGATACGAATCATGAGTGTCGCAAATGAAGTCGCGAAGTATTCGCATCAGCTTGAATACTTTCTTTGCGTTGAGGGTATCGGCTGGCCTTCAGACATTAGCGATTTGACACAGGGCTTCGACGGCGATGTGTTCGCGACTGGCGACTTGAACGGAAACCTTGCGACTGTTCTTGGTTGTACGGTGAAGCAAGGGTTGATGATGCCGCGTTCTATTTCGGAATCGATGGACCCTAGAAAACTGCAGTACGATTCAGGCTCTATGAGTTTCTCGATTGTCGATGTTGACGATGTGTTGATCACCAATGTGAGACCGCACGCACCCGGCGTCACAAACACAACGCAAGCTGATTTGACTTTCGCCAGCACTACCATCAAGCTGAGTGATTCCTATTCTGCGAATGACCTTGTTTGGGTTGGCGGTTCTGAGTTGATCAAGCTTGGTTCTGAAACCTCATTGGGTGGCGGTCTATCTAACTTCACAAACTCAACGCGCGGTTACCTTGGAACCAAGCAAGGCAAGCGAAGTCGAAGCCCTGTCGGTGGTGCAACGATCAAGTCGGGGTTCACTTGGTCTTCAGGTACGACCGTAACTCAGTTTAACCGGTACTGGTTTGATCGTCGCATTCTGCTATTCGCGCACGTACCCGGCGAGACTGTAGGGAATGTGATTCGACTCTATACCGGAAGGCTCCGCACGATTAGACTAGGCGAACAGGGTATTCAATATGAGATCGGCACCGCGTCAGATAACATAGACAACAATCACGAAGTCTTCGATCCACCTGGCGAACTTGTTGTCGTAAGTTGCGAAGACACTTCGAGCCTAACGCAAGATCAAAACATACCGGACAGCGACTACCAAACAGCACAGGGCCACGTTGTAGTTAACGCCAGCAACGGCGGATTCTTTGAGAAGAGATTTAAGATTGAGGTCGTTCCTAAAGACGGAGGATCTGACATCTACACCGGGTTTTACCCTGCTTTCGCATATCACTACAGACGCGTAGCGGGTGGCACTGAAGGCGCTTTGAAGCAAGCTTTCGAAACTGGGGACCCGACGAACCCGCAATCAGTAACGAGAACGAATCCTGATTTTCATTATGCGATGAACACCGTCGTTCAGATCGGTGATATCCTGACACGGGCGCGCGGTAAGTTCTCGCAGAACACAGGCAAGTTCAACACCTTTGAAGTCTCGAAGGCTGCGTATGATCTTGGGACAAATGTTTTCTACGAAGCCTTCGAGTCAGGAACGCCGATCAAGTTTTGCCTCGATAACTACGTTGATGACTTCGAGCTAAACAGATTCTCAATCAATAACGTCGTGAGTCGGAACCCTGTCGACGTNCTNCTTTGCTTCTTNACTACAATGAACAGCGAGTTTGTAGTTGAAGACACGCACGGATCTTCACCCGGCAACACAACGACAATCAACTTTGCGTCTTCTATTGGGACTGCCAATCAGTGGGCGGGCTACGCTCTACACGCGACCGAAGATTCAAACATTGGTGAGTCGCGTCTCATTGTGAGTAACACGACAACATCGATCACGGTCGCGGCTGCGTTCAGCAATACGCCAACCGCGTCGAAAGAATACCAAGTGCGGAACAGTCTCTACGACGTGCTGCCACTAGGTTGGGGAATGAATGTTGAGAACTTCGACATCGACATTTCTTCTTTTGAGACTGTCCGTGATCAACACTTGAACGGCGCGAACCTCGGGAAGTTTGTTCTTCTTCCAACGACGCAAGCTGATTTGTGGCAAGTCCTAAAAGAAAACATCTGCGAACCCTACAACCTCTTCGTCTTTCAAGAACGCACGACCGGCAAGATCAAGTGTGAGTACATCGGCGAGACTATTCAAGACGGATTGATCACAGACTACACGACAGTGAGCGCAAACCAGATTCTCAATCTAGGATCGATTGACTTGTTGCCGCGTGCGGCTGTCGGTCAAATCATTCTAGAGACTAGGCCAAACGATACACAGGTTGTGCGCACAAGAGTTCGCCGAACTTCACCGTTCGAGCAGGAGCGTTTTGACTATAACGACATCGTGACAAGTCCAGGCGTTGACGCTGCGCCTTACGTCTTGACGATTCGATCCGACGAACTCGACTCTGTGATTGATCGCAACTTGCTTGGCAGTTTCAAATTGAGTGCGATGCTGAACGACGCGACGCAGATCTCTGACCTTGCCGCAAAGCAAGTCGCAAGATTGAGACGAGAAGCAACACCACCCGCTGAAGTCGATCTAGTTTTAGACATTGGTTTTCTAACGTCGATTCAAGTTGGGACACTGATATCAATCACAGATCAAACAACGTTCAAACCTTTTAACCCAAACACCGCGAACCGTGGTTTCAACGGGACAGCTTGCCGCGTCTTGTCCTGCGCGATTGAGCTAGGCTCTGAACCATCAATGCGTATTCGTGTTCAGATTCTCAAATCAGGATTGGCCTCTTTGATTGCGCCTGCTGTGATTGTCAGTTCGTATTCAAGCGGAACCTTCACCGTCGACGTTTCACAATACGCGCCCGAAGGCGGCGAAGCTTGGGACAGTTTAGCGGTCGGTGATCGTCTCGAATTGAGAGGCAAGCTAGGGCAATACAGCGCCGGACCTTTGATCATCTCAAGCTTCGGTGCGAACACAGCAAGCACACCGGCGGACGCCAGCACCGACGTGATCAACATTACCACAACACCAAGTCTCAGTATTGGGACAGGCGACTACCTCACGTTCTCGTCTTACTCTGGGTCGAACACCAGCAACATGAACAAGTTCGCAGCCATGGCCGACGATTCGACCAAGCTTCTGACAGGCGGCGACGACGCGAAGGTTTACACATGAGCAATCTGATACACGACTACAAGGTGCCCGACAGCTACACAAAGCTAGACGACAGGACAACAACCGTTGATCACTACTTCAACGTTCACGACCTGCGCGCGGGCTATGAGAATCACAACATGTTGATCGCTCGCAAATTGAGAAGACCGGTTTGTACCATGGGCGAATCAGTTGCTCTAGCTTCTTCTATGATTATCAGTTCGGATTTGATGGACTTCACGCCACAACTTGAAATCCCGATTCGCCTTTCGCCTTACGTCAAAAGCTTAGACGTCAACGTGTACGGTCGACGAGTGAACGCGAACGTTAATCTGTACGCTTCGTTTGATTCTCAATACGAGAAGCGCCCGATAGACTCCGACACAAAGTTAACAATCAGCAATACAACAGACTCGAACAACACGTTGACCGTACCCATTCCTCGCGAAGCAGCGCGTGAGCATTATGGGATCTTGCGGATATACATGGCTTGCCCGTTTCAGTCTGGCTCGCTTAAGACCAGCGGAGACAANGTGATCAGCATCGGCAACAACGCAATNCANATCAACGACTCGACTGTGAGTTCTGCCGACGTAGGTTCGATTCTTCTTTTGGGATCTGATTCAACAGGTAGCTTCGTTCCGTTCTCTGACATACGACCAAAGACAATTACCTTCGTGACACACGAACACCCAACCGGCGCGACTGGTTCCGGTAATGAGACGCACACGATCGGGTTCGTTCCTAGTCTTGAACGTGATGTCGATGATGCGAACTTGTTCTACGAAATCCGCCCGCCCGCTTTTCTACAGCTTGAGTCTTTATCGGTTTATGAAAACGTTACTAGCTCTAGCAGTGCGGCAAGCGCGCCAGTCTTCAACGAGGTTGTCCGAATATGAACCGAGGCTTACACCAAGAAGTAGACCCAATCAAAAGCGAGACGATTGAACCCGGTCGTCTCATGACCTCTGATGTCATAATGAAACTGGCAACACAGACGCAGGCTCTACGACAAGCAAGCAGGACAAAACACACCATCATTTTTCCTGACCCCGCGACGGCTCCCTACGCTACGATCACAGACACAAGTTCGTTCTTTGATTTGAAATGGAACAATGAACGAACGTTGAAGCTGTTCCATCTACAGCACAAAGGACACCAACAACTCAGAGTCAATTTGAGATTCGCTATACCTGGAAGATCGATGCACCGCGCGCGAGTACAGTTCGCGGGTCAAGGGATATCGAGCGCAGCTACAGAACCTCGCAGAATCGCGCGAGCTAGAAACGTCACAGGCAAATGGGAACTCGCGCAAGATATCAATTCAGGTTCATACAACTTCAGGTTCTTTGATTGCTACATAGGTTTCATTCCTCCTAGCCCTAGCGATTATCTTTTCAATTTGCGAATCCAAGTTCAGAAGGGCAACGTCTTAGAAGACCCGAACTCCGGGACAGCGTTCAGCGAGCGCGTCTATCTCTACTCGGCTGAAATCATGGATCACATTTTTGGCCCGGAGACACCAA